>Ga0299906_10000922_pt1 | contig 25595 bp, 19 predicted proteins | sample RVTome_14_FD_200259 | JGI IMG/M metagenome (GOLD analysis project Ga0299906, IMG submission 200259) | Soil microbial communities from uranium-contaminated site in the Upper Colorado River Basin, Wyoming, United States - RVT145D125 (version 2) ...
CACAGTGACAGTGATGGACCTGAAGCGCGAAATCGCGGCGCTGGAGCCGCGGGCTCAAGACGAGCTCACCACGTTCCTCTTCCAACTCAAGCTCCGGCGCGATCCCGAGCATGCCAGGGAGATGGCGCGGCGCCGGGATGACCGGCGGCCCGAAAGCTGGGTGCGCCTGGAGGATTCCGAAGCAGCAAGAGCTCCCCAGGCGCCGGCTCGCAACCACGACCTCCGCGAGTTTCTCGAGCGCGAGATCTGGCCGCAGATTCCAGCTTCGATCCTCGACAAGCCGCTGTCTAAGAGCGAGCGTGAAGAGATCCTCGGATACGGGCCGGAAGGCGTATGATCGTCGATGCCTCGGTCATGATTGCCGTCCTCCTCCGAGAGCCTGGCTGGGAGGATCTCCTCGATCAACTGGAAAGTGCTCCTCGGCTTGGGCTTGGTGCGCCGACGCTACTCGAAACGACTATGGTGCTGGTTTCTCGTCTTCGGGAGGATCCTACTCCTCTACTCGAGAAGTTCCTCGATCGACTCTCGATCGAGGTCATCTCTTTTGACGATGCGCACTGTCGCGTAGCGAGCCAAGCGTTCTTGCGCTTCGGTAAAGGGCGCCACCCTGCTGCTCTCAACTTTGGCGACTGCATGAGCTATGCCACCGCTCGGTTGGCGCAGCGTCCGCTTCTGTTCGTCGGCGACGACTTCACCAAGACTGATCTCACCTGAGTCAAGTCCCGGCCACTGCCAAGCTGCCGACGGCGGTCTCCGCTTCGTCGCCCAGCCTCCTCCCCATCTCCGGCTCTACGAGGACGACCCCACCTACCGGGACTTCACAGGTCCGGCCCGCCCGCTGCCGGGCGAGATCGTGCTGCCCGTCCGTCTCGAGCTCGGCGGCCGGCCCGCGCTCGCCGACCTCCCCATCCTCTTCGACACCGGCACCTGGTCGGTCCACCAGGCCGGGGAGGAGACGCTCTTGCGCCTGCGCGGGGCCGGGGAGTCGGGGCCCTTCCTGGATCGGAGGCGGCGGCGAGGGGCCGCGGCATCCTCTTCGCGGGCCGCTCGGGCGCCGGCAAGACCACCCTGATGCGCCTGTGTGCCGCCCGTCCGGAGATCGCGGGGCTGAGCGACGACCGGGTGATCGTGCGCCGCGTCGACGGCGCGGCCTGGGTCTACGGCACGCCGTGGGCGGGGGAGGCCCGGGTGGCGTCGGCGAGCTCGTGGAGACGCTGCCGTCGTACGAGCTGCACTTTCGTCACGAGGGCTCGGCCGTCGAGCTGTTGGAGCAGATCCGTTGAGCGCCTGAGCTATCCGGCTGCTGGCCGCCGCAGCGTAAGAGGTACAATCCGGATCCACTGGCTGGCCTTTCAACTGCCGGCGGCCCGGCCGCATGGAGGTCAGGGCCGCACGTAACATGGCCGTACGAGCGGCCGCATGAATTCGGAGGTGAAGGATGCGAAGCAAGATCGTGATTGTCGTGACCGCGTTGGCAGTGGTGGGAGGAGCGCTCGGCTGGGTTTTCCGCGAAGACGCCACGTCCCGAACGGATCTCACTCGCCAGCAACGGCGCCTCGCAGCGCAACGCGAGAAGCTCGGCGACGAGCACCCGACGACGCTGACGACAATGGCCGACCTGGCGACGGATCTGCGCGCTGCCGGGGACTTTGCCGCCGCGCGCCAGCTCGAAGAGGAGGTCCTCGCGGCGCGGCTGCGCACCTCCGGCCGCGAACGACCGCAAACCTTGACGGCCATGCACAGCCTGGCCCTGACGCTTCACGAGGAAGGCGAGCAGGCACGCGCTCGCGAGCTGCTCGAGGAGGTGTCGGAGAACCGGCGGCCGTCGCTCGGAGCCGAACATCCCGACACCCTGACGTCGCTGCACGACCTCGCTCAAACCCTGTACGCCCAGGGGGAATTCCAGCGTGCGCGCGAGCTCCATGAGGAGGTCCTGGAGATTCGGCGGCGCGTGCTCGGAGCCGTCGACCCCGACACCCTCAAGTCGATGAACAACGTCGCTCAGACCCTGCTCGCCCAAGGCAGGCACCAGGCGGCGCGGGAGCTCCACGAGGACGTTCTGGAGCTGCGGCGTCGCGAGCTCGGTCCCGACCACCCCGACACCCTGACCTCGATGAACGACCTCGCCGTGGCCCTCTACTCGCTCGGGGAGCACGAGAGAGCGCTCGACCTGCTCGAAGAAGTGGTCCGTGTCCGCCGTCGCGACCTCGGTCCCGAGCATCCGCTGACCTTGAAAGCGCGCGGCAACGTCGCCGGCGCCCGTTACGCCCAGGGGTACCTCGAGGAGGCCGGCGACGTTTCCGAGGACGTCCTGGAGCTCCAACGCCGCGTGCTCGGCCTCGACCACCCCGACACTTTGCTGACGGTCAACAACCTCGCCTCCGTCCTCTTGAAGACGGGCCATCACCCGCGTGCCCGCGAGCTGTTCGAGGAGGCCTGGAAGGCCAGTGAACGAAAGCTCGGCGCCGAGCACCCCGACACCTTGCTGGCGATGAGCAACTTTGCGCACCTCCTTCTCGGGCAGGGCGACGTCCGGCGGGCGAGGGAGCTTCACGAGAAGGTGCTGGAAGCCCGCAGGCGTGAATTGGGCGAGGACCACCCCCACACCTCGACGTCGATGGACAACCTCGCGCAGGCGCTACGCGCGCAGGGAGAGACTGAGAAGGCCCAAGAGCTCTTTGCCGGCGCCCTGGAGCTGCGCCGCGGGAAGCTCGGCGCGGCCCACCCCGACACCTTGAATTCGATGAACAATCTGGCGCTGACCCGCTTCGAGCGGGGAGACGTCGAGGCCGCAGTCGGGCTCTTGAACGAGGTCTTCGACACCAAGAGCCGGGAGCTCGGCGCCGATCATCCCGACACCTTGATGGCGAAGATCAACTTCGCACACATCCTGAGGGTGCAGGGGAAACTCCGGGAAGCGCTGGAGTTGGAAGAGGCCGCCTACGCGGCGCAGCGCCGGGCGCTCGGTCCCGCCCATCCCCATACCTTGTCATCGCGGCACAACATGGCGACGACGTTCTATCGCCTCAAGGATTACGAGCTCGCCCGCGGTCATTTCGAGGATCTGCTCAGAACCAGCAGGGCGAGCTACGGCGACCAGGACGAAGCCGAGCACCCCTACACCGAGCTCGAGTTCGCCAGCCTGGTAAACCTGGCCGCCACCTACCAGAACCTGGGCCAGCCCGAGAGGGCGGCCGCGACCTATCTGCGGTTCCTGGCAGCCCTCGAGCGCCGGAGCCATGCGGTGGCCGACTCCGAAGACGTTCGCAACAGCTTCAAGGCGGGATACGAGCACGTCTACCGTCATACCCTGCAGACGCTTCTCGGCCTCAAGCGTACAGCCGATGCCCACCTCGTGCTCGAGCGCTTTCGCGCCCAGGGCATCCTCGCGATGCTCGCAGAGCGCGAGATGTTCTTCGCGGAGGTCCCGCCCGAGCTCGAAGAGCGGCGCCGCGACATCGACGCGCGCTACGACCTCGCCACCAGGCGCCGCGGGGAGCTCGACCCGGAGCGGCAGAAGGAGGCCTACGAGAGAGTTCTCGCGCAGCAGGAGGAGATCCGACGCGAACGCGAGCGTCTCCATGCCGAGCTGCGCCGGCGGGCGCCGAGCCTGGCGGACCTGCGCTACCCGCGGCCCCTCACGGTCGACGAGATCCGCCGGACGCTCGATCCCGGCACGCTGGCGCTTTCGTTCCTGGTGGCTCCCGAGACCACGTACCTCTTCGTCCTCGAGCGGGACGCCGACATCGTCGTCCATGCGCTCGACGTCGACGAAGCGACGCTCGAGCAGCAGGTCCATCGCTTCTTCGAACAGCTCCACGGCGCGATGGCAGGCAGAGCGCAGGCGAGCGTTGCCGAGCTGGCGTCGTGGCTCTACAAGAAGCTGCTCCACGAGGTGGCCGGACGAGTGGCCGCGAGCGAACGCCTGCTCGTGTTGCCCGACGGGCCCCTCTTCTACCTTCCCTTCAGCGCCCTCGTCGGACCCGACGGCAAGTACCTCGTCGAGTCCCGTGCCGTCCACACCGTGGTTTCGGCCACGACCTACGCCGAGCTCGTGCGGCGCCGGCCGGCGTCCGTTCGCGGTCCTGCCCGGGTCGCCGCCTTCGGCGATCCGCTGTATCCCGCGGTGCGAGACGGGGGCGAGGAGGCCGCGCCGGCGTCCGCGATCGTCCGCCGGGCGGTGGAGCGCGAGATCTTCGGCGGGCTCGCCGCCCTCCCGCACAGCGGACGCGAGGTCGCCGCGATCGGCCGGCTCTATCAGTCGCCGTTCTTCGTCGGTGCGGAGGCCACCGAAGAGCGGGTCAAGGCCCTCGACGCCGACGTGGACGTCGTTCACCTGGCCGGGCACGGCGTCGTGGATCCGTACACGCCGCTCGACTCGTTCATCGCGCTGACGATCAGCGACGAACCCGGTCGCGACAACGGCCTGCTCCAGGCCTGGGAGATCTACGAGCACCTGCGCCTCGACGCCGGCCTGGTGGTGCTCTCGGCGTGTAGCACGGCGGTCGGGCCGCGGCACGACGGCGAGGGCCTCATCGGCCTCAGCCGCGCCTTCCAGATCGCCGGCGCGAGGACGGTGGTGGCGTCGCTGTGGAGCGTCATCGACGAGTCCACGGCCGAGCTCATGATCCGCTTCCACCGGCACCTGCGCGGCGGCAAGACCATCGACGAGGCCCTGCGCGCAGCCCAGCTCGAGCTCATCCGCGGCCCGGTGACGTTCACGAATCTGGAGGGCGAGATCGTCGAGAGGGACTACTCCTCGCCGCACTTCTGGGCGCCGTTCGTGGTGATCGGGGACTGGAAGTAGGCGCTCGGCGCGAGAATCCGGAGGATCCAGGCGCGAAATCCGCAGCCCGGCCTCTGTGCGGCGTTAGGAACGGGAATACAGACCCAGGGGCCGGCCCGTCGAGGCCTCGGCACCGTTTGTGGGAGAAATCGACGTGAGTGACGTGTATACCCGATATGTCCGCGGGCTTCCGGACGATGGGAGTGAGCCTGACTCCGGGAGGTTCGACGAGCTCTGGGAGCAGCTTCGCGTCGACGTGCGGCGCGAGATGGCGCGCCGCTCGCTCCACGATCTGCCGCCTTCGCGGCTGGGGCTCCACGCGGCGGGCTGGGGCGACGCCGGCGCGATGGACGAGCTGCTCCAGGAGGTCTATCTCTACGCGTTCCTCGAGCGGCTGAGCAACCTTCGCCGCAAGCTTCGTGTCTGCGACAATATCGACGGCATCGTGATCCTCCACATCCGGCACCTGCTGACCGACCTGCAGCGGCGCCACGACCTCATCGGTTACAGGGTCTACGAGCTCGTGCTCCGCGCGGTCCGCGAGAGCCTCGCCGCGGGCGACCTCTACGTCGTCGGGCGCGACACGCTCGGCTCCAAGCCGCGCCACGGCGTCGACAAGGTCCGCAACGACACGGTCCTCGGGTTTCATCCGCGACCGTCCGCCGCGCGCACCGCGCCGGAATTCAAGGACCAGGTAACGGCGTGGAACGACGACCTGCTGCCCGACCTGGTCACCGCCCGCAAGCGGGGTACCGATGCCGTGGTCAGGAAGCTGCGCGACTGCCTGCTACGGCTCAAGGCCGCGGGCTGGGGTCCCTTCACCTTCAAGGATCTCGTCGACACGTTGAAGAGCGACGTTCGGCGCCGCTGGCTCGCGCTCTGGTCCCGGGACGTCGAGGCGGAGGCTCACCAGCACCTCCCGGCCGACCTCCCCAGTCTCCACCGTTGCGTCATGGGCAAGATCGACCAGGAGAGCAGGGAGAAGGTGCGCGACGACCTCGCAAAGATGTGGAAGTTTTTGCTCTCCACCAGCCATGAGCGCGACGGACACCTGCCGTCGAACGTCAAGCTCGCGGCAGCGCTCGGCGTCGACCGCAGCCGCGTGCCGCAGCTCCTCGCGTCCCTGAAGCGCCTGGTCGACGAATGCCATACCCAACAGCAAACACCACCCCCGGAAGCGCCCTCCGAGGGGGAGCGGAGGTGAGCTCCATGTCGTACGAAGAGATCCGGGAACGGCTGCGCGGCGAGACCGCCAAGATCGCCGTGAAGACGACCGTCCTGCCTTTCCGCGCCGATCCTTCGCCGCGTCCCGGCGACCTGTTCGCGCCGCCCGAGCTGGGCGAGATCCCGGCCGAGGTGGCGATCGTCGAGCACGATCCGGCCGCCGGCCGTTTCCGGGTCGTACCCGTCGACGACTATCCGCAGGTCGGCGGCAACGATGTCGAGTTCCGGCTCGACGACCTCGGCTCCCTCGCCCGCGCGCGCTGCGACCTGGCGCTCTGGCTCGACGCCTCGCGTCTGAACGTCGCCTCGCGCACCGGCGCGTTGCCGCTCATGGCCCTCGACGAAATCCGCCGCAAGAGCGACGCCATCGCCGCCGGCACAGTCCGGGTCTCGCTCTACGAGGAGGAGGTCGACAGCGATCCGGACTACCGGCGCTGGAAGGACCAGGTTCTGAAGAGCGCGCTGGCGGCGCTCGAGCAGCCGAAGGCCAGATGGCGCGTTTTGCCCTGGCGCTCGCTGGCGGCGGCGATGGTCCTCCTCGCCGGAGCCTGGTGGGGCCTGCGCCAGGTGAACGAGATGCGCCATCGGCTCGAGGCGCGAGGGGAAGAGATCGCTCGTCTGGAAGCGGAAGCGACGAGCCTACGCGCCGAGAACCGCGATCTCGACGCCAGGTCGCAAGCCTTGGAGCGCTACGTCCGGGCCGTCGGCTCGGAGGCGGTGCAGCCGAACCTGCCGTTCGCCTTCCTCAACTACAGCTCGGTGCGGCGCGGCGAGCACACGGTCCTCGTGGCGGAAGGCGCCGGGAGCATCGCGCTCGTCGTGGAGGTCGTCGATCCCGAGCCCTATCAGCACTACGGGCTGCGGATCGTCGATCGCGAAAGCGGCCGCGAGGTTCTCGGCCAGGACGGCCTCGAGCTCGAGTCCGGCAACCTTCTGAGCCTCGGCCTGCCGGCCTCGCTCCTGCCGCCCGGCGACTATCAGGTCACCCTCTCCGGCTTCCGGGACGGGGCGGCCAGAGCCCTCGAAGAAGGCTTCCTGCTCCACGTCCGGCGTCCCGCGGACGCCGGACGCTGACGAGCGGCCCGGCACCGGCAGCAAAAAATTCGGGGATCTGCCGGCGCAAATCCGCAGCTCGGCCCCTGCGGAGCGTTATCTGTGAACTGAAAGCGGACGAGGTTCTCCCGGACCTCGAAATCACCGCGCTCGCTGCAACGATCGAAAGGAGGTTCAGATCCATGCGACATGTGTTTGCTTTGATGCTACCGCTTCTGCTGGTCCCGGCGACTTCGCAGGCGCAGCCGGAAGCCTCGCCGCGCGCGTGGGAGGCGCTGATCGCTCAGGACCCGGCGATGGCCGCCGAGCTCTCGCCCCTCGAAACCGAGCTCCTCCAGTCATTGACCGTCGAGCAGGCGGACGCTTACGTTTCAGGCCGGGGCGCCCACGAGATCACGCTGGCCACCGGCGAAACTTTGGAGGACTTTCTGCTCCGCAAAGGCCTGGGCTCCGTGGAGCTCTCCTGGTACTCGGTCGACGCCGGCGGCGGCGTGACGATGACCGGCGGCGATTTCTCCCTCGTGGGCACCGTGGGCCAGGCCGACGCCGGGGCGCTCGCGGGTGGAGCGTTCAGCTTGACGGGCGGCTTCCTGGCCGCACCGCCGAGCGAGCCGTGTAACGGCCCGGATGCGATCTTCTGCGACGGTTTCGAGTCGGGCGACGTCTCACACTGGTCGTTTTCAGGATGAGGAGCGCAATTCCAACCAATGGCAAGTCCGATCGAACCGCCGGCGGCCGCCGCCGGCCAAGGAGATATCATGAGACTTCACAGATACGTTGCTCACGGCTACGTTGCCGTGTGTGTTCTATCGTTCGCCGCCCTGGCCGCTTTCTCCGTGCCCGTCGCGGCGCAGGTCGCGCTCGGCACCAGCTTCGCCTACCAGGGCCGGCTCGAGGTGCTCGGGAGCCCGGCCACCGGCAGCTTCGACTTCGAGTTCCGGCTCTACGACGATCCCGATCCGTTCGCCGCGACGCTGATCGGCACCGACGCTCACGCCGGCGTCGTCGTGGACGACGGCCTGTTCACCGTCGAGCTCGATTTCGGCGACGTCTTTGACGGCGAAGCGTCGTGGCTGGAGATCCGGGTGCGCCGCAGCTCAGGCGGCGTCCTGACCTCCTTGTTCCCGCTGCAACCGCTGACGGCCGCCCCGAATGCCCACTTCACCCGGCGTGCCGGCACGGCGGCCACGGCCGGTCACGCCACGAGCTCCGCTCAGGCGGCTAACGCCGATCGGCTCGACGGCCTCGACTCGCTGGCGTTCGTGACCTCCGAGGTCGATCCCACTGTGCCGGCGAGCGTCAAGGACGGCGTGAGCTGGAGCGAGCTGTCCGGGATCCCGGCCGGCTTCGCCGACGGCGTCGACAACGTCGGCACCGGCGGCGTGCCGGTGGGCACGATCGTGGCCTTCGCCGGCGCGACGCTGCCCTCCGGGTGGTTGCTCTGTGACGGCTCCGCGGTCTCGCGGACCACGTTCGCCGCTCTGTTCGCCGTCCTCGGCGGCACCTGGGGAATCGGCGACGGCCTGACGACGTTCAACCTTCCCGACCTGCAGGGGCGCGTGCCGCTGGGAAGCGGCGCGGGCGCCGGCCTGTCGCCGCGGACGATCACCGATCAGGGCGGCGAGGAGACCCATCTCCTGACCGTCGCGGAGATGCCGAGCCATCGCCACACATTCGGCTTCTCGACCGGCGATCAGAACGGCGGCATCGGAGTCCGTTTCTTAAACAGCGGCAGCGGCGTCTCGACGTCGGCGGAGGGCGGGGACCAGCCCCACAACAACATGCAGCCGTTTACGGTGGTCCATTACATCGTCAAGCACTGATATCGGGTGGCGAGAGGGCGAGGGAACCTCACCCTCTCGTCAGCTTCGGATCCGAGCCGAAGCCAAGGCTCATTAAGGCGACCACGAAGACGCCGGCGTGGCCCTTGGAGCGACGCGAGTCGGCCCGTCCCAGCATCGTAGCGTACGAGCGACCGGTTTCCTGCACCAGTCGCCGGTCGACGAGCTACGTTCGATCGCTCCCGGGCGCGGCCTGGAGCAGCTCCTGCCGGTGGTCTCGGTGCTGTGGTTCGACCGCGAGCGCATGGAGCGGACCACCGCGTTCTGCGGCGAGCTCGTGGAGACGCTGCCGTCGTACGAGCTGCACTTCCGTCGCCACGGCTCGGCCGTCGAGCTGTTGGAGCAGATCCGTTGAGCCTACTCGAACAGCTCGGTGATCACCTCATCCTTGCTCCTTCCCAGATGATCCGCCACTTCACTCGAGATGCTATTCAAGGTCCCGACCCGTAATGATCGATGAACGGGAACGGTCACATGATGCTGTACCTGAGCTGTCGTCCGTGTCAGGCGGACATGACTGCTTGTCTGCCGCGTGGTCTCATATCCGAAAGCTCTGAGCTTTCGGATCAGCACGTCGCCGCTGACGTTTCGCGGTAACCGTGGCATGGCGGCTAGGCAGCGACCACTTCTTCTCGGACGAAGTGCAGACGGATGAGCTTCGGGCGAGTCTCATCCTCGAAGTGGCAGGCCACCGCGTCGCGCACCATCTCCCGAAGCTCTTCGAGGGTGTCCGCTTCCGTGTAGATCGAATCCGAAACGGCCTTCGCCTCATAGCCGCCTTCGGGAGATTCCTGGACGAGGAAGATGATCTCGTTCACGCCAGCCTCCTACCGACGAGTCATGGCGAGCCCAGGCCATCGCGCAGCTCCCGCCTGACCGCGTCGAGGTCGTGTCCGCCGCCGCGGGCAAGCTCTTCCTCGGCTTCCGCGAGACGCTGGACGCACTCGGTGTCCGAGAGGATCTCGATGGTCTCCAGGAGTCCCTCGAAGTCCTCGGCCGCGAGCAGCACGGCTTCGGTCCGGCCATGCCGGGTGATCAGGAAGCGGTCGAAGAACCGGTTCGCCCGCTCGATCAGCTCCGTGAGACGGGGCCGCAGCTCGGTCAGGGAGAGGGTTTCCGTCGCCATGGTGAGCCTCCGCTCAGAGTGTACGCGATCATGTCCGGAAACGCGAGGCCGCAGCTGCGGCCCGTGCTACGCTCGTCCAGATGTGGGATCTGACCCATGCCCTGACCGAGGAAATCGGCGACCCGGACCTCTTCGTGGGCCGCAGGTCGGAGATGGCGCGCCTCCTGGATTGGGCCGACGGCACCCGGCGCCGGCTCTCGAAGTCGATGGGGATCCTGTCGCGGCGCAAGAAGGGCAAGACGGCGCTGCTCCAGCGCTTCTTCAACATCCTCTATACCAGGAACGACCCCCGGCTGATCCCTTTCTACGTCCGCATCCCGGAGGAACGTCTCTCCAAGTCGCTCTTCGCCGAGTGGTTCTATCGCCGACTGCTGACCCAGTACTTCGGCTTCACCACCCGGACCCCCGAGATCCTCGAGCAGGACCTCTCCTTCGCCGAGCTCGAGGAGCTGGCCCGGGACGATAGCCACGTAGCGGCCGACCTTCGCCGGATGCAGGAGATCCTCGAGCGCGCTCCCGGCCTGGCCTGGATCCATGCACGGGAGGTCGGCCATCGGCTCTCGGCCGTGAAGGACGTCCGCATCATCCAGATCCTCGACGAGTTCCAGTACCTGAACCGCTGGATCGTCTCCGACGACGACCAGGACCGGGTGGAGAAGCTGTGCTACTCCTATATGGGTGCCGCCGAGAGCAAGGTCTCGCCCCAGATCGTCGCCGGCAGCTACATCGGCTGGCTGGGGGCCATCCTGCGCCACCTGACGGGCCGCTACCTGGAGTGGCAGCTCGAGAGCCTCGCCGCCGAGGAAGCCCTCGAAGCGGTCTACAACTACGCCTACGCCTACCAGGTCCCGATCACCGACGAGACCGCGGCCTACGTCGCCGAGGTCTGCGAGAACGACCCCTTTTACATCGCCGCGACGGTCTCCAATCGGCTATGGGAGAAGGACCTGACCACCAAGGAGGGGGTCCGCGCGGCGCTCGCCCTCGAGACCGTGCTGGGCAAGGGTGAGATCGCGCGGGTCTGGCGAGAGTACCTGCTCGGCGCCTTTGCCGAGGTCAACGACAAGAACGCGCGCCAGATCGTCCTCTACCTGGCGGCCCACGAGCCCGAGGAAATCGGCCGCGACCGGATTCTCGCCGACCTCCGGCTCGACATGACGGACGGCGAGCTCGAGGAGCGCCTGCACAAGCTGGTCAAGGCCGACATCCTGGCCGAGGGCTCGTCGAACTTCCGCTACCGCGGGCTCGGCGACCGGATCTTCGCCATGGTCTTCCGCCGCATCTACGGGGAAGAGATCGAGCGGGTGGGCGCGGAAACCATCGAGGACGACTTCAAGAGACAGCTCGACTCCGCCCGGCGCCAGGCGGCCTGGCACAAGGGCCTGGCGGCGGAATACAAGGTCCGCTACCGCCTGCAGGTGGCGTCGCTTGCGGGAGCCGGCCTCTCCGACATCGTCACCGGGGAGCTGGACGCCCGGACCATTCCCCCGGGGTCCAGGCTCGACCGGTTCAGCACGATCCGGAAAGCACACTTCTTCCTCGACCCTGAGATCAGCGTGGAGATCGACCTCCACGCCGTCAGCGAACGCAGCGACGGCACCGACCTGATGGTCGAGGTCAAGGCCTGGGAGCGGGGGGTGACCGCCGACGTGGTTCGCCGCTTCGTCAAGGTCAAGGAGGCGCTGGCCGGCCACCTCGAGAGGGACACCGCCTTTCTCTTCTACAGCGAGAGCGGCCTCGGGGAGGAGCCGGCGGCGATGCTCGCCGAGGCCGGCATCCTGATCCTCGACCCGGCGAAGCTGGCCAGGTACGAGATGCCGTCCTCCGGACTCGACGAACTTCGGCGACAATAGCCACGTGCTCGAACACTACTATCGCATGAGGCGCTGGTACGAGCTCTGGGTCTGCGCCAGCGGCTCGACGTCGAGCTCCTTCAAGAGGTCTTGCAGGCGCACGTACTGGCGCCGCACGAGGTCGCGCCGGCCCTGGCGCGCGTAGAGCTCCATCACGGCGACGTGCAGGTGCTCCTCGTAGGGTTCTTCGAGGAGCACCGCGCGATAGGCGTCGAGGGCGTCGGTCAGGCGCCCGAGCTCCATCGCGAGGCCGCCGAGGCCCTTCAGGAGGGCCAGGTGCTCGCGCCGCACCTCGTCGCGGCAGCGCACGATCCAGGGCGCCTCCGAGCCTGCCAGCACAGGCCCCCGGTGAAACGTCCACGCCGCCTTCCAGGCGTCGAAGGCGGCGGCGGGGTCGGTTTCCCGGAGCTCGCGGCCGGCGGCGATCCGCCGGCGGAAGTCCTCCACGTCCACCTGCCACTCCGTCTCCGGGTCGAGGGCGTAGATCCCTTGATTGAACACGATGGGATTGCGTCCGGCGCGGCCGCCGGTCAGGGTGCGGCGGGCGTCGCTCAGGGTGGGATGGAAGCTCTTGCGGACCGCCTCGGCGCTCGCCTCGGGCCAGATGGCCTCCACGAAGTCGTCGCGGTCGGTCCGCCGCTGCGGCCGCAACGCCAGATAGGCCACCGCCTGGAGCGCCTTGCGCAGGCGCCAGACGAGCTCGACGCGGCGACCGCCGGGCTCGAGCCGCCAGACCACCGGCGGACCCAGGAGCACCAGCGAGAAACCGGGGCCGCGCACCGCCCTCACCTGCCGCGCAGGCGGTCGCGCACGAGCTGCACGTCCTCCCAGGTGGGACGCTTCCACTCCGGGTTGCGCAGCAGCGCGGCGGGGTGGTAGGTGACGCGCACGGGCACGCCGCGCACCTCGTGCCAGCGTCCGCGCATGCGCGCCAGCGAGTGGTCGGTGCCGAGGAGGAGCTGGCCGGCGACGCGTCCCAGGGCGACCAGGACGCGGGGGGCCACCAGGTCGATCTGACGGTCGAGGAACTGGCGGCAGGCCGCCACCTCGTCGGGTTGCGGATCGCGGTTGCCGGGCGGCCGGCACTTGACGGTGTTGGCGATGTAGACGTCGTCGCGTTTGAGCCCGATGGCCTCGATGATGCGGGTCAGGAGCTCGCCGGCCGGGCCGACGAAGGGCAGGCCGCGCGCGTCCTCTTCGGCGCCGGGCCCCTCGCCGACGAACATCAGGTCGGCGTCGGCGCGGCCGCTGCCGAAGACCACGTTGCGGCGCTTCTCGCACAGCCTGCAGCGGCGGCAGGCCGCCGCCTCCGCCGCCAGCGCGGCGAGCTCCTCGGCGGCCGGCGACGGCCGCAGGTAGAGCTCGCCGTAGCCCACCCCGTCGAGGTAGGTCAGCAGCTCATGAAGCGACGCTTGCTGCTGCGGCGACACGTTCCGGCAGGGCTTCCTGGAAGAGGTCCATGAGGTCGGCGGCGAGCTCGCGCTTGGGCCGGCGGGAGAAGAAGACCGGCTCGCCGTGGCGCCGGTAGACGGTCACCTCGTTGTGGTCGGAGCCGAAGCCGGTGCCCTCGGCGGCGACGTTGTTCCACACCAGGAGCTCGACCTTCTTGCCCTCGAGCTTGGCCTGGGCCTCCCCTTCCGAGGCCTCGGTCTCGGCGGCGAAGCCGACGCGCAGGGCGCCGGGAGCGACGTCGGCCAGACCTTGCAGGACGTCCGGGTTGGCCGTCAGCTCGAGGCGCGGCACGCCGTTGCGCCTCTTGATCTTGGCGGCGGCCACGGCGGCCGGGCGGAAGTCGCCGACCGCCGCCGTCATCACCACCAGGTCGGCCGCCGGCGCGTGACGGTGGAGCGCCTCACGCATCTCGAAGGCCGTCTCCACGTCGACGCGCTCGACGCCGGGCGGTGTCGCGAGCGCCACCGGGCCGCTCACCAGCAGGGTACGGGCGCCGCGCCGCGCCGCCTCGGCGGCCAGGGCGAAGCCCATCTTGCCGCTCGAGCGGTTGCCCAGGAAACGCACCGGGTCGATCGGCTCGTGAGTGGGACCGGCGCTGACCACGACCGTCCGCCCGGCAAGGTCGCCGGCGGGTCCGGCGCTCGCGGGTCCGTCGCCGGCGAATCCGGCGCTCGCGAGCCGGTGCGCCGCGGCGGCCACCGCGGCGACCACCGCCAGCGGGTCGCTGAAGCGGCCGATGCCCCGTTCGCCGGACGCCAGCGGCCCTTCCTCGGGGCCCACGAAGACGGCGCCGCGGCGCCGCAGCGTCGCCATGTGCTGCTGCACCGCCTCCTGGCCCCACATCTCGGAGTGCATCGCCGGGGCGAGCACCCGCGGGCCGCTGAAAGCGAGGGCGGTGGTGGTGAGGAAATCGTCGGCGAGGCCCAGGGCCAGCCGGGCCAGCAGGTGGGCGGTAGCCGGCGCCACGCAGAGCACGTCGGCCCAACGGGCCGCCGCGAGGTGACTCTCCTCGCCCCGTCCGGTGGCGGTCAGGTACTCCTCGCCGTAGACCGCGTGCTCCGAGAGCACCTCGAAGGTCAGCGGGGCGACGAACGACGCGGCGCCGCGGGTCAGCGCGCAGCGCACCTCGAAGCCGCGCTCCCGCAGGCGGCGGAGCACCTCCACGGCCTTGTAGGCCGCGATGCCGCCGCAGACGCCGAGCAGCACTCTGGGCGGGCGGCTGGGTGGTAGGCTCATGATCGCGGCCGGCGCGGCCGTCACGCCTCGACGGGCTCGGCCTCGGCGTCCACCTCGGCCCCGTGCTCGCCGGCCGGCCCCTCCGGCTCGGGGCCGTAACCCCACCTGACGGCGTCGCGCAGGACCTCCTCCATGGCGATGCGGGAGGGCTTGCCCTTCGGTCTTTCGATCCTTGGCGACGCGCCCCGGAGCAATTGCTCGGCGCGATGGGAGGCGAGGAGAATGTAGCGGAACTTGCTATCGATGCGATCGGGGATTCTCTCCATGGGCGCAGTCTTCTCCCGGCAGGGGATTCTCCGGCGGTTGGACGCTCGAGAGCGGGCTCAAGAGACCAGGTTCTGGGTAGGTACGGTGCGTGCCGACGGCACAGCGACGCCGGCCATCGAGCAAACCAGCATACCACGCGCCAACCGCGGGCGCAAGGACTAGGATCGACACGATGAGAAACCTGGTCTCCGCCGGCGAGCTCGCCGCCACCGTGCGGCTGGCCTTGCCCATCAGCGTGATCCAGCTCGGCGCGTTGCTCATGGGCACGGTCGACGTGATCATGCTGGGCCGGGTCTCGGACGTGGCCCTGGCCTCCGGGGGCGTCGGCAACGCCCTCGGGCTGGGGCTCCTCGTCTTCCCCCTGGGGCTCCTTTCCGGCCTCGACGCGCTGGCCTCGCAGGCCCACGGCGCGGGCGACGTCCGGCGCCTGGGCCGGTATTTCCAGCAGGGGCTGGTGCTGGCCGTGATCCTGACGGTGCCGATCAGCGTGGTCATGTGGGAGGGACGGCCGCTGCTCCAGGCGCTCGGGCAACCGCCGGAGATCGCCGCCGGCGCCGCCGGCTACCTGCGCGGCGCCCTCTTCGGCAACCTGGCGGTGCTGGTCTACGCGGTCTGCCAGCGCACCCTGCAGGCGATGAGCATCGTGCGGCCGGCGTTCGCGGCCATGGTGGTCGGCAACGTCGCCAACCTGGCGAGCGACTACGCCCTGATCTTCGGCAATTGGGGCTTCCCGGCCCTCGGGGCCGCGGGAGCGGGATGGGCCACCTCGATCTCGCGTTGGGTGATGCTGGCGTGCCTCCTCGCCTTCGCGCGGCGGCCGCTGGCACCCTGTTGGCGGCGCCGCGCCGCCGGCCTCGGGCGCCGGCGCGACTACGCCACCTTCCTCAGGATCGGCAGCCCGGTGGGCTTCCACATCTCGTTCGAGTACTGGCTCTTCATGGCGGTCACCTTGATGATGGGCCACCTCGGCGCCCGCGAGGCGGCGAGCCACCAGGTGGCCATCAACATGACGGCGCTCGCCTACATGGTGGCGGTGGGCTTCGCGGGCGCCGCCTCCACCCGCGTGGGCAACGCCGTCGGCCGCCGCGACGCCGACGGCGCGCGCCGCGCCGCCGCCACCTGCCTGCTCGTCGGGACCGGCCTGATGCTGGTCTTCGGCGCGGCGTTCCTGCTGGCGCCGCGCCTGCTCGCCCGCCTCTACACCACCGACCCGGCGGTGATCGCCCTGGCGTCGACGCTGCTGCCGATCGCCGCCTGCTTCGAGATCTTCGACGGCCTGCAGGCGATCTGCGGCGGCGTCCTGCGCGGCGCCGCGGACACCCGGGTGCCGGCGCTGGTGGCGCTCGTCGGCTACTGGGCACTCGGCCTGCCGCTCGGCGCCTGGCTCACCTTCGGCGCCAGATGGGGACCCCAGGGCCTGTGGTGGGGGCTCACCCTCGGGCTCCTGACCGTCGCCTTACTGCTCCTGGGACGCGTGGCCTGGCGCTTCAAGACCGAGGTCGCGGCGATCGAGTGACGGCCACCAGCCGCGGAGGGCTCTCGCGCGGCCGCACCTTCCAGCGGCCGTGGTACCAGAAGTACTGGTCGGGGTGGCGCAGCACGGCCTCGCCGAGGCGCTGGTTGAAGCGCGCCGCGACCTCCAGGCGCAGCGCGTCGACGTCGCCGGCCGCGGGCAGCTCGATGCGGCCGAGCTCGAGACGGTGCCGGCCGCCGGAGGTGCGGTGGCCGGCCATCGCGAGCAGCGGCAGGCGGTGGCGCGCCACCAGCGAGCCGGGCAGCGGCAGGGTGAAGGCCGGGTGGCCGAGGAACGGCACGTAGACCTGCTGGTCCGACGAGTAGTGGTCGGCCACCATCACGATCGCCTTGTTGGCGCGCAGGGCCTTCAAGATCTCGCGCGGGGCGGTCTTGGCCTTGGAGATGAACTGCACGGCGCCGCCGGGGATGCTGAGGATGAGCTCGTCGACCCGCCGGTTGGTCTGCACGCCCACGAGCAGGGCCGACGGGATGCCGGCGGCGCCGAGGGCGGTCACGTAGAGCGCCCAGGCGCCCAGGTGGCCGGTCACCACCACCGCGCCCCTGCCCTCCGCGAGGGCCTCGCGGAGGACGTCGAGCCCCTCGATCTCGACGAGCTCCAACACCCTCTCGCGGTCGGCGCCGGCAAAGCGCAGGAACTCGGCGACGGTGCGCCCAAAGTTGCGAGCCGCCCGGGCGCCGACGCGGCGGCGCTCGGCGTCCGCGGCTTCGGGCAGGGCGCGGGCGAGGTTGGCGAGCACCAGGCGGCGGCGGATGCGCGCCCACCAGCCGAGCTGGCCGATGGCGGCCCCCAGGGCCAGGGCGAGGCGCCGCGGCAGGGCCTTGAGGACGACGGCGAGCGCCGCCACGGCGGCGTACTCCAGCGCGTGGCGCAGGCGCAGCAGCCGGCCTGGGGTCCTGGCGCTCATCCACCCGCGATTATAGAGGTGGGGGACGGCCACCGGTCGGCTCGGACGGGTCCGACGCCTCAGACGGGTCCGACGTCCTGCCGAAATACGTCCTGCCGGAATACGTGCTGCCGGAATACGTGCTGCCGGAATACAGCCAGACGGCACCCCTGTACAGCCCGTCCGTCTCGTGCGCCTGACTCTCGGGTCCCAGCTCGGAGGCCGGGTGGAACTTGGTGCCGATGGCCGCGATGCCGTTGAGCAGCGTCAGGCCGAGCTCCGGCACCGCGGCGACGGCGTCGCGCGCGTCGGCGGGGAATCCCGCGGCCCCGAGGCCGAGGTCGAGGTCGCCGGCGAGGACCAGGGTGAGCACGCCGTCCGCCGTCCCCACCCGCGCCCAGTAGACGCCGCCGTAGAAGCCCGCGAACTTGGGCTCGTGCGCCCAGACGTCCGCCGTCGCGGCGGCGCGCTCGCGGCGCCAGACGCCGAGCGCGGCGCCCGCGCGCCGGTTCTGCCAGATCCGGGACGGACCCTCGCCCAGCCATTCGACCGTCTCCGGCGCCACCGGGAAGCCGACCCCGAAGAAGTCCCGGCGCCCGTGACTCCGGTACTGGTAGGCGAGGCGCAGCCAGCCCGACGGCAGGAGCGTCCAGCGGACGAAGTCGAAACCGTCCTCGTACCGTGCCTCGAGGACGTGGGCCGTGCCCTCGGCCCGATGGCGGACGGTGACGGCGGACGCCCCCGATCGCGGCACCAGGCGGGGACCGTCGAGCGCCAGCGTCCCCAGCGTCAGGAGCCGGCCGGTGCCGAGGTCGAAGACGGCGCGGGCGGAGCCGGCGAGCAGCGTCAGGCGTCCTCCGTCCTCCCGCGCCGTCACCGTCCCGGTTCCGTCCTCGATCCATCGCGCCGATTGCAGTCGCCGATCGCGGCGCGGCAGCACCCAGGACTGCACGTCCCTCCCCAGGGGATCGAAGGCCGTCAACCGCAGGGCGCCGGCCTCGTCCGGAGGCGGCGGGACGCGCAGCCGTTGCCGCCCCGGGAGCTCGCCGCCGTCGAGCTCCGCGAGCGTCGGATCGGGATCGTCCGGCCGCGGCAACGCGACCCAGGACCACCGGAAGCGGAGGTCCGCGAGATCGGTCACGTCGAAGCGGTTCTCCACCTCGAGCACGCCGGCCTCGAGATCCGCGCCCACGATCACGACGGGCGAGAAGATCTCGCGCAGGGCGTGGAAGCTGCCCGAGAGCTCGCGGTAGGGACCGAGGACGCCGTCCGGCGCGTGGTTGCCGTCGGCGTCGAGGGCGCCGTCGCGGTCGGTGCGGACGACGGTCTCGTCGCTCAGCGCCCAGAGAAAGCCGCCGAGGGCCCGCGGCGAGCCGCGCAGGAGGCGCCAGTAGTCGGCCAGGCCGGCGCCGGAGCCGCCGTCGTAGAGGCCGTGGAGGAATTCCGTGGGCAGCACCAGCGGCGGCGTGCGGCCGAGCCGGCGCCGCCAGGCCGGGCCGCCGGCAAGGCGATCGCGCAGCTCGCCGAAGGTCGGATAGTGCCCCGCGTCGACGCCGGAAGAGGTGGCGCCGGGCCGCAGCACCGCCCGCCGCTGCGGGTCGTGCCGGTGGAAGACGCCGTCGAGCTTCGGGTTCCAGCCGCCTTCGTTGCCGTTGGCCCAGAACAGGATCGAGGGGTGGTTGACGTCGCGCTCGACCATCGCGCGCACCAGGCGGCGGCCCGCTTCGGCGCCGTAGGCGTCGTGCCAGCCGGCGAGCTCGTCGATCACGTAGAGGCCGAGCTCGTCGCAGGCCGCGAGGAAGCCGGCGTCGGGCGGGTAGTGCGACGCGCGCACCGCGTTCAGGTTCATCGCCTTCATCAGCTCGACGTCCCGGCGGTCGATCGCGGAGTCGAGAGTGCGTCCCGAGTCGGGCCAGAAAGCGTGGCGGTTGACGCCTTTCAGGAGCACGCGCCGGCCGTTGACGAAGAGGCCCCGCTCGGGGACCAGCTCGACGGTGCGGAAGCCGAAGCGCGCGCCGCGGCGGTGGAGCACCTCGCCGCCGCGCCGCAGCTCTAGCACCACCCGATAGAGCGCCGGCGTCTCGGCGCTCCAGGGCCGCGGATCGTCGACCCTCGCCGTCAGCTCGACGGCGTCCTGGCCGGCGGCGACGGCGGCGGCGAACGGCTCGCCTACGGCGTCGCCCTCGGCGGAGAGGATGCTCGCCTCGACGAGAGCAGGTCCTTCGATCCCGCGCAGCCGCGCCCGCAGACGGAAAGCGCCGTCGTGGCGGGCGTCGACGGCCAGGTGGTCGATGGCCTCGCGCGGCGACGCCTCCAGGTACACGGGCCGGAAGACGCCGCCGAAGACCCAGTAGTCGGCGTCGCGCTCGGCGCGGTTGACGCTTGCGTCGGCGGACTGCTTGCTGACGGTGACCTCGAGCAGGTTCTCGCCGTCGAAGTCGAGGAGCCCGGTCAGGTCGTGGCGGAAAGGGTAGAAGGCGCCCTGGTGGCGCGGGCCGGCGCTCTCACCGTTGAGCCGCACCTCGGCGTCGGTCATCACGCCTTCGAAGACGATCTCGACCGTCCGCCCGCGCCAGGCGGCGGGCACCCGGAAGCGGTGACGGTAGAGCCCCTGCTCGGCGCTCTTGCGCTCGTCGTGGCCGTAGTTGTAGCTCCCGAAGCCGTGGAGCTCCCACTGCGAGGGCACGGGGATCCTCGTCCACGCCCCGCAGCGGCGCCCCTCGGTGCAGGAGAACTCCCAGTCGACGGCGTCGTCGCGGCCGGTGCCGGAGAGGTAGAGCGTCTCGGTTTCCTGCGCGCCGGACGCCGCCGTCAGCAGGAAGACGGCGATGAGGAACGATGGCGATCGCGTCCGTCTCGACATGGGAACAGCATGCACCATGGCCCTGAGGAGCCGCGTCCGTCACAAGTAGCTCAGCATCTCCCTGGCCGTCGGCGCCTCGGGATCGTCGGGCGCCAGCTCGAGGAACTTCAGGAAGTGCGTTTTGGCCTTGGCCTTGTCGCTCGAGGCGTAGCACAGGCCCAGGGTGTAGTGGGCGCGCGCCATGTCGGGCTTGCGCTCGAGGATCTTCTCGAGGGCCGCGATCGCCTTCGCCGTATTGCCGTCGCGGAAGTCCATGTCGGCCCGCTGGTACATCACGTCGATGGCGCCGTCGGGGTCGGCGTCGAGGTAGGCGTCGAGGGCCGCGGCGGCTTTCTCGCTCTCGCCCTGGGCGTCGTGGATCAGGTAGGCGACGCGCCGGCCCGGCACGTTCCCGGGGTCCAGGGCGAAGAGCTTCTCGAGGGCCGCCTCGGCCTCCTGGTAGCGCTCCTCGTTGTAGAGGATCGTGGCCTGGCTCGACCAGGCCGGGGCGAGCTCGGGGTCGAGAGCGGCGGCGCGGCGGAAGCGCTCGACGGCCTGCGCGTGGTCGCCCTTCTGCGCCGCGGCGACCCCTTCGTTGTAGACCTGGCGGGCGAGGGGCCTGGCCTTGTCGGTCTTGGCGAGGGCGCCGACCAGATCCTCGGTGCGCTCGCTGTTGCCGAGCTCGCGGTAGATGGCGTAGGCGAGGGCGAGGGCGCCGTCGTCGTCGGGCCTGGCGGCGAGGTAGGTCTCGATCTCGGCCGCCGCGGCCTCCATGTCCTTCTCGCTGAAATAGACCTCGGCGAGTCCCTGGTGCGGCTCCGGCATCTCCGGGTCGAGCTCCGAAGCTTCCCGGAACTTCTCCTTGGCGGCCGTGAGGTCTTCCTGGTTGAAGGCGGCGGCGCCGGCGTTGAAGGCCTTGACCGCGTTCTGCCGGCGGCCGGTGGCGGCGTCGAGGAGCTGGAAGCCGAGGTTGGCCTCCTCGCCGGCGGTGAGGGGCACGTCGCCGTCGAAGGGCGCGTAGCCCTCGCCTTCGAGGTGGAAGAGGTAGGCGCCCTGGGGCTCGGTCACCCTCAAGGTGAACTCGCCTTTGTCGTCCGTGGTCGCTTCGAGCTTGAAGGCCGGATCGCTCTCGGCCGTCACCGTGACCCGGATGCCGGCGAGCGCGTCGTCCTGCTGGTCGGCCACCTTGCCGATGACCACCGCCTCGTTTTTCTTGGGCTTCTTGCGCGCCGGGGCGGCGGCGGGGAGGACGAGCGCTCCCAGGAGCAGGGCGGCGAGCACCCGAACGGCGAATCGGCGTGGGGAAGGCTGTGTCATGCGTCAACTCTCCAAGGGTTCTGTTTCGTCGAGAGGCTCGACCCAGAGCTTGGCCGCCGCCTCGCCGCCGATGGTCATCATGTCGCCGTCCTGGGGACGCAGGGTCACGGCGTCGGCCACGGCGTCGCGGCGCTCGACCGTCACCCTGGTGCCCGGCTTGAGGCCGTGGAGCTCCACGAAGCGGAGGAAGGGCTCGTCCTGGTCGCTGACCCGGGCGATGCGGTAGGTCTCGCCGCCGGCGCTCTCGCGCAGGCTCATGGCGGGCCGCGGCTGGCGCAGCTTGCCCTGGCCGTCGGGGATCGGGTCGCCGTGGGGGTCGACGCTGGGGTAGCCGAGGAGCGCGTCGATGCGGTCGATGAGCTTGTCGGACATGGCGTGCTCGAGGTGCTCGGCCTCCACGTGTACCTCCGACCAGTCGAGCCCGAGCACCTCGACCAGGAAGAGCTCGATCAGGCGGTGGCGGCGCAGCACGTGGAGGGCCATGCGGCGTCCGTCTTCGGTCAGGCGCACGCCGGCGTAGGGCGAGTAGCTCACCAGGCCGTCCTTCTCGAGCGCCTTCACCATCGACGTCACGGTGCCCGGCGCCACCTCGAGCGTCCCGCCGATCTGCCCCATCGAGACGAGCTCACCCCGCGGGAGCGGCTGTTCGTGGAGGAAGATGGCCTTCAGGTAGTCTTCGACGGTGCTCGTCGGCATAAGGAGACAAGACTACCTCAGCTCTCATGAGCCCCCGCACCGACCCCCGCCGCTACCGTAAGCTGCTGCGCTTCCTGGCCGGCGTGTTCGTGCACGCCCTGTGGTGGGAGGTGCTGCTGGCCCGGCGTGGGCTGCGCTTCCTGCGCCGCGACCCGGTGCCGCGGTGGACGGCGATCGCCCGCCGCTTCCGCGGCCTGGCGGTGGAGATGGGCGGGGTGCTGATCAAGCTCGGGCAGTTCCTGTCGACCCGGGTCGACCTGCTGCCGCGCGAGATCACGGACGAGCTCGGCGGCCTCCAGGACGAGGTGCCGCCGGCGCCCTTCGACGCCGTGGTCGCTCAGGTCGAGGAGGATTTCGGACGTCCGCTGGACGACGTCTTCGCCCGCTTCGAGTCCGCCCCTCTCGGCGCCGCCTCCCTCGCCCAGGTCTACCGCGCCGAGCTCGCCGGCGGCCAGGAAGTGGTCGTCAAGGTGCTGCGGCCGGGCATCGACGTGCTGGTGGAGACCGACCTCAAGGCCATCGCCCTGGGGATCCGCGGCCTGCGGCTGTTCCGCTTCGTGCGCCGCCGGGTCGACCTGGGCCGTCTCGCCGAGGAGTTCGTGCGCACCACCCGCAAGGAGCTCGACATGCCGGCCGAGGGCCGCCACGCCGAGCGTTTCGCCGAGTGCTTCGCCGGCGACCGCGGGGTGCTGGTGCCGCGCGTCTACTGGCGGCAGACGGCGGCGCGCACGCTGACGCTGGAGAACGTGGGCTTCGTCAAGATCGGCGACCTCGCCGCCCTCGACGCCGCCGGCGTCGACCGCGCCCAGGTGGCGAAGCGCCTGTGGTCCAACTATTTGCAGCAGATCGTCGAGCACAACTTCGTGCACGCCGACCCGCACCCGGGCAACCTCTTCGTCAAGCCGCTGCCGGGCAAGGGCGCGGGTCCGCTTCCGTTCCAGCTCGCGTTCGTGGATTTCGGCATGGTGGCGGTGATCCCCGACCGCTTGCGGGCGGCGCTGCGCGAGTACGTGATCGCGCTGGGCACCCGCGACGCCTACCGCATCGTGCAGGCCTACCAGCAGGCCGGCGTGCTGCTGCCGGGAGCCGACCTGAAGCGTCTCGAGGAGGCGCACGAGGCCGTCTTCGAGCGCTTCTGGGGCGTGCGCATCGGCGACCTGCGCGACCTCGCCTTGAAGGAGATGGGCTCGTTCTGGCACGAGTACCGCGACCTGATCCGCGACTATCCCTTCCAGGCCCAGGTCGACCTGCTCTTCGTGCAGCGGTCGATCGGGATCCTGATCGGCATGGTGACGGGCCTCGACCCGGACTTCGACCTGTGGGCCGCCACCAGGCCGTTCGCGGCGAAGCTGGCGCGCGAGGGCCAGAGCTTCCCGCAGGGCGACTGGCTGCCGGAGCTGGTGACCCGGGTGCGCACCAGCCTCGCCCTGCCCGGCCGCTTCGACCGTCTGCTGACCGACGCCGAGCGCGGCAACCTGGGCGTGCGCGCCGGCCTGGCGCCCGACGCCCGCAAGGCCCTGGGGCGCCTCGAGCACGCCGTGGCGCGGCTGGCCTGGGTCGTCGTGGCGGTGGGGCTGCTGGTCTGCGGCAGTCTCTTCTACGTCAACGGCGCGTCGCCGCGGGTGGGCGGCGCGGTCATGGTGGCGGGGGGCCTGCTCCTGGCGGTCACGCTGCTGCGGCGCGGGGCCTGACGAGCGGTGACGCGCTCGGCTCGGTGCCCGTGGAGTGAGCCGGCTGCCCGGCGCCTCACTCGGCGCGCAGGGCGCCGACCGGATCGACGCTGGCGGCGCGGCGGGCCGGGCCGTAGCTGGCCAGGACCCCCACCGCCAGCAGCACGCCGGCGACGGTCGAGAAGACGCCGGCGTCGATCGCGCTCATGTCGTGGAGGAGGCTTTGCATGGCGCGCGCCAGGGGCACGGCGGCGAGCATTCCCAGGGCCACCCCGGCCGCCGCCAGCGCCAGCCCCTGGCCCTCCACCTGGAGGAGCAGCCGCCTCGGCGTCGCGCCCATGGCCAGGCGGATCCCGAGCTCGCGGGTGCGCCGGCTCACCGAGTAGGCGGTCACGCCGTAGGCGCCGACCACGGCGATGACCAGCGCCAGGGCGGCCAGCGTCGAGAACATCCGGCCCCAGATGTGCTGGGCGAAGTAGAAGCGGTCCAGGGTCTCTTCCATCGTCTGCACCTCGAAGATGGGGACGCCGGGGTCGATCCGGCGCAGCTCGCGCCGTGCCGCCGCGGCCAGGGCCGCGGGCTCGGCGCGGCTCCTCAGCACCAACGTCGGGACCCGCGGCGGGCCGTCGACGCCGCCGCGCGCCACGGCGGGGGTGGCCAGGGGCACGTAGATCCGGTAGGGCGGGACCAGGTCGAGGCCGGCGATCATCTCCCCCGGCTCCACGTCGCCGGCCACGCCCACCACCTCGAGCCACGGGCCGCCCTCCTCGCCGAACGACCGCAGGCGGCGGCCGATGGGATCCTCGTCCGGCCACAGGCGGGCCGCCAGCGCCGCGTCGACGAGCGCCACCGCGCCGCCCTCGCGCACCTCGCCGGCGGTGAAGGCGCGGCCGGCGAGGAGGGGGACGTCGAGGGCCTCGAGATGGCCCTCGCTGATCCACTGGCACGTCACCCGCGGCTCCTCGCCCTCCGGGAAGCTGCGGCCGTCGACGCCGAGGGCGGTCGTGACCTGGCCGTGCTGGCTGATCGGCAACCGGTTGGCGGCCCCTGCCGCCGCGGTTTCGGCCAGGCCGCCGAGACGGCGCAGGGCTTCGTCGAGGAAGGCCGTGCGGGCCGCCGGCTCGTCGTAGGCGCGACCGGAGAGCTGGAGCCGCAGGGTCAGCACGCGGTCGACGGCGAAGCCCGGGTCGGCGGCGCGCACGTTGGCGAAGCTCTTGACCATGAGCAGCCCCGCCACCAGCACGACCAGGGTCACGGCGTACTCCGCCACCACCAGGCCGTGGCGAAGCCAGCCGCTGCCGGGGACCTCGGTCCGGCCGCCGCTCCTGAGCGTCTCGAAGAGCTCGCTGCCCGAGCTGCGGAGCGAGGGAAGCAGCCCGATCACGATCCCCGAGACCGACGCGACGGCCAGGATGTAAAGGAGCGCGTGACCGTCGAGGTGGAAGGTCAACCAGTAGGGGATGGGGACGGGGGAAATGCTCCGGATCCAGGTCTCGCCCCAGGCGGCGAGAAGCGTTCCCACCGCGCCGCCGCCCAGGGCCAGCACTGTCGACTCGACCAGGGACTGACGGATCAGCCGGCGGCGGCTCGCTCCCAGGACGGCGCGCAGCGCCCGCTCCTGCGCCCGCGCGGTGGCCTGGGCGAGGACGACGTTGGTGACGTTGGCGCAGACGATGAGCAGCACGCCCGCCACCAGCACGAGCTGGGCCGCGGAGGCGAGCCGGGTCACCGGCGGCAGCCAGGCGTCGCGCAGCGGCCGCACGTGGAAGCTCCAGCCCTCGTTGGTCTCGGGATGGAGCGCCGCCAGGCGCT
>Ga0299906_10000923_pt1 | contig 25592 bp, 20 predicted proteins | sample RVTome_14_FD_200259 | JGI IMG/M metagenome (GOLD analysis project Ga0299906, IMG submission 200259) | Soil microbial communities from uranium-contaminated site in the Upper Colorado River Basin, Wyoming, United States - RVT145D125 (version 2) ...
GCTCGCCGATCCCGACGAGCCGTCCGAGCGTAACCTCTTCACTCCGCTTCGCGGCGGGAGTTTCCACGACCTGGTCCAGGATCGCGGCCTCGGCCTCCGCCGGAGCGGTCTCCGCGAGCTCTACCTGGGACTTGGTCGAACCACCGTCTCCGCTGGTCACGGTCTTTTCACCTGAGAAAACCCCGCCACGGCCGGGAGCGGTCTTCCGGCCGTCCCCGGAGCTGGCACGCCGAGCTTCTCGTCGCGCGCCGCATCATACCACCCCAAAACCCTTGGTTTCTACCAGTTCTGCGCCCAACCGCGGGAAACGCGCCGGAAGGATTGCCCCGGCTCGGGCGATCTGGTACAAGGGGCGCACGGTGACTCCCGCCGGCCGCCTCATCGAATTTCTTCAGGCTGCAAAGTTCGGGAGACGTTCCAATGCGTCCGTCTAATCTCGAAAGGGAATCGTCCTTTTCTGCGGATGAATCATGGAAGCGCCTGAAAGAGTAGGTCGTTACGAAGTCCGCGGGGTTCTCGGCCGCGGGGGCATGGGGAAGGTCTTCAAGGCGTGGGACCCCATCTTCGACCGCTACGTCGCCCTGAAGACCATCAATCCCCAGTTCTACAACGACGTGGAGTTCCGAAAGCGCTTCATGATCGAAGCCAAGGCGGCGGCGCAGCTCAAGCACCCGAACATCGTGGAGATCTACGACTGGATCGAGCAGAACGACCGCGCCTACCAGGTCCTGGAGCTCCTCGAGGGGGCGAGCCTGCAGGAGAGGATCGCGCTGGACGAGAAAGCGAGGCGGGGCGAGGCCGGCGGCGCCCCCATGCGGCTCAAGGAGAAGATGAAAGTCGTCATCGACGTGCTCACCGGGCTCAAGCGGGCGCACGACGCGCTCATCATCCACCGCGACATCAAGCCCGCGAACGTGTTCGTGACCAACCACGGAGTCGCGAAAGTCCTGGATTTCGGTCTCGCTCGCATCGGCGCTGCCACGTCGCTCACCACCGGACCGATGGGGACACCGGCTTACATGTCCCCGGAGCAGTTCGCCTACGAGGACCTGGATCATCGAACCGACATCTGGTCCTGTGGGGTGATGCTCTACGAGCTCATCGCCGGTCAGCTGCCGTTTCCGGGGAAGGAATTCAGCACCGTCGCCCGGAGGGTGCTGAAATCGGCCCCGCCGCCGCTCGAGGTGAAGAACCTGCCGGCCATCGAGGAGCTGTCGAGGATCGTCTCCCGGGCGTTGACCAAGGATCGGAACCGCCGCTACCAGGACGCTCTCCAGATGGCGAACGACGTGGCTCGATTCGCGCGAAACGTCGAGGTCGAGCCGGAGGCCGCGAAGGCGGATGCGGTCGCTTCGGCAGCGCCGCTGGTTCAGCTCCTGAAACAGAACGAAGGGCTATTGAGCGGGAGCCTTCTCGAGGACTTTCTCCGGTCGGACGAACCCCTCGATCGAATGCTCTGGACCATCGTCAAGAGCCGAGACACCGATCCGGAAACCCTTCGACGCAATTACTGGGCGCACTTGAGCCCCCTCCACGACCGGCTGGTGGCGCTCCTTCCTCACCTGCAGCGGGCCCATTCGCTCTTCAAGGACGCCCGCGCTCTCGAGCAGGGTGGCCGGTTCGACGCGGCCATCGCCAAAGTCCAGCAAATCATGCAGGAGTTCCCGAACCTCAAATCGGCCTCGACGTTTCTGGAGAGCTTGAACTACCAGCTCCGAAAGCGCGACGAAGTCGAGAGGCTCTTGCGCGAGGCGCGAAAAATCGCCGAGCGAGGTGAGCTCGAGCGGGCGCAACAACTGCTCTTGAGCGCCCTCGGAATCGACCCGCTTCATCGGCAGGTCGCCGACCTCTATCAGCAGATCAAGGCGGAGGCGGACAAGCTTCGAGCCCCGGACGCCTCGGTGGAAGAAACAATCCAGTTGGACCGGTTCCACATCAAGGATGATTTGACGCTCGAGAGCTCCGGAAACATCCGACGCCCCGACTCCGGAGGGCAAGAGAGCGCGGCTCCGAGGATCGAAGCACTGTTCGCGAGCGCCAAGTCTCTGGCTCAAGGCGGCGACGAGGACCGCGCGCTTCATTACCTCTCCGAGCTTCTGGCTCTTGCACCGGACCATGAAGGAGCCGTGGGGCTGAAGCGAAGCCTGGAAAACCGGAAGATGGGCCGGCAGCGGCAAGGCGAACGCGCGAGCCAGATTGCCTTGGCCCAGGAGGCCGAGCGGAGCTCGGCCCTGGACGAAGCCCTCGAGCTCTCGAGGGAGTTCGTGAAGGTCTATGGCTCGGACCCGACGGCCATGGAGCTTCTGGAGCGGCTGCAAGGAAAGCGCAAGCAAGTCGACGGGCTCCTCCTCCAGGCGCGGAATCTGCTGAGGGCGAGCGGGCCGGAAGTGGCCCTCGGCAAAGTGGAAAGCGCCCTCGTTCTCTACCCCACGAGCGCGGAAGCGTCCGAATTGAAGGCCCAGATCGAAGCCCAGCTCGCTCGACTGCGCAACCAGGGAGCGCTCGACAGGTTTCGCGAGCGCCTCGGACCCGGAGGCCTGGCGATGACGTCGGTGGCGCTCGTCGCCGCCGTCGCGGTCGTCGTCTGGTTCCTGATCCCCTCTCCCCCGCCGCCTCCTCCAGCCCCGGGTCTCGGTTTTCTCTGGGTGGATATCGCTCCCTGGGCGCAGGTGATTGCCGTTCGGCAAACCGACACCGGGGAGACCAGCGTTCCCGAGGAGCCGAATACTCCGGTGCTGCTCAGCCTTCCTCCCGGGCGTTACGAGCTCGATTTCGCCAATCATTTCAACGCCGGCGAGATCTATCGTCTCGAAGCCGAAGTCGCCTCGAATCAGACGTCGCGGCTCACGGGAGCTCTCCCCGGGTTTCTCGAGGCGTTCCACCAGGTTTGGCCATGAGGGGACTGCACGCGCTGGTGGTGCTCGCGGTCCTGGTCGCGGGAGTGCGCCCGTCGCACGCCGCCGAGTGGTATCGGGACTACGAGAACGGCGTCAGGGCCGTCCAGGCCGGGAGGTACCGCGAGGCCATCCCGCTTCTCGAGAGCGCCCGGAGCTCCGGCACGAGGCCCGGGCGGCAGGTGCGTTACTACGGGACGCGGTTCGGCGAGTTCTATCCCTACGTCTACCTGGGCACGGCCTACCGGGGAATCGGCGACTGCGAGAGCGCCGTGAAGATGTTCCAGGCTTCGCTCCAATCCGAAGAGCGGGACCTCTACGAAAGCCGGGAGGCGATCGTCGCGAGAGGCTGCGGCGCCGCCACGTCCGCCGTCTCGTCCTCGACATCGAGCCTCTCCACCACGACGACCAGTGTGGGCCCCACCACGACCGTTACCGATCGCGGCACGGTGACGAGCTCGACGACCACCACGCCGCTCTCGCCCACGGACCCTCTGGTCGCCGCCTGGGAGAGACTGGACTCGGGACTCATCGCCGAAGCCTGTTCCGAATCGGACCGGGCTCGGATCGAGCTCGGGCTTCTGGACACCGATCCCGAGCTCGCGCGATTTCGGGAGGCGCTTCGCGCGAAGTCGAGCGCCATGGCGCGGGATGCCACGCTGCAGCTCCTTCAAGGGAATCGGAGCCACGGGATCGAGGGCTTGCTTTCGATCGAGTGCGCCGTCGAAGGCAGGGCGATCTACCACCTCTTCTTGTCCCTGGCCTATTTCGGGAGCCACCTCGAGGCCGACGGGCAGGAGCTCGAGCTCGCGGAAAAAGCGCGCGCGGCCGCGAGCCAGGCGCTTTCGATCGATCCGGCCCTGGAGCCCGATCGAAGATTTTTCTCGCCGCGCTTTCTCACGTGGTTCGAAGAGCTCCGCGCAGATCGGCCGTGATCGCGGTGGCGAGACATAACCCCGCGTTCTTCCTCGCCGCTCTCCTCGTCTTTTCTGGAGGAGCGCGTCTCGCCGCCCAGGACCACACGCGGGGCTCCGGCGCCTCGCCAACGTTCAGCTTTCTTCCGCCCGGGGCGCGCTCCATGGGAATGGGGGGGACTTTCATCGGCATCGCGGATGACGCGACCGCGGCCGAAGCCAATCCCGCGGGTCTCACCATCTTGTCGAGGCCGGAGGTCTCCGCCCACTTCCGCCTGGGATCTTTCCAGAGAGAGTTTCCGAATTACTTCGACGTTCCGCAGAGCATCGACACCTTCGGCGCCTCCTCCACCAGCCCGTCTTTTTTCAGCTTTGTCTTCCCCTTCGAGAGGTTCGCTCTTTCCGCCTACTACCACCAGCAATCGAATTTCGCGACCGACGTTCGGCTCGCGGGTCTTCTCGATATCGGAGGGGTCGATCCGTTCCTCGTGATTTCGGAAGATCAGGAGTTCCTCGACGTTCTGAGCGACAACATCGGGTTGTCGGGAGCCTACCGGCTGGGCTCGCTCATCTCCCTGGGCGGCTCGGTGCGTTTCACCCGCGTCAAGCTGCAGTCATCGACGGGATTCACGCTCCGCTCCACCCAGTTTCCCGACGAGGTGTACGTCGGATTCGAGGACGGCTCCGCGGGTGAGGACCGAAAGGTCACCTTCAACCTGGGGGTGCTCGTCAATTCCAACGGAAAGATCTCGGGAGGCATGACGTTCAAGCAAGGCGCCGACCTGGAGTTCGGCTTCGAGAACCGCACGCGGCAATGTCTTCCCTGTTCCACCCTTCCCGACGGCAGCATCGCGCCCCCGGTAACGACGGTCGACCTCGGGCGCAGGGGCTTCAGCATCCCGGCGACCCTGGGATTCGGGCTCGCAGTTCGGCCGAGCGACCAGTGGGTGTTCGGCGTCGACGTCTCTCGAATCGACTATTCGGTCAACGCGGTAACCGGTCTCGCGGCGTTCTCCGAAGGCGGCATCGAGCCCGTCGAAGACGGCACCGAGATCCACTTCGGCGCCGAGTACACCTGGCTTCGGGGCACGACCCCCATACCGCTCCGGTTCGGCGCGTACTTCGAGCCGGACCACGACGGAATCGCTGACGTCGACTCCGCACAACACCACCTCACGTTCGGGGCCGGCGTGGTCTTCAGCGAACGATTTCAGTTCGACGGGGCGGTGAACGTCGCCGAGAACGTCCAGGAGGCGCTGTTCTCGTTCGTCTATCGGATGAGGTAGCGGCGCTCGAGCTTCCTCAAGGCAGCAACCTCGCCAGAGGAACCGGGATCTGTCCCGGGGCCCGGATCGCGGAGGGCACGGTCGAAAGGCCGCGCTGCGCGTCGGCCTGGGAGTCGTACACCCCCCAGACGACGCGGTAGCACTGTCGTCCCTCGAATTCCGCCGGAAGCACGAAGAGCTGCGGGGAAGCGCTTGACTCCACCACCTGGCGGGTCACGTTGTCGAGCTCGCAGTAGAGCCCGATCCGGATGGTGAATTTGTTCATCGCGTTCTGGCGGACGTACGCGAGGAACTCGTTTGCCGCCTGGAAATGGTTACCCTCGACCAGCAGGGCCGTCGCCCGCTGCAAGGCACCGGGGCGCGGCTCAGGTTGTTGACGTTCCCGAGCGGGCGGCGGCGGAGGAGGAGGTTGTGTCGGCTCGGTCGGCGCGGTGCGCTCCGGGACCGCCGGCTCGGGCGGCGGGGGCTCGGGGGGAGGCGGCGGTTGGTAATCCGGCTCGGGCGGCTCGGTACGTTCGGCGGATGGAGCGGAGCCGAAGACGACGCCGGCGATGAATCGCACCTGGGTGGCCGTGCCCTCCGGCGCCGCGATGTTGCGGAGATCCAAACCGGTTCGGAACGCCAGACCCGGGCGCCACCGGATATCGACGCCGGCTCCGAATTGATAGGCGAAATCGGAGCTCGATCCGGTCTCGAAACCGGGAATGCTCCCCTGGTCGAAGCTGACGCTCGAGCGCGAAAGCCCGAAGAGCGCCTCACCGTAGGGGCTCAACGTCCTCCGGCGGAGCGAGAGGCGAGCTCCTCCGAGAAATGTGTGGATGTTGTAGCGAACTCCTTCGTCCGTCCGGTAGCTTCCGCTCACGTCGCCGACCACGCCCAGCCACGGCCTGAGGTTCTTGGCTGCCGAGGCGGCCCATCCGAGGGGCAAGTCGAAGTCTTCCCCGTCTCTCAGAAACGCGTAGGCCGCCGAGAACTCCAGCGGCGGGAACTCCCCTGGAGCGGGAGCGCGCCGCCGGGACGGCTCCGGTTCTCGCCGGCGCTCGCCGAGACCGCCGGTCGGATGCATGCGATACACGAGACCCGTCGTGAACCGAGTCTGCCCGAGGGACTCGTCTCCCGCGTAGAGGGTGCGAAAGTCGACTGTCGCTCGAACGGCCATCGTCTCGGTCACGGGGAAGTCGGCCCCGAGGCCGGCTTGCACCGTGAAATCCGTCCTCGCCGCGCCGACCGAGAACGGTCCCACCGTCCCGCTCAGATCGGTTCGAGTCACCCCGAACAGCGCTTCGAAGAAGGGGGTCAGGCCTTGGCGTCTCATGGACAGCCGCGAGCCACCGAGAAACGAGTGGATGCTGGAGCTCGCGCTGCCGACGCCTGGCACCTCCTCGCTGGAATAGCTTCCGCTCACCTCGCCCACGACTCCCAGCCACCGTTTGAGATTGTAGGCGGCGGAGCCGACCCAACCGAGCGGGTAGCTCTGCGACGCGTCGGGGAATTCCAGAAAAGCGTACCCTCCATAGAGCTCCAGGCGTGGAAATTCGTCGGGGGTTCTCGGCCGTTGAAACGGGGTCGCGGTCGCCTCACCGGCGCCGGCGACGAACGGCCGCCGGAGCCGCACGAGGGCTCTCAGGCTCGGCGAGGTCTCCTCCCCGGCGCGGGCGGGCCGAACGCCGAGGAGTGAGATGAGGAAGATCGTTGCCGAGATCGATCGGGACCGCCTGCAACGACAGTGCGTCACGTCGTCATGCCGACTTTGAAGTCGTACTCGGAACCGGCCGAACGTGGATGCTGGGGATGTTCTTGATGCGGTCTTCGCGGTGAAGACTAACATATTCCGATAGAGATCCCAATAGACTCTCGACCAAGCACTCCGATGTATCATTGAGTCCGCGAGCTCGCGAGGCCCAACGCCGGCAGATACGGATGCCCACTCCAGTCGTCGTGATCCTCCTCGCGATTATCGTCGCCGTCCCCGCTTACATCCTTCTTCGAAGGCGCGCCGCCAGGGCTGACGAGCCGCCGCGAGCGGAGCCGAACGAGGTGTCGGGCCGCCGGAGGATGAGGGACATGGCGCGGAACACGCCGGAGCTCAAGAAGCTCTATCAGCGGCTTCATTACTCGCTCGAGACCGAGGCGAAATGCGACGAGCTTCTTCTCCGGTTGAAGGAGCTCATCCGCGTCGACATTCCGGACTTCCAGGTGTTCCAGGATGCCTTGAGGAAGATCGAAGCCCGGCTTCAAGCGGGGCCCGAAGAGGCGGGGTCCATCTCGGACGAGGGGCACGCGCCCTATGCGATGCGAAATCGACGTCTGCTGCAGGAAGTACTGCAAAGCGGCGACTCCGACGCCGTTCTCGCTCTCCTGAACCGAAATCCGTACGAGGAGCAGCTTCCTTTCGTGGAGCAGATACCGCTTCATCGGTCGGGAAAAGTGATCTGGCGAACCCCGGTGGAGCTCGCCATCATGAGGAAGAGACCGGCGGATCGGGACGCGTTTCAACGGGCGCTCGAAGAGCTCGAGCTCCTGGTGCGTACGTCGAAGCTTCGCCGGGCGGAGCAGGCGAAGAAGGAGGTCTTCGAAACCATTGCCCGGACCCGCCGCGACCTCGATCGAGACAACGCCTACATGCCCACTCCCATCAAGCTGCTGGAAGAAAAGACCCAGAGCTGGCTGGAACCTCGCGAGCCTCTGGCCAGAGGGAAACGGGAACAGCTGGAACGGCTCATGGTCGGGATGCTCGAGCTCCAGGAACAATCGGAATCGGGGGCCTGGCTCGCGGGCCGGGTCGACGCACAGGATCGGAGCCGCTTCAAGGCGAAGGCGGAGGAGCAGGCGAGGGAGTACATCCATGCGACCTGGATGCATACTCCCTGGTTGACCACGCTGGCGCTCCGGAACCTCCTGCGATCCGAGCTGATCGAGCTCCGAGGCGGTTCCGTGGAACCGGGCGCGCCCGCGAGGGTGCTCAAACTGGTCTGGGAAGAGGTTGTTTCCGGCCGTTACGACAGTGAGGAGAGCATCCGGCGCCTGAGGAGTCTGGAGTCGAAGGGCTTCTTCGTCCACAGTCTGAATTACGCTCTGCTTCGTCTGAATCGACCCGAGGCTTCACCAAACGGCTCGGCGTCGTAGCCCATCTCGTCTTACAATGGCTCCTGCAGAAGCGATTCGGCGGATCATGAACCTGTCGCTCGACAAGAAATCCCTTGGTTGCACTGCCCTCGGCTTTCTCGTCGTCGGGGCGCTGCTCTTTCTCGCCGGCTTTCTCCTGGCGATGCGCTTTTATCGGTCACCCGAATCGGGCTCCGAATCGATCGCGGCCGAGCGAGGTCGGGAACGCTTCACGGCCCCACGCGCCCTCAGACCTCGATTCCGAGCGCCTCGGCCACCATCGGCGGCTCCCATTCGGCAGGCGCAGGGCATTCTCAAACGGGCTGGCGCCGGAGCGGCACCGGCGGCTGCGGGAGGCGGCGCCGAAGCGCCGCCCTCGACGGACGAGCCGTCCCCCGTGGCGCCGGGCTCAGCCGATGCGGCTCCGGTCGAACCGGTGGTCTACTCGGTACAGGTCGGAGCGTTTTTGCGGGAGTCGGACGTGGACCCGCTTCTTCGAGACCTCGAAGATCTGGGCTTCATGCCTTTCGTGGTCAAGGACTCCGACGGACGCCTGTTGTCCGTGAGAATCGGCACGTTCGATACGCGCGAGGAGGCCGAGGCGCTCGCCGAGGAGTTCAAAGCGGAGACCGGCCGCACCGCCGTCGTGCGGCCGCCGCTTGCTCGATAGCTAGTCGGAATCCGGTACGCTCAGATCGGGCGCCTGCATGGCGAGAAGCCAGTCGAGGTCTTCGAGGCAATGCTCGAACGACTTGGTCGTGCTAGAGACGGCGCTCGAAGAGCTCACTGAAGCGTCCTCCTCGCCACCGAGAAGCACGTATTGAAGATCGCTCCAGATCCCACGATTTGCGGACATTTGGATTGTTCTCTCGGGACAGGATGTGAAGGGTGACTGCTCTCCTTATTACAAGAATCGTTCCATGCGGCAGGGTCGTTAATTTATTGCAACAAATAGGCTTAATTCGGGGTGATGTTTCCTTTTGGAGGGATTTGCACACAGGTGGGCTATAATTCTTTGACGAAGGGTAGAAAAGTTTGGCCTTGCAACGAGCTTCCTGGACGAGATAAAGTAACACTTTAGAAATTCGCCTCTAAGCTCTGTTAAAGCAACTAGATTTCACTAGTCGGGCAATCATGGGACGATTCCTCTTGAGTCTGACTTCCGTCGCGCTGCTCTTGACGTCGTGCTCCGATACGCCGACCGAAGGCTCGGAAACCCCTGTCGATATCGCGCGGATCGTCCAATTGGCTCCTAGCAACGCGAACTTGGAGGTAAAACGGAACGACCCCGTGGCCATGTTCGTCTTCTCTCAGTTCGCGGACAACACCATCCGCCTCACCGTCGAAAACATCGTCAGCCGCGATACGGTGACGTCGATTTCATTCGCTTTCCGAGTCTCGTTCCAGCCGCAGGTCGTGAGTCCCAGTACGCCTCCCTGGGACAACGAGGGAGCCGTCACGAATCTGGGGAAGGGCCAAATCGCGGATGCGGGCATCATCGCCGTCAGCGCAACTCCCGTCAGCATGGGTGAAATCGAAATCGAGATCCGCGGCGACATCTCTTACAAATAGGGGAGAGTGAATGATCTGAGCAGGGCCCCGCACGCACCCCAGAGGAACGATGAACTATCAACTGTTGCTCGACAGACGGTCGATCGCATTGTCCCTTCTCGGGTTCGCGGCGGTGGGCACGCTCCTTTTCCTGGCGGGCTTCCTGGTGGCGGCGCGTTGGTACGAGGATCAAGAACCGATGCGTGCTCCGAAGGTCGTACGCGGCCCGACTCTTGACAGAAGCCCGTCGGCTCTCGAGTGGTTCGAGAGAGGTCCAGCTCCAACCGCAGCTTCCTCTCGCGAGAGACCCGAGCAGAAACTCAACAGCCTTCCCATGGCGGTGGCCTATGCTCAAGCGCCGCCGGAAGAAGCACCCGTCGAGCCTGCTTCCTCGGACGCGGCCGCGCGCTCCGCGGCGCCGAGGCCAGCTCCAGACTCCTTCGCCGCCGACGTCTCCTACCAGGAGGAGCCGGACGCGTATTCCGTACAGGCGGGGGCGTTTCTATCCGAGTTCAACCTCGAGTCGTTCGTAGACGAGCTCGAGTCGACGGGCTACGAGCCCTACGTCGTGAGGATGTCGAACGCGGACCGCGTCCTGCTTTCGGTACGTATCGGCAAGTTCGCAACGAGGGAGCAAGCCCAGCGCGCCGCCTCCGAGTTCGCGACGAAATTCGGCAGGAGTGCGGTGGTGCGCGAACCGGTCAGTCCCTGAACCAAGCAACCGGATCAGGATCGCACGTGTCGAGATGGACCGCATGCGCTTGTTGCGCGGTGCTCTTGAGCGGCGGCGCCTGCGCCGATGGGCTGTTCGTGCTTCCGAGCCAGGAGACGCCGCCGCCGGGGGAGGGCGCCGCCGATCGGGCGGAGCTCTCCGTGACTTTCGTAGGAGATCCGACGGTCGTCGTCCCCGGAGCGAGCAAGAACGCGGATTTCGTCGCCACCGTGAACATCACGGAGTCGGCTGGTGTCGGGGCGAGTATCAATTTCATCCGGCTCCAGCTCCTCCGCAACGGGGTGGAAATCGAGAGAAGTGAAATCGGCGCGGAGCTGATCGAGCCCGATAACCGTATCGACCCGAGCTCGACGACGCGGATCGACGTGCGGCTCGGATTCAACAGCCAGATCGCCGACCTCGATGCGATTTTCGTGGTGAGCTTCACCGATGACCGGGGCAACCCCATCGACGTCTCCTTGGCATTCGCCATCAGCGGCTGAGCCCCGCCGGATTTTTCCGGCTGACGAGCGAAGGTCGATTGGGTCCCCAGCTCAAGTAATACCTCACCACTCTGGACTCAATCCCGTTACTAAAAAGGAAGTTTTGCTCTTGACATTACTGATGTGGATGGACTAGCTTTTCACCCTGGCTGAGAGTCCAACTCCGGCCTGTGCGGCGGAGGCTTGCGGGATGATGTGTCGATCACGGACGCTGCCCTACTCGACTCGCCGTCTGCGCCGCGGAGAGCACCCGAAAGGCCCCGCCCCCGGTAACTCAGTTTCGGCCACGACCTGAGAAGAACGATGAGAGCTTGGCAAACAAACGGGCGAGCTGCCTCCCGCCGAATGCTGGAATGTCCCTCGTTTTCGAGGTTTCTGTTGGTCGCGGTCTCCGTCGTTTGCTCTGCCTGCCAGAGCAGCAGCGGCGCTGTGACCTCCGGGCTCGGCTCTCTTATGAACGAGCATCTGAGCGTCGAGGTCCGAGCGACGAACGGCATGAATCAGGGAAACCCCGTGGCCGTGGACCTCGTCGTGGTGTATGACGACGCCCTTCTGAAGCAGCTGCTGGGGCTTTCGGCAAAGGACTGGTTCGCCCAGCGGGAACAGTTGAGGCAGGATTTTCCCAACATGTTCGAGTTCTGGGCGTGGGAATGGGTACCCGGACAGAGGGTGCCCATGCAGAAAGTTCGCCTGCAGGCCCGGCGGTCCAAGGGCGGGGTCCTTTTCGCCAACTATTCTCTTCCGGGAACTCACCGCGCCCGGGTGGATCTTCGGAAACCCGTCCGTCTAACTCTGGATGACACGACATTTTCGATGATGAATCGTTAGACCCGGGTGGAACCCGCTCGAGTCGAGAACGAGAGAACGCGAGGGTGCAGGCGCCTACAGGGCCTACCGCGCCTACAGGGTACGAGGAGTGCTAAATGCCGAACCGCGATCCCCTTCCACCGGAGTTTCAGCAGCAAGTTCGGACGCTGAAGGACGCCTCGAGCCTGCCGCTGCCGGTCCAGTGGCATGAGGGAATGCTCCTATCACCTCAGCACTTTCAGCAGCTCTCCCTCTGGCAGGAAGGGATGCTCAACCATCAGATTGCGGCCGTCGCCCCGTTCTGCTGGGGGGTGCGGCGTTTTCAGGTCGATACACCGCTGCTGCTGAAGGGCGTCTTCCGGGTCTCGGAGCTCGAGGCGATCCTGCCCGACGGTCTGGTGGTCTCGCTTTCCGCCGGCAACGATTTGCGGTTGGAGCTTGAGCCGCGCAAGGCGGAGCTCCAGCGAGACGTGATCCCGATTCATCTCATCGTGCCCTCGAGAAAGAGCGGGCAGTCGGCGGTGAAAGGAGAGAACGCGCGATTCGATTCGATCGAGGGAGAGGCAGTGTACGACGAGAACACCGGCGACGGGGAGCTCCGAATCCCCCGGCTCCGTCCGCGCCTCCGGCTGCTCCTGACCCAGGAGCCTCCGGGTGACTACGTCGCTCTGCCGCTCGCCAGGCTGGCGTACAGCGACAACAAGTACGAGCTCGTCGACGACTTCGTGCCGCCGATGTTCCGGGTCGCCCCGGACTCGGAGATCGGCAAGATCTGCTCGTCCGTCATCCAGCAAATGTGGGGTAAGGCCGATTTTCTCCTCAAGGTGAAGGTGCCGCACGTGGTGGCGACCCGGATCCCTCAGCTCCTGGAGACCAAGCTGTTCATCCAGAGCCTGGTCTCGGCGCTGCCCCGATTTCAGGCCCTGGTCCAAACCGGCGTCTCCCACCCCTACACGCTCTATCTCGAGCTCTGTTCGCTCGCGGGACTCCTCGCGGTGATTCGCCGGCACGAGCTCACCCCACCGGAGATCCCCGCTTACGACCACAACGACTTGCACCACACCTTCGAGCTCGCGCGAAACTCCATCTCGCGGATTCTCGAGGAAGAGATTCTCGAGTCCTACACCGACTATCCTTTCATGCTGCTTCAGAAGCAGATCTTCTACATCGAGTTTGCCGCGGAGTGGATGGGCCAGAAGCTCATCATCGGGGTCAAAGGCAAACCCGACCAATCGGACAAGGAAGTCATCGAGTGGACGGAGCAGAGCGTCATCGCCTCCCGGGGCGAGATCAAGAGAATCCAGAACATGCGAATTCTCGGCGCGCAACGAACGAGAATCGAGAGTGACGAGGAGTTCCTGCCCTCGAGAGGGGTCTCTCTTTTCTCCCTCGACAGCCGTTCGCCCTACATCAAACCCAACGACACCCTGATCATCCAGCACCCGAGCCAGAAGCCGTGTCCGCAGGAGATCGTCTTGTACGTCAAGAATCCCAGCGCCAAGGGAGTGGAGACCGTTCAACTGTGACCAAGAGCCGTCGAGACTCGATACTCCTCGAACAGTTCGATGAGTTCTACGCCGAGGTCGTGAGGCTGTTGTCGGTGGCGAGCTCCACCCGCCCCGGCCTGGGCGCGGATCGGGGAATGTTCACGATGTTCCAGGAGCACATGGGAGGCGAGTCGCTGGTGGCGCCGCGGGCGGGGGGGGAGGCCGTCGCCGAGACGACGCCCGAGGGCATCCGTCAGACTCTCCTCACCCTTCTCAAACGGCAAGGTCTCGAAATTCGCCGAAGCCGGGGTGACTTCGCCGCGCAGCTCTATCGAGAAGCCCAGTACGTGATGGCGGCGCTCGCGGACGAGGTATTCCTCTACCTCGATTGGGCCGGGGTCGAGATATGGCGGAGCAACATCCTGGAGTCACAGCTCTTCGAATCCCACCGGGCCGGTGACGCGATTTTCGCCCGCATCGACACCCTCCTGGACAACCGGGATCCCGTTTACATCGATCTGGCGAAGATCTATCTCATGGCCCTCGGCCTGGGATTCGAGGGTCGATACCGAGGTCGGGACGGCGAAACCGCTCGAAGCGCCTATCGAGGCCGCCTCCTGGATTTCATCGCCACCGAAGAGCCGGAGGTCCTGGACGACGCCGGCCCCCTGTTTCGGGACGCTTACCTCAGTACCCTGGACGAGGGCCTGCCGAGAAGGCTTCCCTATCTCAAGATGTGGGCCTGGGGATTCGCCGTCGTCGGCGCGGCGTGGCTGGTCGCGAGTTTCGTCGCCTGGCGCACGGTCCTGAGAAATCTCAAGCCGCTCATCGACTCGGTCCTGGCAGCGGCATCTTAATCGGGAGGGAACGATTCTCATCTGGCTCATCAATGGTTGGCCCTGGACGTTTCTCGGGATCGTCCTTCTGATCCTCGCGATCGTCGCGGTGATCTGGAGGTTCGTCCTGCGCCCCGGGAAAGTCAAGAAAGAGGCGAAGCCGGAAGCTCCCATCGCCGCGGCCGCCGCTCCGGGGAGCGAGCCGGGTGCTTCGGGCAAAACCGTCGTCGTCGATTTCACGCGCTCGCCGCGTCTCGTTTCCTCGTTTCGGCGAGGCATGTACGTCCTGCAGCAGCACGTGTCGGGACGCGACTACCGGTATCGCATTCCGTGGTACGCCCTCCTCGGCCCGGTCGGCTCTCGGAGCCCGGATTTACTGGCGAACGCCGGCCTCACGCTTCCGTATGGACACCCCACGGACCTGGGGTTCAGCGACCAACTGGGCTGCTCTTGGTGGTTCTTCGATCGAGGAGTGGTCCTCGATCTGGCGGGCGAGTACGTGCTGGGGGTCGATGGCAAGTCTTCCTACGAGTCGGGGTGGCGAAGCTTCCTCCGGCTGCTCCAGCAGCACCGGCCCCAGAGACCGCTCGACGGAATCGTTCTGACCGTTTCTTGCTCCGACATCCTCGAAGCCGCTGGCGGCGGCGAGCCCCTCGCGAGCCTGGAGCAAAAGGCGGACTCCCTCTATCGGAAGCTGGTGGAGGCGCAGATCACGCTCGGGTTGAGGCTTCCGATCTACGTTCTCGTCACCGGGACCGATCAGATACCGGGGTTCACGAGCTTCGTGGAGGCGATGGAGACCCGGCACCACGACGAGCTCGTCGGCTGGTCCAACCCCTACGCCGTCGACAGCGCCTACCAAAGCGAATGGATCGCGGAGGCGTTCGGCAACATGGGGACGTGGCTCGAACGGGCGCGGCTGAGGTTTCTCGCCAGTGAAGGGCTCGGGCTTTCGCGCGAGGACGTAAGCCGCATGTTCCTGTTCCCTCGGGAGTTTCAGGGGCTCAGAGAGCCGCTCAAGAGTTTTCTCGCCAGGCTCTTCAAGGCGAGCGCCTATCACGAGTCGTTCTTCTTCCGGGGGCTCTTCTTCTCGGCGACGGAAGGGGGCGCGCGTCCGGCGCACGTGTCGAGACGCGGCGCCCGCGAGCTCGCGCTCAAGACGGAGCCCGCCGCCGGCCGAACGCTCTTTGTGAACGAGCTCTTCGATTCCAAGGTGTTTCCCGAGTACGCTCTCGCGGCTCCGACGTCGGGGACGCTCAACTCGAAGAATCGGCGGGTGCGCTACGCCCAGGCGGGTCTCGTTCCCGCCGCTCTGGTCCTTTCGTTCGGACTGGTTCACGGCTACACCAGCCTCGAGCGGCAGGCGCGGGGAGACGCCGCTCGCGACGAGCCCGGATTGCAGCACGTCCTTCGGGAGCTCAGCCAGATGATTTCGCGCGGCACCGGGCCGGGACTCAGAAAGCTGCGCGGCGCCGAGGCGGCGAAACGCTACGTCGAGCTGATGGCGGGAGCCGACATGCACTGGTTCGGCTCCGCCTTCATTCCTCCCTCGTGGGTCAGCGGAGTCAATCGAGACCTCACCCACTCGATGGGGATCGCTCTCGACCGGGTGGTGCTCCCGGCGATGCAGGACGAGCTCGGAGCCAGGTTCCAATCGCGCACCGAGCTGCGGGGCCAGGTAGAAGAGGCGCTGCTCCCGCTGACGGAGCCGACCGAGACCACTCTGGGCGTCGGCAACCTGCAGGTGGAGCCCCTGACGGATGTCAGCTCGTTCCAGAACCTGCGCGACTTCGTGGTCGAGCTGCGCGAGCTCGAGAACCTGGCGGCGGAATACGACAGGCTCTTCGAGTCCGGAAGCCTCGGCGATTTCTCCCGGGTGTCCGCGGAGCTTCTCGGCCAACCTCTTCCCGAGGAGTTTCGCGATCGCTCGTACCATTTCCGCCGGGCTCTCGGGGAATCTCAGCGGGCCCAGTTCGAGCTCGCCCGGTACGAACGGCCGGCGGAGAGCCGGGCGGCGGAGCTCGCGGAGAGCTTCTACGAGAATTACTTCCGCCGGAACGTCCTCGCGCGGGACCATAAGCAGTTGCTCGAGCTCATCGACAGGATCCGGCGGGCGGAAGAACCGTCCATGGACGCGGATGAGGTGACCTCCTCTCTGGTCGCGCTCCTCGCCCTCATATCCCGCACGGAAGCCGTGCACACTCAGCCCGAGCTGCGGTGGGCGTTTCGCGAGGACTTCGATCTCGGCCCGGAGTTCGACGGTCTCCTGCTGGAGGTCAGCGACTCGGTGCTCCTGGGACCGCAGGTGGCTTCCGAGATTTACAGTGAGTCCCACGACGAGTGGCGCAAGCTTCAGGCGAATCTGGCCCGCTTCACTTCGGGATTCACTCCCGAACAGCGTCAGGCGATTCAAGGTTTTCTCGACTCCGACTTCATCAGCAACGGCGCCACCCCGGCGGAGGCGGTGGCCCCCGCCGACAGCTGGATTTACTGGGAGAGTCGCTCCCTGGAGCAAAGCCTGGCGCTGAATCAGTCGTACCAGCGTTTCCTGGAGGAAACCCTCCCCCCGATTCCAAACGACTTGAAGCCGGCGGTGCTCAACGTCGCGCGGCGTCGTCTCGGCGCCAACATGATTCACGCGGTCTCGAGGGCCTATCGAACCGAACCGCGTCAGAACGCGGGCTCCCCCATCGTTCAGGAGCCCAGGCTTCGCCAGGCGATTGCGAACTTCCAGACCGCGGCGCCGACGCTCAATCAGATTCTCGGCGTTCTCGACCAGCTCGAGCTCGAGTCTTATTACTTGAACCTCGAAAACCTGCTGGCGAATCAGGGTGAGGATCTTCTCCGCGATATCGACGATCTGTTGAAGGCCGAGGCGTTGTACCTTCCCAAAGGCCAGTCCTTCGACTGGTGGACGGGCCGCCCGAACGTCGTCTTCGAGGCTTTTGGGGTCGCCGATCCCGTGGGCCTGCAGTCGTATCTCGGCTCTCAACGGGCCCGCATTCAACAGCTCGCGAGTCAATACGCGCAGCCGCTGGTGAGCGCCCTCAGCACGAACTTCTCCGAGCCGCGCTCGCCCGCGTTCCAGAAGTGGGAGAGCATCATCACCGACCTCTCCAGCTACGATACCCAGAAGCCGGGAAACGCGCTCTCGAGCCTGGAGAGCTACGTCCTCGAGAAGATGCCTCAGATCAATCTCGACAACTGCTTCGAGACCCCCCCGGTCTCGACCCGAGGCGCCTCAGGGTCCTCGTTTTTCGGCGAGCGCCAAAGACGCCTCGAGAACGCTCTCTACGTCCGCTGCCAGGAGCTAGCGGTGACGGGCGCGGTCGCGGGGTATCGCGAGCTGGAGCGCTTTTTCAAACAGAGACTCGCGGGAAGGTTCCCGTTCACCACCGGCCTCGTGGGGCGTCGTGAGCCTCAGGCGTCGCTCGGCGACATCCGGGCGTTTTATCGGCTCTTCGACAAATACGAGCGATTCATTCTCACCATTCCGAGCGACCACGCGAGCTTCGGCGGAGCGGGAGAAGAAGTGCACGATTTCATCCTGGTGCTCAAGGAAGCCCGCCCGTTCTTCGCTACGCTCCTCGCGGAAGGGGAAGGCGATCCCGAGCTCCGGTTCACCTTCGGCGTCGAGTTTCGCGTCAACCGCGCCAGGGAGATAGATGCCGATCAGATCATCGGTTGGGACTTCGAGGTCAACGAGCAGCGGATCGGATACTGGAGCGAGGAGCGTACCGGGCAGTGGGTGCTCGGCGACCCGGTGCGTTTCACGCTTCGCTGGGCGAAGGACGGCCCGCGCGCTCCCCAGGCGGGACCGGTCGGGCCGAGCGGCTCGTTCGAGTCCCGGGCGGTCATTTTCGAGGATTCGAGCCCCTGGGGGCTTCTGAGGTTCGTGCAGGCCAATCGGGCGTCCGAGGCCGAGCTAGCCGAGCTCGAGGACGTGCCTCACGTGTTGAAGTTCGAGATTCCCACGGTGCCGGTGACTCCGGCAGGTGAAGCCGGCCCGGTTTCCCAGTGGAAGAACGCGGTCGCTTTCATTCGAGTGACGTTGACCCCGCCGGGGGAAGACCAGGCGCCGATCGCTCTTCCCGAGGACTTCCCCGAGCGAGCCCCGGAATTGCCGCTTTTGAGCACCCATCAGACTTCCTCGGTAAGCGGAGTGCCCAATGTCCACTGAGGCTCTCAACAAGAAGATGGAGATCCTCTCCGTCGATCTGGAAAAACTCATGGCTCCGGTCTCGACCGACTCTCCCTCCGGCGAGTCGCTGCGCTACGCGGGGACGTACGACGCCATCGAGGACGCCCGCCGGTCGGACGATCCCAGCCTGCCCCAGGGCGCGTGGCAAAGGGAGCTGAAGCAAGCCGACTGGAACCACGTGATGATCCTGTGCCTCGACGCGCTCGAGACCCGCACCAAAGATCTTCAAATCGCGGCCTGGCTGATGGAGACCTGGACGCACCTTCATGGTTTTTCCGGGATTCATCAGGGCTTACAGCTGCTCATCGGCCTTTGCGAAAGTTTCTGGGACGACATCCACCCTCGCATCGAGGACGGGGACCTCGACGCTCGATTGGCCCCCCTGCTTTGGATCAACGAGAAGCTGCCGGCGACGGTGAAGCGAGTGCCCATCACCCAGCCGGAGACGGAGGACGGCTCGCCCTACAACTGGCAGGACTGGGAGGCGGCGCTCCAGTTGAACCGGCTTCGGCAGAAGGATCCGGAGGGCGCCCGCAAGGCGGAAGCGAAAGGGAAGTTGACCCGCGACAAGTTCCTGGTGAGCGTCTCCTTGACTCCGATCGACTACTACCGGCAGCTCGTTCTGCAATTGAGTCAGGGCATCGAAAGCACCGACGAGCTCGCCAACCTGTTGAACGCCAAATGCGGTCGGGAGGCGCCCAGCCTCGGCAAGCTCAAGGGCACGCTCGAGGAGATCCACGCCTTCGTCGCGGGTTTCCTCAAGGAGCGGGGCGACGAGGAGGGCGAGCCCGGGACCGCCGAGGCGGACGAGGAGTCCCCGGACGGGTTGGACAACCTACCGCTCGACGAGTCGGCTCCGCGGACTTACGCCAGCGGACCCATCAAGAGCCGGGCGGAGGCTTACCGCCGGCTGGCCGAGGCGGCGGACTACCTCTCCCGCACCGAGCCTCATAGTCCGACTTCCTACCTGGTGAAACGGGCGGTGTCGTGGGGGAACATGCCCTTGAACGAGCTTCTGGAAGAGCTCCTGCGCGACAACGCGGATCGGGCGACGGTATACAAGCTCCTGGGGATCAAGAGCGCTTCGGGCAAGGGAGATTGAAACACTTTGGCGCGAAGATCGTATGGAACTTAAAGAGAGCAAGTTTTTCACGCCGTACAATCCCCCGCATCGGAGGGAAGCGCCGAAGGGCCGCGAGCGGCCGGGTGCGCTTCTGCAGCATCGCTTTGCCGCGAATTCGCCAAAATTCAGTGGTCACGGGTCTCGATTCGCTTCATTCGTAACATAGATGAATTAAAGGAGGCATTGCATGGCAAGGGAAAGCACTCAACACAAACTGGACCGGGTCCGGCCGCCCAGAGTCCAGATCACCTATGACGTCGAGACCGGTGGCGCCATCGAGATGAAGGAGCTGCCCTTCGTCGTGGGCATCCTCGCGGACTTGTCAGGCAAGCCGGAAAAGCCCCTTCCCAAGCTCAAGAACCGAAAGCTCGTCGAGATCGATCGCGACAACTTCGACAAGGTGATGAAGTCCGCGGCTCCAAGGCTCGCTTTCCGCGTCGACAACAAGCTGGCCGAGGATGACAGCAAGCTGAACGTGGAGCTGAAGTTCCAGTCGTTCGAGGATTTCGAGCCGCAGAACGTCGTCAAGCAGATCAAGCCCCTGGCCAAGCTCCTGGAAGCGAGGCAGCGCTTGACCGATCTGCTGGCGAAGCTCGACGGCAACGACGATCTGGACGCCCTGTTGTTGGACGTCGCCGCCAAGACCGACGAGCTCCAACAGATCAAGAAACTGACCGACGAGGCGAAGGCCGCGAAAGAAAAAGACTCGAAGGCTCCGCAGGGCAACGGCGGGACCGGTGGAACGGATGAGGGAGGCAAGTGATGGCGGAACCAGCTGCTGAACAAGTTACCGGCGGAGCCGTGGCGGAAGCTTCCCTGCTCGACAGTATCGTCGGCAGGATGGTCAGAGACGACGACCAGAAACCTTACGCTCGCGATTTGATCGGAGAGTTCGTCGATCAGGTCCTCGAGGAGGGGATGACCGTCAAATCGGACACGGTGGCCGCAATCGAACAACGGATCGCGGCGATCGACGAGATGCTGAGCCAGCAGGTCAACGAGATCCTGCACCACGAGGACTTCCAGAAGCTGGAAGGGTCGTGGCGCGGGCTCCAGTACCTGGTGTTCAACACCGAGACCAGCACCAAGCTCAAGCTTCGCGTCCTCAACGTCACCAAAACCGAGCTGGTGAAGGACCTGGAGAAAGCGACGGAGTTCGATCAGAGCGAGCTCTTCAAGCAGATCTACGAGCTGGAGTACGGCACTTTCGGGGGATCGCCCTACGGGCTTCTGATCGGGGACTACGAGTTCGGTCGATCCAATCAAGACGTCGCGCTCCTCGAGAAGATCTCGAACGTCGCCGCCGCCGCTCACGCTCCGTTCATAACCGCCGCGAGCGCGAAGCTCTTGGACATGGAGAGCTTCACCGAGCTCATGGGACCCCGCGACCTGGCCAAGCTCACCGAGGGCGCGGAGATGATCAAGTGGAACGAGTTCCGCAACAGCGAGGACTCGCGCTACGTCACCCTGGTGCTTCCTCACATCCTGATGCGCCTCCCCTACGGTCCGAACTCGAAGCCCGTCGAGGACTTCGATTTCAAAGAGGACGTCACCGGGAAGGACCACCGGAAGTACCTCTGGGGCAACGCCGCCTACGCTCTCGGACAGCGCATCACCGACGCTTTCGCCAAGTACGGTTGGTGCGCCGCCATTCGCGGAAACGAGGGCGGAGGCCGGGTGGAGGGCCTGCCGGTGCATACCTTCCAGACGGATGACGGTGACGTCGCGCTCAAGTGCCCGACGGAGATCGCCATCACCGATCGGAGGGAGAAGGAGCTCGACAGCCTGGGTCTGGTCGCCTTGTGCCACTGCAAGGGGACGGACTACGCGGCGTTCTTCTCCGGCCAGACGACGCAGAAGCCGAAGAAGTACGACACCAACGAGGCCAACGCGAATGCCAGGATCTCTTCCATGCTTCCCTATATCCTAGCTTCCTCGCGATTCGCCCACTATCTGAAGGTGATCGTCCGGGACAAAATCGGAAGCTTCATGACCGCCGACAACGTCTCGGCCTATCTGAATCGTTGGATCGGAAATTACATTCTCGCGAAGGACGACGCTGGCCAGGAGCTCAAGGCCAAGTTTCCGTTGCGGGAAGCTCGAGTGGACGTGTCGGAGATCGCGGGAAAGCCTGGAGCCTACACCTCGGTGGTTTTCCTGCGGCCTCACTTTCAACTCGAGGAATTGAGCACATCCATCCGGCTGGTGGCGGAGCTTCCTCCACCGGCTGCATGACCAACAACACCAGGGGGCAGACAGAAAAACGCGGAGTAAGAAAGAGGAGTATTGGAGGTTTGAAATGGCATCCAACATGTACATTGTTTTCGATGGGGTCAAGGGGGACAGCACGGCCACGGGCCACGAGGAGGCGATCGAGCTTTTGTCATGGTCGCACGGCTTCAGCCAGCCTACGTCGCCGACGCGCAGCGGAGCCGGCGGGGGCACGGTCGAGCAAGCCAACCACCAGAATTTCACGTTCTCGAAATACATCGACTCGGCTACCGACGATCTCCTGAAGCTTTGCTGGAGCGGGAAGCAGGTCCCGAAAGTCACCGTGTCCTGCTTTCGCTCCGACGGAAACACCGACAACGCGCCGGTCAAGTACCTCGAGGTCATCATGGAGCACGTCATCGTCTCGAACATCAGCATGGCCGGAGGGGAGGGTGCCCTGCCGCTGGAGAACGTCGCTCTGGACTACGGCATCGTGCAGTACAACTATCTGCCGCAGAAGCGGGAGGACGGGACCGCCGGAGGCAACGAGCCGGTGACCCACAACCTGGAACTCCGCAAGGTCTCGTAGTCGGTGGGCGGTGAGATTCGCCACCAGGTCCCTCTTTTCGACCGCCTGGCGGCGATGGAGTCGACGGCGCCCTTCGGTCGTCCGGGAGAGCCGCTGGACCTCGAGGGTTTGAGAGAGTCTCTGCGCCGAGAGCTGGAACGGTTGCTCAACAGCCGCTCTTCGCTCTCGGCGCAGGCTCTCGTCGACCGCGACCGGACGGTCATCGATTACGGCATTCCGGACCTGGCGCACCTGTCGCCGAAAGACCCCTCCCACCGCGACGCCATCAGCTTTCAGATCAAACAAGCGGTCGAAGCCTACGAGCCTCGGTTGCGGCGGGTTAGCGTTACCGCCGAGGAGATGGTCGACGAGCACCACTCGCTTCGAGTGCGCATCGAGGGCGAGCTCGTGGGCGATCGGCTGGGTGAGACGGTGAGCTTCGACGTCCAGGCTACCAAGGAGGGGAGAGCGGAAGTCCGTGGCGGAGCCTGAAACCGACGAGCTTCTCCGGTACTACTGGCAGGAGCTCACGTACGTCCGAAAGATGGGGGAGATTTTCGCCCGGAAGCACCCCAAGGTCGCGAGTCACCTGGACCTCCGGGCCCATCACGCCTCCGGGGGGCAGCCTTCCATCGATCCTCACGTGGAGCGGCTCATCGAAGCGTTCGCCTTCCTGACCGGCCGCGTCCAGCGCAACATCGACGAGGATTTCCCGGAGGTCGCCGTCGAGCTCTTGAACTGCCTGTATCCCCACTACTTGAACCCCATTCCGTCGGCGGCGGTCGCGAGGTTCGATCTCGACACCCAGTCGGGACGGCTCACCTCGAGCTACACCGTTGCCAAGAACTCGCCGCTGTTCACCCGTTCCACCGACGGGGCCTACTGCCGGTTCCGGACGTGCTATCCGGTGACGCTCTGGCCGCTTTCGGTGACCGAGGCCGCGTTCGAGCCTCCGGACCTGTTCGATTTTCTGGACTCCGGTCGGGTGGCGACGGTGCTGAGGCTTCGCGTCGCCTCTCAGGCGGGTCCGCTTCCCGGGCTGGATTTCGATCGGCTGCGCTTCTTCCTGGACGACGACCAGTTGATCGTGCAGATCCTTTACGAGCTTCTGTTCTGCAACGTCGAGCGGGTGGTGGTCCTCCCGGACCGCGAGCAAACGCCGTACGATCTTCCGCCGGAGTCGATCGTTCCCGTGGGCTTCAGCGAGGACGAGGACATGCTGCCTCAGCCGGCTTACTCCCACGCGGCGTTCCGGCTCATCCAGGAGTATTTCGTCTTCCGGGAGAAGTTTCACTTTTTCGAAATCCACAATCTCGATCGCCGCGGCGGCTCCGAGAGGAGCTTCGACCTTCTCATCTGCTTCGACTCCGTGCCCGCGGCGCGGCTCGCGGTCAGCAGCAGTACCTTCGTCCTGGGTTGTACGCCGATCGTCAATCTGTTCCCCAAGACCACAGAGCCGATTCGGATCGATCACCGAGAGAGCGAGTACCGACTGGTCCCCGACGCCCACCGCGAGAAAACCACCGAGATTCACTCGATTCTCTCGGTCTCGTCGTCTTCCGACACGAAGGACCATACCCAGGTCCTGCAGCCGTTCTACTCCTATACCCACGAGATCGCGGAGGCCGAGCACAAGGGGTTCTGGCACGCGCGCCGGGTGCCCACCGACCGTCTCGACCTGACGGGGAGCGATCTCCTGCTTTCTTTTCTGAATCTTGATTTCAAGCCGCACCTGCCGCCGACAGAGGTCGTCTACGCGCATACCCTCTGCACCAATCGGTCCCTGGCTCACCAGATACCCGGAGGCGCCGAGCTTCAAACCGACGTGGGAGCTCCGGTCTCCCGGATCGTCTGTCTCCGCCGTCCCACGCGACAAGTGTCCCCCCCTCTCGAGGGGGCGGCGCTCTGGCGGCTCATTTCCCACCTCTCGCTCAACTACCTTTCGCTGGCCGAGGGCGAGGAGAGCCTCAAGGCGATCCAGGAAATCCTCCGGCTCTACAGCTTCTACGAGACCCGGTCGGCGCACGACCAGATTCGCGGCATCCGGGAGATGTCGCATCGAAGAGTGGTGCGCCGCGTCGGCGAGGAAGCCTGGAGAGGCTTCTGCTCGGGAACCGAGATCACGCTGGTGTTCGACGAGAGTCTCTACGTGGGAACCGGGGCGTTCGTGCTCGCGTCGGTTCTGAATCGCTTCTTTGCGCTCTACGCCTCGACGAACTCGTTTACTCAACTGAAGATAGAAAGTCACCAGCGGAAGGGAGTCTGGAAAGAGTGGCCACCTATGGTTGGCGAGCGGGTCGTTCTCTAAGAGACGGGCTCTTCGACGAAAGCTATCTCTTCGACTTCTACCAGGCGGTGAAGCTCCTGGAGTCGATGTACCCGGACCGGCGTCCTGTCGGCCAGGATGCCGACCCGAAGGAGGAAGTCGTTCGCTTCCGCTCTCGAGTCGGCTTCGATCACCCTCCGTGCGACCTCGACTCGATGAAGGAAGGCGACTCGGGAGAGCCGCCGGAAATGGTCGTCAACTTCATGGGCCTGGCGGGGGCCCTTGGCCCGCTCCCTCGCTGGGTGACGGAGGCGGTCGCGCGGCGGGCGGGCCAGCGCGACACCGCGTTTCAAGACTTCCTCGATCTTTTCAACCACCGACTGGTATCGATGATGTTCCAGGCGCGGCGCCGTACCCGGGTGGCGCTTCATACTCGGACCCCGGAGCAGTCGCGTTACTCGCGGTGCCTGCTCGCGCTCATGGGACTCGGCACCTCCGGCCTCCGGGACAGGATGGCGGTTCGCGACCGGTCGCTCCTTCCCTATGGTGGTTTGCTCGCGCGGAGCGTGCGGTCGCTCTCGGGTTTGAAGGGCATTCTGAAACACTATTTCGGAGTGGGCGTCGAGGCGATCCCCTATCGCGGCGCCTGGCTCCCCATCGCGAACGACCAGTTGACCCGTCTTTCCTCCTCGGGGCCGAACAACTGCCTGGGGCGAACCGCGGTGCTCGGTCGCCGCTTCTGGAATCAGGGAGCGGGCTACGAGCTTCGCCTCGGGCCGTTGAGCATGAAGCAGTTCTTGAGCTTCCTCCCCACCGGGCGAGCGTTCCCGGCGCTCCGCGACATTACGCGTTTCTACGCCGGGGATGAGCTCGACTGCCACGTTCGCCTCACGCTCAAAGCCGAGGAAGTCCCCGAGCTCAGGCTGGGGCCCGCGGCGGACGCGCGGCTCGGGTGGAACGCCCGCATCACCAGGGCTTCTCCGCTGTACAAGGAGTCGCACGAGGACGGAGCTCAGATCGTAAATATGGGCGTCTGGAAGGGCGTCCGCCGGCGGCTGCGCGAGGGGACCCCGCCGCGGGTCGAGCTCTACGATCTCGCGTGCGATCCAGAGCAGCAACGCGATGTCT
>Ga0299906_10000924_pt1 | contig 25572 bp, 26 predicted proteins | sample RVTome_14_FD_200259 | JGI IMG/M metagenome (GOLD analysis project Ga0299906, IMG submission 200259) | Soil microbial communities from uranium-contaminated site in the Upper Colorado River Basin, Wyoming, United States - RVT145D125 (version 2) ...
CGGTTCAACACCTGCATGTACCCGGCATTCGCTCCCTCCGGGAAGCGCGGGTGGCGCTCGATCAGCGGCCCTTGCGTGAGCACGGGCGCGGCCTGCACATCATCCACGATCTGCACCGCGTGCGGGTTGCCCATGGACAAGGCGCTGATCTCCACCGGCTGACTGTCCACCTCGACCCAGTAGGTCAGCGCCTGGCGCTCGGCGATGAAGGGGATGCGGGCGGGTTCGAACTGCGGCGGGCCCATGTCCACCGTCACCCGGCCGTCGGGCTCCAGCCGCGGCACGATCACGCCGGACAGGGTCTCGACCCGGATCGCATCCTTGTTGGTCAGCCCCTTCTCGCGCACGTAGCGCAGGAAGCAGCGCGCGCCGTTGCCGCAGTGCTGCACTTCGTTGCCGTCGGAATTGAAGATGCGGTAGTAGAAGTCCGTGTCCGCCCGGCGTGGAGGCTCGATCAGCAGGATCTGGTCGCAGCCCACGCCGAAGTGGCGGTCGGCGAGCCGGCGCGCGGTGGGTGCGTCCAGGCGCACCCGCTGGTTGACCGCATCGATCACCACGAAGTCGTTGCCGACACCCTGCATCTTGGTGAACTTCAGCCGCATCGACCTGGCCCGATGTCCTTGGACATCACGTAATCGCCCATCATGAACCCGCCGCCGATATCGACCTGCACCGCCTCGCGCCCGCTGAAGCTCGCGGATCAGCGCGGGGCCGTAGCGTTGCGCGAGGATGTATTCTATCTGCTCGAAACTGATGATGCTGGGGAAATGCCGGTACCAGATGTCGCGCGCCAGCTTCACCAGATCGGGGATGTCCTGCTCGTGCAGCGGGAGCACGCGCACACTCGGCTCGAGGGTTGCCTGCATCGCCTGGGCCTATCGTCAGTAGACGCTGCGCTCGCCGGCGGGACGGGTCTTGAAGCGGCGGTGCGTCCACAAGTACTGCTCCGGCATCTCGCGGATGCGCTCCTCGAGGAAGGCGTTCATGCGACGGGTATCGTCCTCGACCGACGCGCCGGGATAGTTCTCCCACGCCGGGTAGAAGCGGGCCACGTAGCCGCGGCCGCCGGCAAGCTGGCGCACCACCAGCGGCACGATGCGCATCTTCATCAGGCGCGCCATGCGCGAGAGCGCGGTCACCGTCGCCGCCGGGACGCCGAAGAAGGGCACGAATACCGCGTCTTTCGGCCCCAGGTCCATATCCGGCGACAACTGCAGCGCCTGGCCGCCTTCCAGCGCGCGCAGGATGGCCTTGACGCCCTCCTGCCGCAGGATCATGCGCGTGCCGGCGAAGCGTTCGCGCTTGCGCTTGAGGAAGACATCGACGAAGGCGTCCTTCTGGCGCACGTACACGGCCACCCCGCGATAGTCCAGGGCCATACGCAAACCCTCCAGCTCGATGCCCACGAAGTGCGGCACCAGGGCGATGAAGCGCTCGCCCCGCAGGCGCTCCACGTTGTCCTGGCCTTCGATGCGCACCACGCGCCGCAGCCGCTCCGGCGACGCCCACCAGCCGATGCCGGACTCGACCAGGGCGCGGCCGAAGCACTGGAAGTGCGCGCGCAGCAGACGCTCGCGCTGGGCATCGTTCAGCTCGGGAAAGCACAGCCGCAGGTTGGTGCGGGCGATGCGCCGGCGCTTGCCGATCAGCAGATAGGCGAGCAGCCCGATGCCGCGGCCGATAGCCGCAAGCAGCGGCAGCGGCAGGAAGTGCAGCAGCCACAGCAGGAGGATGCCGAGACGGCTCATCCAAAAGCCGTGAAAAGTGAAAAGTGAAACGTGACGCCCGGCGCATGCCGTGCAGGTTCATCGCGCTTCACGTTTGACCTTTTGCTTTTCACGCCTCGCTGTTCACCGCCGTTGGCGGCAACGGCGCGCCGGCCGGGTGCTTGTAGCGGTTGTAGGCCCACAGGTACTGCTCCGGGCAGCGGCGCACCGCTTCCTCGATCGCGGCATTCATGCGGCGCGCGCCCGCTTCGCCCGACAGGTCGCCCTCCACCGGGCGCACGTCGATCTCGAAACCTGCGCCGTTCGGCAGCCGGCGCGCGACCGCCACGAACACGGCGGCGCCGGTGGCCGCGCACAGCCGTCCGATGAGCGTCATGGTGTAGGCCGGACGGCCGAAGAAGTCCACCCACACGCCCTCGCCGTATCCCGGCACCTGGTCGGGCAGCACGCCGATCGCCTCGCCGTTCCTGAGCGCCTTGAACAGCGCGCGCACGCCCTTGAGGTTGGCCGGCGCCAGCTTCTCCTGCCCGCGCCCGCGGCCGGCGAGGATCAGGTGGTCGAGCCAGCGGACGTGCGGCTGGCGGTACAGCACGGTGATCGGAAAGCGCTGGGCGGCATAGATGGCGGACACCTCGAAGCAGCCCAGGTGCGGCGTCAGCAGAATCACGCCACGGCCCGCCCGCCACGCTTGCAGCACCGCCTCCTCGCCGCTGCAGCCGCGCACCAGCGCCGCGACCTGTGCCTGATCGCGGAACCACAGCGGTATGAACTCGATGGCCTGCCTGCCGGTCTCGGCGATGTTCGCGCGCAGCACAGGGCGGTAATCGGCCTGCGTGGTGCACACGCCGCTCGCGCGCAGGTTCGCGCGCAGCCGCGACGAGAAGCGCGGCGAGGCCAGGTAGGCGATGCGCCCGAGCAGCGCACCGAGGGCGTGGAACCAGGCCAGCGGCAGCCGCGCCACCAGACGCAACAAGAATGTCAGAGCGCGCCCTCAGTCTTTGTGCCGCAGGCGCAATCTGCTATCCTTTGCCCCTTTTCCAAACGCGCGCGAGCGGCTTTCGTAATGAGCGAATACCTGTTTACTTCCGAGTCGGTGTCCGAGGGGCATCCGGACAAGGTGGCGGATCAGATTTCCGACGCGGTGCTGGACGCTATCTTAGCCCAGGACAAGCACGCACGGGTGGCCGCGGAAACGCTGGTCAACACCGGGCTGGTGGTCATGGCCGGCGAGATCACCACCAGTGCCGTGGTGGATTTCCAGTACGTGGCGCGCGAGACCATCCGGCGCATCGGCTACGACAACACCGAGTACGGCATCGACTACAAGGGCTGCGCCGTGCTGGTGGCCTATGACAAGCAGAGCCCGGACATCAAGCAGGGGGTGGACAAGGCGCAGGACGACCCGCTCAACCAGGGCGCCGGCGACCAGGGTCTGATGTTCGGCTACGCCTGCGACGAGACGCCGCAGCTCATGCCGCTGCCGATCTATCTTGCGCACCGCCTGGTGGAGCGCCAGTCCAACCTGCGCCGGGACGGCCGCCTGCCCTGGCTGCGGCCGGACGCGAAGTCGCAGGTGACGGTGCGCTATCGCGACGGCAGGCCGGACAGCATCGACACGGTGGTGCTTTCCACTCAGCACGCGCCGGACATTGCGCTGGAGAAGGTGCGCGAGAGCGTGATCGAGGAGATCATCAAACCGGTCCTGCCCAGGCACCTGATGAAAGGTGAAATCAGGTACCTGGTCAACCCCACCGGACGCTTCGTGGTGGGCGGACCGCAGGGCGACTGCGGGCTGACCGGCCGCAAGATCATCGTCGACACCTACGGTGGCGCCGCGCACCACGGCGGCGGCGCCTTCTCGGGCAAGGACCCCTCGAAGGTGGACCGCTCCGCGGCCTACGCCGCGCGCTACGTGGCCAAGAACATCGTCGCCGCCGGGCTCGCCAGCAAGTGCGAAATCCAGGTGTCCTACGCCATCGGCGTGGCGCGACCCACCAGCATCATGGTGACCAGCTTCGGCACCGGCAAGATCGCCGACGAGAAGCTGGCGCAACTGGTGCAACAGCACTTCGACCTGCGGCCCCGGGGCATCATCCAAATGCTCGATCTGCTGCGCCCGATCTACGGCAAGACCGCCGCCTACGGGCATTTCGGCCGCGAAGAGCCGGAATTCACCTGGGAGCGCTCGGACAAGGTCGAGGCCCTGCGCGCCGAGGCGGGAGTGCGGCTGCACGCTTGAGCGCTTGCCCGGCGCGGCCGGGAAGCGGGTAGAATAGCCGCTGGCTGAGGAGCGCTGCGACCGGTCCTAAGCACCGGCCAGGCTCAGCGAATACAACGGCGCTCGCACCTTCAACGGGGTGCGAGCGTTTTATTTTTTGTGGCCCGGTCGGAGGGGCGCTGCGACAGGGGTTCCTGCCAGGCTCGGATGGGGCCGGCAATCGAACGGCGCCCGTTCTGAATCGCCGAACGGAGGCAACATGAGCGCAGTCCTGCAGTCCAAGCAATCCAGCGATTTCCACGTGGCCGATCTGGCCCTGGCCGACTGGGGCCGCAAGGAGATCCGCATCGCCGAGACCGAAATGCCCGGGCTGATGGCGATCCGCGAGGAGTTCGCCCCGGGGCAGCCGTTGCGCGGCGCGCGCATCGCCGGCAGCCTGCACATGACCATCCAGACGGCGGTGCTGATCGAGACGCTGCAGGCCTTGGGCGCGGAAGTGCGCTGGGCGTCCTGCAACATCTTCTCGACCCAGGACCACGCGGCGGCCGCGATCGCGGGCGCGGGCACGCCGGTGTTCGCTTACAAGGGCGAGTCCCTGGACGAGTACTGGGAGTTCACGCACCGCATCTTCAGCTTCGGCGCGGGCCGCACCGCCAACATGATCCTCGACGACGGCGGCGACGCCACGCTGCTGGTGCACCTGGGCACGCGCGCGGAGACCGAGCCGGCCTGCATCAGCCGTCCCGCGAACGACGAGGAGCGCGCTCTGTTCGCCGCGATCCGGCGCCACCTGGACCAGGACCCGAAGTTCTATTCCACGCTCAAGGCCGGCATCAAGGGCGTCACCGAGGAGACCACCACCGGCGTCAAGCGCCTGTACCAGATGCACAAGGACGGCGAGCTCGGCTTCCCGGCGATCAACGTCAACGACTCGGTGACCAAGTCCAAGTTCGACAATCTGTACGGCTGCCGCGAGTCGCTGGTGGACGGCATCAAGCGCGCCACCGACGTGATGGTGGCCGGCAAGATCGCGCTGGTGTGCGGTTACGGCGACGTCGGCAAGGGCAGCACGCAGGCGCTGCGCGCGCTGTCCGCCCAGGTGTGGGTGGCCGAGGTGGACCCGATCTGCGCGTTGCAGGCGGCGATGGAAGGCTATCGGGTGGTGACCATGGACTACGCCGCCGACAAGGCGGACATCTTCGTCAGCGCCACCGGCAACATCGACGTCATCACGCACGAGCACATGCAGCGCATGAAGCACAACGCCATCGTGTGCAACATCGGGCACTTCGACAACGAGATCGACGTGGCCGGCCTCAGGCAGTACAGGTGGGAAAACATCAAGCCCCAGGTGGACCACGTCATCTTCCCCGACGGCAAGCGCATCATCCTGCTGGCCGAGGGCCGCCTGGTGAACCTGGGCTGCGCCACCGGTCACCCGAGCTACGTGATGTCCTCGTCGTTCACCAACCAGGTGATGGCCCAGATCGAGCTGTGGGCCAACCCGGAGAAGTACCCGGTGGGCGTGTACGTGCTGCCCAAGCATCTCGACGAGAAAGTGGCGCGGCTGCAGTTGCAGAAGCTGGACGCGATGCTGACCGAGCTCACCGACAAGCAGGCGCGCTACATCGGCGTACACAAAGCAGGTCCTTACAAGCCCGATCACTACCGCTATTGAGCGCCGGGCCGGCCGCATTATGCGGCCGGCATGCTCCGTCCGATGCCAGCCAAGGTTTTCTCGTTCGAACTGTTCCCGCCGCAGACGCCGGAGGGGCTGGAGAAGCTGCGCGTCACGCGCAAGCAGCTTGGCCAGCTCAAGCCCGCGTTCTTCTCGGTCACCTACGGCGCGGGGGGCACCACGCGCGATCGCACGCTCGGTGTGGCGCTGGAGATCCAGGCCGAGGGCCAGCAGGTGGCGCCACACATCTCCTGCGTGGCCTCCAGCGCCGCCTCGGTGCGCGAGATCCTGGAGCGGTATCGCGCGGCAGGCATTCGCCGCATCGTCGCGCTGCGCGGCGATCTGCCTTCGGGAATGGCGGACGCCGGCGAGTTCCGCTACGCCAGCGAGCTGGTCGCCTTCATCCGCAGGGAATGCGGCGACGCTTTCTACATCGAGGTCGCCGCCTACCCCGAGTACCACCCGCAGGCGCGCACCGCGCAGGGCGATCTGCTCAGCTTCAAGCGCAAGGTCGAGGCGGGCGCGGACGCCGCGATCACCCAGTACTTCTACAACCCCGACGCGTACTTCGCGTTCGTGGAGGAGTGCGAAGCCGCCGGCATCACCGTGCCCATCGTCCCGGGCGTCATGCCGATCAACCGCTTCGCCCAGCTCGCGCGCTTTTCCGATGCCTGCGGCGCCGAGATCCCGCGCTGGATGCGCCGCAAGCTCGAAGGCTTCGGCGACGACGCCGCCTCCATCCGCTCCTTCGGCCTGGACGTTGTCACCAGCCTGTGCGACCGGCTGCTGCGCGGCGGCGCCCCCGGGCTGCACTTCTACACCCTCAATCAGGCCGGTCCCACCACCACCATCTGGCAGCGCCTCGGCTTGTAGAACGGAGGGCGCAATGGTAGATGTCGGGACGCGTCGCGCCCTGAACGCTTTTTATGACGCGCCTTAAGGGCGCACCAGCGCATAAAACCTACAAGTCCGCGCGCGCGTGCCGTTACTCGTTACGTCCACGATGGCGACCCAGGCTGCTAGACCTGTGCCAAACCGCGTTCAGCCGCTCGCGCTGATTCTCGCCGCCTTTGTGGCGCTCGCGCTGCTCGAGCAGCGCGTGGGGCTGTTGCGTCCACTCGAACATCGCCTGTCCGATTTCTTCGTGAGGCAGCATGCCCGGGCGGTCGAGCCCGATCCGGACATCGTGCTGGTGGACATCGACGACGTCAGCCTCGCGCGCATGGGGGAGCTGGCGGATCGCTGGCCTTGGCCGCGTTCGGTGCACGGCGAGCTGGCCGCCGGCATCGCCGCGCAACAGCCCAAGGCGATCGTGTTCGACGTCATGTTCGCCGAGCCGGACCGCACCCGGCCCGAGCACGACGAGCTGTTCAACGAACTGCTGCGGCCGCTGAAGAACGTGTACTTTCCGACTGCGCGCTTAGACGTGGCGGGCGACGCCCATGGGCCGCTGTTGCGCGAGCTGGCGCCCGCCCTGGGCATGCCGCAGACGCCGGCCGCGCAGCCCGATGCGCGCGCGAGCCTGCTGTTGCCGCTGGCGCTCTGGCCCGAGAACTGGCGGCTCGGGCTCATCAACCTGCTGGCCGACGACGACGGCGTGGCGCGCCGCTACTATCTATACCTGCCGGCCTACGGCTGGAAGCTGCCTTCACTGCCTGCCCGCGTGGCCGCCGACCTGGGCTATCCCGTGCCGCAGCGAGAGTCCCTCGTGCTCGGCTGGTCGGCGATGACGCGCAAGCGCGTGTCCTTCGCCGATCTCTACGAGGACTTCAACCGCGAGCAGCGGCAGCGGCCCGCCGACGAGTTTCGCGACAAGATCGTGGTGGTGGGAACCACCGCCACCGGCCTGCACGACCTGCGCGTCACGCCCGTGAGCGAGTTCCATCCGGGCGCCGACATCCTGGCTACCGCCATCGACAACCTGAAGAACGGCGGCCAGATGCGCACCGCGCCGGGCTGGCTGCCGCTGGCGCTGACGCTCGGGCTGGTGACGGCGATCTACCTCGGCTTCCGGCGCGGCCATCACACCCTGGCGATCGGCGGCGTGGTCGCTGCCGGCGCCGTCCTGCTGCTCGCGGCGAGCTGGCTGGCTGTGGCCAACCGCTTGCTGCTGCCGGGGCTGACGCCCGTCACTGCGGGCGCCGGCATGTACTTCGCCGGCGCGCTGCACGGCTATCTGCACGAGCGCCGCGAGCGGCTGAAGGCGGTGGATTTCTTCGGCCGTTTCGTCAACCCGCACGTGGTGCGCGACCTGCTGGAGCGCGGCGGCTTTGCTCGGACCGGCGAGCTGCGCGAGATCACGGTGCTGTTCTCCGACATCCGCGGCTTCACCACGCTGTCCGAAACCCGTCCGCCGGCCGAGATCGTGGCGCTGCTGAATCGCTACTTCGGGCGGCAGGTCGAGGTGATCTTCCGCCACGGCGGCTGCCTGGACAAGTTCATCGGCGACGCCATCATGGCGTTCTGGGGCGCGCCGCTGGACGATCCGGAGCACGCCAAGCACGCTGTCATGGCCGCACTGGAGATGGCGCAGACGCTGGAGTCCTTCCGGCGCGAGCTGGGCGAGACCGGCAAGATCTTCGACGTGGGCATCGGGCTCAACTCGGGGCCGGCCGTGGTCGGCCTGATCGGCTCCGAGAACAAGCGCGAGTACACCGCCATCGGCGACACGGTCAACCTCGCCAGCCGCATCGAGGGTCTGACCAAGGAGGTGGCACGAATCCTGATTTCCGAGGCCACCATGCACGCATGCCAGGGTGCCTTTGACTTCGTGGACCGCGGCTCCTACGCGGTGAAGGGCCGGGAGCGGCAGGTCCGTCTGTTCGAACCCCGCGAGAAAACCCGATGAGAACACAGTGGGCGATTGCACTGCCGCTTCTGCTCTGCGCCGGGCTGGCCGGCGCCGCCGGGAGCGGCTACGTCCTGAAGGTCACCGACCTCAAATCCAAGCCGTTCCTGGATGCCGAGACCGTCATCAAACTGCCGGAGAGGACCCCGGTCGAGATCGTCGCGCGCCAGGGCCCGTGGATGCAGGTCAAGGCGCAGGGCAAGCGGGGCTACGTGCGCATGCTGCAGGTGCGGCTCAACCTGAGCGACACGGCGGTCGCGCGCGCCCCGGCCACGAGCGGCTCCTTGCCCACCGCCAACCGCCCGGCCGGCACCAGCCCGATCGTCACCACCGGGGTGCGCGGCTTCGACGAGCAGGGGCTCAAGGACGCGCAGCCCGATCCCGCCGCTTTCGAGCGCATGGCGGGCTACGCCATCTCTGCGGACCAGGCGCAGCAGTTCGCGCTGGGCGCCGAGCTGGCCGCGCGTGGGGTGCCCTACTACGCCGAGGACGGCAAGCCGATGCAGGGGGCCAGGCGATGAACGCGCGCAACGCGGTGATCGCGCTGGCTCTCGTGGCCGCGGCGCTGAGCGCCGGCTGCGAGAGTGCGGGCGCGCTGAAGGGTGTGCAGATCGGCGGCGTCGATGTGGGCCAGCTTGCCGAGAACGTCGGCGGGCTGCGCGAGATCAAGGAGCCCGAGGAGATCGAGATGGGCAAGGGGGTGGCCGAGACGCTGCTCGGCGCCTCCCCCTTGCTGGATGACGCGCAGGTGCAGCGCTACGTGAACGCGGTCGGGCGTTGGGTCGCGCAGCAATCGGAGCGGCCGAATCTGCCTTGGCACTTCGCGGTCAACTCCAGCGAGGTGGTCAACGCGGCGGCCACGCCCGCCGGCAACATCATCATCACCACCGGCATGCTGCGCGTGCTGCGCAACGAGTCCGAGCTCGCCGGCGTGCTCGGTCACGAGGTGGCGCACGCCGTGCGCAAGCATCACCTGGCCGCCATCCGCAAGGGTGCGTTCGCCGGGCTGCTGGCGCAGGGCCTGCAGGCCGCCTCGCAGGGCAGCCGCAACGAGCAGCTGGTCAACGCGCTGATCGGCCCCACCAAGGAGCTGTATGCGCGCGGCCTGGACAAGTCCGATGAGTTCGAGGCCGACCGCATGGGAGTAGTGCTGGCCGCGCGCGCCGGTTACGATCCCTGGGGTTTACCGAATGCGGTGCAGACGCTGTCGTCCATCAAACCCGACGACAACGCGGTGGCGCTGCTGTTCAAGACCCACCCGGCGCCCTCGGCGCGGCTGGAGAAGCTGGCGGCCGCCATGGGGCAAAGCTTCGATGCCATGCAAGGCCGCCAGAACCAGGAGCGCTACCGCCAGGTTACCGCGCGCATCCGGGTTGCGGTGCGCTGAGGTGAGCGCGGCGCAGCCGCCGAGAAGGGAAGCGCTGGGCGGCTACGACCCCGGTGTGTCCTTGTCCATGCCGGCCTCATCGAGCACGGCGGACCAGCCGTTGGTGTTCTCCTGGGGCGCGGACTTGAGGGCGGCCCCCTCTTTCATCAGCGCTTCAGCGCGCTTTTGCACGCTGGCCTTGTCGGGACCGGTAACGATGATCTGCAGACCGAGGCGCGCGACGCGGCAGCCGTCCGGGTCGGGGCCCGCGGTCGGGTCTTCGAGCGTGGCCACCCAGTTGTGCCCCAGTGGCGTGATCTTCGTCACCGCGCGCGCGCCCTGGCTTGCCAGCTCGGCGACCTTCTGCTCTACGGCAGCTTTGTCCGGGCCGGACACCATGATGTACGCGTCCATCCTGGCTACTCTCACTGGATTCATTACGCCTCCCTTGTGCGCCTTGATCTCCAGTCGCGCCCAGTATACGCTCGTGCGAGCGGCGCAGCGCACCGACCGCCGCCCAGCGTGTCGATTCGCAGGCGGGCAGACAGGGGCACGCGGCCGGGCGCGGCATCGGCGCCACTTTTCTCGTACACCGAACCACTCCGTTTGCGATTACCGCTGAGCGGATGCCCGGCGCCGCCGCCGAGCGCCGCGCCCGCCACGCGATCCGGCGATCGGGCGATAATTCCCCTCGCGCATGCGCGGGGAGGAGCCTTGAACTTCGATACCATCCTATACGAGGAAGACGGCCCGGTCGGCTGGCTGACGTTGAACCGTCCCGAGGACGGCAACATGTTCACGCCGCAGATGTGCCACGAGATCCGCGACTGCATCGACGCCATCCGGCGCGAGACCCGCACGCGCGTCCTGGTGATCACCGGCGCCGGCGACCGCTTCTTCTGCATCGGCGGCCGCAAGGAGGGCATGCAAGACACCCTGCTCTACGCCGGGGTGCTGCCCACGCTGGAGATGTACGAGGCCATCGACAAGCTGCAAAAGCCGGTGATCGCCTCGGTCAACGGTTTCGCGGTCGGCGGCGGCAACGTCCTGCAGGTGGTCTGCGACCTGAGCATCGCCAAGGAGAGCGCGGTGTTCCGGCAGGTCGGCCCGATGATGGGCAGCTTCGACGCCGGCTACGGCACCTGGTATCTCGAGGACCTGGTGGGCAAGAAGAAGGCCAAGGAGCTGTGGATGCTCAATCCCAAGTTGAGCGCGCGCGAAGCGCTCGAGATCGGCCTGATCAACCGCGTGGTTGCCGACGACCGCCTGCGCGAGGAGACGCGTCGAATGGCGCTGGAGCTGGCCGAGCGCGGCGCATTCGCCCTGGCGTCGATCAAGGGCGCATTCAACGCCCGCCACGGCGGCGTGGGCGGGCTGGCGCGCGTCGCGCACGATCTGCTGCTCCGAGGCTATCTCGAGACCGAGGAGTCGCACGAGCTGGGTGAGGCGTTCCGTGCCAAGCGCAAGCCCGATCCCGACAAGTTCGGTCATTGACGGCGCTCCGGCGGCGGTGAGCACGCTCCTGTCCCGGTTGTCGCTGCGCGAGGCGGCACGCTACTACGCCGAGGGCACGTGGGGCCGCGACACCCTGCATGCGCTGCTGTGCCGGCACGCCGCAGAACGGCCCGACGACTACGCCCTGCGCGATGCGCGCGGGCGCCTCACCTGGCGCAGACTGCTGACCTGGGTCGATACCCTCGCCGAGCATTTGCACCAGGCCGGCGTTCGGCGCGGGCAGCGCGTGGCGGTGTGGCTGCCCTCGCGCGCCGAGAGCGTGGTGACGCTGCTCGCCTGTGCCCGCAACGGCTACGTGTGCAGCCCGTCGCTGCACCAGAACTACACCGTGGCGGAGATCATCCAGCTCCTGGAGCGCAGCCGCGCGGTCGCGTTGATCCTGCAGCCGGGCTACGGCGCCGACGCGGGTGCGTCGGATGTTGTCGCCGGCGCGCAGGCGCTGCCCTGCATGCGGGCCGTGTTCACAGTACCCGGCCGGCACGGGCAAGATACCCGCACCCATCGCTACCCGCCGGCCGATGCCGGCATGCGTCCCACGCTGCCGGCCGACGACGATCCCGATCGCATCATCTACCTGGCGTTCACCTCCGGGACCAGCGGGTCGCCGAAGGGCGTGATGCACTCGCACAACACGCTGCTGGCCAACGGCCGTGCGATGGTGGAGGACTGGCGCCACGACCCCCGCACCATCCTGCTCAGCTTGAGCCCGATGAGCCATCACATCGCCACCGTGGCGGTGGAGCAGACGCTCACCGCCGGCTGCGAACTGGTGGTCAACGATCCGCCGCCCGGCGCGCAACCGCTGGACTGGATCCTGCAGACCGAGGCGACCTACGTCATGGGCGTGCCGACGCACGCGATCGACGTGCTGGCGGAGGCCAACCGGCGCGGCCTGCGCGCCCTCGGTGCCGTCCGCACCTTCTACATGGCCGGTGCGCCGATCCCGCGCGAGTTGGCGCAGGCCTTCCTCGCCATGGGCATCCAGCCGCAGAACGTCTACGGCATGACCGAGAACGGCTCGCATCAGTACACGCTGCCGTCCGATGACGCGACCACTATCGTGGAGACTTGCGGCCGCGCGGCGCGGGGTTACGAGACGCGCATCTTCAGCCAGGACAATCGGGACATCGAACTCGCCGCAGGCCAGGTCGGCGAGATCGGCACGCGCGGTGCGCTGCTGATGCTGGGCTACTTCGACGACCAGATCGCGACCGAGGAGTCGTTCAATCGCGACGGCTGGTTCATGTCGGGCGACCTGGGTACGCTGGACGAGCGCGGGTGCCTGCGCATCGTCGGGCGCAAGAAGGACCTGATCATCCGCGGCGGGCACAACATCCACCCCGCGCGCATCGAGGACCTGGCGCACCGCCACCCGGCGGTGCTCAAGGCGGCCGCCTTCGGCGTGCCCGACGCGCGGCTGGGAGAGAAGGTCTGCCTCGCGCTGATCGTGCGCGAGGGCGAGCGCGTGAGCGCGCAGGCGGCGCTGGAGCACCTGCACGCGGTGGGCCTGGCGAAGTACGACATGCCCGAGTTCTTCATCACCCTGGATGCATTCCCGCTGACCGCGAGCGGCAAGATCCTCAAACGCGAGCTGGCGCTATGGGCCAGGAGCGGGCGCATCCAGCCGCAGCCGGTATGCTGGGTGGAGCCGGCCCAGAGGGAGGCATGAGGTGGCCATCGAACTGACGCGGCGCGAGGAATTCGCCGTCATCACGCTGAACCGCCCGCAGGCGCTCAATGCCCTGTCGTTCGCGCTGCTGCGCGACTTGGCAGGCGCGCTGGACGAGGTGGCGGCGAGCGACGCGCGCGCGCTGCTGGTCACCGGCGCTGGAGCGAAGGCGTTCTGCGCCGGGGCGGACATCCGCGAGCTGACCGGGCGCCCGCTGGCGGAGCAGAAGCGCGGCGTCGAGCTGGGGCAGGCGACGTTCGGCAAGCTGGAGCGGCTGCCGCTGCCTTCGGTGGCGGTGATCAACGGCCACGCCTTCGGCGGCGGCCTCGAGCTGGCGCTGGCTTGCACCTTCCGCCTGGCCACGCCGAACGCGAAGCTCGCGCTGCCCGAGATCAGGCTCGGTCTGATTCCCGGTTACGGCGGCACCCAGCGCTTGCCGCGAGTGATCGGCGAAGCGCGCGCCTTGGAGATGATCATGACCGGCAAGGCCATCGACGCGCAGACCGCGCTGGCCTGGGGGCTGGTGAGCGCGATCGTGGAGGGCGAGGCGCTGGCCGAAGGTGCCGCTTTCGCCCGCACGTTCAGCGGGTTCTCCCTGCCGGTGCTCGGCTTCGCGCGTGCGGCGGTGATGCGGGCGATGGACGGCCCGCTCGACGCGGGGCTGAAGACCGAGGCGGATCTGTCCACGCTCGCATACCGCACGCGCGACGCGGAGGAAGGCATGGCGGCGTTCCTCGAGAAGCGCAAACCGCGATTCGAGGATCGCTGATGAACCCGCCGCAGCGGCAGGGCGCGATCGCGGTCACCGGCGCGAGTCGTGGGATCGGCGCGGGCATCGCCCTGGAGCTGGCGCGCCGCGGTTTCGTCATCGGCTGCCTCACGCGCAACGGCGCCGGGGTGGAACGATCGTGAATATCGGCTCATTCTTCGACCGCATGGGCGTCAAGCGCAATCTGGCCTACTGCGCATCCAAGGCCGCGCTCGGCGCCATCACGCGCTGCCTCGCGGTGGAGTGGGCTGCCAAGGGTATCCGCGTGGTGGATGTCGCACCCGGCTATATCAAGACCGACCTCAACGCCGAAGCCATGAGCGGCACGGCGCTGGCGGAGTTCCTCGCCAAGCGCATCCCGGTGGGCGGGCCCGGCAGCCCCGAGGACGTCGCCCGACTGGTGGCGGCGATGTTCGCAGAGGAGCTGCCGTTCCTGACCGGCGAGACGATCTACATCGACGGCGGCCAGGGCGTGGCGCCGTGAGCAGTACGGCATCCGAAGGTATCGACTTGAACGTCCTCGACCGCATCGACGCGACCGTGCGCCTCACCGACGAGGAGCGCATGCTGCTGGATAGCGTGCGGACGCTGGCGCGCGAGAAGATCGCGGTGCGCGCGGAGCGCTACGACCGCAGCGCCGAGTTCCCCTGGGACAATGTACGCGACATCAACACGCTGGCCCTGAACGCGATGTTCATCCCCGAGGCCTACGGCGGCACCCCGGTGTCGTACACCGCCTATCTCGCTTGCGTGCGCGAGATCGCCAGGGCGTGCGCCTCGACCGGAATCGTCTGGGCGACGAACTTCCACGGCATCAAGCCGCTGGTCGATTACGGCAATGAGGAGCAGAAGGGCCGCCTGCTGCCGCGCGTCGCGCGGGGAGGCATCGTCGCGCTCGCCATCACCGAGCCGGCGGCCGGATCCGACGCCACCGGCATGACCACCCGCTTCACGCCGGACGGCGACGCCGTCGTGGTCGAGGGCGGCAAGACCTTCATCTCCAACGGCGACGTGGCGGACCTGATCCTGCTGTTCGGCAAGTGGAGCGAGATCGACGACTCGCGCGGCGCGATCACCGCGCTGATCCTCGAGAAGGGCACGCCCGGCTTCTCGGTGGTGCGCACCGAGGACAAGATGGGCCATCGCGCCGCGAGCACGGCGGCGCTCGCGTTCCAGGGATGCCGCGTGGCGCGGGCCAACCTGCTCGGCCGACCGGGCGACGGGTTGCAGCTGCTGCTCGCGTCGCTGAACAAGTCGCGGCCCAGCGTCGCGGCGCACGCGCTGGGCATCGCGCGTGCGGCGTTCGAGGATGCGGTCGCCTACATCAACGAGCGCAGGCAGTCAGGGCGCCGGATCGTCGAGTTCCAGGGCATCCAGTTCCTGCTGGCCGACCTCGCCACCGAGCTGGCCCAGTGCGAAGCGTGGCTGTGGCACGTCGGGCGCCTGGTAGACGGCGGCGCGACCGATTTCGGCATCGAGGCCTCGATGCTCAAGATGCGCGCCTCGGACGTCGCGATGCGGGTTGCGACCGAGGCGGTGCAACTGCACGGAGGCTACGGCTACTGCAAGGACTATCGCGTCGAGCGGCTGATGCGCGACGCCAAGATCACCCAGATCTGGGAGGGCACCAACCAGATCCACCGCCAGCTGATCGGGCGGCACTTCATGGACCGGTAGGAGCGGGCATGGCACAGACCCAGACTATCGGTGTTGCCGGGTGCGGAACGATGGGCGCGGGCATCGCCATCGTCGCCGCCCGCGCCGGGTTCGACACCGTCGTCTATGACACGCGCGGCGACGCCTTGGCGCGGGCGCGCGAGCAGAGCGAAGCGTTCTTCCGCAAATCCGTCGAACGCGGCAAGCTCAAGGCCGATGACCTGCCCGGCATCCTGCAGCGCTGGTCGGGCAGCACCCGGATCGAGGATCTGGCGCGCTGCGACCTGGTGATCGAAGCGGTGTTCGAGGACTTACCGGTCAAGCACGCCCTGTTCGCGCGGCTGAACGAGGTGTGCCCGCCGCACACCATCTTCGCGTCGAACACATCGACCATCTCCATCACCGAGATCGCGGGCGGGTCCGGGCGCGACGACCGCTTCGTCGGCATGCATTTCTGCCTGCCGGCGCAGCTCATGAAGCTGGTGGAGATGTCGCCGGGGCTCAACACCAGCGAGGAGACCTTCGCCCGCGCCTGGGACTTGTGCAAGGCGCTCGGCCAGAACCCGGTCAAGACCCAGGACACCCCGGGGTTCATCCTCAACTACTTCCTGATTCCCTGCAACAACGACGCGATCCGTCTGGTCGAGCAGGGCGTGGCCGAGCCGGCGGACATCGACAAGGCGATCAAGACCGCGCTGGGCTACGCCATGGGGCCCTTCGAGCTGCTGGACTTGATCGGCATGGACACCCAGCGGCTGCTGTGCGAAGCGATGTACGGCTTGACCAACGAGCCGCGTGCGGCCTGCCCGCCGCTGGTCAAGCGCATGATCGCGGCGGGCCATCTGGGCAGGAAGACCGGGCGCGGCTTCTACGTGTACCGGGACAGCAAGATGTTCGGCGCGTGACATGACGCACACGATCATCGACACCGGCAACAGCCGCTCCTTCCCCGGCCCGCACAAGCTGCTCGATACCGCGGGCGGCGACGGCGATGTCTTCGTCATCATCGGCAGTGGCGTGGGCGTGGGCCTCGCGCGTGTCTCCGACCGCGACCGGCGCGTCGCGGTCCTGGTGGAGCTGGGGCTGGAGTGCCTCGGGGTGCACACCGGCGAGTCCCGCGGCCGGGAAGGCTCGAACGTGTTGGGCTTTGCGCGCTACCGCCTCGGCAACGCCGCGCCCACCAACTTGATCGAGCTGGTGCGCCAGCCGCAGACGCAGCCGCAGGCCCTCGCCGCCGCGAAAGCGCTGTTCCAGGCGGCCGGCTTCGTCGTCACCGTGTGCGGCGACTTCCCCGGCCGCATCGTCGATCGGCTGATCCGGCCGTACTTCAACGCCGCCTTGCGCCGGCTCGACGAGGGTCTGGCGAGCGCCGACGACATGGACACCACCTTGCGGCTCGGTCTCGGCTACCCGGAGGGGCCGATCGCTCTGCTGGAGCGCACCGGTCTGGCGCAGCACTTCGACGTGACGCAGGCGCTCTACGAGCAGCTCGGCGATGCGGCCTACGCGCCCGCGCGCCGAGCGCGAGTGGCGAAGCTGCGGGAACAGCGGTAAGTGCCATGCGCGCCATCCGGGTTCATGAGCACGGTCCGTACACCGGCCTGCAGGTGGAGGACGCGCCCGACCCGGTGCCCGGCGAACGCGAGGTGGCGATCGAGACGCGCGCGATCGGCGTCAACTATCCCGACCTGCTGGCGATCGAAGGCAAGTACCAGTTCCTCCCGCCGCGACCGTTCAGCCCGGGGAAGGAGGCGGCAGGCATCGTGCGCGCGGTGGGCGCGGGCGTGACCGCATGCAAGCCCGGCGACAGGGTGATGGCGCTGCTCGAATACGGGGCTTATGCCGAGCAGGTGCTGGCGCCCGAGCAGCAGGTGTTCGTGCTGCCCGAAGGCATGCCGTTCGCGGACGCGGCGGCGCTCGGGCTTGCCTACCAGACGGCGCACTTCGCGTTGATCGATCGCGGGCAATGGCGCGCTGGCGAGACGGTGCTGGTGACCGGCGCCACCGGCGCGGTCGGCCTGGCTTCGCGGCAAGTCGCCAAGGCGCTCGGCGCAACGGTGCTGGCCGGGGTGTCGGGGCCGCACCGGGCCGAGGTCGCGCGCGCCACCGGCGCGGATCATGTCGTGGACCTGTCGGCGCCGGACCTGCGCGAGAGCCTTCGTGCGCAAGTCCATGCCGTGACCGGCAAGCGCGGCGTCGATGTGGTGGTCGAGCTGCTGGGCGGTGACGTGTTCGATGCCGCGCTGCGCGCGCTGGCCTGGCGCGGCCGGCTGGTGGTGGTCGGTTTCGCCTCCGGGCGCATCCCCGAGGTCAAGGCCAACTATCTGCTGGTGAAGAACATCTCGGTCAGCGGATTGCAGGTGAGCGACTACCGCGACCACGACCCCGCGTGGATGCGGCGCGTGCAGTTCGAGCTGTTCGATCTGTACCGCGCGGGCAAGCTCAAGCCCTGCATCTGTGCGACCTATCCGCTGTCGCGCTTCGGCGAAGCGCTCGCACGCTTCGGCAGGCGCGACGTGGTCGGCAAGCTGATCCTGGTGCCCGAGCCGGCGTGAGGCAGCCAGCGCTCACAACCCAGCCACCGTCAAGGACCGCGATGGAAAGAATTCTCCTCGTTCAGGGCGCGAACATGAGCTTCCTCGGGCGGCGCGAGCCGCACCTCTACGGCACCACGACCGCCGCCGAGCTCGACGCCATGCTCCTCGCCCATGCCAAGGCCAATGCCTACCAGCTCGAGATCTTCTACACCCACGTCGAAGGCGAGGCGATCGCTCGCCTGTACCGCGCCGTGGACGAGCGCGTGCAGGGCCTGGTGATGAATCCGGCCGGCTTCAACTACGCCGGCTACGCGCTGCGCGACTGCGTGCGCGCGTTGCCTTTCCCGTACGTGGAAGTGCACATCACCAATGTCGCGAAGCGCGGCATCCACTCGGTGTTGACCGAAGTTGCAGTGGGGGCGGTGTTCGGTTTCGGCGTGCATTCCTACGTGCTGGGGCTGGAGGCGATGCTGAGGCTGCTGCGCGGGTGAGCGGAACTGCCGGCGGGATCGTGCCCGCAGGAGGAGTGGGTTTGGCCCCCATCGGGTACACTCGCTGCACCATGCCCGCCCTGACCACCGCCCAGCTGCTCGACGACCTCAAGGCGACCGGCCTCTTGGTCGACCGCACCGGCCCGGACGCAACGATCGAACGCGCGGCTGCCGCCGAAACCTGTGGTCCCGGCGACCTGGTGTTCGCCGACACCGACGCCTATCTCGAGCCGATCCTGCAGCGCAAGCCCGCGGCCGTCGTCACCCGGCCCGATCTCGCGGCGCGCCTGCCGGGCCTCGCTGTGCTGACGGCGCGTAACGTGCGCCTGGCGCAGGCGCATATTCTGCAGCGCTACTTCGACCGCGATCTGCGCGACGAGGGATGGCCGCGCGTGCATCCGAGCGCCGTCGTGCACGAAACCGCGTCGGTCCCGGCTTCGGCCAGCATCGGCCCCGGCGCCGTTCTTGGCGCCCGCGTTCGCGTCGGCGAGCGTTGCGTGGTCCTCGCCGGCGCGGTGATCGAGCGCGACGCCATCCTCGGCGACGATACCATCGTCCATCCGAACGCGGTCATCGGCTGGGAATGCGAGATCGGCCGGCGTTGCGTCATCAAGTCAGGGGCGGTGATCGGTTCCGAAGGGTTCGGGTTCGCTCAGGACGAGATGCGCCACAACCACCGCGTGCCGCAGCTGGGCCGCGTGGTGGTCGAGGACGATGTCGTGGTCGGCGCCGCGTGCTGCATCGACCGCGCGGCGTTCGAGGAAACCCGCATCGGCGCGGGCACGATCCTCGACAACCTCTGTCACATCGCGCACAACGTCAGGATCGGCGAGGACTGCATCCTCACCGCGATGCTGTGCATCGCCGGATCGACCACGCTCGGCAAGCGCGTCGTCACCAGCGGCATGACCGGCATTCTCGATCACCTGACGATTTGCGACGACGTCGTGCTGGTGCAGCGCGCCGGTGTGGCCAACGACATCAAGCAGCCCGGCACTTACGCCGGCAGCCCGATTCAACCCATCAAGGACTACATGAAGAACCAGGCCGTCGCGCGCCGCCTCGCCGACCTGAGAACGCAGCTGAGGGAGCTCAAGGCCCGCCTCGCCGCCCTCGAAGCGGGTCGCAAGGCGTGAAGGCCACCCCCAAGACCGCATACGACAAGCGCGAGATCCTGTCGTTCTGCGTCCACCATCCGACGCTGCCGAGACGCCTGCCGGCGCCTCCGCTGCTGATGTTCGATCGCATTCCCGAGATTCACACCCACGGCGGCAAGCACGGTGCCGGCTGGCTGATCGCCGAGAAGGACGTTCGCTTCGACGAATGGTTCTTCTTTTCTCACTTCGAAGGCGACCCGGTGATGCCCGGCGTCCTCGAGGTCGATGCGATTCTTCAGCTCTGCGGCTTCTTCCTGCACCATGCCGGATTCGGCGGCTACGGCCGCGCGCTGAAGACCGGCAAGATCATCTTCCGGGAGCAGGTCCGGCCGCATCACAAGCTGGTTTCCTACCGCGTGGACCTGCGCAGGACCACCGAACGCCCCACCCCGCTCGCATTCGCCGAGGGCGTCGCACACGTGGACGGACAGTTATCGACGCAGGTCGAAGGCATCATGGTGGGGCTGTTCCCCGACCTGAAGTACGCGTACCCGTGATGCGCGCCGCCAAGAACGGAACGGGCCGCTGAGCGGCCCGTTCGGATGGTGCAACAGACGTCGTTCAGGCTGCCGCCGCCACCTTCGTCTTCTTCTGCTGCGCCGCCTTGGCGTGCATCTGCGCGTAGGCGTGATGCGCGGCCGCTTCGGCCTCGCCCACGTGGATCGGCAAGCCCATGTCGGACAGTACCGAGCCCAGCGCGGACAGGCACAGCATCACGTTCTCGGGCTTGCACGAGTAGCCCATGATGCCGATGCGCCAGATCTTGCCGGCGAGCGGCCCCAGCCCCGCGCCGATCTCGAGGTTGAACTCGGTGAGCAAAGTCTTGCGCACCTCGGCCTCGCGCGGCCCGATCGCCTCCGGGATGTGCACCGCGTTCATCTGCGGCAGGCGCGCGCCCTCCTTCACCAGGTACTGCAGCCCCATGGCTTCGAGGCCGGCCTTGAGCGCCTGGTGATGACGCTGGTGGCGCGCCCAGGCGTTCTCGATGCCTTCTTCCTTCAGGATCAGCAGCGCTTCATGCAGCGCGTACAGCGAGTTGGTCGGCGCGGTGTGGTGGTAGGTGCGGGTGGTGGCGCCCCAGTAGCCCAGCAGCAGGTTCATGTCCATGAACCAGCTATGGATCTTGTCCTTGCGCGCCTTGACGTAGTCCACCACGCGGTCGCTGAACGACACCGGCGAAAGGCCCGGCGTGCAGGACAGGCACTTCTGGCTGGCGGAATAGATGGCGTCGATGCTCCACTCGTCCACCAGCACCGGCGTGCCGGCGAGCGAGGTCACCGCGTCCACGATGGTCAGCGTGTCGTGCTGGTGCGCGATCTCCACCAGCGTCCTGGCGTCGGATTGCACCCCGGTCGATGTCTCGGCGTGCACGAAAGCAACCACGCGCGCGTCCGGATGGTGCTTGAGGACATCCTCGAGCTTGTTGGGATCGACCGCCTCGCCCCAGGCGTCATCCACGATCACCGGGATGCCGCCGCAGCGTTCGACGTTCTCGATCATGCGTCCGCCGAACACGCCGTTGCGGCACACGATCACCTTGTCGCCGGGGGCCACCAGGTTCACGAAGCAGTATTCCATTCCTACCGAGCCGGGGCCCGAGACCGGGAAGGTGAGGGCGTTCCTGGTCTGGAAGGTGTAGCGCAGCAGCCCTTTGAGCTCCTCCATCATCTCCACGAAGACGGGGTCGAGGTAACCGATGGCCGGCAGGCTCATCGCCGCCATCACGCGCGGATTGATCTCCGACGGACCCGGGCCCATGAGCGTGCGCTGAGGGGGGTGGAACGACTGGATGCGTTTCGCCGGGGCGAATTGATTCATGGTGTCACTCCCTGCCAGTGACGGCCCGAACAGGCTGTCTTCTTCTCCGCGCGACTTCACCTTGATCGGCTTGCGCGCATTCGCTTCGTTCAGCATTTCCACGGCCGGGATCCTGCCGTCGGTGGCGTGCTCCACCTCCATGGCCCAGCGCGAAGGCACGTAGCCGGACTTGACCCAGTTGCTCACCACCGCCCGGTCGATGCGGAAGTGGCGGGCAACCTCGGCCTGGCTGCCGAAAATGGCGACGAGTCGCTCGGCGCAGTTCATGGTCTGGAAGGGAACGAGTACGGCGGGCGAGTCTGGCATGCAAAGCTGGGCTTGTCAAACGAGCTTTGACAAGCCCAGCTGCCAGGGCGCCCGGGCTACTGGTCCAGCCTGATCCCCGTGGTCTGGACGATGCGCGCGAATTTCGCCTGCTCGGCCCGAATGAAGGCCGCGAACGCCTCGGGCGAGTCGCCGCCCAGCTCGCCCCCTTCCTGCTCCAGGGCTGCCTTGATCTGCGTCGAGCGCAGGGCCTTCACCAGCTCGGTGTTGAGCCGCACGACGATTCGCCGGGGCGTGCCCTTGGGCACAAGATACCCGGCCCAGCCATAGATCTCGAGCTCCGGATAGCCGGCCTCCGACGCCGTGGGTACGTCGGGCAACAGCGGCACGCGCCGCGGCCCGGTGATGAGCAGCGCGCGGAATCGTCCGCTGCGCACGTGCGCGATGGCGGTGACCGGCCAGTCGAATCCCAGCTGCACCTCGTTGCCCAGCATCGCGGCTGTGATTCGCCCGGTGTTGTAGGGCACGTGCAGGAGGTCGATGCCCGCCACGTGGCGCAGGACTTCCGCTGCGATATGCGGGGTGTTGGCCGCGCCGCCGGAAGCATAGGCCAGCTGTCCCGGCCTGGCTTTGGCCAGCGCCACCAGCTCGGCGAGCTTCCTCACGTTCAGCGACGGCTGCACCACCAGCACCATGGGCGTGCGCACCAGTGCGGTCACCGGCTGCAGATCGTGCACCGGGTCGAAGCCCAAGGACATGCCCACCGCGGGTGCGATCGCGAGATTGCTGGATGTGGCGAGCGTGATGGTGTACCCGTCGGGCTTGGCTTTCGCGCCCAGTGCTACGCCGATGGTGCCGCTCGCTCCAGGTCGGTTCTCGACGATCACCGGCTGGCCCAGCGCCGGCGCGAGGTGGTGCGCCGTTCTGCGTGCGTAGACATCGGTGATGCTGCCGGCGGGAAACGGGACGATGATCTTGACCGGCTTGCTGGGGAAGGGGTCCGCCGCCTGCAGCACATCCGCCTCGGCCCCCACGGCAAGGGCCAGAACTGAACACATCGCGCGCCTGCGGTCCATGGGCGGCTCCTCGACATGCCGGGACGGCAGGCTAGCGCGGATCCCCTTGCAGTTGGCTTACGGCAATCCAACCGTCAGACCTTCGGCGGTGCTGAAGGTCTGGCCCAGGATGTTGCTGACGCCAGCGACGCGCCCGAGCAGCCACCACATCAGGGCGGCGGCCAGGCCGATCAGGACGCCGCCGAGCAGGGCGGAAAGCGGTGTGAAATTGACGATGGTCATGAAGTCAGCGGTGACAAGGGAGCGCAGACGGGTTCCTCGTCGAACACCAGGTCGCCGCTTTCGACCGGTGCGCCCGGCGCCTGGAGGCCGGCGAAATCGAACAGCCGGGTGTCGGCGAGATGGGATGGCACCACGTCCTGCAGGCTGCGGAACATGGACTCGATGCGGCCGGGGAAGCGCTTGTCCCAGTCGCGCAGCATCTGCTTCACCTGCTGGCGCTGCAGGTTATCCTGGGAACCGCACAGGTTGCAGGGCACGATGGGGAAGCCCTTGAGCTGCGCATAGCGCTGGAGGTCCTGCTCGCGCACATAGGCGAGCGGCCGGATGACGATGTGCTGGCCGTCGTCGCTCACCAGTTTCGGCGGCATGGACTTCAGCTTGCCGGCGAAGAACAGATTGAGAAAGAAGGTCTGCAGCAGGTCGTCGCGGTGATGGCCGAGTGCGATCCTGGTGGCGCCCATCTCCTTCGCCACCCGATAGATGACGCCGCGCCGCAGCCGCGAGCACAGGCCGCACATGGTGGCGCCCTCGGGCAGCACGCGCTTGACCACGCTGTAGGTGTCCTGCGTGACCACCCGGAACGGCACGCCGCGCGCAGTTAGATAGTCCGGCAGGACGTGCGCCGGATAGCCGGGGTGCTTCTGGTCGAGGTGAAAGGCGAGCACCTCGAAATCGACCGGCGCATGCGCCTTCAGGCTCAACAGCAGGTCCAGCAGCGCATAGCTGTCCTTGCCGCCCGACAGGCACACCATGACGCGGTCGCCGCCGCGGATCATGTCGAAGTCGGCGATGGCCCGGCCGGTGAGGCGGCGCAGCCGCTTCTGCAGTTTGTTGGCTTCGTAGTGTCGGCGATGCCCGTCCATGGTTCTCGCGCTTGGCTAGCCCGGGGGGTCAGAGATGAATGCCGCGCCCGCCGTCCACCGCGATGATCTGGCCGGTGACGTAGGGCGCGTCGAACACCAGGAAGCGCACCGTCCTGGCCACGTCTTCGGGATCGCCCATGCGCTTGAGCAGGGTCGACTGCACGATGCGCTGGCGCGCCAGCTCGTCGGCCCAGCGGTCGTCTTCCGGCCACATGATCACGCCCGGCGATACGCCGTTCACCCGCACCTCGGGGCCCAGCTCGGAGGCGAGCGAGCGCGTGAGCGCCACCAGCCCGCCCTTGGCCAGGCTGTACACGACGTGGTTGCGCATCGGCCGGTCGGCGTGGATGTCCACGATATTCACGATGCAGCCCTGGTTGCGCTTGAGCTGCAGCGCGGCGGCCTGCGACAGGAACATCGGCGTCTTCAGGTTGGTGCCGACCAGGTCGTCCCACTCCTGCTCGGTGATGTCCCCCACCGGCGTGGGGAAGAAGCTGGAGGCGTTGTTGATCAGCACGTCGAGCCGGCCGAACTGGCGCACCGTCTCCGCCACCAACGTGGGCAGCGACGACAGGTTGAGCAGGTCGGCTTGCACCAGCGCCACCGAGTCGGGACGCGCGGCATTCAGCTCGGCTTGCAGCACGCGCGCCTCGTCCGCGGAGCGGCGGTAGTGCACCATCAGGTTCACGCCGCTCGCATGCAGCACGCGGCAGATCGCCGCACCCACACGCCGCGCGCCGCCCGTGATCAGCGCGACCTTGTCCGCCATTGCAGTGTTCTCCCGCTTCAGTGCGTAGAATTCTACCGCAACCCACCCCCTGCTCCCCCCTTGCTTCCGCGCGATCCCGGCCTGCCGCAGCCTTCGCCCGAGGCCCTGGCCCACAGCCAGGCGTTGGTGCGCAGCATTGCGCGGGAAATCGAGGCTGCCGATGGGTGGATCGATTTCGCGCGCTACATGGAGCGCGCCCTGTACGCGCCGGGGCTGGGCTACTACGCCGGCGGTGCGGCGAAGTTCGGTGGCGAGGGCGATTTCGTCACCGCACCCGAGCTGTCGCCGTTGTTCGCAATGACGCTCGCCCGGCAGGTGGCCGCGGTCCTGGCGCAAGCGCCGGGGGAGGTGCTGGAGCTGGGCGCGGGGTCCGGGCGCATGGCCGCCGACCTGTTGAGCGCGCTGGACGACCTCGGCCGGCTGCCGCAGCGCTACTGCATCCTCGAGCCGAGCGCCGGCCTGCGCGCGCGGCAACAGGCGCGCATCGCGCAGTTGTCCAGCCGGCTGGCGCAGCGCGTCGAATGGCTCGAGCGCCTGCCCGAAGCAGTGTGCGGCGCGGTGCTGGCGAACGAAGTGCTCGATGCGCTGCCGGTGCACCTGGTCGTGTGGGGCGATGACGGCATCTTCGAACGCGGGGTGGCGTGGCGCGATGGGCGCCTCGGCTTCGAGGACCGGCCGCTTCCGGACGGTGCGTTGCTCGCGCACGCGCGGCGCCTCGGCCCGCCGGTCCCCTATGTCGGCGAGATCGCGCTCGCCGCGCCGGCGCTGGTGCGCTCGCTGGCGGAGCGGCTCGTGCAGGGCGTGCTGCTGTTCGTCGACTACGGCTTCGGCGAGGCCGAGTATTACCACCCGCAACGCGCGCGCGGCACGCTCATGTGCCACTACCGGCACCGTGCGCACGACGATCCGTTCTTCCTCCCCGGGCTGCA
>Ga0299906_10000925_pt1 | contig 25564 bp, 23 predicted proteins | sample RVTome_14_FD_200259 | JGI IMG/M metagenome (GOLD analysis project Ga0299906, IMG submission 200259) | Soil microbial communities from uranium-contaminated site in the Upper Colorado River Basin, Wyoming, United States - RVT145D125 (version 2) ...
TGGACCGCGTTCATGGTCCGGACGTTCGTGTTTCATTTCGGTCTGGCGGTCTTGGTGTTCGCGGCTCTCGCCTTGGCGCGTCGCCGCTTCGGTATAGCGGGGGCAACAGTGCCGCTGCTGCTCTTCGCCTTCGGCCCGGCGCTGTGGTCCTCCCTTCCGAAAGCAATCCCCGTGGTGCGCGGCGAAACGATCGTCGTCATGAGCATGAACCTCTATGCCGACAACCGCGATATTGCGCAAGCCCTCGACCAGGTGCGTCAAGTCGATCCCGAGCTTCTGCTTCTCCAGGAGTGCACGGACCACTGGCACGCCGCGTTCGAGCGATCGCTCGCGTCACGCTATCCGTACGCCGCCCGCGTGGCACGCAATGACGAGTTCGGCGCGGCGATCTATTCCCGGCGGCCGTTCGTTGAGCCGGTCACCAACTCGGTCCGCTACGGCGAGAACACGGGTACGTTGATGCGGACCACGGTGCACATCGGCGACCGCGACGTGACACTGTATAACGTTCACCTGCTGCCGCCGCGTCGCCTCAAATACACCCCGATCGCCCGTCAACATCTGGACGACCTGCTCGAATGGATCGACGACGACGATCGCCCGGTGCTGCTCGCAGGCGATTTCAACTTCACCGGCCGCGGTCCGCAGGCCTCGGTGCTGGCTCGGGCGGGACTGGTTGACGTTCATGATCTCGTCGGCACCGGACGCGGCACGACCTGGCCGGACCGGACTCCGCTACGCTGGTTCCCGGGGCTGCGCCTCGATCATATCTATATGACTGAAGAGTTGACGTGCACGAACAGTTACGTCGGTCAACCGTTCGGCTCGGACCATCGACCGGTCATCGCGACGGTCGGGCAGCGTGAGTAGATAGGGTGCGAGGGTCGGTAATTGGCGCGGCGCCAACCATCCGAGCCCCAAGCGCCAGCGCGGGGGTTCTGAACCCGCTCGCTTGCGCTCGCGGCTCGGATTACATGTACTCCGATTGAACCTCAAACGAGCTCGAACGTGTCGCGGTAGTTCGGCACGTCGACGGTCAAGCCGTGATGGTCACGGATGTGCTCGGCGAGTTGCAGCGATCCCTCCTCCTCGCCGTGGGTCAGAAACACGCGTTTGGGCGGGGACTTGAAGGCGTTCAACCAAGCGAGCAGAGCGCTGCGGTCGGCGTGTGCGGACAAGCCGTGAATCTGCGTCACCTTGGCTCGGACCGGATGCTCCTGGCCGTGAATGCGCACCATCTTCCGGCCGCTGACGATTTGCTGCCCGAGGGTGCCGTTGGCCTGGTAACCCACGAACACGATGGTGCACTCTTTGCGTGAGACGTTCGCGAAGAGGTGATGCTTGATGCGTCCCCCCGTGCACATGCCCGAGCCGGCCATGATCACGCACGAACCCTTGATGCGATTGATCGCTTTCGATTCACTCGTGCTCCGCACCAACCGCATCCCGGGAAACCGCAAGAGCGACTCGCCCCCCGAGAGAATCTCGAGCGCCTCGGCGTCCATGCAGTCGGCGTGACGCCGAAACACATCGGTGACGTTGACGGCCATGGGACTGTCGAGAAACACCAACAGCTCCGGGATGCGTTTCTCATGGTGCAGCCGGCCGAAGTAATACATCAACTCCTGGGCGCGTTCGACCGCGAACGTGGGTATGAGGATGTTGCCGCCGGCCTTGACGCCGCGATTGATCACGTCGGAGAGCTGGTCTTCGATGCTGCCGTTGTCCTTGTGATCACGGGTGGCGTAGGTCGACTCCATCACGAGATAGTCGGCCCGGTCCATTCGGGTCGGATCACGGATGATCGGCTTGTCGCACCCGCCGATGTCGCCCGAAAACAGCACGGTGCGGGTCTCGCCGCGTTCGGTGACGGTCAGCTCCAGCATCGCCGAGCCGAGGATATGGCCGGCGTCGTGGTACGTGACGGTCACGTTGTCGTTGAGCTTGCGAGGCTCGTTGTAGCGCACCGTCTCGAACAGGCGTAGGGTCTGTTCCGCGTCGGTGGGAGTATAGAGCGGCTCGACCGGATGCCGGCCGGTGCGCTTTTCGCGCTGGTGGCGTTTTTTCTTGTAGGCCGCGTCCTCTTCCTGAATACGGGCCGAGTCGGTGAGAATGATTTCGGCCAGGTCGCGCGAGGCGGGTGTGGTCAGAATAGGCTTGGTGAACCCGTCGCGGACGAGCTTGGGGAGCAGTCCCGAGTGGTCGAGATGCGCGTGGGTCAGCAGGATCCGATCGATCGAGTCGGGCTCAACCGGTGACGGCTCCCAGTTGCGTTCGAGGAACTTGCGCTCCTGGAACATGCCGCAATCGATGAGCAGTCGCAAACCGCCCGCATCGAGCAGGTAGCGCGAACCGGTGACCTGACGCGCCGCGCCGAGAAACTGCAGCTTCATGTCCGACCGAGCTCCCCGCCGATGGCGTGGTTCCCTTGCCGATGTCGGGACGACCGAATGCCCGCATCGGTCGATCCACGTTACTCCGCCACCATGCCCACGTTACTCCGCCACCATACGGAGTACAAGGGAGCTCGGTCCGTGCTCGAGGCGTCTACCAGCAGCGGTTGTAGCTGCGTGATCGATAGTGACGCCGGTGACCGTAGTCATGGTGTCGCCGATGGGAATAGCCATAATCGTAACCCCGCCGGTAATGATGGTTGCGGTGATAGCGCGGATAAGACCTCGAGCGGTGTTGGTAACGATGCGAGGAGTAGCCGCCGCCGTGAAGGCCGAAGTAGGCCGAGGGCGCCCGGTAGCTGTCGATGTAGCACTGCGCATCGGCGGCCGACGCCGAACACCCCAATGCCAGCCCACCGGCCAATACCCCCGCCGCCAGTGTGATTGATTTCGTCTGGACCATCATCGTTCTCCTTCTTCGGGTTCGGTCCGCAGGCGGAGGCGTGTAAGGAATGAACGACAGCGGGGTGAGGATCTCACGAAAAAAATCGGCGAAGAAGAGACGTCGGGAAGGCCGCTCGCGGAACGAACGGCCTTCCCAAACCTGCCCCGGGCTTAAGCCTGTTCGCGCTTGCCGCGCAGAGAACAAGCGTTTCCCGACAAAATCAGCCGGCGGCCCTGACGCCGCGAGCAGCCCTGCCAACGCGAGCAGCCCTGACGCCGCGATTGGACGCCGGTCTTGCAACTTTTGTAATTGGGGCTTCCGTTCCCACGATAGGTTCAAGTGCGCCGGGAACCTACCATACGGCATGCAATTCGGCAAGCGAATTCCGCAACTTTTTTCAACTCGAGTGCCACCTGGCCGGACCAGGACATGGCGTCATGCGATCAGGCTCGCCCGGTCAGCTCGAACGTGCAGGCGAAGCGGGTCGTCCCCTCGATCACGGTCCGGGCGACGAGGCTGATGGCCGGCTCACGGTGGTGATAACCCCGACTCTCCCAGCCGCAAACCGGGTCGTCACCGCCGGTGATCGTCGAGACCTCCAGGGCCCGGTCGATACTGAACGTCAGGTTGGCTTTTGAGGTGCTCACCGAGATCACGTTGGCCGCGGCGGGCTTGTGCCGGCAATGGGCTGCGAAATGGAACCAGATCTCGACCTCGTGCGTGCCCTCAGCTTCCAGAGTGTCGAGCACGTCGACGCGGTTGCGGCGTGGGTCCAGCCGGATCTCACGCCGGTGAGTCACGGGATCGGCGAGGTGACGGTAACCGTCGTGCGAGCCGACCACCGTCATGAGCTCCGGACCGGCGTCGGACCGTTCACAACGAGCCTCCGCCCGCCGCCCCCACAGAAACGGCCCGAGCATCTCCGACTGGTCCTGACCGTCGACGACGATGGTGTTGTGGGCCTGCGTACCGCGGAAGTAACGTCGCTGGGCCGGATGGGTGAAGTAGTCGTACGTGCCCGGATCGATCAACACCGCGGAGCCGTTGGCCGACAGAGTGAAGCTCAGCGCGTCGGCGTGCCCATGCGCGGCAATCGCGCGGAAGCCCAGGTTGCCGCAATCGAAGACGACGGCCAACGGCGGCGGGGTCGCGGCCGACCGATCACGCAGGATGGTATACCCCGCGTCGGGAAAGGCCATCGGTACGTCGTCGGGCAATCCGTCCACCGTTTCGGTGGCCAGTTGGTCGAATGCTTTACGACCCTCGGCGCCCAACAACCAGGTGGCTCGACCACTGAATTCGGGAGCAAGACGCTTGAACGACGCACGATCGAAGAGCACTGCTCCCACGGGAAGAAACGAGGCGGGATCGTTCATCACGTCGCCGACGGCCAGGACATAGCCGTCGTCGGCGTCGCCGAACATGGGCGGTGCGCCGGTCGAGGCCAGGGCGGCGAGAAACGCGAACATGCGCTCGAGCGTCGCCCAGTACGCGTCGGGAAAGTCGACTCCGGCGCGACGACCGAGCAAGCCCGCGAGCAAAAAAAACTCGAGCACGAAATAATGGTAGCCGGTCGCCTGCTCGCGGTTGACCCCGTCGGCGAAGGTCTGTTCACGCGCCGCCTCGATGAGCAGTGACCGGCTCCGATCCCGCCACGCCTCGGCGCCACGAAGAAAACTGAAGTAGAGCGAAGTGATGAAGACCCCTGCTGCCTCGCCGATGGTGTGGTTGTTGGCCGAGCTGTAACGTGAGTAGCTGCGATCCACGCGCCATGCGTGCCGGTACACCACGGGCACGATGCGACCCAGTGCCGCGTCGGTCAGCGCGGTCGACGGACGAATCATTTCGAGGGCGAAGACCCAGTTGATCAGACGGATCGACAGTTCCATGGGGCTGCGCCATTGCATGCCGCGGTCGAACGGACACTGCTCGATCCAACTGTCGATCTGCTTGACGACCTCGGCCGCGTAGCGCTCGTCGCCGGTCACGCGGTAAGCCCGACCCAGCGTGACCAGGTGGCAGAATCGGCTGGGTTCCCAGGCGTATTTGCAGTCGCCGACCTCGTCGTAGTCGCGATAATCAATCTTCGGCGCGTAACGCAGCGGGATATCCCGGCCGGCGTTGTACTCGCGATTCCAGTTGATGGTCTCACCGAACGGTTCGTCGTGCAGCCCGAAGAAGCTGAACCGATGCGCGCGGAGCGCATCCGCCTCGATGCGCAACCGTTCGACCGCGTCGCCGGGCAGATCGACCTTCCCCACGGCGGGCAACGGGATGAGGGTCGCGCCGTGATCGAGCCGGTCACGGATCGCGCCGTCACCCGCGACAATGTCGGACAACGCGGGCGGCGCGGACCGTCGTTCCAGCAGGAACCCGTCGAGCGTCTGGTGCGCCTTGGCCCGCAGCCGCCAGCCGATCTCGCCCGCCGACATGCTGCGGAGTCTCCGAATGTACCAACCCAGCGATTGCATATGACCAATTCTCGACGATCGGGTTTCCGCGGCGGCACGCGACCGCCGGGATGTTGTACTGGTTCGGGGAGGATTGGACAATCGGAATGCGGTTCTCTCCGAGCTGCGGGATTCATCCCGCGCGGAACGCGCACGGACTCATGGCGCCGCCGCGCGACATGATTGTCGCGGCTCCGCGTTCCAGCTCAGGGACTTGCACTCGGCACGCCCCGGCCGCAGAATGGGGCATGCGAACACTACGACGCAGAACGTTTCTGAAGCAATCGTTGGCGGCAACCGGCGCGATGGCGATGGCCGGCACACGCGCCGGTGCGGCGGAACAAGAGCGCGGGAACAACCTGGCCCTTGCTCCGTTTCGGTTTGACGTCTCGCCGCCGGAGGGTCATTCGCTGTGCGGCGGCTGGATCAAGCCGGTGGTCGGCTACGACGATTCGCTCGAGGCAATCGGTCTGGTCCTCCTCGGCGCGGGTAAGCCGATCGTCCTCTGCGCGGTCGATTGGACCGGCCTGTTGAACGACGCGCACATCGCCTGGCGACGCGCGTTGGCGGATGCGGCGGGCACGACGCCCGATCGCGTCTCCGTGCACTGCGTCCACCAGCACAACGCACCATTCGCCTGCATCGATGCCGAGAAGATCGTGCAGACGCAGAAAGACCTGCCGCACATCGTCGAGTTGGACTTCTTCCGCACCTGCCTGGACCGGGCGCGTGAGGCGGTGACGCAGAGCCTGAAAAGTGCCCGGCCGATCACGCACGTCGGCCACGGGCAGGGTCAGGTGCACAAAGTCGCCTCGAACCGGCGGCTCGTCGGCGCCGACGGCAAGATCGAGAACTGGCGGGGCAGCAGCTCGAAAAACCCGTTGCACCACCAATTACCCGAGGGGCTGATCGACCCGTGGCTCAAGACGGTGGCGTTCTATGACCGCGACGAGAAGATCGCCGCCTGCCACTACTACGCCACGCACCCGATGAGCTACTACGGCGACGGACGGGTGAGCAGCGACTTCGCCGGTCTGGCCCGCAAGCGGCGACAGAAGGACGAGCCGGAGTGCACGCACCTGTATTTCACCGGCTGCTCGGGGAACATCGCCGCGGGCAAGTACAACAACGGGTCGCCCGAGGCGCGGGTCACGCTGACCGGCCGCATGTACGACGGCATCGTCGCGTCGGAGCGGGACCTGACCCGCGAGCCGATCGACCGCGCGGTATGGAAGACCCATCCGATCTCACCGCCGGTGCGCCACGGCTATACCGAAGACTCGCTGCGCGCCGTCGTGGCCGACACCAAGGCGCGCGGCGCCAACCGCGGTCGGGCGGCGTACAAGCTGGCCTGGCTGCACCGCACCGAGAGCAAGATACCGATCCTGCTCAGCGCGCTGCACGTCAACGACATTTCCCTGCTGCACCTGCCCGCCGAGTCGTTTATCGAATATCAACTGCGAGCCCAGCAGCGCAAGCCCGATCGCTTCGTGGCCACCGCCGCCTACGGTGACGGCGGACCCTGGTACATTCCCATCGCCAAGGCGTATCCGCAGGGGGGATATGAAGTGTCGGTGGCCTTTTGCGATCCGGGCGTCGACGAGATCATGACCCGTGGAATCGAACGGCTCTTGTCTTGAGCCGTGTTCATCTTGGATGAGCCGCGTCGGCTCGAACAAGATGCTCGAACGCAATGAAGGGATAACAAGTCATGTCAGGGAAGATACTTTTCGGCAAAGGTAACACGGTCGGAGTCGCCACACTCCTGCTGCTCCTGATTCTGTGCCAGGGACAGGGCTGTCCCATGGGAGGCCTGCCCTTCGATATCGAGGGACTGTTGGACATCCTGGATACCGAAGGTGAGATGGACCCCGTCGGTGAGGACGAGGGTGAGGGCGATATCGCCGAGCAAGACTGTGATCCTGCACAAGAGGGTTGCGAAGAATCCGACGGCGACGGGGACGGCGTCAGCGACGTGCTCGATTCCTGCCCCGAGACCGGCGAGGGTGAAGTCGCCGACGAGTTCGGCTGCTCCTGCGAGGATGACAATGCTTGCCAAGCAGAGGGAGGTGAAGAACAAGGAGGAGGGGAGGAACAAAGTGGAGGAGAAGCAGAAGGAGAAGAAGCGGCCGACAGCGACGGGGACGGCGTCAGCGACGTGCTCGATTCATGCCCCGAGACCGGCGAGGGCGAAGTCGCCGACGAGTTCGGTTGCTCCTGCGAGGATGACAATGCTTGTGAAGACGACGTCGTTGACAGCGACGGTGACGGCGTCGACGACGTGCTCGATTCCTGCCCCCAGACGGCCGAAGGCGAGGAGGTCGACGAATTCGGCTGCTCCGCGAACGATGTGTAGTCGACCGAGCTGACTCGATTACTGACGATGCGGACTTTCCGCCGCATTGCGGAAAGATCGCCGAAGCCCGGATGGTGCCTGAACGTAGGGTTCTATCCGGGCTTTTGGGGTGGCCCCGTCCCGGAATCGGCGTCCGACATGGCCTCGAGCAATGCGGCGGTAACGTGGGCTTTGACCTCGTCGAGCGTGCCCTGCCGGCGCAGGCCGGCGGCGCGCTGATGCCCTCCGCCGCCCATACTCGATGCGACCGCGGCCACGTCGATGTCGCGCTTGGAACGGAGCGAGGCCTTGACCACGCCGTCGTCGCGTTCGACGAACAGGGCGCAGACGTTGACGCTGGCGATGCGCTGCGGCTCGTTGACCATGTCTTCGGATTCGGCCGGGGTCGCCCCGGTCGCGTCGAGCATGGCGCGGGTGATGTGCACCGTGGCGAGCGCGCCGTCGGCGTGCAGTTCGAGCGTTTCGATCACTTTCCCGAGCAGGCGAATCCGTGCCGGTGAGTCGGCCAGGTAGAGTTGCTGGTAAATCTCGTCCGGCCGCAGCCCGGCCTCGATCAGCCGCGCCGCCGCCCGGAGCGTTCGAGCGTCGGTGTTGGAGAACCGGAACCACCCGCTGTCGGTCGCCATACCGACGAACAATCCCAGCTCGGCCGTCGCGTCGACGGTCCAGCCCGCCGCGTCCGCCCACTCGGTCAACAGCACGCAGGTCGCCGCCGCCGTCTCATCAATGAGGTAGACATCGGCCAGCTCGTCACGGGTGACGTGATGATCGAGCACGATCTTCGTGGCGGTCGACGCGCGTAGAAATTCGGAGAAGGACTCCAACTGTCCGTAGCTGCACGTATCGAGCACCACGATCGCGTCGAGGTCACCGACCGTCTCGGCACTCAGGTCCTCCGGCCAACGGGGTACCGGCACCGCCGCGTCGAGCCAGGCGTAACGCCCGGAGCGAGGATCGAAATCGAATGTGACCGCTTCGGCATCGACTCCTGCCGCGCGCAACATCGACCGCAGCGCGATCAGGCTCCCCAGGGCATCGCCGTCGGGTCGCTCGTGCGAGACGAGCAGCACGCGCTTCGCCTCGGCGAGTATCTCGGCGGCGTGACGGTAATCGGCGGCATCAATCGCCATGGTGAGCATGCTACCACGTCGGTGGAACGCACACACGCGACGGAGGCACGATCCGAACCGCGAGCGGGTTCTTGGACGTCAATGGGCACGCAGCGTAGAACCCCGCGCCGGCGCTTGAGGCTCGGATTCGTGAATCCCTTCGCGAAGGGTGCGTGACACATTTGGCGGCCCGGAAAAACCGAAGGTTCCGTGTGCCACTGCTGTGTCAGCAGTGGATAACAGGGCAATGACGCTTGGTAGGAGCACTGCTGACACAGCAGTGGCACACCCAGCCCCGCCCAAACTGTCACGGACCCCTTCGCGAACTTCTATCGCGGCTGGATTGACTTTTTTCGGACCTTCCCGTAGGGTGCCCTGGGGTTCGCGGGGCCGCTGGCCGTGCGTGAAACGGACTTCAACCCGCGAACGGGATCTCCCCAACCCCTACGGCGATGCAATGACATTCCAACGAAAGGACCGAGGCGATGCGAGCTACCAGGATGGGCATGGTTTGCGCGATTTCGGTGGGCCTGGCCGGTTCGGCCAATGCACAGAACACTGTGGCGCCGGCAGCGGGAACGCCGGCTGAGAACAAGGCGCTGCGAGAAGTTCCCGCCGCCGAGCTGGCGACGACCAAGCGGCCGCCCGAGCCGTCCAAGCCGCGGGCGACGGTGACCGAAGCACCCCAACCCGCCGCCGCTCCTCAGTATCCTTTCGACGGTGTGATCACCGGGTCGAACGTCAACGTGCGCAGCGGACCCGGTACAAACTATTACCCGGTAACCCGGCTCCAGCGGAACGACCGCGTGCGCGTGCTCGGCGAGGAGTTCGGATGGACGAAGATCGAACCCCCGGCAGACTGCTACAGCCTGATCGATAAACAGTTCGTCGACAAAGACGAGCACGTCGACAAGAACGGGGACGACACCGGCGTGGTCAACGGTGACGACGTGATCATTCGCGCCGGCAGCGACCTGGTAAACAAGCACTACGCGCACCAGTCGAAACTCAGTCGGGGAGCCAAGGTCGCGATTCTCGGCGAGAACGAGGCCGGCTTCTACAAGATCAAACCGCCGGCCGGTGTGGCGCTATGGATTCACAAGGATTACGTCCAACCCGCCTCGACGGTCTCGGCCGCGACGCCGAAGCGTGCCGGCATAACCGGGCAACCCATACCCCAAAGCGCCGACGCGAAGCCACAGACGTCCCAGGCCAAGTCCGGCGCTGATGCACACGCCGGCGCCGTGGATGCCGAACTCCATCAGACCCTCAAGTACCTTCCCGCCGGGTCGGATCGCGACGCCCTGGCCGAGATCGAAGCCGGGATCGCCCGGGAGAGCAAGAAGTCGCCGTTGACGCAGAATTATACGCCGCTCGCCACCCGACTCGATCAAGTCGCCGCCGCCGCCGGCGCCGAAGCCGAGGCGTCGAAGGTGTACGCAACGAAACGCGCCAAACAGTTGCGTGACTGGATGGCACTACTCGCGGACCTGGACAACCTGCGGAAGATCGACGGCGAGGTGACGGCATCGCGCCGACCGTGGCGGGTGGCGCCCGCCCCGACCCCGGACCATGAACGATTCGACGCCGAAGGTGAGTTGCGACTCAGTCGGGTGTTCGACAGCAAGGCCCTGCCCCAGCGCTACCGTCTGGTCGATCCGACGCAAAGGCCGGCGCGGACCATCGCCTACATCGAGATCCCGCGCGACTCGGACGTGGCGATTGAAAACTACCTGGGTGAGCATGTGCGGGTGCGTGCGGCGAGCCGGAGCAAGATCGGCACCGTCGGCCGGTCGATCCCCGTCCTGGTCCCCGCCGAAATCGTGATCTACAACCCCGAGAAAAGCGACGTGAAGGCGTCCACCAACCCCATCGAACAATCAACCGACGCTGCGGACAAGCCGACGGCGGCAGCAGGAAAGTAGCATGAAGCGACGGACCAAACGAACCCTGCGGAAGCGCATGTTGCCCCATCTGGTGGCGGGGGGCATGCTGTTTCAGATGACCGGCTGCCAGCAGGAGGTGACGCAAATCGGCGCCGGACTGATCGCCGGGATCTCCTCGTCGATCATCAACCAACTGATCTCGGATCAGATTTCCCAGTTCTTCAACGCGCCGAGCATTTGATCGTCACGGGGCTTGCGTGCCCCCGCGCTTGCGTTTCGAACTGCGAGCATGATTACGCGTGTTGCGACGATCGAGGGATTCGTTTTCCGTCAATGGTCGGAACAGCGTCTTGATGTTTTTCCCCACCAACAAGACACCGGAGGCGAGGAGCAATCCTCCCAGCGGCACGAGCAGCACCGTTCCGATGCCGGGATCACCCGCATGGAAAAAGATCCCACCCAGAAAGAACCCTATAGGCAACGCAAGTCCGGCACCGATCAGGCACGGTGAAGCGAAGCGCAATCCGCGTGAACCTTCGGCGGCCAGTGATCGGACGGTCAGGGCGAACGCGATATTGATCAGCGCGAGCAGCGTGCCGTGCGCGTGAGCCAACGTCAACATGTGACGTCGCACCGCATTGGACACGTTCAAGTACCACTGAACTTTGAAACCGTGCAGCATCTCGAGCACGATACCCAAGGTCAGGAATAACAGCAGCGACCACCACCCGAAACGCAGGTGTCGCCGCGTCAGGCGTTCAGCACCGTTCGTTTGATCGACATCGTTACGCATGGTTGGCTCGTGCACGGGGACACCGGCAGCCCACGCCGGCTATTCGGAAAGAATGACGATACGCCGATCACGTTGATCCAGCAGTCGACTGGCCTCGGCGCCTTGCACGCGCCCTGTCGCGTCGAGCAGCAGCGCGGACCGCCCGGGCGCGGGCCGACCCCGCCTCGATCGATACCACTTCTGAACCACACGAACCGCCTCGGCGTCACGCTCCGCTTGGAGCGCGATAAAGTCGTATTGAAGATCACGATACGCCTGGTATCGACGCAATGACCGAAACGCGATGAATCGAACCGCCTCGTAGGGATCGGCCATCAGCTCGGCCAGATAGGGGACCATCCACCACGCCTCCGAGGCCTCGCGAGCGGGTTCCCAGCCCATGCTCCATGCCATGAGCGCACGTTGTCCCGCGTCGCCGCGGAGCGTCCACAACACCGAAGCGGCAATCGACTTTTCGTCATCGGTCATGTCGGGCTTCGCCACGCCATACCATGTGTGAAGGTGATCCGCGGTCCAGGCAAGCGTCTTGTCCAGATGGCACTGGTTACACGCGTTGGGTCGACCGGTCTCCATGCTCGCGAGAGCCGTTGGGCTGTCGATCATGTGACTGCGGATGGCCTTGAGGATGCCGTACGTGGTGTGGGACATGTGACAATTCATGCAACGGCTCCCATGCGATTCGGCTGCATGATGCGTGTGTTCCGAAATGTTCTCGCCGAACGCTTCGTGGCACTGCAGACACGCCCGATCGGTACGCATATCGGCCCCCAATTGGTCGTCGGCCCAGACCTTGAAGGGGCGCGAATCGTGCGCATCTTTATGCATGACATGGCATGAGAGGCACGACAATTGCCTTGTCTCGTCATCGGTTTTGAAACAAGGTGACTCGATCATGCCGTTGTACTCGCGACCCGAGATGCGCATCATGCCGTCAGGCCAAAAGTGCCGATCGATAAATTCACTGCTATTTGGGTTTACGAACTTATCGACATCATGATCCCAGTCGACGCGCGGGTTGACGACGAACCGTGTATCCGTCAACTCGTCGCCCGGACGATACGGGAATCCATGATCGTACCAGTCGAGCATGTCGTTGATCGTCTTGACTCCGGTCAATCCGTGGCACTGGCCACATACTTGGGACGCGCGTCGGGGCGAGAGTCGAGCCGGATTGATGATCGTCGGATCCGGTTCGTCGCCGAAGTGATATCGATATCTGCGTCGTGGGTCGCGGTTGACGCGCACGTGCTCGTCGGCGGGACCGTGACACGCTTCACAGGCGATCCCGAATTCTGAAACACGGGTGTCAATCTCTCGCGGATGCAGGGCTTCATCGTGGTTCGTCGGGGCGCTGATCCTCGATCGGCCGTGCGTCGTGTGGCATTTGATGCAGCCGGTATGCCATCGCCCTGTCTCCGACGACGGCGTGTTCGTCGTCGGTCGAAGAAACGCGGCATTGCGAGGGACCCATTTCCCTTCGGCGATGAGGTACACGAAAGGGAATTGCCCCAGCAGTCGGGTACCCCCTTTGGAATACCAATAGACCTGGCGGTGATGCGATCCAGTGGTCAGGACGATCGTTCGTTCGATGCGCGGAGCTTGCTCGGGCGCACCGGTCCACTCGGGATGAGGCATGTCGACCACGAACTGGTCGCCGCGCCGCCGCAGTTGATATTCCAGTCCGTTCAGGGTCAACGCGACATCATCGAACGTGCCGACGACGCTCTCGGGCGAAGCGACTTGCGTCATGGTTCGATGATACGAGGCGTGCCAACTGGCATAGGGGGCGGGGTGGCAGGCTCGGCAGGTTTGCGACGTAACGTATCCGTCTTCGGCAACCTGGGCCGGTCGCGTCTCGACCGCCTCCTCCGGCAACGAGGACGGCGGTACCCGAAAGGTCGTCCACGCGGTGACCGCCGATGCGGCGACAACCAGGGAGATCCCGATCCCGCGGAGCAGGACACCGCTGATGTACGACGCCAAGGGTATCAGCGCCATCAGCAACACTACGCCGACCGCAAGGGTCTCGATGTGCATGGCAGCCTCCACGCGAGGCGGCATCGCGTACCCGTTTCGCAAAGACCGCCGACGTTCGCACAACCTCCGGACCGAGAACGAAAATGTAGTATATCAGAATCAGGCCACTTTCCGCGCGGTCAAGCGGGAGGCGATGGGTCTTCCCACCTGCATGGGCCGTGTGCCCGCGTTGTTCAGCCAAGTGGGGGTCGTGTCACTTCACCTCGTAATCCACGACGCACACGTCGTCGAGAATCGGCCCGAGCATCTTGCCGAACGCTTTGTGGTCGGGATGGGGCAGGTACGCGTCACGGGCCGCGGCGTCGGTGAACGTCAGCACGTACGCATGCGTCAACCCCTTCGAATGCGACTCGGGACTGCAATTCGTGCCCGCCTCATAGTCCACGATGCCGGGAATCTTGTGCTGCAGATCGGCAAACGCGGCCGAGATCGTCTCGACCTGCTGCGGGGTGGCCGATGCCTTGTACTTGAACAACACCACGTGCCGGATTTGCGGCCCGGTCGACGCACAACCGGTGGCCAGACACGACGCCAACAACGGCAACGTTAACAGCTTGCGCATTGAATCATCTCCTTGATTGCATGGAAATGCACGGACCACGCCAATCTTGGGTGCAGCGTAGACAACCGGACACGGATTCGCAAACGGTGAGCCGGCGAGATCAGTATTGTGTTCGGTTGCGACCGCTGGAGTCGTCGCGGAAGCTGCGTTGGTAGGTGCTGCCGGATTGGCCCTGGGTGGCGGTGAAGGTTTCGGTGTAGCCGCCCACCTGCCGGGACGCGCGGACCCGCCGGCGAAGCTGACCGCCCTGGGCATTGACGGTGCCGGTGAGGGTACGGTCGATGTCCCAATCCCGGGCCGCCGCGCCGGCATCCGCCGGGGTGGACTGGCGTGCGATCGGTTGCGTGGGTGAACCGTCTCCGGCGAACAGCAGACTCGGCGAGCCCTCGGGAGGAATCGCCCAAGTGTCGCGCGACCTCGAACGCGAGCAGCCTGTCGTCAACAGAACCACGGTCGCGCCGGCTGCGAGCAGGCGGGGGAAGGATCGACTCGGCATTCGTATCACGTGCGCCATACCATTCTGACATCGACCGGCCGGGACGGATCACTTCATCCCTTCTCACTTCACCCGGCTTGCATCAAGGCCCGGGGCCAATTAGCATCTCGACCGTCATGCCCGAACGACGCTTTATCGACGAGATGGCCGCCGGTGAACGGCTCGAGAATCAGGTCTTCCTGATCACGCAGAAAGACTTGCGCACGACGACCCAGGGCTCGCTCTACATTCACCTGGTGCTGGCCGACCGGACCGGGCAGTTCCCGGGGCGTATGTGGCAGGCGACCGAAGAGGTCTACGCCACGATGCCCGAGGGCGGCTTCCTTCGGTTTACCGGCCGGGTCGAGAACTACAAGGGCTCGCTGCAGTTCATCGTCGACGCGGTCCGGCCGGCCAAAGAAGCCGAGATCGACCTGGGCGATTTCCTGCCCAACACCGAGCGCGACGTAGATGAGATGTGGGAAAAAGTCAAAGCGATTCTGCGCACCATCGAACATCCGCAGCTCTTGCAGCTCATCAAGCAGTTCGTGCAGGACGAGCCGCTTACTCAGGCGTTCCGGCGATCGCCGGCGGCGGTGCAGATGCATCACGCGTTTCTGGGCGGCCTGCTCGAACACACGTTAAATCTGCTCGAGCTGGCTCAGCTCGTGATTCCGCGATATCCGCAAGTGTCGCTCGATCTGGTGCTGGCCGGCGCCTTCCTGCACGACATCGGCAAGACGGCCGAGTTGTCCTGCGACACCTCGTTCCAGTACTCCGACACCGGCCATCTGGTCGGCCACATCGTCCAGTCCGCCCTGTGGATCGAGAACAAGGCCGCCGCGGTCGAGGCCGATACCGGCGAGCCGTTCCCAAAAGAGATCAGGGAAGCCCTGATCCACATCGTGCTGTCGCACCACGGGACCCACGAATTCGGCAGTCCAAAACTGCCCGCCATGCCCGAGGCCATTGCTCTTCACCACCTGGACAACCTCGACGCCAAGTTGCAGATGTACCTGCACCACATCGAGTCCGACCCCGATCCGAAAAGCGACTGGACCAAGTACGTCCGCGGACTCGACACGCGCATCTACAAGGGCGATCCGCTCGGTATCCGTAGTAGATGATCTGCGCCGCCGGGTTCAACCAAGCGTTGTACGTCAATCGAGGCACGGCGTTCCGCGCGGCGTGAACGCCGCGGCTCTGAGTTGTCAGCGTAGGATTTGTCGATTGCGTCGCGACACGACCGCGGCCGCGAGGATCAGCAGGAACGTCAGCATCATGGCGCCGTCGCGTCCGACGGCCGGCGTTGCGCTGGGCACGGCGGGGCTGGGAACCATCTGCGCGGCCTGAATCGCCGGACCACCGGTCGCCGTGGCGACGATCATGGTCGGCGGATTGACGCTCGTGGCAATGAAGACCACCGAATGATCGCCGGGAGGCACGTCGGGAAAGTTGATCAGCAGTTCCTTCGGGTCGGGATCCATGAACGGATTCAGCGCGCTGATACTCAGGTTGGTGCCATTGAGTACCGGATGAACCGCATCCTGGAAAACGATGTGCGCGATGCTCGGGTCGTCATCCACCACGCCCGCACCGGATTCCAATTTGAACGACAGGCTCGACAGATTCCCGTCGCTCGCCGGATCGACGAACACCTGGTAGGCGTAGACGTAGCGCGTCCCGTCCGACGGGTCGGTTCCATTGTACGAGGCGGGATAGGCGCCCGGCGCGAAGACGGCGTAGTCCATTTCCATGCTGAACGTTTCCGACGTGGTCGCATCGGTGCCGGAAAAGGTGACGAACCCTTTGACGATCGCGTCAGGGTCGACACGTAGCGGCCCCCCCGCGCCGAGCACGGGAACGTGCAGCGCGAAAAGAGCAATCAACCCTACTCGTGCGCAAAACCCTACCCGCCACACCACGCGCATGCTCCTTAACCCTACGACCGAACTCCCCCGGCGACGGGATAGATTCGAGATGAGGACGACACGCACGATATCGTGTCGAAATGGTTTGCCGCCCCCGTTGCCTGAGCACTGCGAATATATCGAATTCGCCCGGTTGAATCAAGCTCGATGTGTGTTGGAGACCGTCAGCGCGCGATCTCTTTGCTGCCGGAGACGCGGTTGAAGTACATCGTCGCCGGCCAGACGGGCCCGAGATCGCCGACGGTTTTCTGGGCGACGACGGCCATGCGGTTGCCGAGATCCAGCCCCGTCTGAATGCGCGTCGGCAGATCACCGGTATCGTCGAGCGTGCCGTCTCGGGTCACGCCGAGGTAGCCGCCGATCAGACCGGCACTGAGCGAGTCGCCGGCACCGGGGCGGTCAAGCACGACATAATCGAACACCTCGCCGACGCAGGTCGCACCGTCCGGCAGCCGCGCTACCGCGGTCCATTGGCCTGTCTCGTTGGTGATGCGCTTACGAACGGTCAGCACGAACAGCTTACACCCTTGGCCAAAGCGCTCGGCCAGAGCCGCGAGGACCTCTTGACCACGCTCGATCAGCGTCGAGATGGGTGAGGCGTCGTCGACGCCACGGTCAATGCCGAACACGGTACGGGCGTCGGTTTCGGTGGTAATCAAGCAGGTAATCAACCCATCGTCGAGCATCCGTCCCAGCGTCTTGGCCGCGGCTTCGGGCGACCAGAGTTTCTTGCGGTAATTCACGTCACAGAACACCGGCACCGCCGCGTCGCGCGCCCGATGGAGGGACAGCAGGGTGTTCTCGCGCGCTCCATCCGAAAGCGCAGGCGTAATGCCGCTGACGAAGTAGGCACTGGCATCCTCGAGCACGTCGAACAGGGCAGGATCAGGTTCAAGCCGAGCGATGGCGGAGTCGACGCGGTCGTAGTCGACGCGGGCGACGATGGGGCCCATGCCCTGCTCAACGTAGTAGACACCATTGCGATCGGTCCGGGTCCAGCGGACAGCCTGGAGGCCGACGCCGCTTTTTTGCAGATCGGCCGCCATCGCCCTGCCGGCCAGGTCGTCCCGAAATGCGGTCACCAGGTGGGTTTTGATCCCAGCCGTCAGCCCGCCGACCTTGGCAAGCACGTTGGCCTCGGACCCGCCCGCGTGCATTTGGACGACGTTGCTGTCGCCGAACGCTGCCGGTCCCGTGGCCGATATTCGCACCATCACCTCCCCGAAACCCACCACCGTCTTCACGTCGACACCTCCTCGCTCCGCTCGACCATGACGCCGATACCTTGACATCGCCCGCGAAAATGCGATCTTACGGCACGGCGGGCCCGGCCGGCCAGCCTTTTTGTGGTTCGGTGTATTCGTCTCGATCCGATGTCTCTAGCGGCCGATCGAGCCTTCAACCGGATCGGTTTGCATGGGCGATGTTCGCATCGAAACGGAGTTCCAGCATGGTCACAGTGGGTATGAATTACCGGGTACGCGAGGGCAAGGGTACGGAATTCGAAGACGGTTTCCGCGGCGTACTCGAGGTGATGGGCACGATCGACGGCCATACCGAGTCGCACCTCTACCGCGACACCGATGACGACAAGGAGTACCTGATCGTCTCGGAATGGTCCTCGCAGGAGGATTTCCAAGCATTCATCCGATCGGAGCAGTTCGCCGCGGCGACCGCGTGGGGCTCGGCGGAAATCCTCGAAGGTCGCCCCAAGCATAAGGTCTATCAGCACTAATTGGGTTTATCAGCATTGATTCGCCGCACGAGCAGGATGAACGGTTCGCGACCGGATCGAAAGGAGCCCGTACACCATGGACGCCGAGCAGCGCATCGTCCAATTCAAGAACATGGCCGAGGCGGACCCGGACAACGAACTGGGCCACTTCAGCCTGGGCAAGGCCTACGTCGAGGCGGGCCAACACGAGAATGCACTTGCTCCGTTGCGACGGACTCTCGAGTTGAACCCGGGCTATTCGCGCGCCTACCTGCTCCTGGGTCAGGCGCAGCAGGCCGTCGGCGGTACCGACGACGCCGTCGCCACGCTGCAAAAGGGGTTCGAGGTCGCCGACAAGCGTGGCGATGTCATGCCGCGCAACGAAATCGGTGAACTGCTCAAAAAGCTAGGCGGTGCGGTGCCCGCCGTGACCGAGTCCGTCACGACGACCGCTTCGGTCGCGGTTGAAGGGTTTCACTGCAGTCGATGCGGCGGCGCCGGACCCGCCCTGCCCGAGCGCCCGTTCAAGGGTGAGCTGGGTGAGCAAATACTGGCCGCCGTCTGTGCCGGCTGCTGGCAGCAGTGGATCGGCATGGGCACCAAGGTCATCAACGAGATGCGTCTCCAGCTCAACATCGACGAGCACCAGGAGATCTACGACCAACAAATGAAAGAGTTTCTCAGTTTGTGACCGAGGGCTTCGGCGGGTTGATCCCGTCGGAGCCCCGATCTCGAACCAAACCCACCGAGGTGAGCGACGCCCACGCCACGGAATTGCGTTTGGACAATCACGAAACGCTCCCTATAATCAGGGTGTCCCATCCGACGCGCGACTCCTGCCCGGCCAGACCGGGATCGGAGAGCGCCGTATGTCCATCCAACGCATCTTGATCGCCGACACCGTGGCCGAGGATCGGCATGATTATGCCGCGGCACTCAGACAGCGAGGACTGGACGTCGAGACCGTGGCCAGCGGGACCAGCCTGGTTGACGCCCTGAAACGCAGCGATCCGGACCTGGTCATCCTGGCCTGCAACGTCATGCTTGCCGATTCGGGCGATGACATCGCCCACATCCGCGCCGCGCTGCGCGACGAAACCCCGGTGCTGATTCTGGCCAGCTACGCCTGTCGGCGCATCTGCGCGCGGGCATGGCGGTTGCCGGTAGTCGCCTGGGAAGATCGGCAGGTCGACGCCGACTGGTTGGGCGACCACGTCGTCACACTGTTGGCGAACGGTCGGCCCCAACGCATGCCCGATCACGCGTCTCGCGCGATGGACACCCTCACCGATCGCGAGCGCACGGTGCTGTCCCTGGTCTGCAACGGCCTGCTCGATCGCGAAATCGGCGAGTGCCTCGAGATCAGCGTCATGACCGTGCACACCCACGTCAAACGGATCATCAACAAACTCGGAGCCCGCAACCGTACCGAAGCGGCGGCAATGAAGATGGTCTGCCCCGACTTCACGGTTCATGACGAGGCGTGAGCAACAGACCGTGATGATCGTGGAGTTGAATCTGCTCGAACTGAAAGATGCGGAACGGACAGCGCAGCAGTCGTCCGGACCCATGACCGACATCGGACTTCGGGCCGACCACGATGATCTCGAACACGTCGTCGATCGCATCGGCGGCACACAGCGCCGCCTCGAGAATCGGTGCCCGGGGATCCAACGCGCAGGCGACGACCGAGCTGCAGTCGGCGGATCGGATCAACCTGCGCACCGCGATCTCGGCCGGTCGAATGCTGTCGAGCGACGCCGACCCGCACGTACCGTGCGCCCACGTCGCCGTGTGCGCGGACAAACACACGTCCAGCTGACTGACCGTAATCAGCGGACTCGGCAACGGAAGAACCATGCGCGTCGGGACTTCGATCGGCACGGCATGTGACGCGTCGCCGTTCTTGTCTTCGATCCCGTGCGCCGGTTCGTTCAGTTCGTCAGGGACCCCGTGCCGGGTGACGAACTCGTACAGTCGCCCCAGCCAAGGCGACGCCGCGTCGCGGTCCGCCGCGATCGTATCGCTTTTCGCCACGAGGCGCGACGTTCTCGCGGGCTCGTGCACGGTGCATCCGTCGAATCGGATACCGCATCCGAGAAAGTCGGCGGCGAGGTTCGTCAACCGGTCCCGAAGCCGGCCGGCCTGGTTTCGACTGGCCGCCCCCACCACGAACATCCCGATGGCTCCGTGATCCCAGAGCGAAGCGGCCAGCTTCAGGTCGCGGTAGGCATCAACGAGTTGCTCCTCCGAACCGCCGGTCAGGACGGTCGCGTGGACCGCGGCCCGACCCAAGGCCGGCGAGATCAGACTCCCCCCCGCGAGCCAGGCGATGACGAGCTGATCCGCCAGATCGAGGATGCCCGTGAACGCGAAGCCGTCGAGATCCTCCGGACCGGTTTCCCCCGCGTGCACCTCGATCGAATGGCCGTTATCGCAATGTCGGAACAAGCGTAAGTCGCGACCGGTCGGCGTGATGGTCAGCAACGCGACGCGTCGGCCTTGAACGGCGCGACTTCGTGCGTACTCGGTCACCGCGTCGGCGGCCCGATCGCCCAGGGCCGAGGCGAGTACGACCGAAACGGGCAGCTTCCCGTTCACGACGCGTGGCTCGTGCTCGATACGCGCGGGCGTGATGCGCCCAAGGGGTTCGGGTCGCGGGCTCGATGCAGGGGGCGAAGCCAGGTAGAGATCCGCCACCGCGGCGATGCGCGGTCGGGGTGCCCCCGTCGACATCAGACAACCTCGACAACGGAGTTCAGCCCGCCGAAGGGATTCGCCTCGACGTAGGTGTTGGCAGGATCATGCCGCCAGTCGCCGTCGATGACCAGACGATAGCGGTAGATCCCCGGCGACAGCCGAAGCAGCGTGCGGAAATCGCCGTTTTGTGCCGCCGGCATCATCGGGTTGCGGTCCGGTTTCCATTCGTTGAAGTCGCCCGCGAGCAACACCTGCCGAGCGCCGGGGGCATGAGCCACGAACAGCAGTCCATCAGGGGTCTGGCGAACGCCGTAAATCTGCTCGATACGCTGCTCGATCTCTTCATGCGAAGCGGCGGCGACCGGGACCGGTGAATTAGCGAGTTCGCTCGCCTCGGGCAGGTTGTCCATCAACGTCTGCGACGTGGCCAGCAGTTTCTTGGCACTGGCGGCGATCTCGTCGGCCTGACGCATCAACGCATCCGACGGAGCGGCGGTCGTCTCGGTGGTACGTCTTACCGCCGCGCCGGCGGTCGTCGCGCCGGCGGCTTCGAGGCTGAGCACCTCGCGCGCCAGCCGGACGAAGTCGCGGAAGCCCATGCTGGTCGGGTCGTATTCGGTGATCGGCTGGCCGAAGCTCGATCCCTCGCGCAGCTTGGTATTGAAGTTGACGAACGAGCGGAACATGATCGGGTCGAACTTGCGCCGCATCTCGGCCAGAATCTCCCGGGCCAGCTTGGTGCGCACGTCGTACTGATTGGCGAGAATGTGCACGGTGGGCTTGCGCCCGGTGCGTTCGGCCAGGTGATCAATGGTCTCGAGCTGCTTGCTCAACCCCTGCAACGAAAAATACCCGGTGTCGACCGGGATGATCAGGTCGTCGGCGGCGCACAGGGCGTTGAACGACAGCAAGCCAACGCTGGGCGGGCAGTCGATGAGCACGACGTCGTAGCGGTCCCGCACCGCTTCGAGCGCCTTGCCCAGCCGCATCTCGCGATCCTCGGCGGTGTAAACCTGCGGCTCGAAGCCGGCCAGGTCGATCCGCGACGGGGCGAGGTCGAAGTTGGCGGTGATCTGCCAGACGATCCGCGGCAGGTCCACCGACGGCTTGCTCTGGCTGGGAATCAGCACGTCGCTGATGCTGAGTTCGATCTGTTCTTCGGGAACGGCCAGACCCAGCGCGCAGTGTCCCTGCGGGTCCATATCGATGAGCAGAACCCGACGACCCTCGCGGGCCAGACAAGCTCCCAGGTTGATCGAGACGGTGGTCTTACCGCAGCCGCCTTTCTGATTGGCTACCGCGAAGGTTCGCATCGGTTCGCTCCTCCCTGAGCAAGGGCCGGGGGCACCGGCTTGTCCGTCCAGACAGGCCTGATTCGGCGTCACCCGTATATGATTCCCACGCGCATAAAATGCACTTGGCCTACACAGGCAAGATCGGCCTGCCAGGGCTGGAAAGTTTATTTTTTTATCGGACGGCGGTGGATGAGCCCGATCTCAGGACGAAGTCATGTGCACGCGCCGCGCCAGCAGCCGAAAACCCGCTCGCTTGCGCTCGCGGCTCGGATGGGTTGATGCTACATACGTTGCCGGCGTTTTGAAAAGCGTTGCATGTCATAAGCCAATAATTTACAACTAGTTACCTTCGTCACTGGGCGGGAAAGGATTCCCGCGTAGGAGGTACGAGAAAGGACTCTCGTAGCAGCGGCGGGCAGAAAGGACACCGTGCGACGTGCCTGAATTGCCGGAAGTCGAGTGCGGGCGACGCCAGGCCGAACGGGCGCTGCTCGGCAAACACATCGAGCGGGTGGCCACGACCGCCGATGCGATTGTTTTCGACGGCGTCACACCGCGGCGGTTCGCGGCGGCGCTGCGCGGCCGGCGGGTCGAAGCGGTGGGCCGGCGGGGCAAGCATCTCTGGTTCGCGCTGGATCGCCGGCCATGGCCGACGTTTCACTACGGCATGACCGGCTCGTTTCAGGTCTACCGCGACGTGGCCGAGCGTCCGCGATTCTGGAAGTTCGAGCTGCTGGCCACCGACGGCACGCGCCTGGCCATGCCCAACGCGCGGCGGCTGGGACGCATCCGGCTGCGCGAGGACCCACGACATGAACCGCCGATCAGCGGGCTGGGATTCGACACGCTGGATGATCTGCCCGGGCCGGCGAAGTTCGCCGAGCTGGTGCGACGGCGCAAGGCGCCGATCAAGGCGGTGCTGATGGACCAATCGTTCGCGGCCGGGGTGGGCAACTGGATCGCCGACGAGGTGCTGTTTCAGGCCGGCGTCGCCCCGCAACGTCGCGCACACGAGCTTGAACCCGAAGAGATCCGCCGCATCCGCACCCGACTTAGCGCGATCGTGCGCAAGGCCGTGGCCGTCGACGCCGACAAGGAGCAATTTCCGAAAAGCTGGCTGTTCCACCGTCGCTGGGGCAAGAACGCCGACGCGGTCACGTCCCGCGGTGACCGGATCACCCACGTCACCATCGGCGGACGCACCACCGCGTGGGTGCCGACCATCCAACACTGAAACAGCAGGGTCAGCGCTGAAACGGCAGTGTCAGATAACTAGCTGCGTCCCCGTTTCAAAAAATCACGGCGTGATCTACACCGACGCGGCCGCCGACGCCGAGGCCTCGCAGGTCGAACCGATGGACCAAGTCGAGATGGACCGAGGCACGTGGATGACCATGCCGTTCGGGTGGAAGATCAGTCAGGTCAAGGCCGAGCAGCCCACGACGGTCTACGGCGACTTCAAGCACGAGGTGATCAATGAGATCGCCCGCTGCCTGAACATGCCGTTCAACATCGCGGCGGGCAACTCGTCGGGCTACAACTACGCCTCGGGGCGACTCGATCATCAAGCCTTCTTCAAGGCCATCCGCATCGATCAGGCCTACCTCGCCGACGTCGTTCTTCTACTGGCTGGTGTTGCCGGTGACTTTGCGACTCGTCAATCACGCGGGCGCTCAAGAAAGATCAGTGACGGCTTGCGGAGTTTATCCTTTGCGTCGGGGCGCCAAAACTCGACGAGATCGAGACCCCGTTTCTTACGCGATCCCGCGTACTGACTAAGATCCAACATATACGCCTCGTAGATGCGTCCCGGTCTCGTATTCACAGTGACGCGCGAGCGTATGAGGTGGAGCAGTTTTAGGTCGACGAGTTCGTGAATTGACTGAACTCTTGTATCTTGGAAATCCTTGTCGATTAGGAAGCAGTTCGAGTTTGCTTGGTCCAAGCAAAACCTGCGTACCGCACTGAATAGTTCATCCAGTTTTGCCTCGTCCTCATCGTACGTATCCCTTTTTAGCTCCTCGCGCTTGCTGGGTTCATAATCACCGGCTGCCACGTTAACGTCTTCGGCGCCAACGCGCTCGCCGCGACTGGATGTTCCGCCACGCTCCCGAGCCACCGTGACAGCGCGCCGCAACACGGCGAGGAAATCGCGAGCGACGCCGCCGCTTGCCAACACCAGTCTATCCAATCCTGTGTCGGTGAGGAATACCAGGCGCTCGGTGAACCCGACACTCTTTGCGAGGTTCTGAAGAACTTTGCGCAGAAAATCCTTCGCGAGGGAGTATTTCTCCAACGTAAGATCAAGGTCAATCTCATCCGCATCGTCACCCAGCTTCATACCTTGGGCCTGCGGGGAGTGAACGTACCAGTTTGACCGGTGGCGGATCGTCCCGATTTTCAGCCACAATCGCTGCCCCTTTGCGATGGAGTGCAGGTAGTCGACGACAAGCGGCTGATCCGGGCGTCGCAGGTGATACAGGTCATCAAGGAACAGATATGTATCACCGTCGGACAGTTTCGCCATATCTGTGAAGATGGACTGGTAGTCCATCACGTGTCGCCGCAAAAACTCGACCTTGGAACGCCTGAAGGTTTCGACGGTCCTTGCACCCAATGTTGTCTCACGCTGGGATTCGGTCCTCAAGGTGGACTCGGCGGATGCGATGGGGGTCGCGACACCACCGGAAACCTCACCTTCGACGCCCGCTCTTGTCGAATTCCGAGCCTCGTTCGTCGCTTCGACTTCCGCCTCATCCGCAGCATGGAGCTGTTGTTCAAGGTCCTTCAGTTGCGGCCTAATTCGCTCAACAAGCTCGTCACAGGACTTTTTGTTGAATGGCGGTCGAGTCGGCTTGCCACCGAATAGTTTCTTCCAGATTGACGTCTTGTTTGCCGGAGCAGTTGCGGCGGTTTCAAGCCACTCGCAAAACTCACGTAGCGTCTTGATGAGCACGCTGATCAGCAAGTCTGGATAGCTGTGGCCCTTGAAGCCTTCCAAGTCGACCCACGCCATGGGACGCCGCTCGCGGGTCAGGTCTACTCCGGCCTTCCTTAAAAGGGAAGTTTTCCCCGAGCCCCGACGCCCAAATACAATGTGGTGTCTGCGGCTGATGGCACGCCGAAGTGCGTCTTCCGCCGGTTCCACGAAATACTGTACGCCTTCCTGGCTCGACCTCGTCGCCTCTTCAATCACCGTGAGCAAATTGGTCATCTGCTCCGATGTCAGTAGCGGTGAGCTCATGGGCGTATCCTACCCGACTGGGTCCGGGCAACAAGTCCCTATGTTCCCGGCCAGCGCTTCCGCAGGTTGATCGCGAAATCGTGATGCGACGAGGATTTACGTTCCTCATAGGCCGAGAGCAGATTCGCGTGTGCTTTTTCGCTGGATGACGGCGCGGAACCGCCGGGTCCGGTG
>Ga0299906_10000927_pt1 | contig 25539 bp, 20 predicted proteins | sample RVTome_14_FD_200259 | JGI IMG/M metagenome (GOLD analysis project Ga0299906, IMG submission 200259) | Soil microbial communities from uranium-contaminated site in the Upper Colorado River Basin, Wyoming, United States - RVT145D125 (version 2) ...
TGCATCCGGCACACGCGCCGCCAGCGCCACCGAATCCGACCAGAGGCGAGCGCCGACGGCAGCGTAGACGGCGCCGCCACCGAGTTCTTCGGGATGAAGCCGGCCGTCGGCCGTGACGATATCGTCCAGGGTAATGGGGCCAATGAACAGAAGGTCAGACATCAGGTTTGGAGGCGATTATAGCCCGGCGGCGCTAGACCCTATCTCCCATTTGCGAGAAGTGTTAAAGAAAGGTTATAATGGCGTCACGATGGCAGCGGCAGATGGAGCGCGCTGCCGACGTTTGTCTAAGGCCCCCAAGCTATGACTTCTGCTACGGTCCTTCTCATCGAAAGCGATCGAGCCAGTGCCCCCTCCTATGGCTCAGCGCTGGAAAAAAAGGGCTACAAAGTGGCAATCCACCACGAGATCGACAGAGCGTTGGAAGCCGTCGACACAGCCGAGCCAGACATTGTGATCCTGGATGCGGCCTCCATGCGGACGCCGGGCACCCGCTTGTGCCGGCGGGTGCGTTCGGAGGTCGACGGTGCCCCCATTATTTTGGTATCACCCGAGGGGACGCACGCCGAGCCAGGTTCGGGCGCCAGCTTGATCCTGGTCCATCCGTTCACGCCCCGCAAGCTTCTGAACCGGGTGGCGCGCATGGTGCCCGGCGACAAACGCTACAACCTGGAAGTCGGGCCGCTCAAGCTGAATCTAGCCCAGCGCAAGGTGGAGTGCTTCGGCGATGAAGCTCGGCTCACGCCCAAGCAGGCGAAGTTGCTCGAGGTCTTCATGCGCAATCCCGGCCGTCTATTGACTCGCAAGACCCTGATCCAAAAGGTCTGGCACACCGACTACACAGGTGACACGCGGACGTTGGATGTGCACATTTCGTGGCTGCGCCAGGCGGTGGAGCCTGATCCAAGGAACCCGACGCTCATCCGCACCATTCGCGGTATGGGCTACCGTATGGACTTGCCGGAAGCCGGCGAGTAGATTCATCCCTGGGTCCTGCGTGGGCGCCGCCAAGCGGCGCCTTTTTCTTTTGCCGAGCCCTAGGGACTGGGAACCGGGTTGAGCAGACCGTACCGCCCCACACTATCGCTCGCCATGATCGCCAGCGAGCTTGTGTTCGATCCCGCGGGAAGCTCAAGATCCAACTCGATTTCTCCGGTGCCGAATGGCCGAACAGCCCAGCTCGCTGGGCGAAAGGTCCGCCCATCGAATTCGGGATCCAGAGCCCACAACGTTACGCAGTCGGGGAAGGACTGCGGCGCATGGGTTCCGTGGAGGCCAACCAGCGAGACCGAGCGACGGTCGGCAGAGACGACTGCGTCAGGGCGAAGAGTATCTCTTGCCGGAAGCTCGGCCGCCTGCCACAGCCCAAACGCGGGTTCTCCCAGCGAGAGCAGCAGCCGGCGCAAAGTCGTGTCAATCGCAAGAGGCGTCCGGTCCACCGCCAGCCAGCGGCGTCCAAGACGTTGTGCGACTACCGGCATGGTTCCGGCGCCGGCGAAGAAGTCAGCCACCAAATCCCCCGGATTGCTTGAAGCCAGCACGATTCGTTCGAGCAGGGCCTCGGGCTTCTGCGTCGGATAGCCGGTCCGTTCGGCATGCAGTCGCGCAACCACCGGGAAATACCACCAATCCTCCGGCACCTTGCCGCGCTCCAAGTCCGGCGTCTTGCCAAAACCAGCCTTGTCGGAGGCGGCAAAGGTCTTGCGCGTCGAGTCGCTGTACGGCACGCGGACCTGGTCGGCGTTGAAGGTGTACTCGCTGGACTTAGTGTAGGCAAGGATGGTGTCATGTTTGCGGTTGAACGCGCTGCGAATCGGGGAGGGGCCGTGGTAAACCCAGACAATCTCATTCAAGAGTCGACCGGGACCAAAGATCTCGTCCAGCAGGACGCGGGCATAGGCTGACGCATGCCAATCCAGGTGGAGGTAGAGACTGCCGGATGGGGTGAGCAGTTGGTGCATCAACTGCAGGCGCGGCAGCAGCATGTTGAGGTAGTCCCGCCCGCTGGCCCAGTCGTCGCTGTAACCCTGGGTCGTTTCCCAATCGGCCGGTTTGCGCGAGTCCTCACCATGGCCGATGCGGGCGGCGTAGGCGTTGCCCGTAAGAAAAGGCGGGTCGAGGTAGATCAGGTCGACCCGTCCTTGGTAGGCGGGCAGCAGGGCGGCCATGACCGCCAGGTTTTCGCCTTCGATAAGTCGGTTCAGGCCAGTGCCGTCTCGGCTCGCGGTGGATCGCTGGGCGTTGATCTCCGTCGTCAGGCGCAAGTCGGCCTGCGTCGGGGCCCGCGTTGCCGCCTCCCGCCCGGTCCAAGAAAGCTGGGCGAATGAGCGGGAGTCAGGCATCAGTACTCAGGCCGAAAGTCGCTGACGCAGTATGGATCCGAGGGTGGGTTGTCCGATCTCCTGCAGCTCGTAGCGAACGCGCTGGCTCGGTTTCTTAAGCTTGAGGATGCGACCCAGGTCAATTGGCGTTCCGATCAACACCAGGTCGGCCTCCGCATTGTTGATCGTAGTCTCCAGCTCACGCTGCTGCTCATCACCGTAGCCCATCGCCGGCAAGACGGGACCGGTGGTCGGATACTTGGCATAGGTCTCGAGCAAAGTCCCGACGGCATAGGGCCGGGGATCGACGATCTCGCCGGCGCCAAAGCGCCGGGCGGCCACCCAGCCAGCGCCGTAGGCCATCTCGCCATGGGTCAAGGTTGGACCATCTTCGACCACCAGCACACGCTTGCCCCGTATGGCATCGGGGTCGTCGACAAAGATCGGCGAAGCCGCCTCAACGATAATCGCCCCTGGGTTGCGCTCAGCAGCATGTTGCCGCACGGTGATGACCGCCTCGGCGTTGGCTGTGTCGACCTTGTTGATCAGCAGCACATCGGCGGCCAACAGGTTGGCTTCACCGGGATGATACGTAAGTTCATGACCGGGCCGGTGCGGATCAAGCACAACGATGTGCAGATCGCTCACGTAGAACGGAAGATCGTTGTTGCCGCCGTCCCACAGGATGACATCGGCCTCCTGCTCGGCCTGACGCAGAATCTGTTCGTAGTCAACGCCGGCAAAGACCAGGAAGCCCAGTGCCAGGTGCGGCTCATACTCCTCGCGCTCCTCGATCGTGCACTCGTGCTTCTCCAAATCGCTGTAGTCGGCGAACCGTTGGACGATTTGGCGTCGAAGATCGCCGTAGGGCATCGGGTGGCGAATCACGGCCACCCGGTGGCCCATGTCCTTCAGGATTTGGGCGACACGCCGGCTAGTTTGGCTCTTGCCGCTGCCGGTACGGACGGCGCCCACCGAGACCACAGGTTTGCTGCTGGCGATCTGCGTCGATCCCAGACCCATCAAGCGGAAGTCGGCGCCGGCGGCCAGCACCTCGGAGGCCCTATGCATCACGTATTCATGGGGCACATCGCTGTAGGCGAAAACGACATCATCGATATCGTGGGCCTCAATCAGGGTCGTCAGCTCAGACTCGGCGTGGATCGGAATGCCTTTTGGATAGCGGTCTCCGGCCAGTTCGGGTGGGTAGGCGCGGCCGTCGATGTTGGGGATTTGGGTGGCCGTAAATGCCACGACATCGACATCCGGGTTCTGGCGAAACGCAACGTTGAAATTGTGGAAGTCGCGGCCAGCGGCCCCCATGATGATGACGCGCTTTGGTTGCATACGTTGGATGTTCCTACCTTCCGTTGGGTTGGGGATGGGACGATTCGGGTTCGACCATGCGCTGGTTCACATGACCTCGGGGGCGGCGATAGCCAGCAAGCGCAATCCATTCTCGAGCGTCTGGCGGGCCGCGTCGGTCAGGCGCAAGCGGAAACTGCGCAGCCCCTCCTCTGTGGTCAGCACAGGACAGTTCTGGTAGAAGTCGGTAAATTCCTTCGCCAGGTCGTAGACGTAATTGGCAATGATCAATGGCTTGTATTCGCCAGCGGCCCGTTCGACGGCATCGGGGAAGCGCGACAGGCGGTCGAGCAAGGTGATCTCGGCCGGCTCAAACGCCCCGGGTGTCTCAGCGAGGGCCGGTGCGCCTTCCGCGCGCCGCAGGATGCTGCAGGCCCGCACGTGCGCATACTGAATGTAGGGGGCAGCTTGCCCGTCAAAATCCAGAGCCCGGTCCCAATCGAACACCGTGTCCCGCAGATTGTCGACGGCCAGCATCGAATAGGCCAACGAGCCAACTGCCACCTGGGAAGCGACCCTGGTTGCCTGGTCTTGCGGCAGATCCGGGTTCTTCTCCCCAATAATGGCCTGCACGCGCTGCTGTGTCTCTTCGAGCACGTCCATGAACAGCACGACGTTGCCGGCCCGGGAGGACATGGCCCCTTCCGGAAGCGATACAAAGCCGTATGCCAGGTGGAAGCACTTCTCCGCTTGGGGGTAACCATAGAGGTTGAGGATCTTGAAAGCCTGCTGCAAATGCAGGCTCTGTCGAACGTCGACAACATAGATCGACCGATCGATCTGGTGATCCTCGAATTTCTGCTTGGCCAGCGCCAGATCTTTGGCCAGGTATAGGGTTGTGCCGTCGTTGCGCAGTAGGACGGCGGTGCGGAAGGTCTCTTTCTCCAGTCCGAGCAGCTCGTCGATTTTGACGATCACCGGGCCGCCGGCGGGCCGCTCGTCCTCGGCAATGCCGGCCTCGATCAGTTCATCAACAATGCCTTTGGCCCCTTCGTCGACTTCGCTCTCATAGAAGTAGACGTCGATGTCGATATCGAGCAGCGCCAGGATCGCTTCCAGCTCGTCAAGGCTCCAGGCGCGCGTGCGTGACCACAACTCCCGGATTTCGGGATCGCCGGCATCCCAGGCCTGGTACATCTGGCGGACTTCGGAATCATAAGCCAAGCGTTGGTCCCGTTCTTCTGGGGTCTCGTCCGGATTGGCCGCAAGTAGCTGGTTGGCTTCGGTGTAGATCTGCGCCAGCCATTGCCCCCGTTCGTGGACTCCGGCCGGCTCCTGTCCCTGGTGAAAGCGTTGGTAGGCCCAGATGCACTTGATGACTCCCAGACCGACATCACCCGGGTACGAAGCGCGCACCGTTTCATATCCGGCAAAGGCCATGATGCGGGCCAGCGACTCGCCAAGCAAGGCATTGCGGGCGTGGCCGATATGGAATGAATGGTGCGTATTGGGTTGGGCGTATTCGACCATGACACGGTCGGTCTTGGCGGCTCCGCGGCCGAAGTCGGGTCCGTCCGCCAGGACGCTATCGACGACCTGCCGGGCATAGTCAGCGGGCTTCAAATACAGATTGATATAGCCGCGTTCGGCAGCCACCCGTGAAAAGCCGTCGATCGCGCCGACCCGTTCGACCAGCAGTTCGGCCAGCTCAATGGCGCGTTCGGCAACCCTGGCGCCGGCCTTGCTGCGGGCTTCGGCCGCCGCCACTTTAAACAAAGCCGCGGTGCCAAAACCCCACTCGCCGGCAAAGGGGATCGGATTCCAATCGATACGGTCGGGTTGGGGCAGACCGGCCTGCTCGAGCAGGCCAAGCAGCTGATCGGAGGCCGATTGTAGGGCGGGCTCAAACATGCAAACTCCGTGGGCGGCCGGGATTATAGCATTGGCGCGAAAACGACGCACAACAGTGCGTCGTTGTGTTGATCAAGGGATGCCTGGCTGCGCCTAGGAGTTGCTTCCTGTTTGGTTAAGCTTTCGCATCAATCGGCTCTTGCGGCGAGCAGCGTTGTTGGGGTGGATGACCCCTTTGATCGCGGCCCGGTCGAGCTCGATGGCCGCCTGGTGCACGGCCTCGGCCGCCGCCTCGGTGTCGCTGGCCTCAAGCGCCGCATTGGCCATCTTGACATAGGTCTTGGTGCGCGAGCGTACGGCCTTGTTACGGGCCCGCTGCTTGACATTCTGGCGCATCCGCTTCTGGGCAGATGGAGTATTCGCCACAGTACCTCCTCAGGATCGGCTTGCAACCCTACGATTCTAGTAGAAAGGTGCGCAGATGTCTAGGGAGGAGTGGCCCGTTGACGGGAGAAAGGCGAAGCGCATTTGGCAGCGCATGTCAGCGGGAAGTGGTAGACGGCGGACAGTTGGGGGGCTGGGGATCCGTCCGCATCACGGGCGGGAAGGTCGGCGGGCTAGCTTCTGCAGGTTGTGGCCGAACGGCTTCAAGAGCCACGGTCCAACTATGCCTCGGCAGGAAGACTCCGTCCTACGATCCCGTCGGAAACTCGAGCCGGAACGCACTGCCGCCGCCGGGATTGTCTTCGACCCAAATGCGGCCACCATGTGCCTCGACCGCCAACTTGGCAAATGCCAGCCCCAGCCCGGTCCCTCGCCGGCGACCGGCCACGCCCGGCACTTGCGCGAACCGATCGAAGATCCGCAGCCGCAAGTCAGCTGGTACGCCGGGGCCGCTGTCGGCCACGCTGAGAACCACTCCCCCGTCTCCGACGGTTGCGGTCAGGCCAATCCGACCCCCCTCGGGCGTGAACTTGACGGCATTGTCCAACAGATTGGCGAAGACCCGGCGCAGCTTCTCCCGGTCGGCGTTGATCCGTGGCAGGTCATCACTTACGTCGAGCTCCAAAATCAGGCCATTCTCGTTGGCCTCGGCCACGAAGGTCTCGCCTATTTCCCGGCACAGCTCCCCAATCTCGACTGGTGACAGCTCGAGCGCAAGCTGTTTGTCTTCCATCTGGGCCAGGTCCAGCAGTGAATTGACCAGGCCCAGCATCTGGTTCACGCCCCGGCGTGAGACGCTTAGGGCCTGTTGGCTGACAGGAGTTGGGTTGTCGCCGAAGTCCTTCTCCAGCAGGCTGAGGCTGCCCAGGATGGTAGTCAATGGGCTGCGCAGATCGTGCACGATCATTTCGGTCAGTTGGTCGCGGGTTTCATCGAGTTCGCGCTCTTCGGTGATGTCGCGGAGCACGACCAGCCAACCAATCGGCGAGCCTTCGGCATCGTGCACGGGCTGGACGACGCGCCGGACAAAACGATGGACCGGCCGCGCAAGCTGCAGGTCGGCTGGCTCGGGGGAAGCCTCCAGGGCTGCCGTCGGCGCCGGCGCCTGATCGGTCTCTCGCCCGGAGGTGAGCGCAAGTCGCTCGGCCAGGCCGAGTTCAGGCGCCAGCAGCGGCCGGCCAACCAGTTCGGCTTCGCTCAGGCCCATCAGCCGCTCGACTTGCTGGTTGGCCAACAGGATATGACCCTGGCGGTCGACCATCAGGATGGCCTCCTGGGTCGAGTTGAGCACAGCCAGCAGCCGCTCGTGGCTCTCGCGGATGCGGCGGAACAGATCCGTGTTTTGCAGGGCAACCGCCGCCTGGGAGGCGATCGTCTGTGCGCGCCGAATCTCGGTCTCATCCGATTGGTGAGGTAGCTGGTGAGCGATCTCGGCGACGCCGATGGCCTCGGCGCCCAGGCGCAAAGGAACGGCCAGCACGGACTCCTCGGCCCCGGCGAACTCCTGTCGGAAATGGCGAGGTTCACCCTGTTCAATGCTGGCCCATAGCTCCGGCGTCGCCTGGGGATCGATGGCTATCGATTCGGCTTCAACCTTGCCGCCATTGATCGACGCTAGGCGAGTCAACGTGGGGCTGCCGGACCGGCGTTCGTAGATCGAAACCCGGTCCGCAGCAAGGGCCACGGCCAGGCTGTCGGCCACGGCCAACGCGACCGTGCCGACATCCATGCTGGTCGAGATCTGCGCGCTCGCCTGGAACAGCAGGGATTGCTCGCGCAGGTTCTCCTCGAGTTGGCGATAGAGCCCGGCGTTGGTAATGGCGACGGCTGCGTACGAGGCCAGTTGGGCCAGAAACCGGGCGTGCTCCTCAGCAAAGGCTCCCTGCTGTTCAGCTTCGACCGTGATTACGCCGATGGTTCGACCCCAACGCCGGATGGGCACGGCCAGCAGGCTGCGCGTGCGGCCTTGGCTCCAATCGACGTGGTCTGGTTCCTTCCTCGAATCCTCGACCGACAACGTATCACCCAGGCGAGCGGCCTGGCCGGTCAAGCCGAAAGCCGCCAGCGGTTGGGGGCCCGGGGCTGGAAGTGGTGCCTCTTGCGCATAGCCACGATGAGCGACCAGGCTCAACCCGGCCTCGTCTTCACCGGCTACGGCTAAGTGGCCGACGTGGGCGCCGGTGGCCGTCAACGCCGAGTCCAGGATCGACAGGAACAGATGGTCCGGGTCGAGCGTTGAGACCATCTCACGGCCAATGGTTTCGAGGCGGGAGAGCTGCTGTACTTGGCGTTGCAGCGCCTGATCGGTGGCGGCGTGGGCCCGGGCGTTGGCAACGGCGATGGCCGATTGGGCGACGAAGGTTTCAAGCAGTTCCAGCTGCTCGGCATCGAGCGTATCAGGTTGGGGGAAATACACACTGGCGATACCCAAGGGGCCCGACGGTGTAGACAGCGGCACATCGACGCTGGCGAAAATGCCGGCCGCGACCATGGCTGCGGCCCGCTTTCCCGACGACTGGGTCAGATCCTGGCGGACGACCGGGCGCCGTTCCCGGTAGGCGGCGGCATCGACCGCATCCGCCACCTGGATGACACCCAACTGGATTTGCACGTCTTCCTGCAAACCGATTGATTCGACCAACTCAAGCTCATCGCCACTCTCGGTCGCCAGATAGATCGCCGCCTTGTTCGCGCCCACGACCCGCGCCAGCGAATGCGCCACCAACTGGAGGGTCTGCTCCGGATCGAGGTTGGAACTCATTTGGGTCGTGATTTCATTAAGCGAGGCCAATGCTTGGGCCCGCCGCTTGGTTTGGTGGTAGAGCAGGGCGTTCTCGATGGCAACCGAAGTTTGGCCCGCCAGTGTTTCGAGCAAGTCACGATCGGCTTCGGTGAAGGTGCGGCCACGTTGATTGTGGAAAACTCCCATGCAGCCAAGGGTCCGGCTGGGTGTTTGCAGCGGGACGCCAAGCCAGGCCTCCGGTGCATTGGATAGCTCAGGCAACCCCATCTCCCGCAAGGCCCGCGGGGCGTCGCTGGCAATCAAAATCGACTTGCCGCTACGGATGACACGGTCGGTCAGACGGTCACTGACCAAGCGGTCGGCCCAACGCTGGCGACCGCCCTCCCTGATGGCCAGCGGATAGCGGATCACCTGATCTGTTTCGTCAAACAGGGCCACATAGAAATTGTTGACGCCGAGCAAATGAGCGACCTGGAGATAGATCGTGTGCAGAATGGCTTCCATGTTGAGGCTGGTGCGCATGGCCTGGCTGACCTCACCCAATGTCGAGAGCTCGGCCAGGCGGCGCTGCAGCGTTCGCTCGGCCAGCATTAGGCTGCGGACGATGGGTGCGATCACGGCGGGCCCACCGGCCAAGGTTAGGTAAGCCAGGTCGCCCAAGGCGAGGGTGGCCAGTGCGGTCACAATGCCGTACGGGAGCGGCAGAAGAGCTACCAAACCCAAAAAGATGGTGCGCTCGGATCGGGAGGCGGCGGCCGCCCCGTTCGCCAGCATAACAACCTGCAGGAGGAGGAAGGTGACAAAGTTGCCGGTCGCCAGGCCAGCAAGGCTGAGCGCTGATGGCTGGACCGGGCTAGTCAGCGGCAATTGGCCGCCCAGGGCCCGGTAGCAAACAAGGCCGACAAGCAGACTCGTCGCCTGCTGGCCAAGCGCCACGCCGAACCGTCCCAACAGGCCCTCGGGGTCGCGTGCTGGCGCTGATTGCCAACGCTGCAAGACAGCTCGGCCCATTTCACCGAGCGTGAGCCCAAGCACCAATCCGAAGGCGGCTTCAACAGGGCCGTAGACCAGGGCGGCCGGCAGCAGGGCAGCCTGGCTGAGCAAAGAATGGCTTTCGCCGAGTGGAATGGGGGACAACGCCATCACGGCCACCAGGCCGGCGGCCAACAGAACCCCTGTCCAGTTGATCGCACCGGGGGCGCTGAGCCGTGTCAGTCCTGCCAGGCTGGCGACGCCCAGAAAAAAGAGCAGAAGCGGCATGCGCCGGGTCACGATGGCCTGCATGGCTTCATTTTACTCCCGGCGGCTGGAGCGTCCCGTTGCTCGAAGGGCGGATCAGGGGGTCGGCGTTGCGGAGGCGGCGACTGTGGCCTGGCCGGTCGGTGTTTGCGACGGCACCGGGGTGAGCGTCGGGCCTTCGCCGCTGAGCGCTGCCAGATGGATTTCGGCCAAGGCTAACGCCGATGGTCGGGCGCCCTCCGTGTCCAGGATCCACTGCCAATTTAGGCGGGCCTCGTCGAGCAGCGGTGGATTGGTGCCTTCATAGATTAGGGCGCGCAGCGCATAGCCATCCGATTTACGGGCAGGATCCTCGGTCAATGAGATCGCCGTGTTCACCTGGCGAACGGCCTCGACATATCGGCCCAAATGGTAGAAGGCACGGGCATAGGAGAAGATCAATTCGTAGGTCTCCACACCAAAGCGCCTCGCCTGGAGCATGTCGTCATAGGCCGATTGGTACTCACCGGTCTCCAATTTGACGATCGCCCTGGCCAAGTAGCCGGGTGCGTAGCGGTCATTGATCTCAAGCGAACGCTCGGCAGCCTGGCGAGCGGCCGTCAGGTCGCCCCGTGCCAGCTCCGCCCGAGCCAGGTGGGCCCAGCCGGCATGATCGTCGGGTACGTAGGCGACATACGTCTGCAGCGGCCAAAGGGCTTCGTCAAAACGCTCCAGGGCAACCAGCGCCCGGCCGATGGCCTTGTACCCTTCCAAGTTGGTCGGATCGCCTGCGCTGCCTTCGATGGCGCTCTCCAGGGACTCTTCGAGCCGTTCCCGGTTGTACTCGGCCTCGCTCATCCGGATATAGACGAGTGGCTCGTGTACCCCGGCGTCAATGGCGTCCTGCAGGGTTTCTTCCATGGCACTCCAGACGCGCAAGTTGCCAAAGAACTCAGCCTTGTGCAAATAGGCGACGGTCAAGAGCGGGTCGCGCCGAATGGCCGAGTCGAAGTCACCGGGTAGGTCGGAGGCCCGGAATTCGCCGTTCTCACGAAGGATGATATCGAGCCGGGCAAGACCGCGGCCCACGTAGGCGGGTGCGAAGTCGGCGTTGAGCAAGGTCGCCCGGTCATAAGCTTGGGTTGCCTGGCCCGGTTGACCGTCCAGCCGCAGCGCTTCACCCAGGAAATAGTGCGCGTCGACCAGCGTGGCGTCGAGTTCGACAACCTGGCGCATGAATTCAATGGCGGCTTCATAGTCCCCGCGCTGCAGTGCGGCAATGCCGGCACCATAAGCTTCGAAACTCGGATGGGGTGTCAGCCCGAGAATCGGGGTGGAAGTCGGCGTCGCCTCGACGAAGAACCCGATGGGCGTGCCAGCCAACTCGGTTGGAATGGGCGTGCGGAAGGCCCGGGTTTCGGCAGGGACCGGCGTGTTGGTCGCCGTCGGGATGTCGGGTGTAACTGTTGGCGTATAGCTAGCCGTCGGTAGCGACGGCGCGACGAACGTGCCCACAGGGAAGTTACGCAGCAGGACATACAAACCGCCGAGGGCGCCGAGCCCGACCAGCCCCAGCAGCACGCCGCCAACCATACGGGCGTTGAGGCGCAGTGCGGGCTGGGGTCGGGCGCGAGCCACCTGGGCTACCCGCCGCTTCGGCACCTTGGGTTTCTGCCGCTTGCTGTCCTCGGGTTTGCGTGCGCCCAACACGACCAATCCACGCAGCGCGGCCCGGTTGGTCGGATCGATATCAAGCGCCGATTCCAGGCAGTAGATCCGTTCGCGAGGCGTGTCGACGACCGCGCTCATCCACACCCAATACTCGGCGTTGGCCGAGTCGGAGCGCAGCAAACGAGCCAGGATCTCTCTGGCCCGGGCGCGGTCGCCGGCGCGGGCGGCACCGATGGCTTCCGCCATCATGTTGGGGCTAGATTCAGCCAAAGTCATCCCCTCTAGGCGTCGAACGTCTACTATAGCGGGCGGCCATCCAAAACGCCATCCCACCTTGGTATAATCCCCGGCCGTGATGTTTCCCAGCCGCAAGTTGCTCCCATTGGCGTGGTTGGCGCTGTTGAGCGCCTGCGGGGGGCAAGCTTCCGAGGCAACCGCCAGCCCAAGTCCGACGCTCCAGGTCTACGTAACAGGCACACCGACGGCGACGCGGCCGGCGCCGGTCGCCAATGCTGCCGAAGAATCGCTGTTGCCCAGCCCCACACCGTTTGTGCACCAGGTGGCGCAGGGTGAGACCCTGCTCGACATTGCGCTGCGCTACGGAGTCTCACTTGATGGCCTGCTGGCGGCCAATCCTGGCATAGACCCGCGCTTTCTCTCCATCGACCAGGAACTCCGAATCCCAGGGCCCGATGGCCAGCCGGCCGACACCCTGCTGCCAACATCAACTCCGCTGCCCCTGGACTTGGATCACGCGTCTTGTTTTCGTGCGCAAAGCGGGGCCCTTCACTGTCTGGTGACTGCCCACAACCCAACATCCAACGCTGTCGAAGGACTGACCTCCCAAGTCAGCCTGCTGGACTCACAGGGGGAAGTGATCGACCGTTCGCTGGCGTTTGCCCCCTTGAGCCGGCTGCCAGCCGGCGGCCGACTACCGCTCTCGGCCTACTTTGCGCCGCCGGCGCCGGCTGAGGCCATGCCGCGTTTCTCCCTGTTGAGCGCGGTTGCCTCGACAAGTGGTGAGGAACGCTATTTGCCTACCGAACTCAGCGACATCGAAACCGACCCGGAGGGCTCGGCTACCAGTTGGCAGGTCGGCGGGACTTTGGCCGTCGAGCTGCCCAAGGAGGAAGTGAGCTTCCAGGTTTCCCTGTTGATCATGGCGTTGGACGGCGATGGCGGGATCGTTGGTTTCACCAAGTGGGAGCCAGTGGACGAGGACAGCCCGCCGTATACATTCTCGCTTACTGTGTTCAGTCTCGGTCCAGCGATCGACTCGGTCGAGCTGCTGGCCGAGGTGGTCGTGTTGCCGGAGTAGCGGCAAGGCTACAATGGACGCCATTCCATGACGGATGTCAAGGTCATCCCGGTTTCGGATCGCAAGCAACTTGCGCCGCTGCTCGACCTGCAGTCGGCGGCCGATGCCATGGCCGCCTACTACGCACTCGAGCACCCGGCGGAGCGGGTGCGCCTCTTCGGCTGCAACTCGCCGACCGGCGATCCATTTGGCTTTATGGCCGTGGCCCAGACCGGGCTCGATTTGTTTCGCCCGCTGGCCATCCCATTCGTCGCCAGGCGTCAAGTCCTGCTCCGTCTGCTCCGCGACGCGTTCCGTCCGAGGCAGCCTTTCCTGCTCCACCTGCCAAGTGACCAGCTCGCTTGGCTGGAAGGACAGGTCGAAGTCGGAAGCGTCCAGCGCGCCGAAACACTGCGGCTGGAGCCAAGCGCCTACGAACCTGTGCTCAATGTACTGGTTGTGGAAGCCGCAGGGCCAACCGACCGCCTGCGCTACGAGATTCGCACCGCCGAAGGGACGCGAGCGGCCGCCGGTGTCAACTGGGCAGGCCAACGATTTGCCGAGGTGTATCTCGACGCCGACGACCTGGCTCGCGGCCGGCGTTTGACCGAGTCCGTCCTGTCGGCGTTGGTGGGGCGCCTGCTAGGCGAGCGCCGCATCGCCCTCTACCGAGTGGAGACCGAGCGGCTCGCCGCCAAGACCGAGGCCTTCCATGTAGGATTCCGCCCGACCGGGATCCATACGGCCCTGGCCGAAGCCCAAATGGCGGCCGAGGACTAGCCCATGGTCGATGCGAGGCACTCCTTCCCCGAAGGCTTTCTGTGGGGGACAGCGACCGCCGCCCACCAGGTGGAAGGCGACAATTGGACCAATGACTGGTCCCGATGGGAGCAGGAGCCGGACCGGATCCGCCAGGGTCATAAGGCCGGCAAGGCCTGCGATTGGTGGGGAGGGCGCTGGGCGGAAGATTTGGACCGGGCGGCGGCCGACGGTCAGAATGCGCACCGGCTCTCGGTCGAGTGGAGCCGGCTGCAGCCTGCCCCCGACCGGTGGGACGACAGCGCCCTCGAGGCCTACCGCCAGCTTGTGAGCGGCGCCGCCGAACGCGGTTTGCAGCCAGTCGTCACCCTGCACCACTTTACCAATCCCATCTGGTTGGCCGAACAGGGCGGCTGGCTCAACCCCCAGGTTATCGGCCATTTCGAACGCTTCGCCAGCCGTGTCGTTGAAGGTCTGGCCGACCGGGTCGCATTCTGGGTCACCATCAACGAGCCCAATGTCTACGCCTACGCCGCGCATGCCTCGGGGGATTTCCCACCGGGCGGCAGGAGCATTGGCGATGCGCTGCAAGTGATAGCCAACATGACCCGGGCCCACGCCGCCGCCTACCGGGCCATCCATCGGCTGCAGCCACATGCGCTGGTCGGACTGGCCCATCATTATCGAGGCATGCAGCCGTCCCTGGCTTGGTCGCCGTTGGACCGATTCCTGGTTGGACTGCGCTCCTCGACCTTCAATGACGCGATCCCTAACGCGCTGATGACGGGAGAGCTTCGCTTGCTCAACCGTCGCCTGGCGATCCCCGAAGCCAAGGACACTCAGGATTACTTTGGGCTCAACTATTACACGGCCGAACGAGTCCGGTTTGATCTGACCCGACCGTCCGAGCTGTTCGGCCATGGCTATTTCCCCGAAGAACTCCCCGTGAGCCCCGATGGGTTTATTGCCGATGATCCTGACGGGTTCCGACGGGCGCTGCGCTGGGCGAAGGGCTTTGGCCTGCCGATCTATGTGCTGGAGAATGGCTGCGAAGATCCCGACGACGAATTTCGGCGTCACTACCTTGCCGGCCACCTGCGGAAGCTGTGGGACGCCGTCAACTTCAACTGGCAGGTCAAGGGTTACTTCCACTGGTCGTTGGTTGATAATTTCGAATGGGAGCGTGGCTGGACCCAGCGGTTTGGCTTGTGGCAGTTGGATCTTCAGAGCCAGGCACGCAGCAAACGGCTGAGCGCAGACTTCTATGGTGAGATCTGCCGCCAAAACGCGCTGACCAGCGACATCGTGCGCCGCTACGCACCTGAGGCGGCCGTCAAGCTCTTTCCCCACGACGGCCCGGGAGAACTGCCCTAAGCGGCAAGTCGCACGCCCCGTTTGTTCACCTTGGTGGTAAGGAAGGCCTCCTTTGCGCCCATCGTCGCGCCGACTGGTTGTGCTAGGGCGACAAGGCTGCATGCTATACTTCCCCCGCCGCCCGCTCTTCGTAGCGGCACCATTGTGGAGAGGTAGCGTAGTCTGGCCTAACGCGCGCGCCTGGAGAGCGCGTGAGCCGCGAGGCTCCGTGGGTTCGAATCCCACCCTCTCCGCCTGGAAGCACCGCCAAGCGGTGCTTCTTTCCTTTTTGTCGCCGGTCGCCCGTTGACAGCCGGCGGCTGGCCCATTATCCTCGGGTGCCGGGTCGGCCCGGCGCGATCGTTCCTCCCAAACCCCGTCAGGTCCGAAAGGAAGCAGCGGTAGGGAGCGATTTCGGTCGGCGACGGCAGCCGACTCGGCCTTTCTATCCCCCGGAACCGGCTTTGGTATACTGCCGGCCGATGGCCGCCTTTCCCCGTCCTGACCAACGCACACTGCAGCATGCCCGTCCAATGGCGCCCTTACTGGCCATGGCCGGATTGACGCTGACGGTGTGGGCGCTCGCCCGACCGGTCGAAATTGCCTTCGGGGGCCGCCAATTTACCGTACGCAGCAACGCAGCCAGCGTCGGTCAGACGCTGCGTCTGGCCGGCCTGGCACTCTCGCCGGCCGACAGCGTGGCGCCGGCCCCCTCGGCACGCACCGTGTCCGGACAGGAGATCGTGGTGATTCCTGCCAGGCCGGTATCGGTCGAGATCGACGGCCGCCGTCAGACGGTGACAACCGCCAGCCGCATTCCCGGCAATATCCTGGCCGACCTCGGCGTGGAACTGCTGCCCGGCGACCGGCTGTGGGTCGACGGTCTGCCGGCTGCCAGCGGCCTGGCGCCGCACCGGCAGCCCAGCCGACTGCGTATCGAACGCGGTGCCGACATGCGCTACCAGTTGGCTGGTCGCACAATGCAAGTCCGGAGTCTGGCATCCAGCCTGGCCGAATTGCTGTCGGAGGCTGGCCGCAGCCTGTACGAAGGGGACCAGGTGGCGCCGGGATGGATGATTCCGCTCAGCCCTGAGGCCGATCTGGCCTACGCTCCCTCACGCCCGCTGGCGATCGAAGTTGATGGTCAGCGTTTGCTAGTCCGCAGCGGGGCGCAGCGGGTGCATGGCGCGCTTGACCAGGTTGGTCTGGCGCTGGTTGGTCTCGATTGGGTCGAGCCCGGGATGAACGAGCGTCTGCCGTCAGGTGGGGTCATCCGAGTGCACCGTGTGCGTGAGGAAGTGTTGGTCGAGCTCGAACCCGTTCCGTTCGAAACCGAATTCCAACCGCTGGCTGAGGTGGAGATCGACAGTCAGCGCATTATCGACACCGGCGCTTATGGCGTGCAGGCCAACCAGGTCCGGATACGCTACCAGGACGGCGTGGAAGTTCAGCGGCGGCTCGAAGGACATTGGCTGGCGCGTGAGCCACAACCGCGGCGTGTAGGCTATGGCACCAACATCGAAGTGCGCAGTCTGGCCACCGCCGACGGGACGATCGAATACTGGCGGGCGGTCCAGATGTGGGCCACGTCTTACTCGCCATCCCGGGCCGGCGTGTCACCCGATGCCCCAAACTTTGGCATCACCGCCTCCGGGCAGACGCTGCGCAAGGGCTTGGTGGCTATCGACCGCAGCCTGATAGCGTTCGGCACCCGCATGTACGTCCCAGGTTACGGCTTCGCCGAGGCGGCTGATACAGGCGGCGGGGTCCGCGGCCGCTGGATCGATTTGGGCTATGAGGATGATGAGTATATCCCGTGGGCTAGTTACGTCACGGTGTATTTCTTAACGCCGGTGCCACCAGCCAACAATATCGTCTGGATCTTCCCTTGACAGGGACCGGCGCGCCGGCGCCGTGGACCGCCAGCCAGTGGCGGTCGCTGCTCAAACGCCACCACATTCGCCCCGACAAACGCCTCGGTCAGAACTTTCTGTTTGACAGCCGGGCTTTGCAGTCTGTCGTGGACGCCGCTGAGCTGTCCCGTGACGAGACTGTCCTCGAAGTCGGCGCAGGTATAGGGTCGCTGACCCGGCGGCTGGCGCGCAGCGCAGGAGCGATCGTGGCGGTTGAGTTCGATCGCAGATTGTTGCCGGCGCTGATGGATGCCCTCCACGACGTGGAGAATGTTGACCTGGTCAGTGGTGATTTCTTGACCTTGGATTTGGGGCAGGTCATGCCGGCCGACGATTACTGCGTGGTGGCCAACATCCCCTACAACATCACCTCGGCCGTGATCCGCAAACTGATGGAAAGCGATCACCCGCCGCGGAGGATTGTGCTGACGGTGCAAGCGGAAGTGGCCGCGCGGATTGTTGCCGGGCCGGGGGCCATGAGCCTGCTGGCCCTCGGGGTCCAGCTTTATGCTATCCCCAAGATTGTCGCCCGTATCCCGGCCGCTGCCTTTCACCCGAAACCCAAGGTCGATTCGGCAGTGGTCCGTATGGACAGGTCGCAATCGGCGATCGCCCCCGAACTGGCTGAGGCAGTCTTCCGGCTGGCGCGGGCCGGGTTCGGCCAGAAGCGCAAGCAACTGCACAATTCGCTGGCGCACGGGCTTGGTCTGCCGGTCGATCAGGTGGAGTCGTTGCTGGCGAGCGCGGGGATCACGAGCGAGCGCCGGCCTCAGTCGGTTTCCGTGGACGAGTGGCGCAATCTGGGCCAGGCGTACCTGGCCGATGGATCGTCCGCGCAGACCTAGCCGTTGTCTTGCGGTGATGAGGAGGAATGGATCGGACGGAGCTGCCGGTACTTGAACAGGAGCTGCCACACGCGTACGGCGGCTTCTAGCTGGATGCGAAAGGACATCTTCGAATGACCGATGCGCCGGTCTTCGAAGTAGATCGGCAGCTCGACCGTGCGGTAGCCCAGCCTTTGGGTTAGGTAGGCCATCTCCACCTGGAACACATACCCGTTGGAGCGGACGCGTTCGAGCGGCAGGCCCCGCAAGCACTCCGCCCGCCACAACCGGTAGCCGCCGGTTGCATCGCGAACTTCGAGACCCAAGATTGTGCGGGCGTATGCGTTGCCGAACGAAGACAGCAAGAGCCGTCCCAGCCCCCAGCGATCGTCAATGCGCCCCCCCTCCACATAGCGAGAACCCAGCACGAGGTCGCCCGCCTCAAGCGCCTCAACAAACGAAGGCAAATAATCAGGCGAGTGCGAGAAGTCGGCATCCATCTGGCACACCATGTGGGCGCCCGTAGCCAGCGCGTGCTGAAAGCCGGTGATGTAGGCGGTACCCAACCCCAGTTTGCCGGGCCGATGGATCACCTCGAGACTTCCGGGCCGCCGCTCGGCCAGTTCGTCGGCGATCCGTCCCGTCCCATCGGGTGAGTCGTCATCCACAATCAAGATCGACAACCCGTCGATCGGCAGGCCCCAGAGTTGGGCGGCCAAGATGGGCAAGTTGTCGGCTTCGTTGTAGGTGGGAATAATGACCGTCAGGCGGGGCAATGCCGGCCCCCGCGCGGGAAGCGTTCATACGACCGGTAAGTTTCACCGCCAATGGGACTGTCTGAAGATCGGCGCAAACCTGGTTCCATCACAGGTGCCGCTCGAGATCCTTGGCCGTGCGCCGCATGTCGAGGAACAGCAGCCCAAGCTTGGCCCGCTCGCTCGCCAAGACCGTCAGCACGGCTCGCTGGGCGACCGCCATCAGAATGATGTAGCCGGTGGCGCCACGGATGTAGACCTGATCCAGATTGCCGCGTCCCAATTCGCTGGAGATGCGCTCACCGAGCGAGAGCATGGCGGCCGACATGGCGGCCACCCGATCCTCTTCGACCTCGGAAGGCAGCGCCGACGCCATCGTCAATCCATCGACACTCACGACGGCTGAGGCCTCGACATCGGGCGATGCCGCCTGCAAATCTTGCAGGCTCTCAACCATCAGTTCCGTACGCGACTTTGTCACTCACCGTCTCCGGAAACCGACCACGGATTGTGCAAACCGAAACAATGTAGCACGCTGCCGAAGTCAGCGTCAAGCGGCCGCATTTCCTAGGCCCTGCTCGTGGGTTCGTGCCGCTGCAATGCGCCAAGGAAGGTGGGGAGGCCGATCACTGCCACACTGGTCAAGCCGAGGATCAAGCTTGCGCCGACAACAGTAACGGCCGAATTGGCCGGCGCGGCGCCGCCGTCACCCGCCGCCAGCTGGCTCAGGCCGACGGCGATGGCGGCTCCGTTCCACAATCCGTGCATGACAACCGCACTCGCAAAGCCGGCCAGGCCCCGTCGCCAGCGCCCGCCGACGACCAACTCGGCCAAGGCCCAAGCGGCCAGACCGGTGGCAAAGGCGTGCATCAAGGTGGCCCCTGCACGACCGACCAGGACCAGCAACCAGCCGGTCGTCGGTTGGGCGAGGAAGAGCCCTTCCGACAGCGCAAACCCCGTCCCGCCCAGAACACCGCCAAGGAAGGCAGGTGCGCCCCGTATTCGGGCGGGCAGGAGCGGCCAAATGCTGGCCGTCTTCAGGCTCTCCTCGATGATCGGCACCAGGAGGCTGAGCATGGCCACCAGCACCCCGATTACGACTGGATGCAGCGCCAATTCGCCGACCAGGTCGGCCGGCGGCTCAACCGGTAAACCGCTGGCCTGCGTCAGTAATCCCTGCCAGGCTTCAAGCAGCGCCTGCCCGCTGGCCGAGAGCGACAACAAGCCAGCGGCAATCGCGATCGCGGCCAGCAGCAGCACACCTTCCAGCAGCAAGGCGATCACCGGCACAAGCCATAGACCGAGCAAGAAGTGTCCCCAGGCACGCCGGGGCCGCAAACTGGGGCCTCGGCGCCGAACCATCACCAGCAGCACTGCCGCCGGCGCCAGAACCGCCAGCGATTGACCGGCCGGGCCTAATACCGGAGTGAGCACGCCCCGTTCGAAGGCGAGCCAATCCATCAATAGGCCGGCAGGGAACAGCAGCCCGAGCGCGTAGAGCCAGGCAGAGGGGGTGTCCGGCGGCGCCAGCCGCCCGCCCAGCACCCGGCGGCCGGCGTTCACCAGCGCCGGCAGGCCGAGAAGGCATACGAAAATGATGCCCGAGGCGGCGGCCGCACCGGCCTCGGCGGCTTCCATGTCGCCCGTTGCCCAAGCGATCAAGCCGAGGGTCACCACGCCAAAGGCGGCCGAAGCGGTCAGGCTGACCCCGATCAGCGCCAGTAGGAACAATGCCAAATCCCAACGATCCAGAGGCTGCCTCACCTGCTCGGTCATGGAATCTCTACTTCGATGGCATCGATCCAGCCGGCTGGTGGCTCGAGCAAGTCATCCAGGGGTTGGCGGCCCGGAAGCCCGGCGAGCAAGTCCAGACCCCCGATCACCCGTCCGAAGATTGTGTAAGAGCCAGCCAGGCCGTCAATCGGCGCCAGCGTAATCATGAACCGGCTGCTGTTGGTGCCTGGTCCATCGTTGGCCATGGCCACCATCCCGGGCCGGTCGAATGTGAGGCTGGGATCGAACTCATCCGGTAAATGGTAACCGGCCTGGCCCAAGCCGGTGTTGGTCGGATCCCCAGTCTCAATCCACCGGCCCGGTGCCACCCGGTAGAAGCCCGCGCCGTCATACCAGCCTTGCTGGGCCAGGAACACGAAGCTGGCCACGGCGTGCGGTGCCGACTGCGGATAGAGCTGCAGGTCGATGGTCCCCAGGTTGGTGTGAAGCCGGGCGACTGCCTGCTCGACGCCGGAGAGATCCAATTCCGGTGGGGCTTTGAATTGCTGCTCAGACAACAAGGCCAGCCGGACGGCGGCTTCCAGGTTGGAGTGCTCGAGGCCGGCCCGGTGCGGAACGCCATTGAGTAGCACGAAAGGAACGCCGGGGATGCCGCTGGCCAGCGCCTGGCGGTAGTTGGCTTCAATCTCGGCGATTGTCGCCTCGGACATCATGTCGGCCGCGAACCGGTCGGGATCCAGCCCGGAATCGGCCGCCCAAGCAACGAGGTGCTGGCGGAAGGCAGGCAGGTCGAGTGAGCTCCAGTTGGCGCGGTCGAGCAGCAGTTGGGAATACAGCGACCAGCCGGCACCTTGTTCGCCTGCCGCCAGCCAGCCGGCGACGGCTTGTGCTGATTTGTCATGCACGTTCAACAGGGGGAAGGGCCGCATGACCAGGCGAACCTGGCCTGCATGGTCCAAAAGCACCTGTTCCAGCGTGGCGCCTAACTGTGCGCACAAATCGCAGTCGAAGTCGGTATAGACGAGCAAGGTAACTGGCGCGGTGGACGGGCCACGAGCGGCATCATCCGGTCCCACCGTCGGCAGTGGGGCCAATGTGGGCGTTGGACTTCCGGCTGGGCGAGGGCTGGCGGTAGCCGAAGCCGTGGACGTTGGCCCGAGCGAAATCGGGGTTCGGCTGCCCTCTGGCAGGGTGCTGCCGGCCGCTGGGGTCTGGCTGCGGCAGCCCGCCAGCAGGAGGCAACTCAGGCAGCCAGCCAGCAGGATGGCGTGTCGCGTCCGGCGCCTCTGGATGTCCGTCGTGAACATTGCCGGATTGTAGCAGGCGCGCTTCGAATCCTTGTTGCTGGCGGGTACGATACGGTATCCTTGTCCCCCTGAGTGGGGGTGGTTGGGTCCCGGTGGGCCCCCCGGTCTTCAAAACCGGTGGCGGGCCGCTCAGCGGTCTGCGGTGGGTTCGACTCCCATCCACTCCCGCCTTCCCGTCGGAGGTCGTGTGACCGAACAGGCAACTGGCGGCGGCGCCATCGATCGTGTCCAGCGTCTGCAGATGGCGGTCGCCCAGGTGATGTCGATTGAGGATACAACTCGAGGCGGACCCGAAAACGAATATGCGGTCCGCTTTCGTGGCCGCTTGATCGGATCCTCGGAGGACGCCTATGAGCGCCTGGCGCCACAGTTTCGCCAAGAGGGCATGACGCTGCTGTTCCGGGAGCAAGAGAGCCGCCATGTTGTGCTGGGCGTGCCTGGCGTGATCTCGCCGGAGCCATCCAACCCACTGGTCAATGCCGTACTCTTCATTCTTACTGTAATCAGTGTGGTGATCTCCGGGGCGCTCATTGCCAACGTCGACTTCTATGGCAACGATTTCATACCTACGCTGCCCAACAGCCTGGCCGGCTATCTGGACCTGCTCTCCGGCGGGGTGCCCTTTGCCGTGGCGTTGCTGGCTATCCTGCTGGCGCATGAATTCGGCCACTATCTGGCCGGACGTTTCCACCGGACGGCGGTCACGCTGCCTTACTTCCTTCCATTTCCCGGCAGCATCTTGGGAACGCTGGGCGCATTCATTCGCATGAAGGAGCCGCCCAAGAACCGCAGCGTGCTGCTGGACATTGGCCTGGCTGGCCCGCTGGCCGGATTCCTGGTGGCGGTGCCTGTACTTTGGGTGGGGATCTCACTATCGGAGATCACTGCCTTGCCGGCCAATCCGCAGGCGGCGGCCGGCTTCACGCTTGAAGGCAACTCGTTGCTGTACCTGCTGATCAAGTACCTGGTCAAGGGGGAACTGCTGCCGGCTCCGTCATCTTATGGAGACGTATCCGTGGCGGCCTATTGGTTCAGGTATTTCTTCTTGAGCAGCCCGGTACCGTTTGGCGGGCGCGACATCCTGGTTCACCCGCTGGCTTGGGCCGGCTGGGCCGGCTTGCTGGTCACGGCCCTAAACTTGATCCCGGCCGGCCAACTCGACGGTGGTCACCTGGTGTACGTCCTGCTTGGGCGCCGCGCTCGGACGCTTTGGCCGCTGATCGTGGTTGGCTTGGTTGCGTTAGGCTTCGTGTGGAGTGGCTGGTGGATTTGGGCTGGGTTGATATTCTTCCTGGGTCGCAGCTACGCCGAGCCGCTCGATGCCATCACGCCGCTCGATGCCAGGCGGCAGATGCTGGCCTTGTTGGGCCTCGTCATCTTCCTGTTGACCTTCACACCCGTACCGCTCATTGGGCCGTTCGGCTAGAACGCGACCGTCCTCCGTCCCAACCAGCTCGATCGGTGGCCCTGTCGCTTCCAGGTCCGTCTGGCGGGCCTAGTCCGTCTCGGGCAGACCTTCGGACGCCGCAGCAGCAGGGGCTTGCCGGGCGCGCAGGCGCGCCGCCAGCAGCTCATAGCCCATCGGCAGGAGCGAAATCAAGATGATGGCGACGATGGCGTAGGAGAAGTTGTCGCGCACGATGGGCATGTTGCCGAAGAAATAGCCGGCATAGGTGAAACCGAATGTCCAAACAAAGCCGCCGAATACGTTGTAAGCCAAAAAGCGGCCGTAGGACATGGCGCCGACCCCAGCCACGAACGGGGCAAAAGTGCGGATGATGGGCACGAAGCGGGCAAGGAAGATGGTCTTGCCTCCGTGCTTTTCATAGAACTCGTGCGTTCGGTCCAGGTATTCTTTCTTCAGAAAGCGGCTCTTAATCTCGAAGGCCCGCGGCCCGATGGTGTGGCCGATCCAGTAGTTGACGGTGTCGCCCAGGACGGCGGCGATAAAAAGCAGACCCGCCAGCAGGGTGATATTGAACGCGCCGGTGGCGGCGAACGTGCCGGCAGCGAACAGGAGCGAATCCCCCGGCAGGAAGGGTGTGACGACCAGCCCCGTCTCCAAGAAGATCACGGCGAACAGCAGGCCGTAGGTCCACACCCCATATTGACTGATGATCACGCTCAAATGGTCGTCAAGATGCAGGAACAGGTCGAGAACGTAGCGAAGGAACTCCATCCAATCCTCTTAGGGCGTATGGGAAACGATTGAAGCGGCGGATTATAGCACGACAACTTCTTGGGGCACCGGCCGAAGGCTGGGGTGGTTAGCCGGTGGCCGCGCCCAGCGATGTGAGCAGCTCCCGGCTGTGGATTTCCGGATCGACCCCCTCGAATACATGGCTGATCACACCTTGCGCATCGATGGCGAACGTCGTTCGGGCAATGCCCATGTACTCGCGGCCAAACAGCTTCTTGGTGACCCACACACCGTACGCCTGGCAGACTTCGGTGTCGACATCAGCCAGCAAGCTGAACGGCAGGCTGTACTTGCGCTGGAACTTGGCGTGCGATTTGACGGGGTCGGCGCTGATGCCCAGTAGGACGATACCCGCCTGTCGAAACTGGCTGTAGTCGTCGCGCAGATTGCAGACCTCTGCGGTGCAGCCCGGCGTGTCGTCCTTGGGGTAGAAGAAGAGGATTACAGGCTGGCCGCGCTGGTCGGAGAGTCGGACGATTTCCCCCTTCTCATTGGGCAGCTCGAAGTCGGGTGCCGGTTGGCCAACTTGGGGCATGCTCATGCCGCTCTCTCCAAAACCACCTCGGGACGTTGAGTGGCTGCATGCTACCACGCCACGACCTATGGCTGTGATAGGCTGAAAGCTGCCCGCGCCAGCTCAAAGGAGTGTCGATGGCAACCAACCGCCTCCATCCCATTTTGTGGTTGCTGCTGGCAGCGGCAGCTCTAACCGGCCTGACGGGCTGCGCCCCGGCGACGGCTGAGCCAGCCCCTACGCCGCCGTCACCGACCCAGGCCCCTTCCGGGGCCACTGAGCTGCCAGCCTCATCCACCGAACCGACAGGAGCAGGGAGCATCTCGTTGGAACTCACCAGTCAAGCCTTTGCCGAGGGCGAAATGGTCCCGACCGACTTCACCTGCGACGGTGTCGACCAGTCCCCGCCATTGCGTTGGTCGGGCGTTCCCGAGGGCACGCAGTCCCTGGCGCTGGTAATGGATGACCCGGATGCGCCGGCCGGCACCTGGGTCCATTGGGTGCTGTTCGACCTGCCGGCAGATTCCTCAGGCCTGCCGGATGCGGTATCCAATCAGGCCCAAGCCGCGGGTGGGGTCCACGGTACCAACAGCTGGGGTGAACTGGGCTACGGCGGGCCTTGTCCACCCAGCGGCACCCATCGCTATGTCTTCAGGCTGTACGCCGCCGACCAGCCTCTGGGATTTGCGGCCGGGGCGACCAAGGCCCAGGTCCTGGCGGCGCTTGAGGGTCATACGTTGGCCGAGGCGGAGTTGATCGGCACCTATTCCCGTTAGCGCCGGTGGCCAGCCCTTGGACAGGTTCCTGCGACTAGCTTTGCTCGGCACCGGGATCCGGGCTCGGCGATGGCTGAACGGCTCTTGGCCTACGGCTGTCCTCTGACGCTGTGGAACTGCACCAGGTCGAAAGCCCAGTCGCTTGGGACGCAGGGTGCGCAGGTTGCCGCGACGCTGGCCGAGGCGGGCGGCAAAGCCGCCGACGTGCTTCTCTGGTTCTCAAGGAACCGGCGGCCATCCGCCAAGTGCTGCTGGAGCTCCCCGACAAGTCGGTCTTGGCGGGCCGGACCACTGTTCAGCTCGGGACGATTGGGGTCGATCAAAGTCAGGCGCTGGCGAGCCAACTGGGACAGCTCGAGGCCGGCTAGCTGTTGGCTCCCGTGCTGGGCAGTTCAAGCCAAGCGAGAGACGGAACCTTGCTGCTGATGGCGGCCGGCCCCGATGCCGTCTGCCGGCAGCTGATCCCCGTCCTACAGGATTCGAGCGAGGAACCACGCCGGATAGGGACCACGGGCAAAGTGGAGACGCTCAAGCTGGCGCTCAACCAACTGCTG
>Ga0299906_10000928_pt1 | contig 25530 bp, 41 predicted proteins | sample RVTome_14_FD_200259 | JGI IMG/M metagenome (GOLD analysis project Ga0299906, IMG submission 200259) | Soil microbial communities from uranium-contaminated site in the Upper Colorado River Basin, Wyoming, United States - RVT145D125 (version 2) ...
TCTGCCTTACTGTGGAACGATCCACCGGCCTGCACCTTCGAGCCAGCCGACCTGGAAGCGGCCCTTCACACCCTCACAGAGATGTTATCTGACGAATTGGCAAGCGACCCGCCCGACTCCGGAGCGCGTCCAATATCGCGCCGCTCGGTGCTGGCCGGCCTGCTGGCCCTACCCCTCCTTGCCCTAACCGGGAAACCGGCAAGCCTCGAAAATTCCGATGATACGCGCCCGACAGCGACTCCGAGTCTGGCCGCCATTGCCTGGCAACGCATTCCCGACAACGACCGGCTACCCATCTACCAGGCCGCGCAACTACGCAACGACCCGACGACCACCACCGGCGACGCGGCGCGGCTGCGCTGGGGCCTGAGCCAAGCTTATTGTTACCCCCTGGTTTGCTACCCACTTGAACCCACAATCGAGGCCAAGCGGCCGATCGTCGAGGCCAACCAACGCGTCGCCGTTATCGACCTGGTTGAGCAAATGAGTGGGCCAGACCTGGCGAGCGTGTTTCACGTCGCCCGGACTTTGGCTCTGCATCCGCTCGACGACGCGGGCCGGGCGGAACTGGGGCGGCGGCAGCGGGCGCGGTTTGCGCCGTGGGATGGAAGCGCATGAGCAAGCAAAACGAACCCAAGATCAAAATTGAGGAAATTGGCGGTAAGTTGCCGCTTAAGGTGGTCCAGGATCAAGCCCTGCCCGGCCTGGCTCGCGCAATCGCCGACGATATCCGGGCGTTGATTCGGGCGGGGGTGCTGGTGGTGGAAAATGGCCTGGTGCGGCGGAAGGGGGCGGAAGATGAGAGCCATAACCAACCTGACTAAGACAATCTATACCACGATTCAGACTGAGCCAATCAGGGCTATATCCGTCACCACCGCCGGCCTGGTAGCCGCCCTGGGCCTGGGTTCACTGGCGTTGTCGTACAACGCCCTGCGCGGCCTGGCTGCCGACAATGGGCTGGCCGGCTGGCAATCGTACCTCTGGCCGATTCTGATCGACGTGGCCCTGATCGTCTTTAGCCTGGCTGTTGTGCGTAACAGCCTGCGAGCTGAGCGCGTGTGGTGGCCCTGGGCGTTGGTAGGGGTTTACACCCTGGGAACTATCGCCTTCAACCTGCTTCACGCCCAGGCCCAGTTAGGAGCGATCCTGGTCGCCGTCGTTGCGCCGGTTAGCCTGTTTCTGAGTTTCGAGACGCTCATGGGGATGCTCAAGAGCGACATCCGGCGCGCCGCCGTCATTCGCGGCCTGGCCGACCTGGACCGGGAGCGGGGCAAGCTGGCCGGGGAGGTGGAGCGGCTGCAAGCCCGCATCGAGCAGGCCAGGCGCGAGTTGGCGGCGGCGCGAAGTGAGAAGCGGCAGGCCAGCTATACCGGGGGGGTTAGTGACGAAACGCGGGCCAGGGCGGCCGCATTGTTGGCCGATAATCCCGACCTATCGGGGGGTGAGTTGGGCCGGCTGCTGGACCGGAGCGCCTCGACGGGGCGGCGGTTGCGGCGCGAGTTGTTGCCAGAGCTTGAGTCCTACGCGCATCCGGTTGGGGTTAATGGCTCCGGCGCCGGTACCAATGGCGCGGGGGGTGCATGATGACCACCATAGCTCTAGCCCTCCAGACTGACGTTAGTCGCTACATGATCGCCGTCTCATTCCCAGCCTATCGCCCATCGTCGTTGTTATTGATCGTCATGGCCCTGGCCCTGGCCGTGGCCGGGATGGGAGTCGACGTCGCTCTGGGCCTGACCGTGGGCAGCGTTGCCTTGCCGGTTGTGGCCCTGGCCACCTGGCTTACCTTTAGCGTCCTGTTTAGCGAACTATGGAGCAAGATATGGACAAAACCAAATTCCTTATCCTGACCGCTTTTTTCACCCTGGGCACGATGGGCTGCGCGGCCCTGGGCATTGTAGCCTACCTGCCAGAAACCCGCATCCGGGGCGCATTTGACTCGATTCTGGCGACCTTCCAGATGACTACCCAATCGGCACTGATAGCCGCCGCCCTGGTTATCGGCTTGGGCTTATTGCTCGCGTTGTGCCTGGCCGCCGCCTTGGGGTGGGAGCGTTGGCAGCAATCCAAGACAGTGACCACTTTTAACCGGCTAAAGGTGCGTGAGTTTGAAGTTAATATTTTGCGCGCCAATGTCATTTTTGAAAGCGCCGCACCCGGCCACCAGGTCTACCGCCATGATGTTATGGCCAACCTGACAACGCCGCTCCACCTTACCCCCGGCGCTGTTAATGGCTACCCAGTCAAGCCGACCGATTCTGAGTTGCAACGCTGGTATGTTCACGCGATGCTCTATAGCAAAACAAGCCGGCCCGAGCTGCTCGAAGCGCCGGAACCGGTACCATTGGCGGCGGGGGCGGCGCTTGATTACATCATGCGGACCGAACGCCGCTTAATTTCCGGCGCGTCGGGCAGCGGCAAGTCGAGCCTGGCCAAACATATCATTTGGCAGGAATGGCAGCGGGGAGTCCCGACGATTCCGATTGATCCACATCACGAAGGGGAGACGCTCTTAGGCTTTCCTGTCATCGGCGCGGGGCGTCGTTATGACCAGATCGAGCGAGCGATTGAGGTACTTTACCTGACGATGGACGCGAGGTATAAGCAGGCCGCCGCCGGCTTTCGACTCTCTGCGTTCGACAGTTGGCACATTATCATTGATGAGCTAACCGCAATCCTGACCAACACGAACAAGGCGACGTTGGACATGCTAACCATGCTCATCATCGAGTCCCGGAAAGTCCGTGTTCGTTTAACTGTCCTGGGCCATTCCCACAATGTTGCCGACTTGGGCCTATCCGGTCCGATCCGAAACAGCCTATCCATTTGGGCCTGTACTGGCGGCAACGGTGATCCAGTCGGACCAATCGAGCGCCTAAAGGCTGAGGGCAGCCGTCTAAAGCCCGATGGTCAATTCACCCACCCGGGCCCCTTCGATGGCTCGCCCATCGAGCAGGCGCTTATCATCGACCTGCCCGCACCGGAGATCGTGCGAGCGCGAGGGATGGCGGCGGAGGGCCAGAGCGCCACGGCGATAGCCCGCACCCTGATCTGTCAGGGCCAGCGGGACCCCAACGGCCGCGAAATTGGCCAGGTGAAACGCTGGCTGAATGGTGATGGAGACTGACCGACTCCGGCGCGACAAACCCGGCGACGCGGCCCGCGACGCTGTGCGAGCGTGGGGCCGGCGGGCTGGCCAGGGGCGTCGGGGCGTTGTCGTATTGAAATCGTGGTAAAATCGTAAGGAGTTGAGGTGAGAAAATGCCTAAAATGACTCGAAAGTATAGCCTGGCCTTGAGCACTTATCATTATCGGGTTGGGGGTGACAAGCGAGCGGTTGACGTAAATAATCAAGAGGCTCTTTATGCTGAGTTGAGTCGACTCGGCTATCTATGGGATAGCACCCAAAGCGCCTGGATCGAGCTTGCCGCCGAACCCGCCGACGAGCCGACGCCGCTGGTGATGGTGCGCGTGTGGGCTGACGGCGACATTGTTGAGGAGGCCGCCGACCTGGTGAGCGATCATTTCAAGCGCAAGGGATTTGCGGCGCTGAAGCGGAGCGAGCCGTACAGGTGCAGGCCGCCCAAGCAGCTTGAGTCCAGAATCTATCTTGAGTTTATACCACCGGCAAAGGGGGCGAAATGAGACAAACTCGATTCACGCTAGACGAGATCGAGCAGGCCATAACGTTGGCCGGAGCGTCATCACACCAAAACGCGCTGATCATGGCGGCGCTGGCCCGCGTAATCGAGGCCCGCCGCGCCAGCCAGGGCCAGCCCGACCCCATAGCGACCGGCGAGCAATGCCCATATTGCGGCGGGGACAATATCACCGATATCATAGATTACCTGGCCGCCGGTGACCAGCCAGACATTTTCCAATGCAACGATTGCCAGGGGACTTGGGATGGCCCGCCGCCGAACACCGCCAGCCAGGACCCGGGCCCCAGCGCTGGCCCGCCGCGCTCGATCCGCATCCGGCGCGCGCCGGGCGGCGAGTGGGTGCAGGCGACGCTGCTCGAATTGGGCAGCGGGTGGGCGCGCGTCGATGACGGCGGCGGGCCACTGTGGGTGAGGGAGGAGCATTGTCACGCCGGGGATTTAGCCCGGTTTATTCAAGCGAGGTGACTCAAGATGTTTGATGGATGTTTATATGTCGAAAAAGCAAAAGCTCTGGCCAAAGAAATTCAAGTCAAAAAGGGAACACCGGATATCAAAGAGCATACCCGGCTTTACCATGCAATTGCTCAAATTCGGCACAATTGCACAAATTATGAAGAATTGTTAGAGCGCCTGAATGAAGAAGCTTTTGATGAAAATGGTATGGACCTTATTACCGTCTGCTATTGGCGGGGAATATGCAAGGTCAATCTTGATGAAGTTTCTAGTTTTGACGAGTACCCTTGCATCGAAGAGGGGTATCAGGCAATCAGAGACGCTGCTGATGATTTGGCCGAAAAACTGCTAGAGCAAGGGAGCGGCGATGCCTAACCATCGCTCGCCACGCCCGCCAGAAGCCCGCCAGCAAGCGCAGACGTACCCCCGCACGCGATTCGGCGGAAAAAGGCCCAATGAGGCATACGGTCAGAATGACGCCAAATTGGGGCAAATAAGGGCGTTTTATCGGTACTAATAATTTATAGTTATTAGAACTTGAGCGAACAAACGAGCGAGTTTTGACGATGAAGATCGACTTTTTGACCGCAACCGAACAGGCCAGCGACCCGGCCCACACGATTCCGCTACCGTTGCAGTTGGCCGGGCGCATCGCCGACGCCAATGCCCGCCGGCGCGTGTTTCTCGACTATCACGACCTGAAGGCTAAAAATACGCTAGACCAGCAACGGCAGGCGCTAAGGCGCTTCCGGGCCTGGCTGAGTGAGACCGCCGATCCGGGCGACCTGTTCAGCGACCCGGTAGCCTGGGCGGGCGTGACTTGGGGCCTGTGCGGCGGCTTCCTGCGCCACCTGCTGGCCCAGGGTTACGCCATTTCGACCGTCAATGCTCACCTGGCCACCCTCAAACGTTACGCGACGATGGCCTGCCAGGCCGGGACGCTGGGTGCGGAGCAGTACGCCCTGATCCGAACGATTACCGGCTTCAGTCGCCGGGACGGCCGCAATATCAACCAAAAGCGAGCCGCCGCCGCCGTGCCAACGCGACGCCGGGGCAGTAAGGCCGCTGAACCTATTTTCCTGGCCAATGACCAGGTGGAGGCGCTCAAAAACAGCTACGATCCAGAGACGCCCCAGGGCCGGCGCGACCGGCTGATGATGCACCTGTTCTTAGAGATGGGCTTGCGCTGCGGCGAGTTGGCCGGGTTGAAGGTAGCTGACCTGCGTTTGAAGGTGGGCCAGTTGCGTTTTTATCGCCCAAAGGTTGATAATATTCAAACGCACCGGCTGCCAAAAGCCACCCGCGAGGCTGCCCGCGCCTACATTCAACAGGACGCGCCCGACGACGCGGGGACGCTGATCCTGGCCAGCCACAAAAGCGGCGAGCTATTGGGCCACGGCATGAGCGAGCGGGCGATCAACAAACGGGTGGGCTATTTGGGCCGGAAGCTGTTGGGCATTGAGGGGCTATCGCCCCACGACCTGCGCCACACCTGGGCGACGCTGGCCGCCGCCAAAAAAACGCCGCTTAATGTGCTGATGCACGCTGGAGGCTGGAGCTCGCTGGCTATGCCGCTGCGCTACATCGAGGCGGCTAAAATTGCCAATGAGGGGATACGGTTGGGGTGAGCCGTCGCCGCCGCTGGCCACCGATGACGCGGGGCGTCGGGCGACCGCGAGGTTCAAAAAGATGAAATGGATTTGTAGACACAAATGTTCTATGCTAAAATATGGGCAAGAACCATTAACATTGAATTGCCTCAATTTAATATCGCTCCCCTTAACCTGCTCTTGACCAAAACCGGGCGTGATCCTTTAGTCGGGCTGCGGTTTAGGATTCTATTTAGTTAGGAGGTGATGCCAGGGCGAAAATTGAGCAGTTTGTGTTAATGGCGCAAAATCGTTAATCGAAAAGCGCCAATCCCTGAACAGGGCTGGCGCTTTTTTTTGTAAATTTATTGGAGGCTGCAATGGCAAAAAAAACCCAGGGCCGCTTTGGCCAGGGTAAGAGCACAGTTTTACGTTTTCGGGTTGAAAATGAATTTGCAGAACTCGTTACAAACTCTGCCAAACGTGAAAATAAAGCGGTTGGGGTATATGTGCGCGAGCTGCTGCGCGAAGCCGTGAAGGCAAGGAAAGGCAAGGGATAAAATGAATAGCCGAACAATCAAATACAGTGAACCGGCTGACATGGGGCAGGCGCCAACCAAAACCCCACATCAGCCGGCCTTAACAATTAACCCAGTGGTGGGTCAATCGCCGTTTACAATTCTACCACAGGCGATTGACCTTTCAAAAAGCAGATGGAGGGTGAATCGCTATGGCAACATCTCTTGAAACAACAAAAAAGCCCCAGGCGGGCGAGGCCGGGGGCGGAGCGTTAAACGCGCAGGCGGCGGTTCAACGTGATGAGTGTAGCATAAATCATACATCATGTCAAACGCGCCCGAATAATTCCCAAAATCACAACAATATAGACCACCTGGCCACCATCGCCCACCTCCGGCTCGCCATCGCGCAGCCGGGCCGGGCCGCTGCATTGGCGGCGTTGGCGCAGGCGTGTGTCGAGGTGGAGGTGAACCATGGATAACCATCTCCGGCTATCACCGGCGAGCCAGGCTCGACTGATGCGCCTGGCCCGGCAGACCGGCCTAACCCCTGACCTGGTTATCGAGAGCCTGATTCACGCCGCCGACACACAATTAGTGCGCGTCGCCGCCCGCATGACGCCCGCCGCCGTGGGCCACATCGTGACGGCGAGACGCTGGCGGCCAGCGCGGGTGGCGACATGAGCGAGTTTAGGATTAGGGATGCCCGAGAGCCTGGTCATTTCAGAATCGACACAATTTTAATACGTGGTGGTTGGGCCAGGGCATTAGGTCCGTATGGTTTGGCTGTCTACACTGCTCTGTGTTGTTCTGCTAACAACGACACGCAGGAGGCCAAATCTAAATACCAAACTATTGCGGACTCAATTGGGTGCAGCCGGCGGCAGGTGATCGATTCGGTTGCCGACCTGGAGGCAGCCCGTTTGATTAAAATCGAATTTAGAAAACGGCGGAATGGAACTCAAACATCAAATGAAATCATCCTCCTGCATAGGGACGAGTGGTTTGGACCCGATATTATCGAGCAGCGGCACCAGGAAAAACGGGCTAAACAGGCGGCGGCCAGGAAAACTAGAGAAGTTAAAAATAGACAGGGTGCACCCGATTCACCCGGACAGGGTGCACCCGATTCACCCGGACAGGGTGCACCCGATTCACCCGGACAGGGTGCACCCGATTCACCCGGACAGGGTGCACCCGATTCACCCCATGAACTAGACTCAATGGATCTAACTAACCTCACTGAAGGGAGGCGCGATGCCGCGCCGCCCGCGCCTGGGGCGGAAATTTCTGGAATTGATCCGGAATCGACTCAGACTCCCAACGCCGTCATTCCGGTAAATCCGACCATCGAGTCACCGGCCCAAAAATCGCCGCCGCGGGTCGATGTGGGCCACCCGGCGATTGCGGAATTTCGCACCCAAATGGAACGTTGGCCGCGTAAGAATCAATTCGCAGACATCGCCGCCGCCGTGGGCGAAAAACCGGCCGATGTTGGATTTTGGGGGCAGGTGGTCGGGGCCTGGAAATTGACCGGCTGGAATCCGCTCAACGTCGGCGGAATGATCGAATTTTATGAACGCCGCGAAATTCCGAGCACCAGACCGGTCCGAGCCGCACCAGCGCCGCCGCCCACAAACCACGACCGCAAAAAAATCGCGCAACCCTGGGAGAATTTCAAATGAGCCAGCAATCAGACGAATTGAGACAGGCCATCGAATTGGCCAACCGCCGGCGCGAGGAGGATCGACGCCGGCTGGAGTCTGGAAACATCCCGGAGCCACCCGAATATCTCAGGCGCTATATCGAGCAGCAAACGCGGCGCTACGCTGCCCAGGCGCGTGACCTGACCTGGCAGTGTATGTTTTGCGGCAAAATTCACGAGCCGACCCTGTTGGATCATCCATTGACTCCGGGCCGCAAAACGCCCATTAAAATTGAGTCGTGCGATTGCGACCAGTCGATCATCGCCGCCGAGGAGGCCCGGCTCCAGGTTGAGGCCGTTAGATTCCAACAACACGCCGACGCGCTCGACTATCACCCGGAATTTATCAAATGGGATCCGGAGTGGCCCACAGACGAGGCGGCGCGGGGACTCCTCCGCCAGGCCAAAACGCGCATCCGGCGGTGGTATCTCGAAACTTTTCAGGGTAAAGCGGAGGGTCTGGCCCTGGCCGGGGCGTATGGGGTCGGAAAATCTACCCTGCTCCGGGCTGTTGTCGGCGCGTATGGGGCGCGGGGCGTCAAAACCGCGTTTTATGATGAGGCCGCCATCCTGGACCAATTAGAGAGCGTGGAGCAGAAGGAGTTTTTGTTGATGTCCTGCCGCGAGGCCCGGGTCTTGGTTTTGGACGATATTGGCAGGCTGGAATTTGACAAATATTCTGGCTGGAAACAAAACCTGCTTCAATCGTTTTATTTTCGTGTGCTGGAATACCGCGCCCAAAAACGTCCGACTCTATTTTCAACTAATTGCCTAATGGGTGAGTTGGAGGCGAAATTAGGCCAGGCGGCGGCGGATCGCCTGATGGGGATTATCGGCGGCCCTGGGAATTACGTCGCATTGTGGGACATTCCAAGTTACCGCCGGCGAGGGTTCCCCTAATGAATGACCACCCGCTACCACGCCGCCCGCCTGCTATTCGCCATCCGCTCCCGCCGCGCCCGCGTCGCCGCGATTCTCCGCCTGGCCGCCCGGGTCCCAGTCGCCGACTTGCCCGGCCTGCTGGCGGAGGCGCAACGCTGCGAGCGTGAGGCGACGTTGGCGGGCGAGTTGCTGGCGGGGTTGGCGGGGAATGAAATTACAGAGGAGACGCGAAATTGAACGACTTTTTGAGAGGTCTGACTACTACAACCGGCGCGCTCGTGGCGCTCGCTATCGGCGGCGTGGCGCTGGTCTGTATCTGTTGTTTTATATTCACGGTTTCAAATCCTTACACCTGGGAATTAATCGAGGCGTTGATGACGCCTACACCAACACCATAGGAGGCATCATGATCGATAAACTAACCAACGCCGAATCCGCCCGCCTCGACGCGCTGATCGACGCCGCTCTGCCGCGCATCGCCGGCGCTGTGGCCCTGCGTGAACACCGTATAAACCGGGCGGTTGGGATCCAACATACTACCCGCATGGTGGAGTATCTGTTGGCCGCCCGTCGCCAGGCGCTGCAGCGGCAATTTGACGCAATGCCGGCGCATGAGCAATTGCGGAGCCAGCTCGCCAATACCAAAAACGAGGCCGATACCCTTATTGCCCGCGTCCGGTCGGGCCAGATCGCCGCCGACCAGCAAGCGGCCGCGCTGGGTCGCATCGAGGCGCTGACGGCGGAAGCGGGCCGGATTGCCAGGGAACTAGAGGCGCTGGCCAGCAGCCAGGCCGGGGAGGAATGACACATGCCGGACTTCGAATATTCGATAGGGATTAACGATTCCGATATTCCGAAGCGGCTAAAGCGAGCCGAAGATCATCTAATCGGATTCGAGAAGACCGGCGAAAAGGCGTTCAACCGCCTGGGTAGCTCAGCCAAAAAAGCCGGGGATGAGGTCGAGAAGGTTGGTAAGCGGGGCAAGTTCGGGATTGTCGAACTGGCCGCCAGTATCTACTCGCTCCGCAACGCCTTCGACGTGGCCGCCCGCGCCGCCAAAGCGTTCACTGAGAGTGCATTCCGGGGCGTGTCTGGCGCTCGTAGCGAGGGCGCGTTTGGCCAATTAGCGGCCAATGCCGGCCAGTCGAGCCAGGAGATTTTGGAGGCGATGAAAGCGGCCAGCGCCGGGACGGTCGATGAACTGACGCTGATCGGTGTCGGCATCGACGGGCTGAACGCCAAGATTGCCCAGACTCCAGCCGAATTTGAAAAACTGATCCAGTCGGCCCTGGCCCTGGCCCGCGCCCGCCGCATCGCGCCGGCCGAGGCGCTGGAGCGGCTGGTCGGCGGCATTAGCCGGCGTGAGGTCGAATTGTTGGACGAGCTCGGGATCCGACTACCTGAGATCAACAAACAGTTAGAGATCATCGCCCAGCGCGACTTCGGTAAACCCGCCACCGGCCTATCGGCGGTCCAGCGTGAAAGCGCATTTGCCGAGGCAGTGTTGGCGGCCGCTGCTGAGAGCGCCGGCCAGTTTGCGACCAACATCGACGACTCCGCCGCCGCCATCGAGCGGGCAGCGGCCAAAATGCAGGATCTGCAACAGGACGCCGACGAAGCGAGCGTGGTTTTAGCGACCAAGTTCACGCAGGCCGGCGAGCAGGTGTTCGCTGTCTTTTTCGGGCCGAAGGGCTTATTCCCCCTTTTCCAGCAGGGCCAGAACGTCATCGCCACCGTCGCCGCCGCGGCGCTGGCTGCGTTCGCAGCGACCGCCGGCGGAATCGCGCAAGAGGCCGCGAACGTGGCCGGGTTGATCCAGCGATTGTTCGATATCGAGAATTTAAAAGCGTTGGTCACCGGCGGCGGGGTGAATCCCTTCGAGGGATTCGAGGTCAAGGATCCACTGACCCGTTTTACTCAGAATTTCCAGGCCGCTTTTGAGAAAATCAAGTCGGATTTCCCGACCGTCTTTGACCCGGACTTCCAGCCGCCCGCCGTGCCAACGACGTCGGCAGGGCCACCGCCCGAGGGTGAGGAGTTGACAAAGGCGCGCGAAAAGACGCGCGAGGCTGAGGAGGACGCCGAAATCGACCACCAGCGCAAATTGGACGATATTATCGCCGATGGTGGAACCGACCGGCTGGACCTGCTCGAAAAACAGGCCCGCAAGCGGATCGATGTCGCCACCGACAATCTCAGGGAAATCGAGGACATCGAGCGCAAAAACGCGCAGGCCATCAGCGACGCCGGGACCGACCTGGGTCGGGACTTGGAGGATATCGCCCGCAAGCGCGCCCGTGGCCGGGTCGAATTGTCGAAAGAGGCTGCACGGGATATCGTCAAAATCGAGCAGGACACCGGCCAGGAAATAGTTAATATCCGCCGCCGCCTGGCTCAAACTCAAGAAGATGCGGAGCGCAACCGGGACGCGCTCGGATTTATCGACGCGCAGCGGGCAGCGGAGCGCGAAATCGAGACGGTACAGGCGGCCCGGGTCCAGAAGATCGACGCCGCCAAAGCGGAGGCCACCGAACGGCGTGATGCGTTCAACGTCGAGCTGCAGCACGAAATCGAGGACGCCAACATTGTCAACGAGCGCAAGCTGGCTGATCTTGCCACCAGGTTGGATAGGGAGCTAGAGCGGCAACGAGTTGCCAACGATCGGAAAATTGAGGATAACGCCATTGCAGAGGCCCGGCAAACTGAAGATCTGAACGAGGAGATCGCCCGGCGCGTCGAGGCGGCCGAGCTGGCCAATGAACGGCGCTTTGAGGATTTGAAGCGGACGCTGGCCGAGGAGTACGCCCTGGTCGCCGCCAACGAGGAGGCCAAGCTGGAGGTTCAGCGCAAGGCCGCCCAAGAAACTGCCCGCTTGCGCCGCAGCGCCACCACGCCTGATGAATTGGCCGCGCAACAGGCCGGGCCGGGTGAAACGCCAGCACAACGGCGGGCGCGTAATCGGCGATTGGCGGCGACGGGGCCGCAACTACTGGCCCAACACGGCGCGGCGGGCATCGTGCCGACCGGCTATCCCAACGACTCGTTTTTGATCGGCGCGTCATCCGGTGAGGGCGTCAATGTCACGCCGGCGGCGGCGATGCGGCCGAGCGTGCAGCCGCTGTCGGCCATGGCGACGAATATCAGCAGCCTGGATCGGTCGGTTAATCTGAATGGCCCGGTGGCGTTCGGACGGGGGATGGACCCAATGGACAGGGTAATAACAATGCGCGAATTTCTGGAGTTTATGAGCCAAATTAGGTAGCTCAACAACTCCGAGGATAGAGGAACCAATGGCAACACGTAAGGTTTTTATCACCACCGGCGACGGCGGCCACGCCCGGCCCGCCAGACCCGGCGAGTTTCAGACCTACCAGCGCAACCGGGCCAGCGACCAAGTCGACCCGGTTGTGGCTGAATTTATCAGCAATTTTATCAAAACATACGCCGCTATCAAAGCGGCTAAAAAACCGCACAGGAGATTACCATGACCAACCTAAACGAGGCCCTACACTCAACTTTCGCGCCCGATCAGGCCCGCGCCCTGATCGCCCTGGCAGAAGCCCACATCCGGCGTGACCTGGCCGCCTGGCTGCTCGACGCGATCCGGCCGATCGGTGGCGAGCTGCGCGCCCAGCTCGCCCAGGCTGAAGCCGTCGCCGAGGTCGCACGGGCCGATTACGCCAAAGCGCGTGAGGCGGCAGCGCAGGCCGACCGGGAATACTCGGAGTCGCTGGGTGGGGGAATGAACCCGCCGCCCGGCCAGGCTGAAAAGAAACACAAGGCCCACCAGGCCCTCGCGGTTGCCCAGGGCGTCGCTCAGGATGCCGGCTCGCGTGTTTCGGAGATCCAAAGCCGGCTTACCCATTTCGCCCGCATCGAGGAGACGCTGGCCGGCGTTACGGTTCCGAACGCCTACGATGTCCAAACGATCATCCGGGGCGTACTGGCCAGCGCACCCCGACTCGTTGGCGAATCGTCACCGGCTGGCCGCCCCAGCGGCGGCGTGATTGTCAGCAACACCGCGCCGGATGGCGGGCCGGTGGCGTCGCCTCGGAGCTTGCGGTCCTAGTTGGTGTCTACCAGCGCAAGGGCACGCCTATGGCGTGTCGCGTCGCCTGCTCGATTGTGGACCGCCCCCTTTTTGCTCTAAGAGCTAAATTTTACCAACTTAACACGGGATGCGAGCGAGGGGGCGGGGTGGGTTAAATTTGCTCTTACGCTGGTAGATTTTATGTGATTGTGAGGGTTTATGTCCAGATTCGTAGTCGAGAACGGTAATCTGCTTGATAACGGCGCTTTTGTGTGCGACGTGTCCACGGATAGCCAGCCCAGCCCGGCCTGGGTGGAGTGGCTCGACAAAAATACGTCATTTTCGTTCAAGGGCCAGCAGGGGGCGTTCAGCGCCGTGAAAGAGCGGCGCGAGTTGCGGAGCGGTAATCGCTCCGCGTATTGGTATGCACATTTGAGGGTCGCTGGCAGGCTGCACCATCGCTCGTTAGGCTCGATCAACTACCTGAAGAATATCACCCTCGAAAAGCTGGAGATGGTCGCCGGTCGCCTGGCCCGCATCAGGCTGCGCGAGGCCGCGCCCGCCGCCGATCAGCGCGAGTGGCGCGCCGCCGAACAGCGCCGCCGCAAGCGAGGCAGGCCGCCGGCGGGGCCTTTGCGGTTGCTGGTGGAGGCGGAGAAAATTAAGCAGATCGGACTATTCGATGACCAGGGCGAGCAGGCCGGGAAGGATAGCTATTATGACGCTGCCGGTTAGGGGTTTCGTTTTTCAGTGGCCCTCCACAAGCCGCACTATGCGGAAATATTGCCGGACCTGCAAACATCCATTTGTTATCCGGGCCGGGGGTCGATATCGAGGCCGTCACAATATCAAATATTGCTCAGATCGCTGTCGAGAGGCCGCCCTGGTCGCTCGCAGGCATCGTCAGCGGGCAGCGGAGGCGCGAGCGCCGGGCGACGATTTCGACGCGGTTGAGTGGCTGGTGATCCTGGACCGGAGTAGGGGCTTTTGTGAGGGCTGCGGGGTGGCCGGCGTGCCGCTGACGGTCGATCATATCACGCCGCTGGCGGCGGGTGGATCCAACGAGGCCGATAACCTGCGGGCGGTTTGCCAGCGATGCAACAGCGCGAATCAGCCGGCGGAGAAAAGGCGGGGGTAAATCAAATAGAACAATTCACCAACTCGGATAAGAAGTGGATTGTCGCCGTAAAAATGGTTAGTGAAGGTGTTGACATCAATCGTCTACAGGTTGGGGTTTACGTAACAAATGTTTTACAAGAGCTGACCTTCAGACAAATCATAGGTAGGGTCGTCAGGCGTATGAACGACTTTGATGACTGGGCTTATTTCTATGTCCCCCTCGCCCCTCGATTAGTCGATTTTATGAAGCGCATCAAAGAAGAAATACCCCATATTATTGACTTAGAGAAACAAACCAGGGAATATACACCCACAAACGGCGAAGCATCCAACCCCGCCGAATCAATCTTCGTCACACTTGGCACGGAACGAAACCCGGATGAAGACCTGGTTATATCCGACGACAAATCCTACAATCTCAATGACGCCAGTATATGGCGAGATCGGGTCAAGAGCGAGTTGGGTCTCTCCCTAAATGAATGGGAGGCCACTAGGCTTATGGAAATGGCGAAAGAACATGAACAAATGGGTCAGCCCTTCAAGTCAACCCGAAATGAGATTGTAGGCCCTATCCGGGAAGCTCACCGAACAGAACAAGACCTTCGCAAAATCTGCAACAAAGCCGCCTACGCCTTAGCCAGCCAGATGGAAGCCCTGCACCCAACTCAAAAGAAGACACAAGAAATCGTAGCAATAATCCATCATATCTGGAGCCAAAAACCCGGAAACAATACCCAGGCCAGGGCCGGGATAAAAGAACTTGAGCGCAAGTTAGAATGGCTCAAGGACAAAAAAACCGAAGGCGAAATTTACAGGAGTCTGCGATGACCGATCTAAATAAACCAATGTTAGCCGGAAACATCCTAAATGCGCTCTATTGGAGCGTAAGGGATGGCAAAAAAGTTGACAACATTCCGGGTTTAATCGAGCAAATATTAACCGAAGATATTTGGAGGGAGATTTATATTGAGGAAATCGAACGAACTGTAACTTATGAGCGATTTGAAGATTTTATCACAACGCCGCCGCCGGAAGGACTGGGGGCAACGGTTAAGACCTTGGAGCGACTATTGTGCGACAACGAGGTGGCGCTTAATTTGTTGGATGAAGCGTTGCAAGGGAAGCCGGGAGGACAGTTAGAGAATAAAAACGCTGCAAAAACGACCTTGTACAATGTACAAGGTCGTTTTAAGGCCCCAGCCGGCACCAGCCGCACCGCCGTCCTGCTCGAACTCGCCCAGGCCGCCCTCGCCCAGGCCGCCCGCCACGCCATCGCCGCCGGCAACTACACCGAGGACCCGGAGCCGCTCATGGCCCTGGCCGGGGAGATCGAGCGGCTGCGGGAGCGGGTGGAGGCTATTTCTCCACCACAATATCACGCAGGTACATAATGGCCTGCGCTTCGTTTTGGTGGCCGATATCTCGGCCGTCTATCACCGCATCCGACAACTGTTTTAATACCGCAACCGTCGCCGCCGCCAGCGCCCACCGCCTGACGATTTCCGGCGACGCGCCGGCGGCGAGCGAACGCTCGATCTGGGCGAGGATAGCCGGATGGTGGGCGGTCACGAGCTCGTAATCGCGTTGGCAGAGGGTGAGTTGGAAGGCGGCGCGGATTTGGGTTAGGGGGTCTTTGGTTAATGTAGCCATATCAATCTCCTTTGTGATGCCTTAAAACTCTAAAAACCTTATCGCCTTCATCAACAGCCTTGATATTCACCAGATCATCAAAGCTCAACTGCTTATATATTTCATCCCCAAGCAGAGCGATGTTTCCCCAGCGCTCAAAGGAGTCCCATGGAAAAAATACCATTCCTCCTGGGTCCATCTTCTCACCACGATAGATCCTAAAACGTAAGCTCCCATCTGATTTATCATAATAACACGTGTTGATACCACGTGGATCGATTCTGTAATCTTTCCCGGTAGGTGTAAGGTTGCTAATCGAGTTAAACAAAATATCCCCTGATGTCCCCTCATAAATAAAAATAAGGGTTTCTACGCCGAATTGTTTTGACGCTTCCAGATACATCTTCCAGTTTCTTAACCCTATACCGTGATCCTTAACGCCCGTTAATCTGGTAAAAGTATAATCCTCTTTGAATTTGACTTCAGCAAAAGCCCTATATCCCATCTTGCCGATATCCAGGTCTGGCAGGGTAATAAACTTCCCGTTATTCCTTGCCCCAGGCGCGCCGTTTCGACCACGCTCTCGAGTATTAGCCAGGTCGATCACGTAATAGCCCGCATCTCTCAGCAAAAAGATAATCACGGCCTCAGCACTACTACCCACATAAAATTCCCGCGTTGTCTCAATTGAATTTATCGGCTTCGATACCATAAACTGTCCATCCTTCCCGCCGTTCCCTAGCGTAGAATTCCAGTTTTGAGCCAGGGCAAAGGCTCTCTACTAATTCATAAAAGCTGTCAGGCTTGCGTGAATGTTCACGTAAGGGGCCATAAATCACGGTTGATTGATTTGTAAGATTGACAACCGGCTTGCCTTTCACGCACATCAAGCAATGCTCAGTTTGCCCGCGTAGCCAATCGCCTGTACCGATATTCCCCTTAACCCAGGTTAGGATCGTCTTGACTTCAAAGCCCCACGCCACCGCCACATGATGAGATTCACACATAAAGGCGTTGGTCGTCCAGAGCCACAAGATACAATCGTCATGAGCGCAATCAATGACGGGCGTTTGCTCGATAATCTCGTCAACCGTCATCTGCGGATATGGGTTAGCGGCCCTATGGGTCGGGTCGGCCTGGCGTCCGTATGTCCAGGGTGGGTCCACGGCTATAACGTGATATTTGCCGGTTGGCAGCGTGGTCGATTCTATCGCTTCGATCTGTTGTTCTGTGGCAACTTTGCGGGCCGCAGCCTTTACGCTGCTTGATTCACCACTTGCCAGCCGGCCAATCACTTCTTTTTGTACTTCTGGCTCTAGTTTGGCGAGTTTAGCCAACTCTTTGGGGTCGTCGGCTATGGATAACAGGCCAGACTGAATCGCCTCAAAGGTTTCAGGGGTGAGCTTTTCGGCAGGGTCTTGGCGGGTCTTGGGTTGCTTGTCATTATCGTTCAAGTTTTGCTGAAAGTTATGAATTTGGTAACTATTACCATTTTCATTCTTTTCTGAAAGTTGTTTAGGGTGCAACTTGTACCATATATTCATTACGTGAACATGGCTAACGCCACAGTGTTTAGCCACATCTCTAAATGGTGGGCGCTTTTGCCTCTCTATTTCTTCCAAAAAGTAAGGATGCCCAAAAGCCAACTCCACAACCCGTCGTTTATCCTCATCTTTGCGTTGCCGCCCGTGCTTGATGTTCGCGCCCAACGCAAGCCAGCGCGCCTTATCAAAATCGCCCTCTGTTACATCGGCCTTTATCTTCTCGAACCCGCAAATCTCAGCCGCCCGTAATCGGTGATAGCCGTCCCATAGCCAATAGATTTTACCATCAAAGACCACGCTGATAGGCGGGAACACTTGCCCCTCTCTCATTGCCTGAGCGTACTCATCAGAGGTAAACAGGTCCAATTGAACGCGGGGTTGTAAACGATTGGTTGTTTTGATTTCAGGTAAACGTAATTCGATCATCAGCCCTCACTCAACCCAACCACTCATCATAAGCCCGCATCAACGCCTCCAGCGCCTCTAGCAGCGCCGCATCGTCAACACGCTCCTCACGCCCGGCCCACACATGGTAGAGCTCCGACAGCAGCCTATCGACTTCATCCAACAATTTATCAGTTGCAGGCCACCGTTCCAGCGCATCGAGCGCAGCATTTGTTAATTGCTCATTGCTAATTACTAATTGATTCACAGCCCGCCCTCCCCAAAAATCTCCATCATCACCGCCGCCGCCTCATCCGAGTTCAGCCAATCGGCCACCTCAAACTCCGCCGGCTCCCAGCGCCCATTCTCCGCCTGCTCCGCCAGATCGTCGTAGCCCATCCGTCGCAGGTCGGCGGCCAGCAGCCAGCGCGCCGTCGCCGGATTTTGGATCTCGTCATAATCGCCGGCCCGGGCGCGTTCGATCATCGCGTCGAGGCGCGGGTCGCATAGTTCGGCCAGAAATTGGGCCAGGCGTTGGCGGGTGGGGATTTGGTTAGTTGTCATGGGGTTCCTCCCAAAACCTGACCCGCTTCCCCGACCGCAACGCATGCGCCAACTCGTTACGCGTCGACTCGCCGATGTAACCGTCCACATTCAAGATCAGCACTTCATCGGCCAGCGCCACCTTGTCCAGGTGCAGCGCATCCAGGTCGGCTTTGATACGGGCATATTCATCGGGCGGCAGGTTGCCGAAATGATCGTCATCGGTGCCCGAGGCCGCACCAATCGACAATACGATATTGCCCGCCAATGTTTCCCGGAGGTTAGCCTCCTGAAAAACGCGCCAAAAGCGAGTGGAGCCGCACAGGCAAACGATGCGCCGGCGGGTGGAGTTGGCAAAAAATTCCTGCTGCATCTCAATTCCCCTTGTTAATTGTTAATTGCTCATTGTTAATTGAATACCTCATCAGCCAGCACCGCACCGCCCGCCCCTCGCGCTTGACCAACCCGCAGCCACCGAACAGCCCGAACGTGACGCGCAGCGCCGCCGCTAGCGCCCGCTCCAGCGCCTCGACCGGGACCATATCCTCACAAATGCCGCCCAATTCGCGGGCGATGTTGGCCAGCGGCACACCGCCGCTGCGCAGCCCCTGGCGCTGGGACCAGCTGACGAAACAGCCCTGGCCCTGACGGCCGATGGCGAGCCAGAAGCCGTTGGCGATGTCCATCGGGCCCCACCAGACGCCGGTTTCGGCTTCGAGGTAGCGGGCGATGGCGCACAGGAGCACGGTCTGGGTACGGGCGTGGGTGATGGGTTGGTTGGGATCAGGGATGGTTAACATTTAGCCACCCCAACAACCGCTCCCGCAAATCGAGCGCCTTGTGAACCTCATACTGTCCATCCCGGCTCAAAAATAGGATGTAACTATCCCCCACTTCGAAGTCGGTATTTCGCTCCACGATCAGCCGGTAAAGGCTGGCCTGGATCGAATGATTAACCAAGTCGCAATTATCCAGGTCATCGAATGGCGCAAACATCCGGGGCGGAAAACGGTTGTCGGTTGTGAATTGCTTGCCGGTTTTCCAATCCCAATAGTGGACCAGCCCCGATTCCGAATTTTTGAACAGCGCATCGGCGCGGCCCGCAATCCCCAATTCGGCGTCCCCGATAATCCATTCTGTTGGCGCAGCCAACGCCATCAGTCCCGATACCTGCCGCCAAAAACCGTCAAAGGCGGTCATCTCGGGCAATCGCTCATTTAACGCCAGAAACTGATCGTCAACCGGCTGCAACCGCTCCTCTAGCGCATCGGTAATATATTTGTGCGTCAGATTGCCGCGCCGCTGACCCTCCTCGCGCTTGCGCTCCCAATCGGCCAACACATCCTCGATTGACATGTCGTGCCGATCAGCGTATCGTTCCGCCTGGCCCTGTTGGTCAAACGGGGGTTTGAGCCTATTGGCGGTCGATGTGACCGAAGCCAGTTTTTGGCCGTCGTAAGAGTAGGTATGCCATTTTTCGTTAAAAACGACCTTTCCAAAATCAGTTTTCATATCAGACTCCTTTTATCAAATATCTTTTAACTATCAACTAAAAACTATCAACTATCTGCCCCAACCTCGTCCGCACCCGCTCCTCATCCACCCCAATCAACTCCGCCACCAATTCCCGCCCCACCTCCGATGCCAGAAACGCCCACGCCTCCGCGCGTATCTCCGCATCCACCCGCGCCGCCGTCGCATCACGCAACGCCTGCAGCACCACGGCGCACAGCAAGCGCCGGCCGGGGTCGTGAGCCAGATCGGGCAGGGGGCCGGCGCGTTTGAGATACCTGACACAAGACGTCATCGGTATTTATCCTCATTTTCGGCGATGTAATCGACCGGGCGCTTAGGCGGTTTATAGTCTCGCAATGCCACCTTCTCGCCCTGCCGCGATAGCTCGTTGGCGTAGGCGATAGCGGCTGCCGAGTCAACAAAATGTTTGGTTAATTTGCGGTCGCTGTTGCACCAAACCGTTTTGGTGTAGGCGGGAGTCGGTTGCTTAATCATCCCTCACCAACCTCCGCGTCTCCAAATTCCACCGCAACCCGTGCAGTGGACACACCACGCACCCGACCGTGTCCCGCGCCAGCCCGCCCAATGCCACGCCTCGATGCGGGCAGACGAGGGCGTCGGTCAGGACGCGGTCGGCGTAGGCGGCTTCAAGGGTGAGCAGCCACATGGGGAGATGCCTCGGAAAATCCGGCATAGGCCGATGGCATTTGCGCCGCCGCCAGATGACGGGACCGAGCGGAATCTGATTCCTTAAATCGGTCAGAGCCCAGGCGAATAAAATATGGCCATCTAATTTGTCATAATAGAGCGTGTCAAAAACATCTCTATCGACAAAGCGCCAATCGAAATGATAATGCTCATGCTCGAATCCGATATAATCGGCATCCTCATGTTTCGGCCCCAAAACCGGCCACCTCCGCCGCCAATAATGAAATAGCCCGCGCACCATCGGCACCAGATACATCCGCCCCACCACCACCTCCGCCGCCGGCTGCCCGTCGAGCGTGCAGGGGGCGAGGGGGCGTTTTACGCTATTACTCATTCGGCCTGCCTCCATTCATCGAGTACCTTGGGGTTGAATCCATTAGTTGCCTGATTCAACAGCTCTTTGACCCAGACCCCCACCGTTTCGTCGTCTAACATCGCCGCTAATCCGATTAGCAGCGATGAAATAACCAACAGGACCGCCGCCAATCTACCAAAACACCCGACTCGCTTACTCATTCGGCCACCTCCCCCGCCGCGATCTCCGCCTCCGATAGCGCCAGCCCGCACTCCCAGCACATCCCATCCGGCGCGTCGCAAGCGGCGGCGCACACGTCGCACAGCGGCCACGGGCCGAGCGTGACGGCGGGCGCAGGCCGGGCACAGATGACGCAGCGGGTGGGGGCGACCTCGATGAGCAGGACGGTTTCGGCGTCGGCGACACTGACGATGCGGGCCGGGCGGCAGGCGATCTCGACGAAAGCGCGGGCGTCGTCGGGCGTGGGCTGCGTGACGGTGCGTGACGTGCGGCGGCCCTGGCGGTTGATGATGTTGACTCTAAATCTGCGCGTCATTGGTAATAATATCCTTGCAGGCTGCCCTGCTCGTTGTACCGGACTTCGCGCACGGTCGGGTCCGGCTTCTTGATGTCAATGAGCGCATGCGTCGTTGCGCCCAGCCCGTCGCCAAAGTCGGCGGCGTGATCGACCGGGATGTCCTCCCACCGGCGGAGGTCGCCATAGCGCCGGATTCTGAATTCATAGGTTTCATTGTTCATAGGTTTCATTGTTCGCTCCTATCGCTGGGTAAGCCCGGCCCTGGGTGTTGGTCAGGGCCGGGCAAGGTGATTTAAGCCGGGAATTTATGGGTGCAATAGAGCTTTTTGCCGGTTTGCGGATGATTACCTACAACAGCCGGACAAAAATACTCACCCGGCTTTTTGGTGCTGGCCTTCATCGCCCCATGTCCATCGGGGCAAGTCGGCACACCAGCCGGCGTCGGCGCTGGCTGGCCGCCCGCGTTGGCGCTGCGCTGCGGAGCCGGGGCGGGGCTGTAACCTTTTTCCTTCAGCCAGGTTTTGAACGTGGCGACGTTGTGAGCCAATTCGTTGACCGTGGTTGCTTTGATCGTGTAAAATTCGTCCCACCCGTCAGCGTCATAAACCCGCATCGTGACCTGATGAATGACCGGAGGAATGGTCATAACTGGGACCGGCTGGCCCTGGGTGGCCGGGGCGGTTTGCGTGTTGGTTACTCCATTACGTGACATCGTTTTTGCTCCTATCGTTTGATTGATGGGCCGGCCCTGGGTGGACCGGCCTGGGTTGAATTTACTCTGTAGCCAGCGCCTGCTGGCATACCACCGACGCTCGAAACCGCGCCGTCTGAATAAGCGCCCGGACTCGCCTGAGCCGCCAGTCACCGGCGAGCCAGGCCGGGCGCGTCATTGCCGGTTTGCTGTAGCTCATGATCCGTACCTGTGGCCGGTGAATTGCCAGCCGCCGGCCTGACCGCGCCGGTTGGCTGGATCGGCCCGGAGATACCACGGCTTTTCGTCAGCCTGCTCGCGCCGCAGCTCGTCAAGCTCGTGACGCTCGCGCAACGTGAGCGGAGCGTCAGCCGGAACGCTGACCGGGGCGCTGCCGCCACCGTTGCCGCGCTTCCATCCCGTGCGCTCCCACCTGGCGGCGCGTTCGGTGGCGGTCTCGGAGGCGTCATCATATTCAATCAAGTCCAGGATATCCGGCTCTTGATCGGCGGTTTGCTCACCTTGGGCGGTCTGGCGGGCGGCTGCCGCGTCGGTCCAATCTTGCAGCTTGCGGGCGGCTACTTCGGAGCGTTCCGCCTCTAAACGCCTGTGTATCTCGACGGCGAGCGGGTGCGCGCACGGTTCTGCGTGGTTGAAGTGACGATCCGGGCAATCACATGTCCAGACAAGGTTGTAATGCACCTGGTAGAAGGGCCAGCCAGTGACCGGCGAGCGGTTGCCCTCGGACGCTTGCACAATCGCCCGTACATAGTAGCCATCGCTCTCGAATTCGGTTATGCGGCCCTCGATGACCAACCGGGCGGCGTGGATGATGCGCGCCTCGATGCCCTCGATATGGCTGTACTCGCTCATGAGCGAGCGGGCGATATCGGCGACGGCGGGCGCGTCATGGGCGATTGCCAGCCATTGGGCCTTGACTTTGTTCTCAGGGCCGGCCGGGAAGGCCCCGATGACACGGCCATTTTTGACGATGTATTGGCGGGTTTTGCGGCAAAAGGCGACGGTTGATAGTTGGGTAGTCATCAGGCCATCACCTCGCGCTTGACGACCAACTCAGCGTAGTTGACGCGGCGGCTGTTGCGGCGGGCGGCGCTGCGGCGTGGGCGGCGTGGGGCGGCGGTGAGCATCGAGGCGCGGCGGGTGGCCCACCAGGCGAGGTCGCAGCCGGGGTAGCGGGCGGCGATGAGGGCTTGCCAATTGTCCTGGGTTAAGATTTCTGCTATACTCATTGTGCTATGCTCCTTGTGAGTGTAGTTGTCTGAAAGACCCGCTTGTGAGTTTGGCGACCGCAGCGGGTCTTTTTGTTTGTGTTATTATGTCCTAATTATACCGTATATGACCTAAAAAGTCAATATGCTCAACCTTAAAATTGTCCAAATTAGTCCAATTTGGTCTTGACAGAATAGGCCAGAATGTGATATATTTGACTTGACGATAAAACCCATTAGACTACGAAAGGAGATGCTAATGGAGGCCACTGTTTTGGTTATCGAGAAGCAATTTACGATCAATGAAGTATCCGAAATGCTCAAGATTAGTGAGCGAACGGTCCGACGCTGGATAAAGAGTAAGCGCCTGCGAGCGGTCGAAATGCCGGGGCGTGGTCGAACAGCGACGGAATACCGTATACCTGAGAGTGCAATTGTTGAATTGGGTTTTGATGTGAAAGAGGATCAATGACCTTCACCTTCCCACCTTGCGCCCTTCCGCCCGGCAGCCTCGTATGGGCCTACCTGCGCGATAGCGGCGGCGAAAGCCAGGACTTAGCCAGCCAGCGCGCCTATATGCTGGCCTACTGCCAACATTACGAGTTGCACCTGGACCGGTTCTTTGAAGATGCGGCGGTCAGCGGCAGCTCGACACTGGGGCGCGAGCGATTCGACGCCATGATCGACCTGGCGCGCCGTTCCGACCTACCGGCGACCGATGCGATTCTGTATTGGGATATCAAGCGGTTTGCCCGGAACTTTGACGATAGCCAGTATTACAAGGCCGATCTACGCCGGCGCGGTTATTTGCTCATTCCGTTGGCTGATGATATCCCGGATGGCAAAATAGGCCGCATGTGGGAAACGTTTTTGGAGATCAAGGCCGAGGAGGATTTAGAGCAGATTAGCCGGGATTCTAAACGGGGTTTGGCCTTTATCGTTGGAATGAAGGACTCCGAGGGCCGTTATGTGGGCCTGTTTCCAGGTCGCCCGCCGACGTTCTTCCGGGGCGAGCCCTACGACACCGGCCTGACCCGCAACGATGGCCGTCCGCGCGTGGTGCAGCGGCTGGCTGCGGATCCGGCGACGTGGGAGCTGGGCCGGCGAGCCTGGGCGATGCGGGCGGAAGGGGCAAGCTACAAAGCGATTGAGCGTGAACTTAGGCTATTCTCCCATACGGCTAACCCGCTATCAACCTACGTCGGCATTTTTCGCAACGAGATTTACTTGGGCCGGCTCAACTATGGGGGCCGGGTGTATGAGGAGTTTGTACCCGCCCTGGCCACCATCGAGCAATGGGAAGCGGCGCAGCGCCTGCGGGCCGCCCACCCGCGCTCGCCGAAGTGGACGCCCGATAAGGTCCACCCAAGAGCCAGGGCCGAAGGGAAGTACCTGTTATCTGGCTTGTGTGTCTGTGCTGTTTGTACCGGCAGGATGCACGGGGGGACCAACACTCGGCCAGATCGTGATCGTTTTTGGTCATTCTATCGCTGCACCCGCCAGCAGGCCCGGCCCGATGATTGCGATAATAAGCAAGTTTCGGCCAGGCGGTTAGAGGTCGCCGTTGTCGAAACGGTCCAGAAGCGAATCCTGACGCCGGCCTACATCCGGGAATTAGCCGACCAGGTAAACCAGTTATTGGCCGACGATGATGGAATCGAGCGCCGGCTGGAGCAGGAGCGCCGCACCCTGGCCAGCCTGGACCGGAAAATATCAAACCTGCTCGATCAACTTGAGGAGACCCCATCCGCCAGCCTGCGCGCCCGGCTCGAAGCGCGCGAAGCGGAACGCCGAGGCACGGAGCGGGCTATTGAGCGGCTGATGGGGCAATTGGGCCAGGCTAAGGCCCTGATTACGCCGGAAATGGTAGAGCGCCTGATCGTCAGTAGTAACACTCTTGACAAAGGAGACTTCGAGATCAAGCAGGCGTTTTTGCGGCAGGTATTGGATAAAATCGAGGTCGGGCCAGAAGTGGCCGCGATTCATTACAAGCACAACAGGATTTTTGGCGAAGTCTTGCGGATGCCCCCGACGGGGCCCCTTTTTGACTTCTCGAATTTTCTCCTGTTAGACCTCGATTTTGACCGAGTTGTAACGGTCACATTCTAAATTTTCTCACAATTTAACAAACGGCAATCGCGCCCCCGTTCAAGCGGCGCAATAAAACGCGAACCGGCCGCGGATTAGACCCGCGACCGGCGAGCGTTCATAGTAGAGCAAAGGACACGCTATGAACACAAATGACATTTTAACCAAACCCGCTCAATCGAGCAAAGACACACCTACCAATAAGCCCACCCTTCCCCGCCGCCAGGCCCTCAGCCTGGCCCGGCTCGCCGTCTCTGCCTTACTGTGGAACGATCCACCGGCCTGCACCTTCGAGCCAGCCGACCTGGAAGCGGCCCTTCACACCCTCACAGAGATGTTATCTGACGAATTGGCAAGCGACCCGCCCGACTCCGGAGCGTGTCCAATATCGCGCCGTTCGGTGCT
>Ga0299906_10000929_pt1 | contig 25529 bp, 23 predicted proteins | sample RVTome_14_FD_200259 | JGI IMG/M metagenome (GOLD analysis project Ga0299906, IMG submission 200259) | Soil microbial communities from uranium-contaminated site in the Upper Colorado River Basin, Wyoming, United States - RVT145D125 (version 2) ...
AGTTTCTCGCCTCTTTTCTACCGTCCAGCCCGGGACCGATACGAGCGATCGATGGCACGACGATCGGTCAGCACGACGGCCTCATGTTCTACACGATAGGCCAGCGTCAGGGCCTCGGCGTAGGCGGACGCCGCGATGCGGAAAACGCGCCGTGGTTCGTTGCTGCAAAAGACCTTGAGAACAATGCACTGATCGTCGTGCAGGGTGAGAACGAGCTCCTGTATTGCGATCACCTGGTGACCGGACCGGTGCACTGGATTGGTGATCCGCCGACGATGTTGCTGCGCAAAGGTGCAATGCCCTGTGCAGCGAAGGTTCGCTATCGGCAGTCGGATCAGGCCTGCCTGATACGTCGGGCGGCGGACTCGAGCGTGGAAGTCCTGTTCGAACTGCGACAACGTGCGGTGGCGCCTGGCCAGTATGCAGTCTTCTACGCAGGAGAGCGTTGTCTTGGCGGCGCCCCCGTCCTGCGCCTGCTCTCAAGCACCGACGCGCTGCGAGCTGCTGTGTAACCGGTTATAATGCCGGCCCGAGCCGGGCTTGCCGCTGGCTCTCAATACCCGATACAACTCCCGGAGAGTGCATCATGACGGACAGCTTCGGCGCTCGTTCAACGCTTGAGGTTGACGGAAATCAGTACGAAATTTTCAGACTGAAGGCTGTAACGGAAGGCCATGCCGACCGATTGCCCTTCTCGCTCAGGATACTGCTGGAGAACCTGTTACGGCACGAGGACGGCCGCGACGTGACGCGCGAGAACATACTCGCACTGGCGAACTGGGATCCCAAGGCAGAACCGAGTACCGAAATCTCGTTCACGCCGGCACGCGTCATCCTGCAGGATTTCACCGGTGTTCCGGCAGTTGTGGACCTCGCAGCGATGCGCGATGCGGTCGTAAAGCTCGGGGGTTCGGCCGACCGCATCAATCCGCTGTCGCCGGCAGAACTGGTGATCGATCATTCGGTGCAGGTAGACAACTACGGTACTGCCCGCGCTCTCGACCTGAACAATAAAATCGAATTCAACCGCAACCGCGAACGTTATTCCTTTCTGCGCTGGGGTCAGGGCGCATTCGAAAATTTCCGGGTGGTGCCGCCGAACACGGGAATCGTGCACCAGGTCAATCTCGAATACCTGAGCCGTGTGGTTTTCGACACCACCCGGGAGGGTGTCCGACGGGCCTATCCGGATACGGTCGTGGGCACGGATTCGCACACAACCATGATCAATGGCCTGGGCGTCCTCGGCTGGGGCGTCGGCGGGATCGAAGCGGAAGCCGCCATGCTGGGACAGCCGATTACCATGCTGATTCCGCATGTCGTCGGCTTCAAGCTGATCGGCCAGCTGACCGAAGGCACTACCGCAACTGATCTTGTGCTGACCGTGACACAAATGTTGCGCGCCAGAGGTGTCGTTGGAAAGTTCGTGGAATTTTATGGCGATGGCCTGGCCCAGCTGCCGCTGGCCGATCGCGCGACCATTGGCAATATGTCGCCGGAATTCGGCAGTACCTGCGCAATCTTTCCAATCGATGGCGAAACTCTGCGATATCTCGAGTTATCCGGGCGCGACCCGGCACATATTCGCCTGATCGAGGCGTATGCCAAAGAACAAGGCATGTGGCGTTACGACGGCCAGCCGGATGCGCTATACAGCGACAGGCTCGAACTCGACTTGCGCAGTGTGGAGCCGAGCCTGGCGGGACCGAAACGACCGCAGGACCGGATAGCGCTGGGCGTTGCCGATACGGTCTTTCGCAAGCACCTGGAAACTGCTGTGGCCGGCCGCAAGTCCGGCGGGTCGGCGACGATAACGCTGGACGGCAACAAGACCGAAATTCGCGACGGATACGTGCTGATCGCGGCGATCACCAGTTGCACCAACACCTCGAATCCTGCGGTCATGATCGCGGCCGGGCTGCTGGCGCGTAACGCCAGGGCAAAGGGTCTGAAGTCGAAACCGTGGGTCAAAACCAGCCTCGCTCCGGGGTCCAAGGTCGTGACCGACTACCTGGTCAAAGCGGAATTGCTCGATGACCTCGATGCCCTGGGTTTCTTCACGGTCGGCTACGGTTGCACGACATGCATAGGCAACTCCGGCCCGTTGCGCCCGGAAATTGCCGCTGCGGTGCAGCAAGCCGGCATCGTGGGCTGCAGCGTACTGTCGGGCAATCGCAATTTCGAGGGGCGTATTCATCCGCAGGTGCAGATGAACTTTCTTGCCTCGCCTCCGCTGGTGGTCGCCTATGCGCTGGCCGGTACGATGGACATCAACCTTTACAAGGATGCGCTCGGCAAGGACAAGTCCGGCAAGCCGGTGTTGCTCCGGGACATCTGGCCAGGCCAGAAGGAAATCCAGGACGTCATAGCCCGCAGCATCGATTCCGGAATGTTCAAGTCGAGTTATGCCGGTGTTTTCAGCGGCGACAGTAACTGGAACAGTCTCGAGGTACCGCAGGGAGAAATCTACACATGGGACGAGGCATCGACCTACGTCAAGAACCCGCCCTATTTCGACGGCATGACCCTCGACACAAAGCCAGTGGAAGACATACGCGGCGCGAGGGTCCTCGCGGTGCTTGGCGATTCGGTGACAACCGACCACATCTCCCCGGCTGGCAGCATCGCAGCGGACAGTCCGGCCGCGAAGTATTTGCAGGCGCAGGGTGTGAAGCCGGTCGATTTCAACTCTTACGGCTCCCGGCGCGGCAATCACGAAGTCATGATGCGCGGCACCTTTGCCAATATCCGGCTGCGCAATCGCCTCGCGCCGGGCACGGAAGGCGGCTGGACCCGACATCAGCCTAGCGACGAGTTGTTGTCCATTTACGATGCGTCGCTGAAATATCAGCAATCCGGAACACCGCTGATCATACTTGCCGGCAGCGAATACGGCGCCGGGTCGTCTCGCGACTGGGCGGCGAAGGGAACCGCTCTGCTGGGTGTCAGGGCGGTTCTGGCAAAGAGTTTCGAGCGCATACACCGATCGAATCTCATAGGCATGGGAGTATTGCCTCTGGAGTTCCGTGCAGGTGACAGCGCGGAATCGCTCGGGCTGACCGGCAAGGAAATCTTCGAGATCCGGGGACAGGCCGATCCGGCCGCCCGCGTGGTCAAAGTCACGGCCACAGCCGACGTGGGCAAACCGGTTTCGTTTGACGCCGTCGTGCGCATCGACACACCGAAGGAACGCGACTACTACGAACACGGCGGCATTCTGCACTACGTGCTGAGGCAACTCGCCGGAGCGAGGAAAGCAGCCTGATGACGATGAGCTTCCGACACAAACTCAGTCCCATTGCGTGGCAACGGTCCAGGCAGGTACTTCTGTACGCCGCCGCCGTGATCGTCGTGCTGCAACTCGGTCTCGGCTGGTACTGGTCCCGGGAGCCGAAGGTCTTCTGGGTTGCCGAAAATGCCAATGGAGAACGGACGGTGGTCGGTTATCCGACCACGGACACGCTGCTGCGGGTCGCCGAATACCTGCTGGAGAAACCCGGCGGCTACCTGAGCAACGACGTAACCCCACCCAGCGTGTTTCTCGACAACATGCCGAACTGGGAGTTCGGCGTGCTGCAACAGGTTCGTGATCTCGCGCGCGTTATTCGCAACGATCACAGCCGCAGCCAGTCCCAGTCGCGGGAGGATCCGGACATCGCGATTGCAGAGCCGCGGTTCTTCATCGACAACAACTCCTGGGTTTTTCCGCGCACGGAGGCCGAATACCGTGGCGCCATCGAAGGATTCCGCCGTTATCGTGACCGCCTGTCCGCGATCGGCGAGCCGGAAGCACAATTCTACGCACGCGCGGACAATCTTCGGGAATGGCTGGCGCAGGTGGAAAAACGGCTAGGCAGCCTGAGCAGGCGGCTCGGCGACAGCGTTGTGACCACGGTCATCAACACCGATCTTGCCGGCGACCCTTCAGCAACCGCGAGTACGACATTGCAGGATAATGTGCAGGTGCGGACGTCCTGGTTCGAGATCGACGACGTCTTTTACGAAGCCCGCGGCACCTCGTTCGCGCTGGTGCACTTTTTCCGTGCTGCTGAATTCGACTTCGCACAAGTGCTGGAAGACAAGAACGCGCGCGCCAGCGTCAGGCAGATCATTCGCGAACTCGAAGCGAGTTTGCAACCGCTGCGTTCGCCGCTGGTGTTGAACGGCGGCGGATTCGGCCTTTTCGCCAATCACTCGCTGGTCATGGCCAACTACATGGCGCGCGCCAACGCGGCCGTCATCAACCTGCGAGAGCTCCTGGACCAGGGCTAATCTTCGACATTAGCTATACCCCATAAGCTAATGTAAAAACTCAGTATATTCCAACCCACCCTGGCACTTCCTGCCAGCATTCGCCCAGTTCCCGATCCAGGTGACGGTAGTCCGGCTCGAACTCGCCAACCAACTTCCAGAACCGCTTCGAATGGTTCATGTGACGGCCGTGGCACAACTCGTGAAGCATCAGGTAACGCACCACGGCCGGGCGCAGGAACAGCAGGCAGAGATTAAGGCTGACGGTTCCGCTAGAGCTGCGGCTGCCCCAGCACGTGCGTTGGGCACGAATATGCATCGAGTCGAACGCGTTACCGGTCAGGCGCGACAAGGCCAATAGCTGCGACGCAAACTCCTGCCGCGCCACTGCCGCAAGCCAGCGTTTGAGAGCCGCAAGGCACAAACCGTGGTCTGAAGTTTTGCCGCTCAATGTCAGGACGGAGCCTGCCTGCCGGTAACGAACGTTTGCGAAGGACCCTACACGTAGGTATTGCACGCGAACCGATCTTCCTATCGCCGGCAAGTCGATGCGAGCCGGCAGCGAATACGAATCCGCTGTATGCCGGGAGGCAAACGACTCCCGGGCTTTGCTGATCCAATCGCGATTTTCGGCAACAAACTGTTCGACGTCTCGCGCACGGGTCCTCCGGGGAACGATCACCTCGACTCTCCCCCGAGGATAGACCTTGATGGACAGGCGGCGTGCCCTTGCGCTTTCGCGAATGGCGAGGGCCGGCGCGCCGCCGGGTTTGTCCGGTTCCGGCTGCTCCGTTGGAAAAAGCGCTATCTGACGGGCCGTGTCCTGCACGGCCTCTATCTTACGGTCGATCGCCGCTAAAGCGAACAGCGTCGTCGAGGCTCATCACACCGGATACCCCGCCAACGGTCGCACTGTCGTGGATATAGAGTTCTACCTTGCGTTCCAGCCGGATCTGTCCCTTGACGATCGAGCCGGGACCGATGACGACGGTTGGATCGCGCTGACCTTTCGAATTCCATCCGGAGGGCTTCTCGACGATCAGGTCACCCTGCAGCTCGGATTTATCCATCAGCCAGACGTCACCGTTCACCGTCGACAGGTCACCGCCGATGGTCGACCCGGAGATCTGAAACTCGCCATTGACGTTGCTGACGTCCTTGCTTACGCGGGCACCGGACTCGGTGGAAATCCGGCCGTTCACGACCGAAATTTCTCCATCGATGACCGCGTCGTTGCCGATACGGATGCTGCCGTTCACGCCGCTGATATCGGCAGTCACCGTCTTCGAACCGACCCGGATGCTGCCGTTGACCGTCTGCAGGTCCGCGACTCTGGCGTCGTCATCGACGCGGATCGCGCCATTCACGGTTTCCAGCGCCCCGGTCACCGTCGCGTTCCGACCGACCGTAATGCTGCCGTTGACCGATGACTTGCCGCCGCTTTCGCTGCCGTCCTCGATGGTAATGCTTTTGTTGATGCTCCAGGCCTGCGCCGGTGACGCCAGCGTCAACGCCAGCGCCAGAAACCCTGACGCCAGTATTCTCGTAGTTGTCATTCCATACATTGCCGTTACCCTCATTGCCTTGCCCAACAGCCCGATTTGCTCTTGGATACCGCCCGGCAAGGAAGGGTTGCCACAGGGGGACAGAATTTCTTTGCCGTTCTATGCCGGGCCTGCGGCGCAGGGTACTCTAGCGACCGTTACCGCAGGCAGAGCGACCCGACGATGGCAGCGATACTGGAAGCCAGGCACTTGAGAAAGGAGTACCCGAAGGTGGTCGCCGTCGACGATGTCAGCTTCGACGTCGCCGAAGGTATCTGCTTCGGCCTGTTGGGCCCGAACGGCGCCGGCAAGACCACGACCGTCGAGATCATCGAGGGCGTTACGCCGGCCAGTTCCGGCGAGGTCTGCTATTGCGGCGGACCTGCCGATGCAAGATTTCGTGAAGAGGCCGGCATCCAGTTCCAGAATACGGCGCTGCAGGATCACATCACCGTGCTCGAAACACTGCGCATGTTTCAGGCACTCTATGACCGGAAGGCCGACCTCGGGCACATCATCGATGAGTGCTCGCTGCGCGACCTGTTGCAGCGCGATAACCGCAAGCTGTCCGGCGGGCAACGCCAGCGGCTGTTGCTTGCGGTGGCGCTGGTCAACAAGCCCCGGATCGTATTCCTCGACGAGCCGACCACCGGGCTCGATCCGCAGGCAAGGAGGAATTTCTGGGACCTGGTCGCGCGGATTCGCGAGACCGGTACCACGATTATCCTGACCACTCACTATATGGACGAAGCGCAGGTGTTGTGCGACGAGATAGCCATCATGGACGCAGGACGGATCATTGCCCGCGGCAGCCCGACGGAATTGCTGCACCGTCAGTACAGCAACGCCATCATCGAGCTTCCCGTGGCCGACCTCAGGGGCGACCTGACGATAGGTCACCGGGTGCTCGAAACCCAGGGGCTGATCGAGATCGCCACCGATGACGTCAATTCCGTACTGCAGGAACTCGGACGGCAGGCCACAGGCTTGAACCGTCTGCGCATACGTCAGCCCAATCTCGAGGACCTGTTCCTGGATCTGACCGGCCACTCGCTGCGCGCCTGACAACCGGACTGCATTGTGTTCAAGCGGATCTACGCAATCTTTCGGGCGCGCAATCTGGAATTTCTGCGGGATCGCGGCACCCTGAGCTGGAATATTGTATTGCCGGTTGCGCTGATGTTCGGCCTGTCGTTCATCTTCAGTCACGACCGGCCCCAATACACGGTCGGGGTACTGCAACAAGGTACAGAAATCGACTTCGCTTCCCACCCGTTCCTGCGGACCCGCTACATCGAGTTCGTGCCGATACACGACGAGGCATCGGGATTTCGCAAAGTGGCCCGGCATCAGCTCGACCTGCTGGTGAGCTTCGCAACTCCACCGAGATACTGGGCAAACCCGGATTCATCCAAAGGGTACTTTGCCGAGCTCGCATTGCTGCAGGCAGAGGAAACGGGACACATCGTGAAATCGCCGATCGCCGGGGTAGCGGTTCGCTATGTCGACTGGGTATTGCCTGGCATACTCGCCATGAACATGATGTTCAGCTGCCTGTTCGGCGTCGGTTACGTGGTGGTGCGCTACCGCAAGAATGGTTTCCTGAAACGATTGCGCGCGACGCCACTGCGCGCCATCGAGTTCGTGATAGCCCAGGTTGCTTCGCGCCTGGTACTGATACTCGGAATCACCGTGTTCGTCTACACCGGAACGGCGTGGCTCCTCGAAACCCGCATGGACGGCAGCTACGTCGCCCTGTTCGCCGTCGCGCTGCTCGGCTGTATCACCCTGATATCCCTCGGCCTGCTGGTTGCCGCAAGAGTCGCCAGCGAAGAGCTGGCCGGCGGCCTCCTCAACCTGGCAACCTGGCCGATGATGATGTTGTCCGGTGTGTGGTATTCGCTGGAGTCAGCCAGTGACTGGCTGCGCCAGTTTGCCAATATCTTTCCGTTGACTCATATCCTTGCTGCGGCACGATCGGTAATGCTCGACGGGTCCTCGCTGGCCGGCGTGGCTCCGCAACTCCTCGTGCTTGCACTGATGAGCGCTGCGTTCCTCGGCATTGCCGCAGGCATCTTTCGCTGGCGCCCCAGTTGATTGGCCATGCAACCTGTCATAGACATCGGCGCCAATCTTACGCACGACAGCTTCGACGCCGACCGCGATGATGTAATCCGCAGAGCGATAGCCGCCGGCGTCGAGCATATGATCCTGACCGGCAGCAGCGAAAAGTCCAGCCAGGAGGCAGCCGAGCTCGCCGGGCAGCGGCCGAAACTGTTTCACGCCACAGCCGGCGTACATCCGCACCATGCCGCGGATTACACCGACTCGGTACACGCGAAGCTGCTGGCCCTGACGTCGCGCCCGGCCGTGGTCGCGGTTGGCGAATGCGGGCTCGACTATTACCGGGATCTGTCGCCACGTGCGCAGCAGCGAGCGGCCTTCGAGCGCCAGATCGGGATTGCAATCGACACCGGCCTGCCGCTGTTCCTGCACCAACGCGATGCCCTCGAGGATTTCCTGGCGATGCTGCGGCCCGCTGTCAGTCAGTTGTCCCGCGGCGTTGCACATTGCTTCACCGGCGGTATCAGGGAAATGCAGACCTACCTCGACATGGGCTTGTACATCGGCGTTACCGGCTGGATCAGTGATGATCGCCGGGGAGCGGATCTCGCGGACGCCGTTCGGCATGTGCCGCTCGATCGCGTGATGATCGAAACCGACGCTCCCTACCTGTTGCCCAGGTCGCTGACACCGAAGCCGAAGAGCCGACGCAACGAACCGATGTACCTTCGCGAAGTGCTGCGGGCTGTGGCAGAAGCCATGGATCTGAGTGAAGAGGAAGTCGCCAGCGCAACGACCGCCAACGCGCGACGGTTTTTTGCGATCTGAATCACGGGTCGCGACGGCCGAGGGCGCCGGCCGATCCGGATCGCTTATCAGGCGCGCGCGAAACGGCGCATCTTTTCCCAGTGCGGCCGGAATGCTTCTACCTTGACCTTGGCCGAGGAACGGTCTTTCTCGCCAAACTCTTCCAGCAGGTCGTCCAGGGTACACACGAGTTGCGGGACACCTTTGGTGAAGGAAGCTTCGTCGAGAAACAGGATTCTCCCGGCTACCGGGACTTCCCTGACGATGTGCCGGACGGCGGCAATACGGTCGTACAACGCCGGTTGCGGATTCGCAAAGGTGAAACGGCGGTTTTCGCTGATCACTGTCCATTCCTGCATTTTGTCGCTGCCAAAGACCGTGCCGATGACATCCTTGACGTGAATGATCAGGACACCGTTCGCTGTCAGCAGCACATGATCGATCTGAATCTCGCCTTCATCACCGTTTGGCACGACCAGATCGTCGAAGCGCTCGAAGCCGATCTGCTTCAGGACAGATGCCAGCGTTCGGCTCCGCCCGGATCGACGCCGATGCAGCAACCACAGCAACAGCAAAGCTACGACAAGAATCAATGGAAGCAGGTATATCCCCGGGAAATCAGGCGGCAGAAGGTCATTCATTGCGTGACATATCCGAAACAGGAAACCTGAGGCTTGTTACACCGTGCCATTTATCACCATCCCGTGCATCGTGGTCAAGCGGCGAATCTGTGCTGCAGCGCGTCGTTCAGTGACCGCAGCTCCGGTTCGATTGTAATCGCGCGGCTCGGGCGCGAAAGTATCTTTGCCAGTGCTTCAGGGACCGGTACGATCGCGCCGATCAATGGTTCGACGACCGCTTCGAACTTCGCCGCGTGCGCGGTAGCCACCAGTATCCAGTCTTCGTTCACGCGTTCGGATTCACGCAGCCTGTCGTAAGCACAGGTGGCAGTTGCCGTGTGCGGGCAGACGGCAAAGCCGAAACGCCTGAAATCCTTGCGAATTTGTTCACGAATCTCGTCGTCATTTACAGTACCGGCACGCAAAGCCTTGCTCAGACTGTCGGCATCGCCGAGCAGGTGCCGCAACCTTTCCATATTGCTCGGGTAGCCGACGTCCATGGCCGTTGCAAGGGTTGCAATGCTGGCCCGTGGGCGCCATTTCGAGCCTTGCAGAAAGTCGGCAATGAGGCGGTTGGCGTTAGTAGCCAGAATGATATTGCCGATCGGCAATCCGGCGTGCCGGGCGGCAATGCACGCGAATCCGTTACCCAGGTTTCCTGTCGGCACTATGAACGATGCTTTGCGACCGGTCCGGCGAAAGTGCCGCAAACTCGCATCCGCATAGTAAGTACATTGCGGCAGGAGCCTGCCGATATTGATGCTGTTTGCAGAGCTGAAGCGGTATTCCGCGCGTGAGTCCGGGTCGGACATCATGGCCTTGACCAGTTCCTGGCAGTCGTCAAACGATCCGCGGACGGCGAGCGACAAAACGTTGTCACCCCAGCAAGTCAGTTGTCGCTCCTGCCTCGGAGAGACTCTGCCGTGCGGAAAGAGTACGACGACACGCATGCCAGGCCTGTTGTCGAATGCGGCAGCGACGGCACCACCGGTATCGCCGGAAGTGGCGACCAGTATGGTCAGCGGCTGCTCTCCCCCTTTCTGCAACCTGACCATGCAGGCAGCCAGGAAGCGCGCCCCGACATCCTTGAACGCGGCGGTCGGTCCGTGAAACAGTTCGAGCATGCTGGCATTGCCCCCGGCCATCGGCAAGGTCCTGGTCGGGATCGGAAAGCAAAAGGTCTCTTCGACTATCGTGTCCAGTTCCCCGGCAAGGCGGCTGCCGGCGAAAAACGGCCGCAAAAAAATACTTGCGACAGCGTCAATCGTGTCCGCCCCGGCAAACTGCTGCAGGGAAAAGGTCGGCCAGTGATCCGGCACGAAGAGCCCGCCGTCGGCCGCAATACCGCGAAGCATGGCCTCGTCCAGCGATACCGGGTCACCGGCGCGGGTACTGACAAAATTCATTCGCGGGATTCCACGAACGCGCCAGGCGCGGTCATGGCACTGATCCACGACTGGCATTGGTAGCCGAAGCCTCGGCATGCCTGCTCCATTGCGGTCGCTACATTTGCCGCATCGTTGTTCTCGCACAATGCGAAAATGCTCGGACCACTGCCGGAGAGTGAACAACCGAGCGCATTGGCAATCATTGCTGCCTCTTTGACTGCATGAAAACACGGCACGGAATCCGCTCGCTGCGGTTCTATCACCACGTCCATGAGGGTGCGACGCAGCAATGCAAGGTCACCGCGCTCGCAGGCAAGCAGAAATCCACCGAGGTAACCCTGCTGCTGCAGCCACTGCTCGAGCGTATAGCCGCGCGCCAGTTTTTTTCTGGCACTTGCCGTGCTGATCTGCATTTCCGGGTGCAGCACAACACTGCTGATGCCCTGGATGGCGGTTAACGGAATCATTGTCGGGTGCAGCACATCCGGGCAGAACACCAGGCCGCCGAGGAGGCTGGGCGCCACGTTGTCGGCGTGCGTGCCACCGCTTGCAAACGTCTCACCCCGCAGCGCATAGGGCAGGAGCCGAGGAATCGCAAGCGGTGTTTCGAGCAGGGCGTTGACCGCGACTACGGATGCGACGGCTGAGGCTGCCGAACCGCCCATGCCGGATTGCAGCGGCACACCCTTGCTGATTCTGAGCTCCACGCCGGCACCGGTGCCGTGTGCCTGCCACAATGCTGCGGCCGCAATCGACGCCGTATTCTGTTCGGTATGGGTGGACAGCCAGGGGTGTATCTCCCCATCGAGTCCCCGTACTTCCGCTATCGAAACACCCGGTGTGCTGCTCAGCCGCGCGCTGACATGATCGCCGACGCCCGCAATGGCCAGACCCAGCATGTCGAAGCCGACACCGACGTTGCCGATCGACGCCGGGGCGAATGCAGTTACGCAACGATCAGTGGCCATCACAGCGTACCGTCGCCGATATACGCAGCGAGCCGCAACAGGTCAGCGAAGACACCGCCGGCCGTGACATCCGGGCCTGCGCCGGGCCCCTGCACGATCAAGGGATTCGATGCATACCGGTCGCTGGCAAATTGCACGATGTTGTCGGCAAGTGCGATGTTGCCGAATGCATGTCGGGCATCCAGTTTTTCCAGGCCGACCGATGCTTCGCCACCGGCGTCGAGCCTTGCGACGTACCTCAAAACCTTGCGTTCCGCTTTGCAGGCTTCGAACAAACTCAGCATATGCGCATCGTGCTCTGGTAGCCGCCGCAGGAATTCGTCAGTGGGCAATGCCTGCAGATAGTCCGGGATAAGGTTCTGTACCGGAAACTGACCGATCTCGATGGCCTGTCCCATTTCGCGCGCGATAATCGTCAGTTTGCGCGCAACGTCCATGCCGGATAGGTCATCCCGTGGGTCCGGTTCCGTATAACCACTGCGCATTGCCTGGCGGATGATCTCCGAAAACGGCGTACTCCCGTCGTAGGCGTTGAAAAGGTAGGCAAGCGTGCCCGAGAGTATGCCGACGACCGAATCAATCCGGTCACCGGTATGAATCAGGTCGCGCATGGTGTTGATGATCGGCAATGCGGCGCCGACCGTCGTTTCGTAGAAACAATGGGAGTTTCCGCGTCGCGATGCAGCGAGAAGGCTCCGGTAGTATTCGTACGATCCGCTGAATGCTTTCTTGTTGGGCGTTACGATGTGTATGCCGCGCTCCAGCCAGCCCGCATAGCGAGCTGCCACTTCATTGCTCGCGGAGCAGTCGATGATGACTGCATGCGGCAAATGCTCAGCATGGACGTGCTGTTCGAAGGCCATGAAATCCAGCGGCATGCCACCGGTTCCGCTTGCCGTGCGCCATGACTGCAAATCGAAGCAACGGTCTTCGAGGTGCATGAAGTGCGACCTCGCAATTGCCCGGACCCTTAAATCGAGCCGGAATTCGCGCATCAGGCGTTCCTGCTGGCCATGCATCTGATCGAGCAATGTGCCGCCGACCGAGCCAGGTCCGATGAGGCCGATCGACAGTGTTTTCGACGACAGGTAGAAACCGGAATGGACCGCGCGTAGCGCCCTGGTAACGTCGCTGCTGGCAACAACGGCGGAAATATTGCGCTCTGACGAACCCTGTGCAATGGCCCGAACATTGATCCCTGCCCGTCCCAGTGTGCCGAAGAATTTGGCCGCAATACCGGGCGTGCCGGCCATGCCGTCGCCGACCACCGCGATGATGCTTTGCTCCGGCGCAACGTCGACACTCTGAATCTGGCCGCCGGCCAGTTCCTCTGCAAACGCCTCGCAAATGATGTTCCTCGCACGTTCGGCAAGGCCGTCGGGCACCGCTATGCATATGGAATGCTCGGAACTGGCCTGGGAAATCAGGGTGACGGAGACCCCGGCGTTTTTCAGTGCGGCGAACAGCCGGTCGGCTGTGCCCGGCACGCCGATCATGCCGGCGCCCTCGAGATTGACCAGCGCCATGCTGCTCACGGCAGTGATGCCCTTGATGCCCTGCATCGGATCGGACTGTGGCTGGATCAGACTGCCGGGATGCGCCGCATTGAAAGTGTTCCGGATTGTGATCGGTATGCTTTTTCGCACCGCCGGGCCCATCGTCTGCGGATGGATCACTTTGGCGCCGAAATACGCAAGTTCCATTGCTTCGTTGTACGAAAGTGAATCAATGACCCGAGCATCCGGAACCCGACGCGGATCGGCGCTCAATACACCATCCACGTCGGTCCAGATCGTCAATTTCGCAGCATTGGCCAGCGCGGCGAATATAGCAGCCGAAAAATCGCTGCCGTTGCGACCGAGGGTGGTTTGCAACCCTTCCTCGTCGCTGGCGATAAAACCCGTCATGACCAACACCCTGCCGGGATTCGCAGCTACTTCCGTTGCCCATTTGCGTTGCGAGGCCTCCCACATCACCGACGGTCCCAGTTCGCCGTGCCGCACCGTGATCACGCGACGGGCGTCGAGCCAGTTCCCTGCATTGCGGCTACCGAGTTCCTGGGCGAGAAACGCTGCCATCAACCTTGCAGACCAGATCTCACCGTATCCGGAGACAATTTCGCGGCTGCGCTGCGTGGCCGATTTGACCAGGGCGACGGAACGCAATATATCGCCAATGTCCGCGGCATCCTGCCCCCACAGGTCGAGAATCCGAACAAGGGCTCCACCCTGCAACAAGCTCCGGGCGGTATCCGTGTGCCGCTCGCCGATATCCCGAAGTTCATCGACAAAAGCACGGTCGTCCCTTTCCGAAATGGCAACCAGTCTAAGCAGTTTGTCGGTCATGCCGCCCATCGCCGACACGACGATACCGAGCCGCGCAACGGGCAACTCCTGCAGTATCCCGGCCACAGTGCGAAAGCAGTCTGCGTCCGCAAGGCTGCTGCCGCCGAACTTGTGAATATTCCAGGGATCGTGTGTCAAGGGCGACTCTCTGCCGCAAACAAAGCCGCTAATGATAGCGATACACTCAACAATCGTCGCCAGTTTTATCTGAAATTGGTTGGGACCGAAATCGGGTGTATGGTGGGGCGTGTAGGATTTGAACCTACGACCAATCGGTTAAAAGCCGAATGCTCTACCTCTGAGCTAACGCCCCGCATGAATCCGGTCGTATGGCCGGCAGCCGGGCGGCATGATACCGGACCGGCGGCAAATGACAACCAGCGAGACCGGTGTCGTCCTAGTGACCTTCCTCGATCATGCGCTGCAATCGCTGATCGGCCAGCCTGGCCGCCGTTGTGTCCGCAAAATCGGTTTGCACACGGCCGAGGGCCGCGCGTGCATCTTCCCAGCGCTTCAGTTCGTAATTGCAGAAACCCATCTTCAGCAATGCATCCGGCACCTTGCGCGAACGCGGATAGTCATTTACCACCGTGGTGAACTGTCTCAGCGCCTGATCGAAACGTTCGGTCACGTAATACGCTTCGGCCAGCCAATACTGGGCGTTGTCTGCCATCTGGCTTTCCGGAAAACTCGCCAGGAACTGCTTGAACGCCATCTCGGCGTCGTCGTAATGCTGTTCCTTGATCATTTCCAGAGCGGCCTGGTAATTGTCACGGTCCGATCCGCCAGGCACGGGCAATTTCCCGGCCGCGCTGCCGGCACTTGCACCTGCACCGGCAATCTTGACACTTTCCTCCAGGACCTGCAGCCGCTCGTCAAGATCCACGTACAAATCGCGCTGGCGATCCGCCGAATTCGCATTCTCATGCTCGAGCGATTCGACCCTGCCCTGCAGCTCTGCACTTTGCCGTTGCAGTGCGTCGGATTGCACAGTCAGTTCGACCAGGCTGCCGTTGGCAAGGATCCGCTCTACGGCAGCAAGCCGCTGGTCCATTTCATTCAGCTTGATCAATACCGGATCCTCTGCCGGCGATGTCAGCGCACATCCACTTACCGTGGCCAACGCCGCCAGCAAGAGCAAGCGAGAACCGGACATTTTCACGTCATCCATTCCTATTGCGTGTACTTGATTTCAACACGTCGATTGAGGCTGTACGCCTCTTCGTCGCTGCCGGTCGAAGCGGGGCGTTCCTCGCCAAAACTTACCGTCGAGATCTGGTTGGCCGATGCACCTTGTATGAGCATCATCCTGCGCACGGTTTGCGAACGCCGTTCACCGAGGCCTATGTTGTACTCGCGCGAGCCACGCTCGTCCGCATGGCCTTCAAGGCGGGCACTGATACCGGGATTGTTGGCCAGGTGAGTAGCATGTCGCGACAGCAGATCGGTGTACTCCGGTCGAAGCTCCGACTGGTCAAAATCAAAATAGATGATCATGCCCATCTGGCCGTCGGGACCGAGCAGATCGTTATCCACGAATTCGCCGCCGCTCAAGCCATCGTCGCCGTATCCGCCGGTACTTGTATCGCTGCCCACTTCACTTCCTGCCGTGGTCGCTTCGGGATCGGGAATCGTATTCTTGCTGCAGCCGACCGCAGCCAGCGCCAGCAGGACCATCAAGGCCAGTGTCGAATTTCTCATGGTTGTAACCCTTTTTGTGCCCAAGTTAGTCAATAAAAACATTATAAATCCGTTTATTACGGTACTTATCTCACAAAATGCGTGAACTTAGCCGGCCGCCTAGAACAACGGAAACGGTGACCACACCGGTTCACGGACATCCGATTGTCCTGCGGCGAGGCGGCTGCGGACAAGCCCGTCCGCCGAGACGGTTTCCAGTACGCCGTTACGCCCCTGCCTGGTCGCGTATATCAATGAATCGCTGTTTGGCGCGAAACTCGGTGACTCGTCCTGGCTGCCGGCGGATACGACCAGCAATTGCCGCGTTTCCACATCCAGCACGGCAATTCGGTAATTGCCGCGGTCCAGGTGCACGAGCGCCAGCTTTTTGCCATCCGGCGACATTCTCGGCCTGGCATTATAGCTGCCTTCGAATGTCACCCGCTCCGCAGTTCCGCCGCTGGCGCTCACTTTGTAGATCTGCGGTCCGCCGCTTCGGTCCGATGTGAAGTAGATTTCGCGACCATCCGGGGACCAGCTGCCCTCGGTGTCGATTGCGCGATCGGTGGTGAGGCGGGTCAGTTCCCGGCCGTTAAGGTCCAGCGTATGGATGTCGAGATTGCCGTCGACCCCGCCCAGCGTCAGCACCAGCTGGCGCCCGTCCGGCGAAAACGCGGGCGAGCCGTTGATACCGGGCAGACTCGAGACCTTGATTCGATTGCCCGTGCGCAGCGTCTGCACGAATATACCCGATTGATTGCCCTCGAAGGACACGTAGGCAAGCCGGCGGCTGTCGGGTGACCATGCCGGCGACATGATGGGATCGCGCGATTCCATGATCGTGTTTTCATTCTCACCGTCGGCATCCGAGACCACCAGCGTGTAAGTTTTGCCGGCTCCCTGCCCCTGCGACGTCACGTATGCCACTTGGGTTCCGAAGACGCCCGGAATGCCCGTGAGTTTCTCGTAGATCATGTCTGCCGCCCGATGCGCGGCCGAGCGCATGGTGCCGCGGCTGGCCGGCATGCGATACCCGACAAGCTGCTGCTTGCCGAATACGTCGAACAGCTGGAATTGAATGCTGTAAGCGTTGTCGCCGGTCTGGGTCACCTTGCCGACGACTATCGCCTCGACACCGAGTATCGACCAGTCATCGAAGTCCACGTCGACCCCGGCGGTCGGCTTCTGCAGCATGCTGATTTCGTCAACGGCATCGAAGCGGCCGCTGCGCTCGAGGTCCGCGGCGATAACCCCTGCAATATCCAGTGGTGCGCCGGCACCACTGCCTTCCCAGCCGAAGGGCACGACCGCCACCGGTGTACGCTGTCCTACGCCTTTGGTGATCTCGATGACCAGCTCGGCCCGTGCCGACAGGCAGCAGGTGACCATGAGCAGCGTACCGACGGATCGTTGCAAACTGTGCATATATGGTTTCCGCATCAGGGCTCAAGCCTCTCTATTGTTCAGTTTTCAGTATCAAGCGCAAGTTTCTGTCGAAAACACTCGGATCCGGAGGCAGCGGTAACGGCGACGCACGGAACACGGCAGCCTCGACCGACCGTCTCAGGGCATCGTCTCCGTCGCACCGGACTATCTCGACCCCGACCACCTCGCCGCCGGGAACCTGCCGCACGATCACCTCGCATTCGCTGCCGAAGCGCGCGCTCGCCGGTGGCGCCCAGTTCCGGTAAATATGATTGTGTATGGAAAGTTCGTAGCGCTCCTGCAAGCCGGCATTCATCGCGGCCAGGCGCTGCTCCTCCGCTTCTATCTCGGCGTCTCGGCGCTGCTGTTGCGCAGCAAGTTCCGCTTCCTTGCGCAATCGCTCATTCTCCTGGCGTTGGCGCTCGAGATCCTCGAGGCGTTTACGTTCCGCCTCCTGTTCCCGTTTCTCTCGTTCCGCTTCATCGCGTTGCCTGCGCTCGACTTCAGCCTGCTGTTTACGCTTTTCTTCCGCGGCTTTCTCGAGCCGAATCCGCTCCTGCTCTGCGCGCAGGTCTTCGAGCCGTTTCTGCTCCTCCGCCACACGGCGCTGTTCCACTTCAGGATCCGGTTGCGGAACGACCTCCGGTTCGCGTTCGGGCTCCGGCTCGATCACCGGCGGCAACTCGACAACAGGCGCATGCGCAAGTTCGGTATCGGTCAGCAAGCTCGCGCTGATTGCCAGTGGAATCACCGGATGCTTCGGTCGCGAAAAATCGTAGACGAACACCATCGACGCAAGCAGCAGCGCGTGCAGAATCGCGGCAAGAAATGCCGGGATGATGTTATAGGTATCACGGATCATCGCAATTGCTCTGCCCTACTCCGGCACGGGATAGGTTTCCAGGGGATCCGTGACGAAACCGACCTTGTCCGCACCCGCCTGCTGCAACAGCACCATGGCGCCGACCACGTTGCCGTAGGGAACTGCACGATCGGCCTTCACCAGCACCGGTGTATCCGGCCGTTTGCCTAACACCGCGGCGGTCAACGAAACGATCTTCTGGGCACCGGACGGTTTGTCTTCGTCATCGCCAATATTGATATACAGGTTTCCCTGGGCGTCGACGCTGATCACGATCGGCGGGTGGTCGGGTTCGTTGGCAATGGGTTCCGCTCCGGCTTTCGGCAGATCGACCTTGACGCCCTGGGTAAGCAATGGAGCTGTCACCATGAAAATGATCAGCAGCACCAGCATCACGTCGATATACGGTACGACGTTGATCTCGCCCATGAGTTTGCGTTTCTGCAGCGGTGAGGGCATCTCAGGCGCTCCTCTTTTTCGATCGCGTATGCCGTTGCAGGATGCTCAGGAACTCCTCGGTGAAACTGTCGTAACGGATTTCCAGTCTCGCCACCTTGTCCGAATAGCGATTGAATGCGACCACGGCCGGAATGGCGGCAAACAGGCCCATGGCCGTGGCAATCAGTGCCTCGGCAATGCCCGGCGCAACCTGCGCCAGCGTTGCGGTCTGCGCATTACCCAGTCCGCGAAAGGAATTCATGATGCCGATGACGGTACCGAACAGGCCGACGTAGGGACTGGTGGAACCGATGGTCGCAAGTGTCGCCAGGCTCTGCTCCAGTCGGTCGACTTCCCGCATCTGGGCGACGCGCATGGCGCGCCGGCTTTCCTCCAGTACCTTGTCCGGCTGAATGTCGTCCTGTTGTGACCCGCGGTTGAACTCCCGGAACCCGGCTTCGAAAATGCTGGCCATGCCGACGCTGCCGTCCTTCTGCCGGGTGGCATTGCGATACAGGGTGTTCAGGTCGCCACCCGACCAGAAGTTTGCCTCGAACTCGTCGGAAGCGGACTTGGTGCGCATGATCAGCCGCCGTTTCGTGAAGATGATGCTCCAGGAAACAAAGGAAGCAACGAGCAGCGACAGCATCACCAGCTGCACCACCACGCTTGCGCCCATGACCAGGCTGATGAACGACAAATTCGTTGTCATAGTAAGGAGTCCTTGAAGAGAGTTTCGGGCAGGCGGGCAGGCTTCAATGTGTCGGCGTTGAGAAACGCGGCGCGTATGCTGCCACGACACAGCAGTTCGCCGTCGATGTTGTTACGAAAGATGTCCTGTCCAATGGAAAAGGTCGCACGCGACAGGTCTGTAAGACGCGCAGTCACGGCCAGCTGATCGTTGAACCTGGCCGGCGAGACGAACTGCGCAGTCATGTCAACCACGACAAAAATCCGCCTGTCCATTTTCATCAGGATGTCCTGTTCGACGCCCAGAGATCGAATCCACTCCGTGCGCGCACGCTCCATGAACTTGAAGTAGTTCGCGTAATAGACCACGCCCTGGGCGTCGCTGTCCTCGTAATAGACACGGACGGGCCAGACGAAAGTTTTGCCGTTCTTGCTATCACTCACTACAGGCTGCTCACTACAGGCTGCTCACGACTGGCTGCTCACGACCGGTCGAATAGCGGCAGTTCCGGAACAGGATCTCGTGCAGGCGGCGACAGGCCGAAATGCAGATAGGCATTGCGCGTGGCAACCCGGCCCCGGGCGGTGCGCATCATGAAGCCCTGTTGAATCAGGTAGGGCTCGAGGACGTCCTCGATCGTCCCGCGCTCCTCACTCACCGCTGCGGCCAGGCTGTCGATGCCGACAGGTCCGCCGTCGAACTTTTCGATGATTGTCTGCAGCAAGCGCCGATCCATGGCATCGAATCCATTCGGATCGACCTCCAGCATGTCCATGGCACTGACGGCGACCGCTTCGGTAACGACGCCATCCGCCTGCACTTCGGCAAAATCGCGTACCCGCCGCAATAACCGGTTGACGATACGTGGCGTGCCGCGAGCCCGACGGGCAATCTGCTTCGCGCCTGCGGCCTCGATCGGCAGGTTGAAAATCCCGGCGGAGCGATGCGCAATCGCCTCGAGTTCCTCCACCGAGTAGAACTCGAGCCGTTGCACGATGCCGAACCGGTCTCGTAGCGGTGAGGTCAGCAGGCCTGCCCGCGTGGTTGCGCCTACGAGGGTGAATGGCGGCAGGTCCAGCTTGATCGAGCGTGCCGCCGGACCTTCGCCGATCATGATATCGAGCTGAAAGTCCTCCATCGCCGGGTAAAGCACCTCTTCCACCACCGGGCTCAGTCGATGAATCTCGTCCACAAAAAGCACGTCATTGGGCTCGAGATTGGTCAGAATGGCGGCGAGGTCACCGGGCCGTTCCAGCACAGGTCCGGCGGTCAGTCGCAGATTGACACCCATTTCGTTGGCAATGATATGCGCGAGCGTCGTTTTGCCGAGGCCGGGCGGACCGAAAATCAGCACGTGATCCAGCGCCTCGCGGCGATTGCGGGCCGCTGTCACGAAAATACGCATTTGCTCCTTGACCACCGGTTGGCCGACGTAGTCTTTCAGTGTCTTCGGACGAATGGCGCGATCGATCGCGCGGTCCTCTTCCCGGGAAACGGCGGCGGTTATCCTGTCGTGTTCGATGCCAGCCATGACTCAGTTGACAACCCGCTTGAGGGCAAGACGTAAGATTTCTTCCGCCGACTTGCCGTCGGTGTCCAGTTGCGCAAGCAGGCGTTTGACTTCGGCCGGCTTGTAGCCGAGCGCCACGAGTGCGTCCGCGGCCTCGTTCCGCGGCTCAGCACTTGCAGCAGCCGTTCTTCCGCCTTCGGTGCCTGACGCGCGGTCGAGGCGGTCGCGCATTTCGATGATCAATCGCTCGGCGGTCTTGCGCCCTACGCCGGGTATCTTCACCAGCCTCGCCGTGTCTTCGAGGCGCACACAACGATGAAAATCACTGACGCTCATCGCAGAGAGTACCGACAATGCAATTCTTGCCCCGACACCGCTGACCCGAAGCAGGCTGCGAAACAGCGCTTTTTCCCCGTCGCTGGCGAATCCATAAAGTATCTGGGCATCCTCGCGCACTTGCAGATGTGTGTACAGAAATACTTCCTGTCCGATCGGTGGCAGCTCCAGGAACGTCGACATCGGTGTCTCAACCTGGTACCCGACACCATTGCACTCGAGAATTATTTGCGGAGCCTGTTTCGCGGCCAGCAAGCCGCGCAGCGATCCGATCATCGTCGCCCCGCCAGCAACTCGCTGCTGGCCAGCCGTTCCCGGAGCCTGCGCTGGTGCCCGTAACAGATCGCCGCCGCCAGTGCATCGGCTGCGTCGGGCGCCGGATTGCCGTCCAACCTGAGCATCGATTTCACCATGTGCTGAATCTGTTCCTTGGTTGCTGCGCCTGTACCCACGACCGCCAGCTTGATCTCGCGCGGCGAATACTCGACAACCGTTACGTCAAAAGCAAAAGTTGCGCAAATAGCGGCCGATCGGGCGTGTCCGAGCTTGAGCGCACTGCCAGCATTGCGGTTGACGAACACGCTTTCGATTGCGACAACCTGCGGCTGATACTCCGCGACGATTTGCGACACCGATCTGAATATCGTGCGCAATCGCTCTGCGAACGATCCTTCTGCACTGCCGACCGCACCGCTGGCAACAAAAGCAGCGGCATCGCCCGTGAAATCAATGACGCCAAACCCGGTGATGCGGGACCCGGGATCGATGCCGAGCACTCTCAAGGCGTCAGTCAAGTGTCACCTCACAGCTTCGCGAGTATGTCTGAGGATATGTCGGCATTGCTGTAAACATTCTGCACGTCGTCAAGGTCCTCGAGCATTTCCAGCATCCTGACCATGGCACTGGCGGTTTCCAGATCCAGATCCGCCGAGATGCTGGCGCGCATGGTCAGCTCAGAACTTTCCGGCTCCAGTCCGGCCTTACGCATGGCGTCGCGCACACCTTCGAAGTCGCCCGGGTCCGTCAACACTTCGATCGACCTGTCCGAGTCGACGATGACGTCTTCGGCTCCGGCCTCGATAGCCGCCTCCATCACCCTGTCTTCGTCGCTGCCGGTCGGGTAGGACAGCAAGCCGACCTGGTTGAACAGGTAGTTTACGGAGCCACCGGCCCCGAGGTTGCCGCCGAATTTGGAAAACGCATGCCGCACATCCGCAACCGTACGATTGCGATTGTCCGTCAGCACGTCGACGATCACTGCCGTACCGCCGGGACCGTATCCTTCATAACGAATCTCCTGGTAGTCGTCCGCGTCGAGTTCACCGGCCCCACGCCGGATCGCGCGATCGATGTTGTCTCGCGGCATACTTTGCGCCTTTGCCTTGTCTACGGCGAGACGCAACCGGGGATTCGATGCAATTTCGCTGCCGCCGATTCGCGCGGCAATGGTAATTTCCTTGATGAGTTTGGTGAATAACTTGCCGCGCTTCTTGTCCTGGGCGCCCTTACGGTGCTGGATATTCGCCCACTTGCTATGACCTGCCATGATGACCGTTTGCTAATGTGCCGCCCAAAATCAGCGCGTATGATACCGGCTAAACTGGCTCTGCACACCATAGACAAACCGCCAAATGGTCACTTCTGCACGCGAAAATCCGGAACAAGGCACGGAACAGGGCGGTATCGTCGCAAAAGCCCGACGCTTTCTCGATGCCCTGCCGCAACCGTTGCAATCCGCCTCCCAGCAAAGCGAGGCGGCAGCCATAGTGGCGATTGTGCAGGCGCTGGGATTGCCACCACCGCTCCTGGCCGCGGCCTCTGTGTACCCGCTCGTGCGCGATGGCCTGGTCATGCGCGAAGCAATAGCGGCGAGCGAGATTGCCGAACTCGCGGATACGGTCGACGGCCTGGTGCAGTTGGGCCGCTTTTCCTTGCCGACGGACTGGAGACCGGGCGAAGCATTGGCGACGCAACAGTCAGAAGCGTTGCGGAAAATGCTGCTCGCGGTGGTCTCCGATGCACGACTGGTCCTGATCCGTATCGCCGAGCAGCTGCACAAGTTGCGCCTTGCGAAGAACGCGGCGCCGGAAATACAACGCGCAATGGCCATCGAGACGCGCGAGATCCATGCGGCCCTCGCCAACCGGCTGGGCGTCTGGCAACTGAAATGGGAACTCGAGGACTTGTCATTCCGCTACCTCGAACCCGGTACCTACCAGAAAATCGCCCGATCCCTCAATGAAAAGCGGGCCGAACGTGAGGGATTCATCGATGAAGTGATCGCAAAACTCCGGCAGGAACTGACCGCAAACGGCATAGCCGGAGAAATCAGCGGAAGGCCGAAACACATCTACAGCATCTGGCGAAAGATGCAACGCAAAGGCATCGCCCTGGGCCAGATGTTCGACATCCGTGCTGTGCGCGTACTGGTCGACAACGTCAAGGAGTGCTACACAGTGCTCGGCATCGTGCATAACCTCTGGTCGTATTTGCCCGGTGAATTCGACGACTACATTGCCAACCCCAAGGACAATAACTACCAGTCGCTGCACACAGCGGTGATGGGACCGAACGGACAGGTCGTCGAAGTGCAGATTCGCACACACGAAATGCATCGGCACGCCGAGCTCGGTGTCGCCGCGCACTGGAAGTACAAGGAAGGCGTGGCCGCACAGGCAGCGTTCGACCAGAAGATCCAGTTCCTGCGCAAGCTGCTCGAGCCAAGCGGGATGGATGACGACCTGCTCGATCGAATGCGTGACGACCTGTTCGAGGATCGTGTCTACGCTGTCAGTCCGAAAGGAGACGTTGTCGAGATGCCGGCGGACTCCACGCCGCTCGATTTTGCCTACCACGTGCACACACAGGTAGGACATCGATGTCGCGGTGCAAAAGTGAACGGGCGAATCGTCCCGTTGACCTACAAGGTGAAGAATGGCGACAAGATCGAGATCATCACGGGCAGCAAGCAGCTGCCGAGCCGCGACTGGCTCAATCCGCAGCTCGGGTACCTGGCGTCGGCGCGCAGCCGTGCCAAGGTGCGCAACTGGTTTCGCACACTGGACAAGGACCAGCATCGCAAGCAGGGGCGCGAAATCCTCGATCGGGAGCTCGATCGCCTCAACATCCGTGATCTGCCCGGCGAGGCGATTGCCAGACAGTTGAAGCTGGCGGACAGCGAGGCGATGCACACCGCCCTCGGGTCGGGTGATCTGGCACCGGCCGCGATCGCTGCCGCGGTACAGCAATTGCGCGGTGAAACCCAGGACGAGATTTCGCAGCGTCGCCGACAGCGGCAGAAACACGGCGCAGCGTCTGACGAAATCGCGGTCAGCGGCGTCGGCGACCTCATGTGCAACTTCGCGCGTTGCTGCCGGCCGGTACCTCCGGAGGACATCGTCGGCTATATAACGCTCGGACGCGGAGTGAGCATTCATCGTCAGGACTGCGGCAACTATCTCAGTCTGCATGCCCGCCATCCCGAGCGCGTGATCGAAGTCAACTGGGGCGCGCCATCCAGCGCAACCTATCCGGCGCAAATGCAGCTCTATGCCTATGACAGGCAGGGGCTGCTGCGCGATATCAGCACGCTGCTGACTGAAGAAAAAATCAGCATCGACAGCGTGCAGACGCGGTCCGACAAGCAAGGACTTCAGGTGGTCATGGACATCGGAATTTCTGTGCCGGGCCTTGCCGCCTTGAGTCGGGTGATATCACGACTCGAACAGTTGCCCAACGTCACCTCTGTCAAACGCAAGAACTGACAGAGTGCTTACGGAAGTGCCCTTTCAGACGGTCCTCAGCGGTTCGGGAAATTCAATGCTCTCTTGTCAACGGCCAGGGACGCTTCGTGTATTGCCTCGGCCAGGCTGGGATGAGCATGAATGGTACGTTGCAGGTCCTCCGTACTGGCGGAAAACTCCATAGCCAGTACTGCCTCCGAAATCAATTCACCGGCCATCGGTCCGAGGATGTGCACCCCCAGGATCTCATCGTCATCCCTGGCCGCAATGATCTTGACCATCCCCGCGGTCTGTTCCATGGCCTTGGCGCGGCCGCTGGCCGCAAACGGAAACGTACCGGTCTTGTATGAGCGCCCGCTGGATTTGACTTCCTCTTCGGTTTTCCCGACCCAGGCAATTTCCGGCGCGGTATAGATGACAGACGGTACGACGTTGTAATTCATTTCGGCGACCTCGCCGGCTATCAGGTCCGCCGCCATCACGCCTTCTTCGGACCCCTTGTGCGCAAGCATTGGCCCGCGGACACAATCGCCGACCGCAAAGACCCGCTTGGCGCTGGTACGGCATTCATGATCGACGGCGATGAAGCCGCGCTCGTCCAGCGTCACGCCGGCGTCTTCAGCCAGCAAACCTTCGGTATACGGTCGCCGCCCGACTGCGACGATCAGCCGGTCGACTTCCAGCGTCTGCGCACCGGACTTGTCCTGATACCCGACTTGCACCGAATTCTCCCGGGCCTTGGCGGATGTCATCTTCGCACCGAGCCGGAGTTCGAGGCCTTGCTTCCTGAACTGGCGTGCAGCTTCGTTGGCGATATCCCGATCCGCCATGAACAGAAAATCGTCCATTGCCTCGAG
>Ga0299906_10000930_pt1 | contig 25524 bp, 24 predicted proteins | sample RVTome_14_FD_200259 | JGI IMG/M metagenome (GOLD analysis project Ga0299906, IMG submission 200259) | Soil microbial communities from uranium-contaminated site in the Upper Colorado River Basin, Wyoming, United States - RVT145D125 (version 2) ...
GGCCGCGAGACGCCGCCCACGGTGACCGCCTGCTCCTGCATGCCCTCGAGCAGCGCGGACTGGGTCTTCGGCGTCGCGCGGTTGATCTCGTCGGCGAGCACGATATGGGCGAACAGCGGGCCCGGCTGGTACTGGAAGTGCTTCCCGCCGCCCGCGTCCTCGACCACGATGTTCGTCCCGAGGATGTCGGCGGGCATCAGATCCGGCGTGAACTGGACGCGCGCGAACGAGAGGTCGAGGCTCTGCGCGAGCGTCTTGACGAGCAGGGTCTTGCCCAGGCCGGGCACCCCCTCGAGCAGCACGTGGCCGCCCGCGAACATCCCGGTGAGGACGCCGGTGATGATCTCGGCCTGGCCGACGATCAGCTTCTCCACTTCGGCGCGCAGCCCGGTGAAGGCGCGCACGAAGCTTTCGACCTGGGCTGGCGCGCTCATGAGCTCCTCTGGCAAGGCCGTCCCACCCCCGCATTATGCGGTCCATTGCGACGCCGCCGGGTGATTCGCGTCACTTCGCTGGCCGAATTTCGACCCGGTCCGGCGTGCCATTGTAGGGGCGCTCGCGCCGCGCCGCCGGCGCTCACGCAGTGGCCGCGAAGAACGCCCGCACGTCCGCCAGCTCCCGCGTCCGGGTCATCGGCGGCAGGCCGTCGAGCAGCGTCCGGCCGTACGGCCTGGCGAGCGCGCGGGGATCGCAGAGGACGAGCACGCCGCGGTCGTGCTCGCCCCGGATCAGGCGGCCGGCGCCCTGCTTGAGCGCGATCGCCGCCTGCGGCAGCTGGAAGTCGAAGAACGGGTTGTGGCCCTGCTCGCGCAGGTGCGCAAGGCGCGCGGCGAGCACCGGGTCGTCGGGCGGCGCGAACGGCAGCTTGTCGATCACCACCACGGACAGCGCCTCGCCGCGGACGTCGACCCCCTCCCAGAACGAGGCGGAGCCGACGAGCACGGCGTTGCCCAGCCGGCGGAACCGGTCGAGCAGCTCGCTGCGCGAGCCGTCGCCCTGGGCGAGCAGCGGGAGCGCGAGCCCGAGCTCCGGCAGCCGCGCCGCGAGGCGTTCCCGCGCGCGTCGCATCGCGCGCAGCGTCGTGAAGAGCAGGAAGGCGCGCCCGCCGCTCGCGGCGAGCACCGGCAATGCGGCATCGACGACCGCATCGGTATGGGCGAGGGTGTTCGGCTCCGGCAGGCCCCGCGGCAGGTAGAGCAGCGCGTTGGCCGCGAAATCGAACGGGCTTTCCCAGCTCGCGGTCGCCGCGCCCTCGAGGCCGAGCTGGCGCTGGTAGTGGCCGAAATCACCCCGCGCTGCGAGCGTCGCGGAGGTGAGGATCCACGCCCGCGGCGAGTCCTCGACCTGCCGCCGAAAAGCCTCGGCGACGCTGAGCGGGGTCATGTGGAGCGCCAGCGCCTGCGGGTAGCCTTCCGCCCAGCGCACGAGGTCGTCGCGCGCCTCGTCGCTCCAGCGCTCGAGCAGGGCGTGGAGCGCGCCGGCCCGCCGCGCGCAGTTCGCGAGCCCCTCGCCGCGCTCGGCCAGCGCCGCGAGCGCGCGAGAGAGATTCCCGAGCGACGCGCGCAGCACCGCGAGCGCTTCGCCGAACGCCCGGTTGTCTTCGAGCGCGGCGGCCGGCACGTGCCCGTCCTGCAGGCCGCCCGCGAGGCGCAGGTCGCGCGTCGCCTTGTCCGCCCGCCGCACGAGCTCCGGCAGCTCGCGCACGTCGCGCGCCTCCGCCGCGCCCGCGGCGAGCGCGTCCCGGCAGAGCTCGAGCAGCTGCCCGGTCGAAACGGTCTCGCCGAAGAACGCGGTGGCGGTGTCGGGCAGCTGATGCGCCTCGTCGAGGATCACGGTGTTGCACGCGGGGAGCAGCTCCGCCACCGCCTCGTCGCGCAGCACGACGTCGGCGAAGAAGAGATGGTGGTTCACCACCACGACGTCGGCGGCGAGCGCCTCGCGGCGTGCCTTCATGAGGAAGCACCGCCCGAAGTCCCCGCAGCGCGCGCCCAGGCAGTTGTCGCGCGTCGACGTTGCGAGCGCCCACGCGGGCGAATCCTCGGGGACGTCGGCGAGCTCGGCCTTGTCGCCGGTGCGCGACTGCGCGGCGAAGCGCCCGATCGCGCGCAAGTCAGCGGCGTCCTGCCGGCTCGCGAAACGCCCATCGCCGAGATTGCGGTCCAGGTGGTGGTGGCAGACGTAGTTCGCGCGCCCTTTGAGCAGCGCCGCCGTGACCGACAGCCCGAGCGCCCGGCGCACCGCCGGCAGGTCGCGGAGGAAGAGCTGGTCCTGCAGCGTCTTCGTTCCGGTGGAGATGATCACCTTGCCGCCGACGAGCAGCGCCGGCACGAGGTAGGCGACGGTCTTGCCGGTGCCGGTGCCCGCTTCCGCGAGCAGCACGCGCCGGTTGCGCATCGCGTCCGCGACGCGCACCGCCATCTCGCGCTGCTGCTCGCGGAAGCGGTACCCGGGGATCGCCCGGCTGAGCGGTCCGTCGGGCGCGAAGATCGCGGCGAGCGTCTCCTCGATCGCGCCCGGCGTCAATGGCTAGCCCTCGCGCGAAGTGCGCTCGGGCGTTCGCCCTTGGGGCGGCCCGGCGGGTTCACGGGATCTCGTCGACTTTGACCCAGACCGACGAGGTGCCGACGCGCGTGGCCGAGCCGCCCGAGAGCACCCCGGACTGCGAGCGCGCAGCGGACTGGTCGATGCCGCCGAGCGGGAACCACTCGCCGAGCCGGCCGCTCGCCGTCGTGACGATCCGCTGGTAGTCGGCGGACCCGGGTCCGGCCCCGCCCGCGCTGGCGGTCTGCGGCGCGATGTCGAGGAAGACGCGGTCGCCGGAGAGGCGCGGGATCACGGCGAAACCGCTCGACACGTTCCGGTACGTGGTGGTGTTGCGGACCACCGCGCCGCCCGGCGTCTGGGTCACGACCGTGCCCGACACCGGCAGCGACTGGCCCACGGCGATGTAAGCGGGGCTTCCTTCGAGCGCCTGCACCTGGCTCGTGAAGCGGTCATCGCGCGCGCCGTGCGACTCGCGGGCGCTGATGCTGAGGCCGGACTCGCGGCGCGGCGGCTCGTTCACGCCGACGCGGACATCGCCGCCGGCGACCGTGCCGGAGACGCGGGCATCGCGGCGGTCGAAGCTGCCCGCGGCGTCCTGGCGCACCGAGATCAGCAGCCGCCGCGGCATGCGGTCGAGCGTCGCGATCACCTGGCGCAACTGCGCGATGTTGGCGCGGCTCGCCCGGATCACGAGCGTGCTCTGCATCCCGCTGAGCGCACCGCCCGGCTCCACCAGCGGCCGGAGCGTGGGGATGATCTGGTCGGCCGTCAGGTATCTGAGCTCGATCACCTCGACCTCGTCCGCCCGGGCGACGCCGGACGCGAGCAGGCAAGCGAACAGGAGCGAGACGAGCTTCATGGCAGCTTCCTAGACGACGGGGGCAAGGCCTCTCAGCCTAACGCGCCCCGTTCAATCTGGTGCACCCCGCGATCGCGCGCGTCGGGCAGGGTGCCGGTTTCGATCGGGGAGGTCGTCCCGGCGCGCCCCGCGCGCCGGCTTTACAAGTACGCGCGCTGCGTCTAAATTACCTGAAATATGCGGTACAAGGCAATGTTTTCAATTGCGTTTGCGGCCATGGTTCTGGGCGGCTGCGCGATCAGCCGACCCATCGCGCCGCAGCGTGACCGCCCGGTGACGCCCTCGCCCGCCGCGTCCGAGTCGGCGGTGGAGCTCGCCTTCACGGCGCTTTCGCTCGTAGGCACGCCATACGCCTATGGGGGCAGCTCGCCGGACACCGGTTTCGACTGCTCGGGCTTTGTCGTCTATGTCTACGCGCGCGCACTGGAGGTGAGCGTGCCTCGGCGCACGTCCGACCTCGCTCGCACCGGAGTCCCGGTCGCCCGCAGCGACCTGCGACCGGGGGATCTCGTCTTCCACAACACGCTCGGGTGGTCGTTCTCGCACGTCGGCATCTATCTCGGCGAGATGCGGTTCGTGCACGCGCCGAGCACCGGCGGCGCCGTGCGCGTCGCGGACATGCGGCTCGGCTTTTGGACGCGGCGATTCGACGGGGCGAGGCGGATCGCGTTCTGACGCGCGGTCGTCGTACCGGGCCGGCCGGCAGTCAGCGAGCGAGGCTCGCGCCGATCGCCTGGCGCAGGCTGCTCGTCGAACGCCTGCAGCACAGCACCGGCAGCCCCTGCGCCCGCGCCTGGTCGCGGAACGTGCGCATCACGTTGTGCCCCAGGAAGTCGGTGAAGAGGATCACCACCTGGATCCCCGCCGGCACCAGCGCGCGCCGTTGATGGCCCGGCTGGCGTCCGGAGATGTGCGACGCGATCCGGATGCCGAACTCCCCCAGGACGTCGGGGATGTTGCCGAGCCGGTCGGCTCCTACCAGCAGCGCATTCATGTCGAGCTCCGCATATGAACGCCGCACCGGCGGGGTTGGCCGTGTCAAGAATGATACGTATTCTCATCCACATTGCAAGTGAGAATCATTCCTGTTACAGTGGTAGGTACCAAACCCCGATGGAGCGCTCACCCATGTCACGCCCGGTCTTCGGTCGGCTCGCCGCGCTCGCGGTCACTCTCACCCTCGCGGCGCCGGCCTTCGGTCAGCAGGTCCTGAACGTCTACTCCTCCCGGCACTACCAGACCGACGAGGCCCTCTACAGCGGCTTCACCAAGCTCACGGGCATCAAGATCAACCGCATCGAGGCCGGCGAGGACGCCCTGATTCAGCGCATCGTCAACGAGGGCGCGAAGAGTCCGGCGGACGTCCTGATCACCGTCGACGCCGGGCGTCTGTGGCGCGCCCAGCAGCTCGGGCTGTTCCAGCCGGTCAAGTCGGCGGCGCTCGAGAGCCGCCTGCCGGCGAGCTTCCGCGAGCCGGGCGGCCAGTGGTTCGGGTTCTCGCTGCGCGCCCGGGTGATCGCGTACGACAAGTCCAAGGTGAAGCCGGCGGACGTCCCGACCTACGAGAGCCTCGCCGACCCGCGGTGGAAGGGGAAGATCTGCACCCGCTCCGGCTCGCACATCTACAACCTCTCGCTGATGGGCGCGATGATCGATCACCTCGGCGAGGCGCAGGCGGAGGCCTGGGCCAGGGCGGTCCGCGCCAATCTCGCGCGCGACCCGAAGGGCGGCGATACCGACCAGATCAAGGGCGTCGCGGCCGGCGAATGCGAGATCGCGATCACGAACCACTACTACTACGCGCGGCTCGCGCGCTCCCAGAAGCCCGCGGAGAAGGCGATCGCCGACCGGGTCGGCGTCGTGTTCCCGAACCAGGCCACCTGGGGAACGCACGTGAACGTGTCGGGCGCGGGGGTGCTCAAGAACGCCCCCCACCGCGACGCGGCGGTCAAGTTCCTCGAGTACCTCGCGAGCGACGACGCGCAGCGCTACTTCGCCGACGGGAACAACGAGTGGCCGGCGGTGCCGACCGTGCAGGTGTCGAACGCGGTGCTGGCGTCGTTCGGCCAGTTCAAGTACGACCCGGTCAACGTCGCGGTGCTCGGGCGCAACCAGCCGCAGTCGCAGAAGCTCTACGACCGGGTCGCCTGGAAGTAGCCGGGCTCAGGCCCGGCCGCGGCGTACGATCCGCCGCGACAGGAGCACGAGCGGCAGCAGGCCGACCGCGATGAGGACGAGCGACGGCACCGCCGCCTCGGCGAGCCGTTCGTCCGCGGTCAGGTTGTAGGCTTCGATCGCGAGCGTGTCGAAGTTGAAGGGCCGGAGCGCGAACGTGGCGGGCAGCTCCTTCATCGTGTCGACGAACACGATCAGCCCGGCCGTGAACAGGCTGCCGGCGACGAGCGGCGCGTGGACGCGCGCGAGCGTGCCGGCGGGGCCCGCGCCGAGGCTCCGCGCCGCGTCCTCCATGCTCGGGGTCACCTTCGCCAGCCCCGCCTCCATCGTCTGCAGCGCCACCGCCAGGAAGCGCACGACGTACGCGTAGACCAGCGCCGTGATCGATCCGGTGAGAAGCAGCCCCGCCGTCACGCCGAACGTCGCCTCGAGCCAGACCGCGGCGAGATTGTCGAGCCGTCCCAGCGGCACCAGGATCCCGACGGCGATCACTGCACCCGGCACCGCGTACCCGAGTGCGGCGATCCGGTTCGCGGCGGCGACAAGCGGGCTCCGCGACAGGCGGGCGGCGTAGGCCATCAGCGTCGCGGTCGCGACCGCGGTGAGCGCCGTGACCCCGGCGACGGTAAAGCTGTTGCCGACGAGCGCGAACACCCGCGGCCCCCACCGCGCGTCCGGATCGGTCACGACCAGGTGGAGCAGGATCCCGGACGGCAGCAGGAACCCGAACGCGACCGGCGCCGCGCAGGCAACGAACGCCGCCGCGGCCGCGGCACCGCGCAGCGGCTGAGCGAGCTGCGGCTTGCGCGGCGCGTTCGAGTCGTACCGCGCGGCGCCGCGGTTCCACCGTTCGAGCGCGAGGACCAGGGCGACGAACCCGAGGAGGCCCGTCGCGAGCTGTCCGGCGGCCGCCAAGTCGCCCATCGCGAACCAGGCCTTGAAGATGCCGAGCGTAAAGACCTCGACGGCGAAGTACGACACGGTGCCGAAGTCGGCGAGCGTCTCCATGAGCGCGAGCGCGGTGCCGGCCGCGATTCCCGGGCGGGCGAGCGGCAGCGCCACGCGGAAGAACGCACCCCACGCCCCATGCCCCGCGAGCCGTCCCGCTTCGAGCGCGCTGCGCGACATCTCGAGGAAGGCGGTGCGCGCGATCAGATACACGTAGGGATAAAGCGCGAACGACAGCATCGCCGCCGCGCCCCAGAGCGAGCGGATCTCGGGGAACCAGTACTCGCGCGCCTGCCACCCGGTCACCGCGCGCAGCCAGGTCTGCACCGGACCGGTGAACTGCAGCCAGTCGGTATAGGCGTAAGCCATCACGTACGCCGGCACGGCGAGGGGCAGGACGAGCGCCCATTCCAGGACGCGCTGTCCGGGGAAGCGGTAGACGGTGACGAGCCACGCCGACAGCACGCCCATCGACACCACGCCCCAGGTGACCCCGACGAGCAGCAGGAAGGTGTTCCAGACGTAGGCCCCGAGGACGGTCTGGACGAGGTGCGCCCAGGCGCCCGCGCCCGGCGTGAACCCGCTCGCGACGACCGCGACGATCGGCGCGACGATCAACGCCGCGGCGGCGAGCGAGGCGAGCCCGAGCCATCCGGCCCGCGCGGCTGGCGCGCGCCGTGGGCGGGGAGCAAACGCTTCAGCGGCGGTCATCACGGCCCCGGCGGTCGTTCGGTGTGCCCATCATAACAAGAATGATTCTTGTTTCTAGGCGCAGATCCGCGCGTATAATCAGCGGTGTATGAACGGCCACCGACCGGTGTTGCTGGAGGTTCGCGCACTGCGCCAGGCTTATGCGGCGCATGAGGTCGTGCGCGGCCTGTCGTTCACGCTCACGCGCGGCGCCATCGGCTGCCTGCTCGGCCCGAGCGGCTGCGGCAAGACCACGGTGCTCCGCTGCATCGCCGGGTTCGAGCCCGTCGCGGGCGGCGAGATCCTCCTCGACGGGCGGGTGGTGTCGGCCGCCGGCCTGACGGTGCCGCCGGAGGAGCGCCGCATCGGCATGGTGTTCCAGGACCACGCCCTCTTCCCGCACCTCACGGTCGCCGAGAACATCGGGTTCGGGTTGCACGGCGTGCGGCGACCCGAGCGGGCGCGCCGCGTCGCGGAGCTCGTCGCCACCGTGGGCCTGGACGGGCTCGCGCGCACGTACCCGCACGCGCTTTCGGGAGGACAGCAGCAGCGCGTCGCCCTGGCGCGGGCGCTCGCGCCGCAACCGGATCTCCTGCTGCTCGACGAGCCGTTCTCGAACCTCGACATCGATCTGCGCGAGCGGCTCGGCCTCGAGGTCCGGGACATCATCAAGCGCACGCGCACCACCGCCATCCTCGTCACCCATGACCAGCAGGAGGCGTTCGCGATCGCCGACGAGATCGGGATCGTGCACGACGGGCGGATCGAGCAGTGGGACGGCGCGTACAACCTCTACCACCGGCCCGCGAACCGCTTCATCGCCGACTTCGTCGGCCAGGGCGTGTTCCTCCCCGGCGCGGTGCGCAACCCCCGGCAGGTCGAGATCGAGCTCGGCCTGCTGAACGGCGAGATCCCGCACCAGTGCGAGATCGGCTGCGACGCCTGCGGGAAGGGCTGCCAGGTGGAGGTCCTGCTGCGGCCCGACGACATCATCCACGACGACGCGAGCGCGCTCCAGGCGGAGGTGGTGCACAAGGCGTTTCGCGGCGCGGAGATCCTGTACACCCTCAAGCTCGCCAGCGGACGCCGGGTGCTCGCGCTCGTGCCGAGCCACCACAACCACGCGCTCGGCGAGTCGATCGGCATCCGGCTCGACGTGGACCACGTGGTCGCGTTCGCGCCGGCCGCTGGCCCGCCCTCCGTCAGCGCTCGTCCTTGAGCTCGTAGGCCACTGCCACCTCGAGCGGGAACTCGCGGTTGCGGAGCGCCGGCGGGATCGGCGTCACCGCGTGCGCCTTGCGGAACATCTCGAGCGCCTGGTGGTCGAGCACGTCGTGGCCGCTCGAGCGCTGGACGCGCGCGCGTGCGAGCGCGCCGTCGGCGCCGATCACGAGCCGCAGGACGACCCGCCCCTGCCATCCCCGGTCGATCGCGCGCGGCGGATAGGGCTTGTGGCGGCTGGCGGCGCCGATCAGGGCCAGGCGGTACTGCGCGAGCGAACCGCGATCCGGTGGCGCCTCTCCGACCGGCGCGGGAGGAGCGACTGGCGTCGCGACCGGAGCGGGCGCCGGACCCGTCTGCGGCGCCAAGGCGGACGCGCTCGCAGCCACGCTCACTCGCTCGGCGGGCAGCGCTTGGATGGTCGGCGCATCCGCCTCGGCCGGGACATCGCGCTCGATTGCCGGCGCGACCTCGCGCACCCTCGGCGCGGGTTTCGCGGTGCCGGCACTGCGCGGCCGCGGCGCCGGTTTGACGGCGGGCTTTGGGACCGCCGTCGGCGCAGGCGCGGCGATCGGCACCGGCTGAACCCCGGGGGCGAGCCACGCGGTGAGCGGCGGCGCGGCCGACGGGTCCGAGCGCGTCCAGACCTCGGGCAGGCCGGCGAGGAGCGCCGCGTGGAGTGCGATCGAGGCCGCGAGCGCGGGCGCCAGCGGCCCGGAAACCGCGCCCTCGAGGGTCGCACCCGCCATCCCTACCGCTCCGGGATCGCCTCGACCTCGGCGAGCCAGGCCGCGGCTTCGCCGTCGCTCGGCGCGCGCCAGTCGCTGCGCGGCGAGAGCGAGCCGCCCGAGCCGACCTTCGGCGCGTTCGGAATCGCGCTCCGCTTGTACTGCGCGAGCTGGAAGAACCGCTTCACGAACACCCCCAGCCAGCGCTTCACCTCGGCGAGCGAATACTGGTTGCGCTTCGCCTCGGGAATGTCCGGCCAGTTCCCGCGCTTGCGGTCGCGCCACGCGTGCCACGCGAGGAACGCCACCTTCTGCGGCGAGTAGCCGAAGCGCAGCGTGTAGTAGAGATGAAAGTCCTGCAGCGCGTAGGGCCCGACGACGCTCTCCGAGGCTTGCTCCGGCTGGTTGCCGTCCTGCCCGGGGACGAGCTCGGGACTGATCGGCGTGTCCAGCACGTCGCGGAGCAGGCGGCTCGCGTCGCCGAGCTGACCGCTGCGGGCCACGTACCCGACGAGGTACTGGATCAACGTCTTCGGGACGCTCGCGTTGACGTGATAGTGCGACATGTGGTCGCCGACGCCGTACGTGCTCCAGCCGAGCGCCAGCTCGGAGAGATCGCTCGTGCCGACCACCGGCGCGTTGTGCCGGTTCGCGAGGCGGAAGAGATGGCTGGTGCGCTCGCCGGCCTGGACGTTCTCGAACGTCACGTCGTACACCGGCTCGCCGCGCGCGAACGGATGGCCGATGTCCTTCAGCATCTGCATGCAGCTCGGCCGGATGTCGATCTCCTGCGCCGTGGCGCCGATCGCCCGCATGAGCCGCCGCGCCTGGTCGAGCGTGCGCTCGCTGGTCGCGAAGCCGGGCATCGTGTAGGCGAGGATGCTGGCGCGCGGCAGCCCCATGACGTCCATCGCGCGCGCGCACACGATCAGCGCCTGCGTGGAGTCGAGCCCGCCCGAGACGCCGATCACGACCTGCGCCGCGCCCATCGCCTTCAGCCGCTTCACCAGCCCGTGCACCTGGATGTCGTACACCTCCTGGCAGCGCGCGTCGCGCGTCGCCGGGTCGGCGGGCACGTAGGGAAACCGCTCGTAGCTCCGCTCGAGCGCGAGCTCCCGGGCGCCGGGCAGCTCGGCGGTGAACCGCACCGTCCGGAACCGCGCGAGCTCCGCGGCGTGCCGCCGCATCGACTCGCCGAAGCTGTTCTGGCGCATCCGGTCCTGGGCGATGCGGTCGAGGTCGACGTCGGCGGCGACGAGCTGGGAGCCGTAGGCGAACCGGTCCGACTCGGCGAGGAGCGAACCGTTCTCGTAGACGAAGCCGTGGCCGTCCCACGCCAGGTCCGTGGTCGATTCGCCGAAGCCGGCCGCGCTGTAGAGGTAGGCGGCGAGGCACCGGGCCGACTGGTTGGAGCCGAGCTGCCGACGGTAGTCGTCCTTGCCGACGGTCACGTTCGACGCGGACAGGTTCAGCAGCACGGTCGCGCCGGCGAGCGCCGCGTACGACGACGGCGGGATCGGGGTCCAGAGGTCCTCGCAGATCTCCGCGTGGAACGCGAGCAGCGGCTGGTTCTCGGCCTGGAAAACGAGCCGCGCGCCGAACGGCACGTCCTGCTGCCCGAGCAGATCGATGGTCTGACGCACCGCCGAGTCGCCGGGCGTGAACTGCCGCAGCTCGTAGAACTCGCGGTAGTTCGGCAGATAGGTCTTCGGCGTCACGCCGAGGATGCGCCCCCGGTGCACCACCACCGCGCAGTTGTAGAGCAGGCTGTCGACCACGAGCGGGGCGCCGACGACGGCGATCACCGGGATCTCCCGCGAGGCCGTGACGACCTGCGCCAGCCCCGCCTTGGTGCCGTCGAGCAGGGCCTGCTGATGGAAGAGGTCCTCGCACGAGTACGCCGACAGCCCGAGCTCCGGATAGAGCGCGAGGATCGCGCCGCGCCGGCCCGCCTCCTCGAGCAAGGCGATCGTTTTCCCGGCGTTGAACGCCGGGTCGGCGACGCGCACCTCGGGGATGCACACCGCGACCCGGGCGAAGTTGTGCCGGTAGAGATTGAAGAAGGACCCAGTCACCTTGTTCCAGTCACCTTGTTCTTCAACGATTTAGGCTCAATTCTGCCCGATCCACCGGGGCCGCGCCGGCGCCCCGCCCCGCGGCGCCCGGGCACCGGCGTTGACATACACTCCGAGCCGCACCATGTGGCGCCCCGCGCAGCGGATCAAGTGGAAGCCCTCCCCGGGCCGGTGGCCGACGGCGGAGGAAGCGGCGAGCGCGCGCCTGTTCAGCCCGGTGACGGTCGGGAGGATGCGGCTCGAGAGCCGCACCTGGGTGCCGGCGATGGTGCCGTGGCGCGCCACCGAGGACGGGTTCGTCACCGACGACAACCTGGCGTGGTACGAGCGCTTCGCGCGCGGCAAGCCCGGCGCGATCGTCGTCGAGGCGACCGGCATCCGCGACCTCCCGAGCGGCCCGCTGCTGCGCATCGGCCATGATCGCTTCCTGCCGGGCTTGCGCGAACTCGTCGCGACCGTGCGACGCGCGAGCGAGGGCCGCACGCGGCTGCTGATCCAGATCATCGATTTCCTCGCCGTTCGGCGTCGCCCCGAGCCGGAGAAGTTCTTCGCGCGCTACCTCGAGATCCAGCCCTGGCATCGCGAGCGGCTGGGCGCCGAGGACTGGCCGGAGGAGCAGGTCCGCGCCGCGCTTGCTCGACTGCCCGAGGAGGAGCTCGCGCGCGTCCTCGAAACCCGCGAGCTGGAGGCGCTCAACTACGGTTATCGCGAGCGCGTCACGGACCTGCACCTCGCGCACATCCGGGGCCTGCCGCGCGTGCTGCCCGATCTCTTCGCGGGGGCGGCGCGGCGCGCGCAATCGGCGGGGTTCGACGGGGTCGAGCTGCACTATGCGCACGCTTACACGATGGCCTCCTTCCTGTCGCGGCTCAACGACCGGACCGACGGCTACGGCGGCCCGCGCGAGCACCGCGCGCGGCTGCCGCTCGAAGTGTTCGCCCGGGTGCGCGCGACGGCCGGCGCCGACTACACCGTCGGCTGCCGGTTCCTGTCCGAGGACTGCGTCGACGGCGGGAACACGGTCGAAGACACCGCGTACTTCGGCGCCGCGTTCGCGCGCGCCGGGATGGACTTCCTGTCGCTCTCGCGCGGCGGGAAGTTCGACGACGCCAAGCAGCCGGGGATCGGCTGGGCCGCGTATCCCTACACCGGCCCGAGCGGGTACGAGTGCATGCCGCAGTACATCTCCGACGAGCGCGGCCCGTTCGGGCGCAACGTCGATCCGACGGCGGCGATTCGCGCCGCCGTGCGGGCCGCGGGTTGCACGACGCCGGTGATCGTGACCGGCGGCATCCATGGCTTCGAGCAGGCCGAGCGGCTCCTCGTCGAAGGCCGGGCGGACGTCGTCGGTCTCGCACGCCAGAGCCTCGCCGACCCGGACTGGTTCGAGAAGGTCCGGTCCGGCTGCGGCGCCCAGGTCCGCGTGTGCGAGTACACCAACTACTGCGAGGCGCTCGACCAGAAGCACCAGCAGGTGACTTGCCAGCTCTGGGACCGCGAGGCGCGCGACGAGCCCGGCGTCCGCAAGTCGAAGGACGGCAAGCGGCGCCTGCTCCCGCCGCGGTGGACGCCGCCGGGAACCGGTTGAAGACGGCGCTCGTCACCGGCGCGACCGACGGAATCGGGTTCGAGACCGCCCGGCAGCTCGCCGCGCACGGGTTGCGGGTGCTGGTCCATGGCCGGAACGCCGACAAGGCCGGCGCGGCCGCGCGGCGCATCGCGGGCAGCACGCCCGACGCCAGCGTCGAGCCCGTCGCCGCGGATCTCGCGCGGATGGCGGAGGTCGTCGCGCTCGCGCGGACGGTCGCGGCCAAAGCGCCCGCGCTCGACGTGCTGCTCAACAACGCCGGCGTCTACACCGACGTCCGTCAGCTCACGCCCGACGGCCTCGAGACGACCATGGCCGTCAATCACTTTGCGCCGTTCCTCCTCACGCATCACCTGCTCGCGGCGGTGAGGCGGGCGCCGCGGGGCCGGATCGTGACGGTGAGCTCGATGGCGCACGCGAGCGGCGAGATCGACGTGGACAACCTCTCGCTTGCCCGCGGCTACACGGGCTATGGGGCGTACAGCACGTCGAAGCTCGCCAACATCCTCTTCACGGTCGCGCTCGCAACGCGGTTGGGCGGGACCCACGTCACAGCGAACTGCCTGCACCCCGGAGTCATCGCCACCAAGCTGTTGCGCGCGGGCTTCGGCATGGGCGGCGGCGCCGTCGCGCGCGGCGCGCAGACCTCCGTGTACCTCGCGACCTCGCCGGAGGTCGAGCGGGTCACCGGCAGGTATTTCGTCGACTGCCAGGCGGCGACGCCGTCGCGCCGCGCGCGCGACGACCGGCTGGCGGAGGCGCTCTGGGCGGGGTCCGAGCGCACCCTCGTCCGGTGGCTTTAGCGCCCCCGGCCCGTGGGTTTTTCACGGCCGGGCCCGGATCGAGGCTGGCCAAGCGGTGGAAAAGCCCGCACAATGAGAGCGTTAGGCATCCAAGGGGCAACGGAAATGAGGACAGTGAGGACCGGATGGCGGGGGCTCGTCGGCGCGGTCGCGCTCACGCTCGCGGCGGGTGGCGTACTGGCGCAGGCGCCCCAGGCCCCCGGGAGCTCCGAGGTGGTCAAGCTCGACCACCTGCGTTACGAGGGGCGGTACTACGAGATCGCCCGGTTCCCGACGTTCCCGCAGCGGAACTGCGCGGCCGACACCGTGATGACGTTCCTCAAGCGCGTCGAGGGCAACGTCTCCGTCGTCTACCAGTGCTTCGCGGAGGACCGGTCCTGGATCATGGACATCGGGCTCCTCGACGGCTCGCACGGCGACGAGTTTCCGGGCGAGCTCTACGTGCGCCCGGACCTGATCGGCTGGTCGCCGTGGCAGTGGGGCACCTACCTCCTGCTCGAGGCTCCCGAGGATTTCCGCTACGTCCTCCTCGGCAACCCGGCCCGGTCGCAGCTCTGGATCCTGTCGCGCACGCGCCAGCTGAACGAGGAGACGTACAACCGCCTCGTCGCGCGCGCCGCCGAGCGCGGCTACGACACGACGAAGCTCGTCCGCACCGTCCAGACCGGCCTGTAGCGCTACCGCCGGGTCGCGAGCCGCCGCGCCTCGTCGAGCGCCGCGGCGGCCCGCTTCCCCGCATCGCGCGCGCGCTCGGCGGCCTGCGCGCGCAGCCCTTCATCGATGAGAACCCCCGGGTCGACCCGGCGCGCCAGGCGCGCGCGCGGCTCGGCCAATGACTCCAGCAGGCTGACGGTCGCGTCGATCGCGCGCCGGTAGTCCGAGTAGTCCCGCTCGGCCTGCGCCTTCGCGGCGATCGTCCGCCCGATCCACGCGCCGGAACGGTGGTCGGCCGCTTCGGCGAGGTCGCGCAGCGCCCGCGTGCTCGCCGCGGACGCCTCCCGATAGCGATGGCTCGACGCCGTCCGTCGGAGCAGTTCCCGAGCCGTCACCATGTAAAGATCGGCAGCGTCCACCAGAGCGCGGTCCGGGGATGCCCGCAGGCGGTGCAGCGCCGTGAGGCGCTGGTCGACCTCGCCGGCCTGCTCGTCGAGCCGGCGTGCGGCTTCCGCCGAGTCGACCGCGCGCGTCGCCGCCGCGCCGTCCAGCGCGTCGCGAAGGCGCGCGCTCGTGTCCGTCACCAGCGGCACGACGGCGGCGTGCAGCCCGTGCTCGCCGTACTCGCGGAACGCGCAGTAGCCGAGGGCCGACGCCGCGACGAGCGCGATCACCGCGATCGCGGCGGTTCTGGCCCGGGATCCCGAGATCATCGGGGCGGGGTATACCACGTAGGGGCAGCCGCAAGCCCGGCGGTGGTGCTTGCGAAGGCCCGGCTCCCTTGGCTAAAGTGCATCCTCTGGTGCGGCGGATTGAAACCGACGAACAAGCCGGACCAGTCGCGCGCGCACCCGCGAGCGTCGGCGTTCTTTGCTGCATCGCGGAATCCGGGCGCATGGTGCCCGCCTTGCTCGAGACCTGAGGACCCGTTTCGGCGATGACCGATCACGTCGCAACCGCCAACGGCCGCGCCCCGACGCCCGGGACGCCGGCATCGCTCTGGGCGGGCGAGCGCTTGCGTGCGGCCGCCCGGACCGCGTTCCCGTTCCTCGTCGTCGGCGGCCTGTGGGAGCTGGTCGCGCGGCTCGGGATCTTCCCGCCGCGGCTCTTCCCGCCGCTCGAGGAGGTCGCCGCCACGTTCGTCCGGCTCACCGCCGAGGGGATCCTTCCGCACCATGCCGTGGAGACCGTGGGGCGTCTGCTCGCCGGGTTCGTGCTGGCCGCGGTCGTCGGCGTCGTCATCGGCATCGCGATGGGGCGATCGCGCCGGGCCGAGGACATCTTCCTGCCGCTGGTGAGCATCGGCGCCCCCGTACCGGGGCTCGCGTACGCCCCGCTCTTCCTCCTCTGGTTCGGCCTGGGGAACGTCGGCGCGATCCTGCTCGTGGGGTTCGTCTCGGCCTTCCCGGTCATCATCAACAGCTGGACCGGGGTGAAAGCGGTGAAGGAGGTCTGGGTGCGCGCCGCGCAGTCGATGGGCGCGGACGACCAGCGGCTGTTCCGGAAGGTCATCCTCCCCGGCGCGCTGCCGTACATCCTCACCGGCCTCCGGCTCGGTCTCGCGCAGGCATGGCGGATCCTGGTGGGCGTCGAGATGCTCGCGGCCGTGCCGTGGGGCCTCGGCTGGATGATCTTCGGGGCGCGCGAGTTCCTGAACACCGACGTGATGCTGGCCGGCATCGTGGTGATCGGCGCGATCGGTCTCGCGCTCGAGAAGCTGGTGTTCCAGCGGCTCGAGCAGTACACGGTGGTCCGGTGGGGGATGATGACGTCATGACCGCCGCGGGCGCACGCACGCGATCGGTCGGCCGGGGCGCGGTGACGCTGCTCGCCGCGGCGGCGGTGTACGAGCTCGTCGCCCGGAGCGGGGTCTTCGCCGCGGCGCTCGTCCCCCCGCTGCCCACCATCGCCCAGACCCTGTGGAGCATGCTGCTCGACGGCACGATGCTCAACCACGCTTTCTACACCGTGTATCGCATGGTCGTCGGTCTCGGGCTGGCGGTCGTCGTGGGTCTGCCGCTCGGGATCCTGATGGCGCGCTTCCGCGCCGTGGAGCAGTTCTTCCTCCCGCTGGTGAGCGTGCTGATGCCGATCCCCTCGCTCGCCTGGGTCCCGATCTTCATCCTCTGGTTCGGGCTCGGCGACACGACGACGATCCTGGTCGTGTTCTACGCCGCGACGTTCCCGATGGTGCTGAACGCATGGACCGGCGTGCGCTCCGTGAACCCGCTGTGGCTGAGAGCGGCGGGCGCGATGGGCGCGAAGGGACAGGATCTCTTCTGGAAGGTCATCGTCCCGGGCGCGTCGCCGTTCATCATCACCGGCGTCCGCCAGGCGTTCCTGCGCTCGTTCGTCGCCGTCGTCGGCGCCGAGATCATCGCCGCTTCGGCGTGGGGGCTCGGCTGGGTCATCTTCGACGCGAAGGAGTTCCTGAACGCCGACGTGATGCTCGCGTCGCTCGCGGTGATCGGCGTCATCGGCTTCGCGTTCGAGCGGCTGGTCTTCGGCACGCTCGAGCGGGCGACCATCCTCCGCTGGGGCATGGTGCGGGCGGCCAAGAACTAGCGGCGCGGGGCGGAGAGAATGCCGCAGATCGAGATCCGCGACGTCACGCTCGTCTACGACACGCCGAGCGGCCAGGTTCCGGGGGTGCGCGGCGTCAACTTCGCCATGGAGGCGTCCGAGTTCCTGTGCATCGTCGGCCCGAGCGGCTGCGGGAAGACGACGCTCCTCAACATTCTGGCCGGGTTCCTGGCGCCGGGGTCCGGCGAGATCCGGATCGGCGGGAAGGCCGTCACCGGCCAGGGGCTGGACCGCGGCATCGTGTTCCAGGATTTCGCCCAGCTCTTCCCCTGGCGCACCGCCCTGGGCAACGTCGCCTTCGGGCTCGAGATGAAGGGGGTCGTCAAAGCCGAGCGGGAGGCGATCGCCATGGAGCAGCTCCGGCTGGTCAAGCTGGAGAAGTTCGCGCAGTCGTACCCGCACCACCTGTCGGGCGGCATGCAGCAGCGGGTCGCCATCGCCCGGGCGCTCGCCTACAACCCGGCGGTGCTCCTGATGGACGAGCCGTTCGCGGCGCTGGATGCCCTGACGCGGGACGAGATGCAGCGGTTGCTCGCCGAGGTGTGGCGGGAGACCCGGAAGACGGTGATCTACGTGACGCACAACGTGGCCGAGGCGGTGTACCTCGCGGACCGGGTGGTCGTGATGACGCCGCACCCCGGGACCGTGAAGACGCAGGTGCGGATCGGCCTGCGCCGGCCGCGCGACCCGCTGAGCGTAGAATTCCTCGAGTACCAGAAGGAGCTGCTTCGCCACCTCACCGAGCAGGCCGCGACGGCCTGACCAAGAGGCGAGGGGCGGAGCCCCCGGAACCGCGACCCAGAAGGAGGACGGCACCATGACGATGCAGCACGAAGGAATCACCCGGCGGCGTTTCCTGGCCGCGTCCGGGGCAGGCGTAGTGGCGGCGGGCGTCTGGCGCCCGGGGCTGGCGCAGAGCAAGCCGCTCATCCGCCAGGGCTACCAGACGAACATGTGGGGCATGCCCACCTACTACCTCCTGCGCTCGGGGCAGCTCGCGAAGCAGGGGATCAACTTCGAGGAGTTCGCGGTCCCCTCGGGGAACATCACCATGCAGCAGATGGTGGCCCGCCAGGTGGACATGGGCACCTACGCCGGGCCGTCGTTCATCATCGGGCACGACCGCGGCGGGCTGGTGGCAATCGCCGTGATCGAGAACGTGGGCCGGACCGCCAAGGTAGTGGCGCGCAAGGATCTGAACCTCACCAAGGTGGAGCAGCTCCGCGGCCTCAAGATCGCCAACCAGACCGGCTCCTCCATCGGCAACATCTTCGTCGACCAGCTCGCGCCCTCGTTCGGGCTGAAGAAGGGCGACTACCAGGAGGTCCGGATGAACGTCAACGACATGGTCGCCGCGCTGGCCGCCAAGACCGTTGATGCCATGGTCAACGTCGAGCCGTACAACGCCCTTGCCGAGGCCGACGGCATCGGCAACGCGATCGCCTCCCTCGAGGGCGCGGACAAGGTACCGGTGTTCATGGCGGCGACCCCCGAGTTCGTGGAGAAGCATCCGGACGCGGTCGTCGCGTACCTGAAGGCCTGGCTCGCGGTGGGGGGCGAGTTCAAGGAGCAGCCGAAGAAGGTCGCCGACGCCATCTACGGGTTCTTCACCTCGAAGGGCTACAAGATGTCCCCGGAAACCTTCCAGAAGGCGCTCTCGGCCGTCGACGTCGATCCGGGGTTCCCGTCCGACATCCGGCCCTACATGCAGAACCACGCCGAGATCCTCCTGCGCGAGAAGAAGATCAAGACGATTCCGGACTGGAACAAGGCGCTGCGGCCGGAGTTCATGGCCAAGGCGCGCGCGTAGATCACCCCCGACCCGGCCCGCCGCGGCTCGCAGCGCGGCGGGCGTTCGCCGGCTCGGACGTGCGCGAGGCCGCATCCTTCGAAACCCCGGCTCACCCCATGAAGCGCAGCACGGAGCGGTTCCTCACGACCCACACCGGCAGCCTGCCTCGCCCCGAGGACCTGATCCGGATGATGTACGCCAAGGAGGAAGGCGTGCCGGTCGATCGCGCGGCGCTCGGCGCGCGCATCGCCGCGGCGGTCGAGGAGGTGGTGCGCAAGCAGGCGGCGGCCGGCATCGACGTGATCAACGACGGCGAGATGAGCAAGCCGAGCTACGCCACCTACGTCAAGGACCGTCTCAGCGGCTTCGGCGGGGCCGGCAACACCTTCGTCTACCAGGACCTGGCCGACTACCCGAACCTGGCGAAGCGGGTGTTCGGCGATCCCGGACGCGCGCGCCGCAAGACCCCGGGATGCAACGCGCCGATCGGCGTGCGTGATGCGCAAGCGGCGCCGACCGATGCCGCCAACCTGACCGCCGCGCTGCAGGCGGTCCGGGCGGCGGAGGGATTCCTGAGCGCCGCATCGCCGGGCGTGATCGGGCTGTTCTTCCGGAACGACCACTACCCGAGCCAGGAAGAGTATCTCTTCGCCATCGCCGATGCGATGCGGCACGAGTACGAGGCGATCGCGAAGGCGGGCATCGTCCTGCAACTCGACTGTCCCGACCTCGCGATGGGACGCCACATCCAGTACGCGAACCTGACCCTCGAGCAGTTCCGGACGCAGGCACGCCTGCACGTCGAGGCGCTCAACTACGCGGTCGCGGGCATCCCGCCGGAGCAGCTGCGCATGCACCTGTGCTGGGGGAACTACGAGGGCCCGCACCACTGCGACGTCCCGCTCGCCGACATCCTCGACATCGCGCTGCTGGCGCGCCCCGCGGCGATCTCGTTCGAGGCGGCCAACCCGCGCCACGCGCACGAGTGGACGGTCTTCGAGCGCGTCAAGCTGCCCGAAGGGAAGGTGCTCATTCCCGGGGTGCTGGAGTCGAAGACCAACTTCATCGAGCACCCCGAGCTGGTCGCGCAGCGGATCGGGCGGTACGCGAAGCTCGTCGGCCGCGAGAACGTCATCGCCGGGACCGACTGCGGCTACGGGACCTGGGTCGGGCAGGCGGCGGTCGATCCCGACGTCGTCTGGGCGAAGCTGGCGGCGATGGCCGAGGGCGCGCGCCTCGCCTCGCGCGAGTTCTGGCGCTAGCCGCCCAGCGACGTCACTCGCGGCGCCGGCGGCGCCGGCTCGATGGCGACCACCGCCGGCTCGGTGAACGTCGCCTCGACCTGGTCGCCGACCTTGAGCAGCTTGAGCTGGCTCGGGTCGCGCACCTTGACGTCGATCGTCCGCCGCTGGGCGCGCAGCGTCGCGATCTGCCGCTTGGGGTCGACCCCCACGACGTCGGCAACGACGGTCACCAGCCGGACCTCGCCGGCCGCGAGCTGCCGGCCCGGGTTGGCAGCGCCGCCGGCCTGGGGCTCGGTGCGCTCGCGGACGCTCGCGCCGCTCTTCCTCAGGTCGAGCGCGAGCGCCTCGAGATAGCGCACCACGACGATGTCGCCGATCTTCACCTGGTCGAGGTTTCCGACCTCGGGGCCCACCGGCAGCGTGACCACCCTGCCGCGCGGCCCTTTCAGGGTGACGGTCCGGATCGCGGCATCGACGCCTTCCACCGAGGCGGTGATCCTGGCGACGTTCGCGGCGGACGCCGGCCCCGCTTCCGTCGCCGGCTGCTGGGCGAGCGCGGCGCCGGCGGCGGCGCCGAGCAGCGCCGTGGTCAGGACGGCGAACCCGTTCATCGACTGCTCCTCGGTGGCATCCCGCGACCGACCTTACACGGTCACTTGATGGTCCACAAATAGATCGTCGTGTCACCCACCACCGCGGTGCGATCGGGCGTCCAGTCGCCCATGTCGAACCCGTGCGACACGACGCGGGTGCCCGGCTTCAGCTCGGCGAGCAGCTTGGGACGCAGCTTGAGGTTGAGGCGCGGCAGCAGGTACAGCGTGACGACGGTCGCCTCGCTCAGGTTCGAATCGAACAGATCCTGCTTGAGGAAGCGCACCCGGTCCGCGACTTTCGCGGCGTGGGCGTTGCGGGAGGCCTCCTCGATCCGCTCGGGATTGATGTCGATCCCGACCCCGCGGGCGCCGTAGCGCTTCGCCGCCTGGATCACGATCCGGCCGTCGCCGGAGCCGAGGTCGTAGACGACGTCGCTCCGCTTCACGTTCGCCAGGCGGAGCATGCCGGCGACGACCTCCTCGGGCGTCGGGACGAACGGCACGTCGAGGGGTCGCGCCGCGGTCTGCGCCTGGGCGACGAGCGTCAGGCCGAGCGCCGCCACGATGGCGAGCAGCCGCCCGCAGACTCCCTGCCGCCGGATCGTCAAGCGTCGCATCCCCACCTCCCTCCGCGACCGGATCGCGCCATCTTGCCAGGGAATCCCCCGGCGACGCTATACTCTTCACGGCGCATCGCCAGTCCGCTCGGGATGAAATCATGGCCGTCCAGTCGCTCAAGAAAGGCAAGTCCGTCCGGGACCAGGTCAGCAAGGAAGAATGGCAGAAGCGCGTCGATCTTGCCGCGTGCTATCGCCTCGTCGACTTGTACGGGATGACGGAGCAGAGCGCCAACCACATCAGCACCCGGGTGCCCGGAGAGGAAGGCGCGTTCCTGATCAATCCGTACGGTTTGCTCTACGACCAGATGTACGCCTCGTGCTTCATCAAGCTCGACCTGGCCGGCCAAATCCTCTTCAACCCCACCGAATACGGCGTCAACCAGGCCGGATACGTCATCCACAGCGCGATCCACGCGGCGCGCCACGACGTCGACTGCGTGATCCACACCCACACCATCGCCGGCATGGCGGTGTCGGCCATGAAGTGTGGGCTGATGCCGATCGCCCAGACGTCCATGCGGTTCGCGAAGATCGCGTACCACGACTACGAAGGGGTGGCGATCAACCTGGACGAGCAGGCGCGCCTGGTGCGCGACCTGGGTGGCGAGGACGCGATGATCCTCAGGAACCACGGGCTGCTCACGGTCGGCGCGAGCATCCCCGAGGCGTTCAACAACATGTACCGGCTGGAGCGCGCCTGCCAGGTACAGGTCGCCGCGCTGTCGTGCAACGTCGAGCTGCAGCTTCCGCCGGACGCGGTCGTCACGGAGTCCTACCGACTGTACCTCCCCGCCACCCGCCGCCCGTTCGGCGTCCTCGAGTGGCCGGCGCTGCTCGCCAAGCTCGACGGCATCGATCCGTCGTATCGCGAGTGATCGCGCCGGGCGAGCCGGCCCTCGCCGCATGACCGCGCTCGCTTGCGCGGACGTGCTCGCCGGCCGGGCGCCGAAGGACACGCCCGTCACCGTCAGGGGCTGGGTGCGCACGCGGCGGGATTCGAAGGCGGGCATCTCGTTCGTCAACGTCGCCGACGGCTCGTCGTTCCATCCGGTCCAGGTCGTGGCGCCCAACACCCTGCCGAACTACGCGGACGAAGTGCTCCGTCTGACCGCCGGCTGCGCGGTGGAGGCGACCGGCGTGATCGTGCCCTCCCCCGCCAAGGGGCAGCCGTTCGAGATGCAGGCCACCGCGATCCGGGTCGTCGGCTGGGTGGAGGACCCCGACGCCTACCCGATCCAGCCGAAGCCGCACACGCTCGAGTTCCTGCGCGAGGTGGCGCATCTGCGCCCGCGGACCAACGTGATCGGCGCGGCGACCCGGGTGCGGCACACGATCGCGCAGGCCATCCATCGCTTCTTTCACGACCGCGGCTTCTTCTGGGTCAACACGCCGATCATCACCGCCGCCGACGCCGAGGGCGCCGGGGCGCTCTTCCGGGTGTCGACGCTGGACCTCGCGAACCTGCCGCGGACGCCCGACGGCAAGGTCGACTTCGCCCGGGACTTCTTCGGGCGCGAGACGTTCCTCACGGTGTCGGGACAGCTCAACGTCGAGAGCTACTGCCTGGCGCTGTCGAAGGTCTACACGTTCGGCCCGACCTTCCGCGCCGAAAACTCGAACACCAGCCGGCACCTCGCCGAGTTCTGGATGATCGAGCCCGAGATCGCGTTCGCCGACCTCGCCGACGACGCGAGCCTCGCCGAGGCGCTGCTGAAGCACGTCTTCCGGACGGTGCTCGCCGAGCGCCCCGAGGACATGGCCTTCTTCGAGGAGCGAATCGAGCCGGGCGTGATCGCCAAGCTGCAGGGGATCGTGGACTCGGAGTTCGTCCGCATCGACTACGGCGAGGCGATCGGGATCCTCGAGCGGGCGAAGGAGAAGTTCGAGTTCCCGGTGAAGTGGGGCATCGACCTGCAATCGGAGCACGAGCGCTACCTCACCGAGCGGCACGCGCGGCGGCCGGTGATCGTCGTGAACTACCCGAAGGGCATCAAGGCGTTCTACATGCGCCTGAACGACGACGGGCGGACCGTCGCCGCCATGGACGTCCTCGCGCCGGGGATCGGCGAGATCATCGGCGGCAGCCAGCGCGAGGAGCGGCTCGCCGTCCTCGAGGCCCGCATGGCCGAGGCCGGGCTCGACCAGGAGCACTACGGCTGGTATCGCGATCTGCGCCGCTACGGCACGGTCCCGCACGCCGGGTTCGGGCTCGGCTTCGAACGCACGGTGGCGTACGTCACCGGCCTCGCGAACGTTCGCGACGCGATCCCGTTCCCGCGCACGCCCGGAAGCGCCAAGTACTAGCGGCGTCCGGCGTCGCTTACAATCAGGCCACCATGCCGAGACTCGCCGCCCTCCTCGCCGCCGCCCTCCTCGCCGCGTGCTCGCTCCAGCCGACCGAGTACAACGGCGCCGGCGCGCCGCGCGAAGCGGCCATCGTGCCGCTCCGGTCGGACCGGCCGATCGTCGCCTTCGCGCTGGGCAGCGGCGGCGCGCGCGGCTTCGCCCACGTCGGCGTGATCAAGGCGCTGGAGGAAGGCGGCATCGAGGCCGACATCGTGACCGGCGCGAGCTCCGGCGCGGTGGTCGCCGCGCTCTACGCGAGCGGGTATCGCGCCGGCCGGATCGAGAGGATCGCGCTCGAGGTGGAGGAAAGCGACCTGGTGGATCTGACGCCGGTCGGCAAGGGCTGGGTGAAGGGCGAAGCCCTCCAGGACTTCGTGAACCGGATGGTGGGAGACCGGCCGATCGAGCGGCTGCCGCGGCGCTTCGCCGTCGTCGCGACCGCGGCAACGAGCGGGCGCCTGACGGTGTTCAATCGCGGCAACACCGGGGTCGCGGTGCGCGCTTCGGCGAGCGTGCCGCGGGTCTTCATCCCGCCGATCATCAACGGCGAGGAGTACCTCGACGGCGGGCTCCTCAGCCCGGTGCCGGTCAAGCTCGCGCGCGCCATGGGCGCCGACGTCGTCATCGCGGTGGACGTCTCGTGGTTCGCGCAGGCGCGCAACGCAGCGGGCACGGGCATGTCGCAGTACGGACGCAGCGGCCGCTACGCGCTCCTGACCGACGAGCTCGAAGCGGCCGACGTCGTGGTCACGCCGCAGACGGTGCGGACCCGCCTGCTCGACTTCGATCGGAAGGCCGAGAACATCCTCGCGGGCGAGGCGGCGGCGCGCGAGGCGCTCGCGGCGATCCGGGACCGGATCGCGGAAGTCGCCGCGCTGAAGGTCGCGAGCCGGAAGTAGTCGGACCGTCAAGGCTTCCCGGAAGGCCCGGGATCGCCGTCGTACCGATCGAACGCGCCGGCCAGCGTCAGCACCTCGGGCGACGGCAGATCGAGAGTGGAGAGCGGCCCGACCGCAGGGCTGCGGCCGGCGGCCCACTGGATGAGCTCCATGCGGCCGTCGGCGTGCTCGACGATCGCGGTGCAGCTGTCGACCCAGTCCCCGCAGTTGAGGTACGTGATCCCCTGGAGCTCCCGGATCGTGGCGGCGTGGATGTGGCCGCAGATCACGCCGTCCACGCCGCGCTCGCGCGCGTGCCGCGCGACCGACTGCTCGAAGTCGAAGACGAAGCCGACCGCCTTCTTGACCTTGCGCTTCGCGTATCCCGCGAGCGACCAGTAGCCCGGGATGCCGAGCGTGCGGCGCAGCCGGGAGAGGAGCGCGTTGAGCCGGACGAGCACGGTGTACGCCGAATCGCCGAGGATCGCGATCCAGCGGTGGTAGCGGGTGACCTGGTCGAACTCGTCGCCGTGCAGGAGCAGATAGCGCCGGCCGTCGGCCGCGGTGTGCACGTAGTCCATGAGCACGCGGATGTTCCCGAACGACGTCCCGACGTGCTCGCGGGCGGCCTCGTCGTGGTTGCCGGGGATGAAAATCACCTGCGCGTGGTGCCGCGCGCGCTTGAGGATCTTCTGGAGGACGGTGTTCTGCGCCGCCGGCCAGTGCACGCCGCGCCGCCGCATCGACCACAGATCGAGGATGTCGCCGACGAGAAACAGGTAGTCGGACTCGTAGGCCTTCAGGAACTCGAGGAGCCGGTCGGCCTGGCAGGCACGCGTGCCGAGGTGGACGTCGGAGAGGAAGATCGCGCGCACCCGCTCCGACATGGCCTCAGCGCGCGACCGGCGGTCCGGCGAGCGGTGCACGGCTCGCTGCGACCGCCGTCGTCCGCTCCAGGACGTCGCGATAGAACGCTTCGAGCCGGCGCGCCGTCGCCGGTGCGGTCCACGTCTTCGCGTGCTCGACCGCCTCCGCGGCCAGGCGCGTGCGCACGCCGGCATCGCGCAGCACCGTCGCGACGGCCGCGGCGAAGGCCTGCTCGTCGTCGTCCGGCACCAGGGCGCCCTTGCCCGGGGCGAGGATGTCCCGCGTGCCCATCACGGCGGTCGCGACCACCGGCACG
>Ga0299906_10000931_pt1 | contig 25517 bp, 17 predicted proteins | sample RVTome_14_FD_200259 | JGI IMG/M metagenome (GOLD analysis project Ga0299906, IMG submission 200259) | Soil microbial communities from uranium-contaminated site in the Upper Colorado River Basin, Wyoming, United States - RVT145D125 (version 2) ...
GGCAGGGGGCGAGCTTTCCCGCGGTGCCCGAGTATGCTTTCCTGCAAGAGGACGCGGCCGGCGACCTCCACCTCTTCTTCGAGGCGATCCCGGGGGTCTTCGGGGTCCGGCAGGTCTGGCATACGGCACTCGCCGTCGACGATCCCGCGGCCGGCTGGTCGGCGCCGGTCAACGTCTCCCAGGCGTCGCAGCCCGCCTTCTCCCAGGCCGTGGTGATCGACTCGAACCAGACCCTCCACCTGGTCTTCCAGGCCGTTCCGGGCTTCGGCACGGTCCAGCTCTTCCACAGCTACAAGCTTCCGGGGCAGGGTTGGTCGGCGCCGGCCGCGGTGAGCTTGGTGGGGCAGGGGGCGAGCTTTCCCGCGTTGCCCGAGCATGCTTTTCTGCAAGAGGACGCGGCGGGCATCCTCCACCTCTTCTTCGAGGCGATCCCGGGGGTCTTCGGCGTCCAGCAGGTCTGGCACACGGCGCTCGCCGTCGACGATCTCGCGGCCGGCTGGTCGGCGCCGGTCAACGTCTCCCAGGCGTCGCAGCCCGCCTTGGCGCGCGCCGTCGCCGTCGATTCTGAGGGCTCGGTGCACCTGATCTTCCTCGCCATTCCAGGCTTCGGCACGGTGCAGCTTTTCCACGCCCACCGACCTCCGAAGCAAGCGTGGTCGTCCCCCGTGCAGGTGAGCCACACGAGCCAGGCGGCGACGTTTCCCGTCGCCTTCTCCTATACCTTTTTTCTCGCGGACGGCGGGGGCCTCGTTCATCTCTTCTTCGAGTCGATTCCCGGCGTCGGCGTGCAGCAGATCTGGCATTCGGATCTCCTGGTCGCCGTGCCGGACTTCGAGCTCCTGGTCGGCACGTTTTTCGGCGATGCGGTCCTGCGCTACGGGCAGACGGGAGCCTTCCTGGGCGCCCACGTCCCTCCCGGCTCCGGCGGGTTGAACGTGGCTACCGGGTTGGCCGTTGGGCCGGACGGCCATCTCTACGTGGGCAGCCGCGACACCGACGCGGTCTTGAGGTTCGCCGGCGCCACGGGCCAGTTCCTGGGCGTCTTCGCCGGCGGCGACGGTCTCGACAACCCGACCGGGCTCCTCTTCGGCCCCGACGGCCACCTCTACGTCAGCGGGTTCCTGAGCGACGCGGTCTTGCGCTACGACGGCACCACGGGCCAGTTTCTGGGCGTCTTCGCCGCGGGCGGGGGCCTCGATGGGCCTGAAGGGCTGGCGTTTGGCCCCGGCGGCGACCTCTTCGTGGCGAATCACAACGGCGACAGCGTGCTGCGCTACGACGGCGATACCGGGAGCTTCGTCGGAGTCTTCGCCGCCGCCGGTCTCGACGGACCCATCGGGCTGACCTTCGGCCCGGACGGGAAACTCTACGTCGGCAGTCATTACAACGACAGCGTCATCCGTTACGAAGGCGACACCGGGATCGTCCTCGACACGTTCGTCAGCGGGGGCCTTCTCGACGGACCGATCGACGTACGGTTCGGGCCCGATCGCTATCTCTACGTCGTCAGCCAGGTCAACGACAAGATCCTGCGCTACGACCCGGCGTCAGGCACCCTCGACGGCGACCTCAACGGCGGCAACGGGCCGGACGCCGGAACCTACCTCGCATTCCGGCCCCGAATCCTCTTCGCCGACGGCTTCGAGTCGGGCGATACCTCGAGGTGGTCCGCGGTACAATAGGGGGGTGCCAGACCCGCCAGCCGACGTGACCGAGTTGCTTCTCGAGTGGGAAGCGGGTGACGCGGAAGCCCTGGACCGGCTGCTGCCGCTCGTTTACGACGACCTGCACCGCCGCGCGGCGAGCTCCTTCCGCCGTGAGCGGCCCGGCCACACCCTGCAACCGACGGCGCTCGTCAACGAGGTCTTTCTCCGCCTGGTCGACCAGCGGCGCGTCGAGTGGAAGAGCCGCGCGCACTTCTTCGGCGTGGCGGCGCAGGCGATGCGGCGCGTTCTGGTCGACCACGCCCGCCGGCGCAGTGCCGCCAAGCGGGGCGACGACGCGGTCGTGCTTTCTTTTGATGAGGAGCTGGTCCCCGGCTTGGCGCCCGACCTCGACCTGCTGGCGCTCGACCAGGCCCTCGACGCCCTGGCCGAGCTCGATCGACGCCAGAGCCGCATCGTCGAGCTGCGCTTCTTCGGCGGCCTGACGATCGACGAGACCGCCGCCGCCTTGGGGGTCTCGCCGGCGACCGTGAAGAACGACTGGCAGATGGCCAGGGCCTGGCTCTTCATCCGGCTCAGGGGGAGCTGAGCGTGGATTCCGAGCTCTGGGAGCGCGCCAAGCGCCTGTTCGCCGAGGCCCGGGAGCTCGACGCCGAAGCGTGGGATGCCTTTCTCGACGAGCGTTGCGGCGACGACGCCGAGCTTCGCCAGGAGCTCGCCGCGCTCCTGGCCGGCGACCGCGAGGCCACCCACTTCCTCGAGCCGCCGCCGGCGGCCCTCGGCCAGGATCCGTACGTCGGCCGGCGAATCGGTCCTTATCAGGTGCTCCACCGGCTCGGCTACGGCGGCATGGGCGTGGTCTACCTTGCCGAGCGCGACGACGAGGCGTTCCGCAAACGGGTTGCCCTGAAGCTCCTCCGCTTGGGCCGCCGCCACGTTGCGGCGATGCGCGAGATCACGAGGCGCTTCGAGACCGAGCGCCGAATCCTCGCCGCCCTCGACCATCCGTCGATCGCCAAGATTCTCGACGGCGGCTCCACCGCCGACGGCATGCCCTACTTCGTGATGGAGTACGTCGAGGGTCAACCGATCGACGAGTACTGCGATCTCCACACCCTGACCATCGTCGAGCGCCTCGAGCTCTTCGCCAAGGTGTGCGAGGCGGTGCACTTCGCGCACCAGAACCTGGTGGTGCACCGCGACCTCAAGCCCGACAACATCCTGATCACGCCCGACGGCGAGCCCAAGCTGCTCGATTTCGGCATCGCCAAGATCCTCAATCCGGACCTCTCCTTCCGCGGCGTCGTCGACACGCTGCCGGCGCAGCGGCCGCTGACGCCCGACTTCGCCAGTCCCGAGCAGGTGCGCGGCGATCCGATGACGACCGCGAGCGACGTCTACATGCTGGGCGTGCTGCTCTACCTGTTGCTCGCCGGGCACCGTCCGTACCGGGTCGACAGCGCCTCGCTGGTCGAGATGGAGCGGGTGGTCTGCGACACCGAGCCCGAGCGCCTGAGCACCGCCGTGCGGCGCCGGGAAGAGATCCCCCGCGCCGATGGCACCACGGTCACGCTGACGCCCGAGTTGATCAGCAAGCGGCGCGGCGACGAGCCTGGGCGGCTGCGCCGCCGGCTCGCCGGCGACCTCGAGAACGTCGTCGCCATGGCCATGCGCAAGGAGCCGCGCCACCGCTACAGCTCGGCCGCCGAGCTCGCCGCCGAAGTGCGCCGCTACCTCGCCGGCCGGCCGGTGGTGGCGGCGGGCGACTCGCTGGTCTACCGGGGGCGCAAGTTCGTCCGCCGCCACCGTCTCGGCGTCGCCGCCAGCGCCGCCTTCCTCGCCGCCGCCGTGGCCTTCGGCGCCGTCATGGCCGTGCAGCACGGCCGTCTCGAGGCGTCGCTCGCCCGCGAGCGCTTCGTCACCGACTTCCTGGTCGACCTGTTCGCCCTCGCCGATCCGTTCGCGGAGGACGGCGGCACGGTCAGCGCCCGGGAGCTCATCGACCGCGGCGCCGCCCGCCTGGAGGCGGAGTTCCGCGAGCAGCCGGCGGTCCGCGCGCGGTTGATGACGGCTTTGGGCGCCATCTATCGCGAGCTCGGCCTCTTCGAGCGGGCCGCGACGCTGCTGGAGTCGGCGCTCGAGCTGCGCCGCGCGACCTGGGGGGACGATCATCCGGAATACGCCGACAGTCTCGACGAATGGGCGCTCCTGCTTCACGCCCGCGCCGAGCAGCAGGCCGCCCAGCCGCCCATGCGTGACGCCCTGGAGATCCGCCGCCGGCACCTCGGCGAGTACAGCGCCGAGGTCGCCGAGAGCCTCCAGCATCTGGCGGTGCTGCTCCAGGACCAGGGGGATCTCGACGGCGCCGAGAGGCTCTTCCGCGACGTGCTCGAGCGCCGCCGCGCGCTCCACGGCCAGCGCCATCCCGAGGTCGCCGAGACCTTGAGCGACCTGGCGCTGACGCTCAAGCGCCAGGGCGCCCGCGACGAGGCGGAACGGTGCTTGCGCGAGGCGTTGCAGATCTTCCGCCAGACCGTGGGCAGCGGGCATCTCTACGTCGCGTTCGGGCTCAACAACCTGGCGTTCTTCTTGCGCGAGCAGGGCGATCTCGAGGCTGCCGAGAGCCATTACCGCGAGGCGCTCGCCATCCTCCGCCGGCACCTCGACGACGACCACCCGCTGATCGGCACCAACCTGCACAACCTGGCCGGGATCCTCCATGCCCGCGGCGACCTCGCGGCAGCGGAGGCCCTTTACGAGGAAGCGCTCGAGATCCGCCGGCGGCGCCTCGGCCCGGACCATCCGATGGTGGCCAACACGCTCTTCAAGCTCGCCGAGCTCTTCGCCGGCCGTGGCGACACCTCGGAGGCCACGCGCCTGGCGCGGGAGGCCCACGACATCCTGCGCTCGCGTCTGGGTCCCGACCACCCCTACACGCGCCAGATCCTGGAGCTCCTGGTCAGACTGTCCGAGGCCGCTCCTTGAAGGACCTGCTGTCGCCCGTCAAGCTTTTTTTGAAGATTCGAGTGTGATTTCGCGCCGAGCTCGGCGCCGGCCGCCGGCTCAGCGAGAGCCCTCCGAGGCGCCGTCCATCGAGCAGGGTCCAGGCCCCGAGAGCAGCAGCGAGACCAGCGCGGCAAGGAAAACGGCGGCGGCCTCGAGGCTGGGCAGACGGTAGGGGTAGAACCTCAGCTCCGCGAGCCCCAGCTCTTCCGGATACCAGATCCCCTGCGCCAGCGCGAGCACGAGCAGCCCCCCGATGTTGACGATCATCACCAGCGCCGCCAGCGACGTGCAGGCGCCGAGGAGCATGGCAAGCCCGGCAAGCAGCTCCGCGCCGCCGACGATCCAACTGAGCGGCTCGACCCAGGGCAGGCCCAGGCCGGTCAGCTCCTGGACGACGTTGCGATGGCCCGGGCCCCCCAAGGGGAAGAGCTTGACGAATCCCGAGATCGTCAGGGCAAGGCCCAGGACCAGGCGCAAAGGCAGCGGCGCGAAGCGCCGCCAACTGGCTGGTATTCGAATCATGTCCGCCTCGTGACGCGCTGGTCCGGCAGGGAGGCGAGGTATCGGATCGCCGTTTTCCCCGGCAGGAAGAAGTAGCCGCCGCCCTTGACGTTGACGAAGCGCGTAAGGCCGGTCAATCGCTGCCGCACCGGCCGGGCCTGAACGTTGAAGTCACCCGTGACGCCTTCCTTCTGCTCGGGATTGTGCTCGCCGATCAGGGGATCCGCGTCGTTGTAGAGACCGTCGAACTTCTTGCTGTTGGACCAGGTGAATTGGATGAACTCGAACTGACGGGTGATGTTAGTGTTGAAGCACAGGAAGTGCAATCCGCGCTCGGCGTCGCGCGCGTCTTGCTCCAGGATCTCGGCCGGGTCCATGGACTCGGCCACCGGCGGGCCGTACGCCCGGCCGCGACGGATGATCCGGTGGCGTTTGCCGACCTTGAGGGATTCCTGCGAGCCGGGATTCGGCTCCAGGGAATCGCGAGGATTGGTGCGCCTGACGTGGGAGCCGATGGGACAGTTGTAGCCGTGGGCGTCGTGCGGGTAATAGAGGAAGTCGTCGGAGTCCGAGAGGCTCGGATCGTCCTGGTCGGGCGAGAGGGCCATCGGCGCGCCGCCCGGCCAGCGGCCGACCATCTTCGAGGCCAGCCGCACGCGCTCGGCGGGATCGCCCTTGGCATGGCGGTCGGCGAACCGCCAGAAGGCCTGGACGTCCTGGCTCAACTGCCTGAAGACCAGGTAGCTGCCGTTCTTGCCGAGGTCCTTGCCCTCGCCTCCGGGAGCCGGCGGCAGGACGTCGTGGGGATCGCTGGCCGCGTCGACGATCGGCGAGGGCGGCAGCGCGCCGTACTCGTTCTCATAGCCCAGGAGGAACTCTCCGGGGTTGATCGAGTTGCCCTCCGACCCCTCCTTGTAGCCGGCGATGACCGGCTGGCCGATACCGTCGCGGAATCCGAAATGCTCGTTGCGGCCGATGTAGACCGTGTCGAGCTTCTGCACCACCGCGACGCCGCCCGCCGCGAATCGCGCCTCGTGCCCCTGGTAGTAGGCCGCGAGCTTTTCCTCGTCCAGGGCGTAAAGGAGCAGGGCGACGTGGACGGCCTCGGTGCTCGGTCCGCCCCATCGCCAGTGCTCCGGGGCGTTGTCGCCGACGTCGCCGAGGATCCGCGAACGGTGCTCGTTGGCGCCGGCCATGCCCTGCCGGAACTCCAGGGCGAAGGAGCCGAGCGCGGCCGGCGAAAGCCCCAGGGCCGCGAGGCCGGCGTGGGTCATGGCGAGGTTGACGCAGGCCTCCTCCGGTCTTTCCCGGGAGTCCATCACCTCGTCGGCCAGCGAGCCCAGCCAACGGCGCGCCGCCTTGGCGTCGGTCACCTCGAGCAAGACGAAGGCCGCGGCTCGGAGCTTTCCGTACCCGCGGACGACGATGCCCTGAATGTCCGCCAGCTCCAAAGTCTTCGACGTCGCGACGTGGCGGGGCGAATACGGGCTGCACTTGTGACAGAACCTGTTGACGGCGTTGCTCACGACGTCCCAGGTCCGTTCTCGGATAGCTCTCGTGATCGTCATGAATCCTTCCCCTTTCGCTGGGGCCCCGGAACGGAGCTCAGAGGCGGCGAAGCCATTCCTCGGTTTCAGACCGGTGCAAGCGGCTGAACAGGTCCTTCCGGATCTGGGCGTTATTGTTGACGTTGATCACGGACAGTTGGGGGTAGGCCGAGTACCAGACCTGGGACGGGACCTGGCGGGTGGGCAGAAAACGCTTGTACTTCTGCTCGTCGCGGATGCCGATGCAGGCCAGGTACCTCGTATAGGGAAACCCGTCACCGCTGCTGAAGATGGCGTTGAGCCCCGAAGCGGCCTTGTCGATGAAATCGTCCTGGTAGCTCTCCAGGCTGCCGTCGTAGTTGCTGGTGAAGAACAGGCGGCGATAGCCGTCGACGCGCACCCAGCGGGCGAAGTGGATGGTCCTGAGACCGGAGAGGGCGCCGTCGACGAACAGATGGTGGGTGGTCCACTGGGTCAGGCGCAGGACGATCACCGTCAGGACCAGCCGGAACGGCCCGGGCTTGAAACTGCCGATGGCGATGACCTGGTTCTGGACCCCGAAGTCCTCGTCGGCTCGGGCCCGCAGGATGCTCTCCTCGCTGGCGCCGGAGTCGTCTTCCTGGTCGGTTTCCTCGTGTCGGCGCAGCACGATCAGGAAGAGGGGCAGGGCGATCAGGATCAGCGGCGAGAGGAGCAGCGCCAGCAGCGGCCAGGAGACGAGGTCGACGGCCTGCCCGAGGCGCCACGCCATGCTCGGGCGCGCCGCCGGCGACCGGGCCCAGTCCAGAGAGGGCTCTCCCCGAACGTAGTCCTGGATCGCCGCGCGGACGTTGACCGGATCGCTTTCCGTGTGGCCCTGCCGGTCGAGGAAGCTCTCGATCTTCTGGCGCAGGTCTTCTTCCTGGCGGATCTGCTCGACCGTTCGGCCGATGCCGTTGGCGTAGAACGCCTGGGTCCTGACCTGGTGGCGCCGCAGGTAGGCGAGGCGGGATTCCCGGGTCCGCTCGCCGGGCGCGGGATAGCCCTTGCAGTATTGGTAGATGCTGTCCAGGCCATCGCTGCCCAGGTCGGCCAGTCCCTCGAGATGGGCGTCGAGCGGGGCGTCGACGTTGGCCAGATAGGCCAGCTTCGGCGCCAGCGTGCGGCCCCGCAGGTCCTTCGCCTCGTCCATGACGAAGAACCGCGCGAAGTGCAGGGTGGGCATCCTTCCGAAGGCAACGATGGGCTCTTTGCCATGGTTCCCGTGGATCGAGCCGAGAACGTCCTTCAGGGGGCCGACGTCCTCGATCTCCGTGATCACCGTCAGGGACACCTGGTGGGTCATGGGTGGTCCTCCGTCCCTTCTACCTTTCCAGGAAAGGCAGAAGATTTCAGCAGGCGCGACAGCCGCGGCCCGAAGCCCGCGCAGCAGTATTGGCTGCCCGGAAGGCTAGCACAGTTGGCCCCCGGCGGGGAAGGTAGATCGAGGCGGCGTTTGACACCGAGCTCCCGCGGCTCTAACGTAGGCCGGCAAGGTCCCGGAGGACACGCCATGCGAGTCGCGCTGCTCAAACCCTCCAGCTCCGGCATCCTGGGGCTCGAGATGATCACCTTCGTCGAGCCCCTGGGCCTCGAGTGCGTGGCCGGCGCCCTGGAGGTCGACGGCCACTCGTGCCTGATCCTCGACTTCCGGCTCGAGGACGAGGCCGCGGGCCTCGCCAAGATCCGGTCCTTCGAGCCGGACCTGGTGGGCATCCAGTGCAACTTCACCACCGAGCGTTTCCGCACCCGGCGGATGGCCCGGCGCGTCCGGGAGCTGCTGCCCGACGCCTTCGTCCTGCTCGGCGGCCACGACGTCTCGCGCGATCCGCAGTGGTTCGTCGACGGCGCCGTCGACGCCATGGCGGTGGGCGACGGCGAGGAGATCGTGCCGCTGCTGGCCGCGGCCCTCGAAACCGGCGGCGACCTGAGGAAGGTCCCGGGCCTGGTGCTCAACGCGCCGCAGGGTCCCGTCGCCACCGGCCCGGCGCCGGCCCGCCGCGTGCTCGACGAGCTGCCGCTGCCGGCCCGCCATCTCGTGCGCGACTACGCGCCGCACTACTACATCAACTTCCGCAAGCCCCTGGCGCTGCTCGAGACCGCCCGCGGCTGCCCCTTCAAGTGCAACTTCTGCTCGGTGTGGAAGTTCCACGAGTCGACGTTCCGCGAGAAGTCGCCCGAGAGGGTGGTCGAGGAGCTCGGCATGATCGAGGCCCCCAACGTCTTCGTGACCGACGACATCTTCTGGATGAACGTCAAGCGCGGCAAGGAGCTGGCGCGCCAGATCCAGGCCGCGGGCATCCGCAAGTACTTCACCGTGCAGACCCGCACCGACATCATCTGCCGCCATCCCGAGATCGTCGAGATGTGGAAGGACTGCGGCCACCTGGCGATCTTCCTCGGCGTCGAAAAGGTCGACGACGCCGGCCTCGCCTCGGTGAACAAGAAGAACAAGGCGGCCAACAACCTGCGGGCGATCGAGATCCTGAAGGAGCTCGGCGTGGGTTTCACGTGCAACTTCATCGTCGACCCCGACTGGGGCTACGACGACTTCGCCAAGCTGCGCGACTGGATCGAGACCCACGGCACCTACAACAGCGGCTTCTCGGTCTTGACGCCGCTGCCCGGCACCGACCTGTGGTCGGCGGTGGAGCGCGACGTGGTCACCCGCGACTGGGAGATGTACGACATCGTCCATTCCGTGCTGCCCACCCGGCTGCCGCTCGACGAGTTCTATGCCGAGTACTCGCGGCTGTGGGACCACGCCCTGAAGGTGCGCTACAAGTACCGCGGCCGGGCGCGCAGCTACGTGCAGCTCGCGGCGGCGCTGGCCACCGGCCAGGTGTCGATGGGCGCGGTCAGGAAGGGCTGGAACCTGGCCAAGGAGCTCTCCGACCCGGCGACCTTCCTGCGCGGCCACCGCGACAGCCCGCCCGAGCTCGCCCAGGCCGCGAGCTGATCTCGCCGGCTCGGCGCGTTCGAGCCTGTACCCCCGGCGCCCTGCCGCCCGTATGTCCCTGGGTGGGATAAGCTCCGCGACCGCCGCCCGTGACGACATGACCCACCCCGACGACGCCGACTGTCCGCCCTCCGCCCGCTCCCCGTGGTCTCCGTGGGTAGCGCGGGTCGTCTTCTGGCTGCTGGTGGCCGCCATGGGCGGGTCGCTCTGGGTCGTCCTGCGCATCGACCTGACGCCGCGCGTCGAGAGCGACTTCTTCTTCTCCACCGGAGACCCGGCCTTCCAGGCCACCGAGCTCATCGGGGAGCTCTTCCCGTCGCGCCCGCAGCTCATCGTCAACGCGCTCGCGCCCGACGTCTGGTCGGGCGACGCCCTGGACCGGGTCCGCCGTCTTTCGGACGAGCTCGCGGCGCTGCCCGGAGTGGCCGCCGTCCAGAGCCTGACGCACGGGCCGCCGACGCCGGCCGTGGTGCCCGAGAGCCCGGTGTGGAGCCGGCTGCTGCTCTCCGAGGACCCCAACGCCACCCAGATGATCGTGACCCTGGAGGAGGGCGAGAGCCGCGAGCTCGTGGCCCGCGTGGAGCAGGTGCTGGCGGCGCACGACCGGCCGAGCTTCGACCTCGAGGTCTCCGGCGTGCCCTACGTGATCGAGCTCATCCGCCGCTACCTGATGCGCGACCTCAAGGTCTTCAGCAGCGCGGCCCTCCTGGTGTTCGGGCTGGTGATCGCCATCCTCTACCGCTCGCTGCCGCTGGTGGCCGGCACGCTCCTCTCCTGCGTGGGGGCCTGCCTGCTCACCCTCACGGCGCTCCACCTCGCGGGCACGCCGATCGGCATGTTGACCGCCAACATCGCCACCATCGTCTTCGTGCTGACGCTCTCGCACACGGTGTTCCTGACCGCCAACTGGCGGCGGGTGCGGCCGGGGCTCAGCCCCGAGAAGGCCCTGGCGACCGCCCTGTGGATCACCTTCGCGGCGTCGTTCTGGTGCATGGTGGCGGCGCTCCTGGGTTTCGGCAGCCTGCTCCTGGCGAGCGCCAGGCCGCTGCGCGAGCTCGGCGTGTCGGGGGTCGTGGGCACGGTGGCGGCGATCGTGGTGGCCTACGGCTTCTATCCGGTCTTCCTGCGGGCCGCGCGCTCGGCGCCCCCGGCGCTCTGGTCGCGCCCCGACGCCAGGCACCGGCTTCCGGGGCCGCTGGCGTCGGTGGTGATCGCCGTGCTCTGCGCGGCGGCGGCGTTCGGGCTGCCGCGCACCGAGACCGATCCGAGCCTGCTCGCCTACTTCGCCGCGGGCAGCGAGCTGCGCCACGGTCTCGAGACGATCGATCGCCACGGCGGCTCGAGCCCGCTTTACCTGGTGGTGTCCGACCCCGGGAAACGGCGCGTGGACTCCCCCGAGGTCGAGCCGCGGCTGGAGCGGCTGCAACGCCGCCTCGAGAACGATCCGGCGGTGGGCATGGCACTGTCCCTGTCGGTGCTCCTGGAAGAGGCCCGGCGGGCGCCCTTCGCGGTGCTCTTCGGCACCGCTCAGCTCGTGGACCTTCTCGCCGGCGAGCGCTTCGACCAGGTCGCCCGCGGCTTCGTGACCGACGACCGCGTGCTGGCCCTTTACTTCCTGCGGATGCACGAGACCGGGCGCGAGGAGGAGCGCGAGGCGATCGTCGCGCGCCTGGTCGCGGCGGCGCGGGAGGCGGGGCTCGAGCCCGAGCTGGTCGGCGGCCTCTACGACCTGCAGGGCAAGCTCGGGGAGCTGGTGGCGTCGAGTCTGGCGCGCGAGCTCGGGGGCCTGCTGGCGTTCTTCGTGCTGGTGGCGGCGGCGGTGGCGCGCGCCGCGCGTCCGGCGGCGGCCATGGTGCTCTGCCTGGCGGCGGTGCCGGTGCTGCTGCTGGGCGCCATGGGCTACCTCGGCCAGCCGGTCGACGTCATCGCCGCGCCGGGCGCCAACGTCGCGATCTCGCTCGGCATCGACGGCATGATCCACCTGGTGATGGCGGTGCGCCGCCGGCGCCGCGCCGGCGACGGCGAGCGCGAGGCCTGGGGTGAGGCCTGCCGGCAGATGCGCCAGCCGATCGTCGGCGCCATGCTCATCCTGGCCGCGGGCTTCGGGATCTTCGTGCTGTCGAGCTTCCCGCCCACCCAGCGCTTCGGGTCGATCGTGGCGGCGGGCACCCTGATCTCGGCGGCGATGGCGCTCCTCGTCCTGCCCTACCTCGCCGCCGCCGGCCGCGGCGCCAGGGACGCCCCGGCGGCCCGGTGAGCTCATTGCTCCGCCGCCGCGGCTCTGGTAACGTCTCTGCGCTTTCGACGCCTGAGGGCGCCCAGATGGACGAGTCGAACAAGACGCGGATCTCGCTTCCCGCCCACCTGCCGAACCTGGGTCCGGCGGAGGCCTGCGTGGTGCAGATCTACGGCGGCGACCTGGGGCGGCGCTACACGCTCACCCACGAGCTCACGGTGGGCCGCGACCAGGCCAACGCCATCGTGCTCGACATGGACAACGTGTCGCGCCGCCACGCCCGCTTCCTCCAGATCGACGACGCGAGCTACGTGGAGGACCTCGGCTCGACCAACGGCACGTTCATCAACGACGCCGACATCAGCGGCCAGACGCAGCTCAAGAACGGCGACCTGATCAAGGTCGGCGGCGCCATTTTCAAGTTCATCAGCGGCGGCAACGTGGAAGGTCTCTACCACGAAGAGATCTACCGCATGACCATCATCGACGGGCTCACGCAGATCCACAACAAGCGCTACTTCGCGGACTTCCTCGAGCGCGAGATGGCGCGCTGCTCGCGCTACGAGCGTCACCTGGCGCTGGCCATGCTCGACGTCGACCACTTCAAGCAGCTCAACGACACCTACGGCCACCTGGCGGGCGACCACGTGCTGCGCAAGATGGCGCAGGCGATCAGCCGGCGCATCCGGCGCGAGGAGCTCTTCGCGCGCTACGGCGGCGAGGAGTTCGCCCTGGTGCTGCCCGAGACCGACATCGAGCGCGCCCTGGTGGTGGGCGAGGACATCCGCCAGCTCATGGAGGACCAGGTCTTCGTCTTCGACGAGGAGGAGATCCGCGCCACCCTGAGCGTGGGCATCGCGCCCATGCACGGCGAGCGCGAGCCGCACGAGTTCATCAAGCACGCCGACGAGGCGCTCTACTGCGCCAAGCACGGCGGCCGCAACCGCGTGGTCGCCTACGACGCCTCCGCCGAGGATTAGACGTCCTCACTCCTCCGCCGCCTCCATCCAGAAGGGGCACAGCATGCGGCAGGGGCAGCGGTCGCAGGTCCAGTCCTTGATCGTCGCCTGGAAGACGCCGCGGCTGCGCAGATCGAGGAGCTCGCGGGCGTGGCCCTCGACTTTGGCGAGCGTCTCGCGCGGCTTCTGGTGGCTCCACCGGTAGGGGTAGATCCGGGCGTCGGATCCCGAGTAGACGCGGGGGCGCAGCTCCGGGTCGTCGTCGCCGAGGAGGGCCAGGGGCAGGCGGTGGTGCTCGCGCAGGTCCGACCACTTGAGGGTTTCGACGCCGTCGCCGCCCAGGGACTCGGGGCGGAAGAGCAGGGCGTGCTGAGTGCCGTCGCCGTCGCGGTAGCGGCCGATGAGCTGCAACGGCAGTGACGCGGGCTCGCCTCCGGCTTCCCATGCGACGTCGTGGTCGAGGCTCTCGGCGCCTCCCGCGGGCGGCTCGTAGGCGCGCGCCAGCTCGCGGGCCCAGCGCAAGGACCGCGGGCGGTAGAGGCCGACGTGCGGGTGCTCGGCGTACTTGTCGTCGGGCCACTCCTCGGCGGCGATCGCCTCGGCCTCCTCGGGCGCCAGCCGGCGTCCCTGCTCGTTGGCCTTGTCGACGACCCGCCGCAGCGCGCGGCGCAGGCGGGTGACGAAGACCGGGTAGAGGGGGCGCAGCACCGGCCGGAAGCCGATCCCCAGGTGCTCCTGGAGGTAGCCGAGGATGCCGCACTGGCGGCCCAAGAGGCCGTAGAGCGAGACCGTCTCGGGGCGGCTGTCGCCCCAGATCGGGCCCAGGGTCACCGGCTCGCTCGGCTCCGGCGGGATCTCGACGGAGCGCACGGGCACGGCGCCCGAGGCGATCCAGAGCTCGAGGAGCCGCGGCAACGTGCGCCGCGGGCTGCGGACGGTGCCGCCGGCGGTGCCGGCGTAGGAGACGGCGACGGCGCGCTGCGCCCGGGTCACTCCCACGAAGAGCAGGGAGTCGGCCTGCTTGCGGTCCTCCTCGGGGTCGTGGCGCAGGGCGGGCGGCAGCCACGGCGCGTCCGCGCGCTCGGCGTTGAGAGTCTGGCCGGCGACCAGGACGCACGGGAACTCGAGACCCTTCGAGGCGTGGCAGGTCATCACCCGCACGGCGCCGGCGTGCGGCCGCGGCGGGATCAGCCCGGGCGCCGCGTTGCACAGGAGGTCGCGCAGGCGCTCGGCCATGCGCGCGCGCGAGCGCCGCGGCGGCGTGCCGGGATGGCCGAAACGGTAGGTGCCGGCGAAGGCCAGGGCGCTGACGATCTCTTCGAGGGCCACGGCCGCCCCCAGGCCGTCGCCGACCAGGCGGCGCAGGTAGTCGCCGGCGTCGAAAAGGAAGGTCAGAAGCACCGCCCAGCCGTCGCCCGAGTGCTCGAGGGGACGCAGCACGTCGAACGCCCGGCGGACCGCGGCGACCACCTCGCGCGCCGCTGGCGGGAGGGCTGCGTCGTCCTCGGCCTCCTTCCCGGTCTGGTCCTCGCCCTCCTGCTCGAACGCGGCGAGGAGGTGGCGCACGGCGGCGTTGAGCTCGGCGACGGCGGCGCGCCCGCGGCCCAGGGCGTAGACGAGACGGGGGACGGCGGCGCGCGGCGCCCCGAGGGCGGTGGCGGCGGCGGCGAGGTCGCCGGCCGCGCCTTCGGCGGTCACCAGGCCGCTGGTGACCGCGCGGATGCCGGCGGCGGCCAGCGCCAGGGCGGCGTTGCGCACGTCGATGTTGCGGCGCGCCAGCACGCCGATGTCTCCGGGCGCGACGCCGCGCTCGATCCAGGATCGCACCTGCTCGACGAGCGTCTGCCGTTCGGCGGCGTCGCTCGAGGTCGCGGCCACGGCGACCGGCGTCGCCAGGGGCTCGACGCCGCGGCCCGGCCGCCAGCGGCGGCGCGGCGGGTCGGCGTCCTCGCCTTCCATCAGCGCCGCGAGCTGGTTGGCGGCGTCGACGATGGGGGGGCTGGCGCGGTAGTTGAGGCCGATCAGGAAGGTGCGAGCGCCCGGGAAGTCTTCGGCGAAGCGGCGCACGTTCTCCGGGGCGGCGCCGCGGAAGCGGTAGATGGCCTGGCGCGCGTCGCCCACCACCCAGGGCGGGTTGTCGGGGCCGCAGAGCTGGGAGAGGAGCGTCGCCATCGAGCGGCTCACGTCCTGGTACTCGTCGACCATCACCCAGCGGAAGCGTTTCCGCAGCGCCTGCCGCACCTCGTCGTGCTCCGCGAGCAGGACGAGGGGCAGCAGCATGAGGTCGGCGAAGTCCACCCGGTCGCGGCCCTGCTTCTCGTCCTCGTAGGCCTGGAAGACCCGTTGCAGCGCCAGGGCGCGGGCGTGCTCGCCGGCCTCGCCCTCGGCGCTCTGCCAGCGGGCGATCTCTTCGGCGAGGCGGGCGGGCGTGACCAGGCGGTCCTTGAGGTAGCCGATCTCGTGCGCCGCCCGCCGCGCCGTGACCTGGGGGTCGAAGAGGTTGAGAATCGCTTCGCAGTCGACGCGGCCGAGCACTTCGATGAGCAGCTCCTCCTTGCCGACGTCGTCGAGGACCGTGACGTCGGAGCCCAACCCCAGCAGGTGCCCATAGCTGTGGAGGAGGTGCATGCCGAGCCCGTGGAAGGTGGCGATGAGCACCTCTTCGGCCGGTTGGCCGAGGCTGCGCGCCAAACGCTGCCGCAGCTCCTCGGCCGCCTCGTTGCTGAAGGTCAGGACCAGCAGGTCTTCCGGCGCCGCGCCGCGCTCGCGCACCAGGTGAATCACGCGCCGCACCAGGGTGCGCGTCTTGCCGGTGCCGGGCCCGGCTTCCACCAGCACGGGGCTGCCGGACCACAGGGCGGCCTCCTCCTGGTCCGGGTTCGTCGTCACCTCGTCGCCGCCGGCCGCGGCCCCGGCGGGGCCGCGCACGAAGCGGTAGAGCCCTTCGGCGAGCTGGACGCGCGCCAGGCCCAGGGAGACGCCGAAGCGCGCGGCCAGGGTCGTGGTGGTGGCCGCGGGCACGGCGCGCCAGGCGGCGAAGACCTCGTCGGCCGGGCACAGAAGCTCGGCGGCGAAGGCGGTGGCCTCGGCCTCCTCGTAGGAGCGCCGGCTGTAGCGGGCGAGCGCCGGCGTGCCGTGCTCGAGGAAGGCCGAGCCGCGGATCGGGTCGCCGGGCACCAGGGCGTTGGCGAGGCGCTGGTGGAGCACCAGGTGGCCGAGCTCGTGGGCGAAGAGCTCGAGCTTCTCGTCGGGCTTGCCGTCGAGCTTGCGGTCGTAGTAGAGCAGCCCCTCGGCGGGCGCCACCTCGCCGCGTCCGCCATGGAGGAAGTCGCTGCCCACGGCGAGCGGGCGGATCTGGTGGCGCTCGTCGAAGTAGGCGGTGAGGCGCTCGAGCCGGGCGTCGAGCTCGTCGCCGAGCACGGGGCGCAGCGTCAGGGCGCGCTGGCGGGCGCGGTCGAGGGATCTCATCGCGGCTATAGTACGCCCTGTTTACGCCGGCTTCAAGCCTACAGGTCATCGAGCGAGAGCAGGGTCTCGTAGAGATTCCCGAATTGCAGAGCCGCGAGCTCGGGAGGCGCCGGGGCAACGCTTTCCGGCTCGAGCGGATGGGGCTGGATGCCCTTGAGCGTCTTCTCGGCAAGGGCGGTTCGCCACTCCCGGTCAACCCACTCCGATTTCAGTGCCTGGGTCGACCAGAAAAGCCAGAAGATCTCGCGCCGCGAGATCTCGGCGCGGAGTCTCTCTTCCCAGTCTTCTCCCGGGACGATCGAGAGACGGGCGAAGAAGACGTCGATGCCCGTTGCGATCTGGACCGACCGGATACGCTTCATCACGTCTTTGCTGTCGGCCGTCGCGTAGGAGGCGAAGGCGGAGCGTGGAAACCGGAGCGCGGTCGTCGTCTCCGTGTTGTCCGCGGCACCGGCGACGATCTCGATCTCGGGCCGCAGGCTGGCGACGACGAGGCCCGCGACGTGGACGTCAAGCTTGAGGACGACGGTTCCCGGATCGCGGCCGGCCGGCACCACCACGTCGAAGCGCAGCACCTTGTACTTGCCGTCCCAGACGAAGCTCTGGCGTCCGTTCTCGACCTCGAGGCCGCGGGCGGCCAAGGTCACGGTGACCTCGGTGCCGATCTGCCACTGGCAAGCCTCGAGGTCGAGGAGCGGCTCGTCCCGCGGCGCCTCCGTGTGGAAGATCTCCGTCACCCGGGGACGGAAGCTTTCGGTATAGGCGGCGAAGCGGACCGTGAGGTCGCTGTCGGCGGCGACCCTCCGCCGCGTCGACACGGCGAGCTGGACGTCGGTCGTGGCGGGCGGCGGGGTCGTCGGCTTCCCGGAGAGCGTCGACCCGACGTCGTAGGCCACCGCTCCTTCCTCGTCCTCGGGCGCGACGCCTTTGGACGACCGCGTCGGCGGGGATCGCCAGCCGCCGCGCTCGCGGACCAGCGTCCAGACCATCATGGGGCTGTCGGCGTCGCGGAACGGGCGTCCTTCGAAGTCGCCGGCGAGACTCTCGACGCCGAGCCCGGCGTCGAGGGCGAGCCGCCGGAAGTCCTCTTTCCCGGTCAGCGAGAACGCGAGGGGCAGATCGGTCGTCCGCGCGAGGACGCCTGAGCCGTCGCGCTCCTCGATCCGCTGGATCCCGCGGACGAGCTTGACGCCCGGATCGAACGCGGTCCGCAGGCGGACCACGACCTCGCCGCCGGTCTCCGGACGCAAGCCGCGGACGGCCTCGGTCCATTCCCCCGTGACGCTCCTGAGCCGTACCTGGGGATTGTGGAGCGTCAGCACGCAGCGTCCATCGGGCTCGAGGGCCCGGTAGATCGACGCCAGGGCGCGGCGCTGATCGTCCTCGGTGAGGAGCTCGGAGAACCCCTGGAACGGCAGCAGCACGAGGGCGAAGCGGCCGTTGAACGGCAGGCTCCGCGCGTCGGCGCATAGCAGTTCCGGCGCCAGGCCGCGCGCCCGCGCCTTGGCGGCGAGCACCGCCAGCATGGCGGGCACGGAGTCGACGGCGGTCAGGTGGACGCCGCCTTCGAGCAGCGGCAGCGTCACCCGCCCCGTTCCGGCCATCAGCTCGAGGACGCGGCCGTCCCCAAGCTCTGCGGCGGCGTTGGCAAAGAAGGCCACGTCGGCGTCGTAGCGGACGTAGGCGTCGTAGACGTCGGCGATCCGGGCGTAGTCGAGCGCGCTCATGGAATCCCTCCGCCCCAGATCTTACTCCCCTCTCCCCCTGGGAGAGAGGCGGGGGGTGAGGGTTCCCCGATCAGGAAGGTCTCCTCCCGGCCCCTCGCCTCACCCGTCAAGGGAATGACAGAAGACTCTCGGAAGCTGTCCTTCACCGTCAGGCGAGCGACAAGAGCTCGTCCGGCTCCTCTCCTCCCAAATGAGGGAAGGTCCCCGGAATCCGGGAAAGGGTCCCTCAGCCGTAAGGCGGGTCTTCCGAGATTCCGGATCGGGCTCCTCACAGGCAAGGCGCCGCTTTCGGGTTCCGGGAAGGGACGTCTCACCCGTGAGGGACACGACCTGAGACCCTGAAGAGACTCTCTTGACCGTGAGGCGAGCGAGGAAAGTTTCTCCGGAGCCTCGCCTTTCAGGTGAGGACGCCTCCTCGGTTTCCGAGCAGGCGGCCCCTCACGTGTGAGGGAGCCTCCCCGCGAGTCTCGACGGCGGGTTCCTCAGAGCTGAGGGCCCGCACCAGATCATGACCTCCGGGTGTCGAGCCTCGCCGCAGCCTGGGCGGCGTCCCGCCGGCCATCGTCGAGGGCGTGCAGCCAGTCTATCCGCGCAAGGCCCGCCGGCAGGGACGTGAGGCGCGGGTCGTGGTCGCCGTCTACCCCACGACTCTCCGAGGTCAAGGTTCGCCGTCCCAGAAGGCCTCATGGCCCACGCCGCCGGTCTCGCGGATCTGCTCCCGTGAACGGCGAAGCACCTCTCGGAACCTGGGTGAATAGGCCAGGACGAGACGCTCCAGGTCGTCCTCGTCCTCGCCCACCGCGATCATGACGGCCGCGGGGCGGCCGTTCCGGGTCACGACGACGGGGCCATTCTCGGTCTCCTTCAGGTACTCGCTGAAGTGTGCTTTGACCTCGGCGACAGGCGCGATCTTCATCCTTGGACCTCACTTCCGCCGATCAGCGATCGGCTACCATCTTTGACTCCGATCGCCAGGACCGAGACCGATCGCTCGGCGTCGTCGATCTCGTAGAACACCCGGAACCGGTTCCCTGGCCCGAACCGGAGCTCCCACTCCCCCTCCGGGGTCGGACCAGGTCTCAAGGGCTTGCGATTCCTGGTCTCGACGCCGGGCTCGTGGAGCAACTGCTCCTCGATAGTCTGGCGGATGAGGGAGTAGTACCTGCGATCGATCGCTCGCAGATGGCCCTTCACCTGCGGAGCGTAGATCAGCTCGAACCGTTCTCCCGCCATCCTGACCAGAATTATAGTCAACCGCCAGGGTCTTGGCAAGTAGAAGACGAGGCCGCCAGACGGACGCCGTCCTCGTCTCCGGTCCGCGGCGCAAGGTGGTGCTGGCGACCAACGTCGCCGAGACCTCGATCACCACGGCACCAGCTCAAGGCGCGTAGGCGCCGCGCGGCGACTCGGCTCCGGGTGTAGGCTTCGGACGTTGCGCCCGCTACCGATCGACGACGTCCTCCCCGAGGTCCTCGGCGCGCTCGCGGCCAGCGCCGCCCTGGTGCTGCGCGCCCCCACCGGCGCCGGCAAGACGACGCGGGTGCCGCCCGCCATCCTCGACGCCGGCCTCGCCGGCGGTCGCCGCGTCGTGATGCTCGAGCCGCGGCGCGTGGCCGCCCGCGCCGCGGCCCGACGCATGGCCGAGGAACGCGGCACGCCGCTCGGCGAGGACGTGGGCTATCAGATCCGCTTCGAGCGCCGCTTCGGCAAGTCGACCCGCGTCCTCGTGGTGACCGAGGGCGTCCTCGTCCAGCTCCTGCAGCGCGACCCGTTCCTGGAGGACGCCGGCGTCGTCATCTTCGACGAATTCCACGAACGCAACCTGGCCAGCGACCTGTCCCTCGCCATGGCGCGACGGGTGCAGCGCGAGGCGCGTCCGGACTTGAAGCTCGTCGTCATGTCGGCGACGCTCGACCCGGCGCCGGTGGCCGCCTACCTCGGCGGCTGCCCGGTGGTCGAGAGCGCCGGACGCCTCCATCCCGTGACCGTCCGCTATCTCGAGCGTCCCGACCCGCGACGCCCCGAGCAGGCCACGGCGGTGGCCGTGCGCCTCCTCCTCGACGAGACGCCGGGCGACGTCCTCGTCTTCCTCCCCGGCGTCGGCGAGATCCGGCGGACGGCGAAGGCCCTCGAGCCGTTGGCCGCTGAGCGCGGCCTCGCGGTGATGCCGCTCTACGGCGACCTGCCCTCCGGGGAGCAGGACGCCGTCCTCGTCCCCGGTCCGCGGCGCAAGGTGGTGCTGGCGACCAACGTCGCCGAGACCTCGATCACCATCGACGGCGTCACCGGCGTCGTCGACTCGGGGCTCGTTCGCGTGCTGCGTTTCGACCCCGCGTCGGGGCTCGACCGCCTCGAGCTGACGCGCGCCAGCCGCGTCTCGGCCGAGCAGCGCGCGGGCCGCGCCGGACGCCAACAGCCGGGCGTCTGCCTGCGCCTGTGGACGCGGCACGACGACCGCACCGTGCCCGAGCGCGACGTGCCCGAGATCCGCCGCGTCGACCTCGCGGGTCCGCTGCTCGAGCTGCTGGCCTGGGGCGAGCGCGACGTCGCCGCCTTCGAGTGGTTCGAGGCGCCCGAGCCCGCCGCCGTCGAGCGGGCGCTGGCGCTGCTCCGCGTCCTCGGCGCCGCCGACGACCGCGGCCTCACCGCCACCGGACGCCGCATGGCGAGCCTCCCCGTCCACCCGCGGCTGGCGCGTCTGGTGCTGGCCGGACACGAGGCGGGCGTACGCGAGCGCGCGGCGATGCTGGCGGCCCTCGTCTCCGAGCGCGACCTGGTGACGCGATCCGTCGACGGTCGTCCGGAGGCGGCCCACGTCTCGCCGTCCGACCTCCTCGACCGCCTGCACGCGCTCGACGACTTCGTGCGCACCGGCTACGGTGAGACCGCCCTGGGACCGATCCACCGCGGACGCGCCCGCCAGGTGCTGCGGACAGGCCGCGACCTGGCGCGTCTCGCCGAGCGCGCCCTGGGAAGACAGGACGAGACGGAGGACGACGAAGGACTCCTACGCGCCCTTCTCGCCGCCTATCCCGACCGCCTGGCGCGTCGCCGCGAGCCCGGCAGCCCGCGCGCCGTGATGGTGGGCGGACGGGGCGTGCGTCTGGCGGACGCCAGCGCCGTCCGCCGTCACGACCTCTTCTTGTGCGTCGACCTCGACGCTCGCCGCGAGGCCCTGGTGCGCCAGGCGTCGGGCGTGGAGCGGGAGTGGCTGCCGCCCGAGTCCCTGAGGACGACGGACGAGGTCGAATTCGGCGGCGAGCGCGTCGTCGGCCGCCGTCGGACGCGTTACCTGGACCTGGTGCTCGACGAGCGCGAGATCGTGCCGACGCCCGAGGCGGCGGCTCAGGCCCTCGCCGCGGCGGCGGCGGACGACCTCGGGCGCGCGCTCGATTTGGGGCGTCCGGAGGTGGCGTCGTTCCTGGCGCGGGTGCGCAGCCTCGCCGAGTGGATGCCCGAGCTCGGCCTGCCGCGCTTCACGGACGCCGAGCTCGCCGCGCTGCTCCCCGTCCTCTGCGCCGGCAAGCGCTCGTTCGCCGAGCTGCGCCGCGCGCCGCTCGTCGAGACGTTCAAGGGCGTCCTCAATTACCGGCAGCTCGAGGCGCTGGAGCGTCACGCCCCCGAGCGTCTGGAGGTGCCGAGCGGCAGCCGGATCCGGCTCGTCTACGAGCCCGGGCGTGCGCCGGTGCTGGCGGCGCGCATCCAGGAGCTCTTCGGGCTGCGCGAGACGCCGCGCGTCGCGGCGGGGCGCGTCGCGGTCATGATGCAGCTTCTGGCGCCCAACGGGCGTCCGCAGCAGATCACCCAGGACCTCGAGAGCTTCTGGGCGAACATCTACCCCCAGGTGCGCAAGGAGCTCCAGGGCCGCTATCCCAAGCACGCCTGGCCGGATGACCCTTGGACGGCGGCGGCGCAGCGGCGTCCTCGGCGGTCTTGAGGGCGTCGTGTGCATAGCGAGCCAGGGCGTCCGCCGGTGCTGGCGGCGCGCATCCAGGAGCTCCCTTCAGACGCCGCGCGTCGCGGGCGGACTTCCCCAGATCACCACAGATACGGCACTCTTGCCGCTGATTGGATCGATTGATCGCGAGTCATCAGGGTGGCTCCAAGTCGTTTCGCTGCGATCACCAACATCCGGTCGTGCATTTCCGGAATCTCCCGGTAGTTGTCGAGATCGCGAACCTCAGCAAACTCCATTGCCTCGAGTCGAAAACATCCAGACTCTTCGAGTCTCTGGAGGACAGAAGGATACAGCTCTGAACGTTGGTGCTTCTGAAGCAGGTAGTAGAGTTCGGCCAAAGCGATGTAGTGGACGATCAGCACAGCCTTCCCGGCCTGCGCGTCCTCGAACACCTTTGCCGCTGGCGCTGAGAGTCGCGGCGAGTCAATGAGATGCCAATACAGAGCATGGGTGTCCAACAGAAATACGGGAAGATCGGTCACGTCTACGGTTCCAGTCGATTCAGTCGATTCCGCCATTCCCGGTCCATCTCTTGAAGTTCTGCGTCGACGTCGATATCCGGCATCTTTCCGGCCCAGATTCCTCGAAGTGATGGACAGGGCGGACCACCCTCGGCGGCCAGCTTCTCCGGCAGCACGACCAGGGAAACTTCGGCCGGCCCGGGTGGCAGATCGCATGGAACTTCCAGGCGAAGAACGCCGTCCTCAGCAATTTCGGTCTGCACGGTGAGGGTTCGAGCTCGCATGACTGGGAGTATACCCCTTCACACGATCGGACGCCACCAAGAGCTTGGACGGCGAGGCGGCCGCGCCGAAGCCCTGGTGCGCCGGGCCTCGGCTGATCCGGCTCGCCTGAAGCTCGGTTTCGGTCTTCAAGGCGATCGACTTCCTCAAGCTGGCCGCCGAGGGGCGGCCAGCGCTCGAAAGTGAGCGGCCGTCCGCGAGACTTCCGGGGTCACGGCACGACGCCGGGCAGCGCCATCGGTACCCGATACAACCCCTCCTGCGCCGTGACGTAGAGCGAGCGCGCGTCGGCGCCGCCGAAGGCGCAGTTGGTGGCCGGGCGGGGCAGGGCGACGGCGCCCCAGGGGGTGCCGTCGCTGCTCGTCGGGCGAGAGGATCACGCCGTTGGGCTGGTTGACGCCGATCGCGTCGCCTGGCCGCTCGGAGCGCGGAAGACGCCGATCGCCCCCGGCGGGTCGAAGCGGTAGATGGTGTCGGCGGCGACATCGGTGAAGAGCAGGTGGTCGCCGCGCCACAGCGGCCCCTCGGTGAACTGGAACGTCTCCGATACGGTCTCGACCGCGCCGATGCCGGCCAGCGGATTGCACAGCGCTTCGACCTCGTCGTCGTCCACCAGAGTATGGGCGGTGATCGGGTTCGGCGACTGGATCGAGCTCCACGAGTCGAGGGCGATGCCCCCCTCGACGTTCTGGAGCTCGGGTAGCCGCTCGGCGTGGGGCGGAAGCGGGCGCGTCCGCCCTGGAGGTCGGCGAGCGCGACGCTGCCGGTCGCCGTCCACGGCACCGGCCAGCCGGAGCCGTCGCCGCCGCTGAAGGCTTCGGAATACGCCGCCGGGCCGCCGACGCTCGCCGACCAGGCGCAGAGGCTGCCGCCTTCGAAGCCGTCGGAGAAGACGGCGTCCTGCGCCGCCGCCGTCGCCGCCAGGCAGGCGCAGACGAAGAGCGCGCCGAGAACGCGGAAGACTGCTTTCGTCGCCATCGTGTCATCCCTTCTACGGGACCGCTCGGCGGTCCATGGCCCGTTCCCGGCGCCGAAGATACCAGATGGCGGAAGCACAGGCGGCAGGGCGTCTCTCGTCGAGACGCTCGAGGGCGTCCTCGACTACGAGCAGCTCGCGGCGCTGGAGCGTCACGCCCCCGAGCAGATCACCCAGGACTTCGAGAGCTTCTGGGCGAACACCTACCCGCAGGTGCGCAAGGAGCTCCAGGGCCGCTATCTGGTAGCCGCACTGGAGCTGCCCGAGTCCAGCCGGGCCGACATCGCCGACAGGCTACTTCAGAGTCTCGACACCGCTGACCAGCGGGAAATGCCCTGTGGGCCGAGGAGGCGGAAGCTCGTATCGATGCCTTCGATCGGGGCGAGATCGAAGCGATTCCGGGCCCCGAAGTCTTCGACGCCATCAGGGCGCGCCGGCGCGCATGAACTACCGCTTCCTCCTCCCGGCTCGATCGACGCTACCTGGGACGGCACTGAGACGGACGACTTGGCCGGTCCGGATCGTGTCCAGCGTTTCGAGGATCTCGGGCACCAAGGGAAGGTAGTCCACGAGGCGATTCTTGTACGCTACGAGAACGATGACGGCCAAGTCGACGGAGGCGAGGTTCTGCTGATACTGGAGCTTCTGGTCGGCCGTAATGAAGACGTCGAACACCGGGCTCGCCAGAGCGAGCAGCTCGCCGTTTTCCTTGGATCTCCAGCCTTGCTCGGTCACGGTCACCACCTGATGACCGGGGAGCTTGTTCTTGAGATGCCGCGGAATCGACTCGTCAAGCAGCACGCGCATCGAGCTGGGACAACGCTGCCTCGCCGGCCAGCTCGAGGAAGTCGATAGCCTGCTGGCGGGTCACGGAGGGAAAGTCGTCGAGGAAAACGTCGAGGCTGTCTCCCTCTTCGAGGTGATCGAGCAGCGCCTGGACGGGAACCCGGGTCCCCTTGAAGACTGGCGTGCCGCTCATGACGCGGGGCGAGATCGCGACGACATCGTGAAGTGACTTGGCAAGGGCGGTCATGGGTCACCTCCTGGCCGGCTCATCATATCACAACGCCTCATGGCGTCGTTCCTGGCGCGCGTACGCAGCCTTGCCGAGTGGATGCCCGAGCTCGGCCTGCCGCGCTTCACGGACGCCGAGCTCACCGCGCTGCTCCCCGTGCTCTGCGCCGGCAAGCGCTCGTTCGCCGAGCTGCGCCGCGCGCCGCTCGTCGAGACGCTCAAGGGCGTCCTCGGCTGCCCGGGTTGCGCCCATCCGCCCTCGTTCATCCGGTACACGGCTTGGCCTACGAGCCAGGGCGTCCGCCGGTGCTGGCGGCGCGCATCCAGGAACTCTTCGGCCTCCGTGAGACGCCGCGCGTCGCGGGCGGACTTCCGTCGCGTAGGAGGCGAAGGCGGAGCGCGAGATCGAGGAGCGGCTCCTCCCGCGGCGCCTCCTTGCGGAAGATCTCCGTCACCCGGGGACGGAAGCTTTCGGTATAGGCGGCGAAGCGGACCACGAGATCGCTGTCGGCGGCAACGCTCCGTCGCGTCGACACGGCGAGGTGGACGTCGGTCGTGGCGGGCGGCGGGGTCGTCGGCTTCCCGGAGAGCGTCGACCCGACGTCGTAGGCCAACGCTCCTTCCTCGTCCTCGGGCGCGACGCCTTTGGACGACCGCGTCGGCGGGGATCGCCAGCCGCCGCGCTCGCGGACCAGCGTCCAGACCATCATGGGGCTGTCGGCGTCGCGGAACGGGCGTCCT
>Ga0299906_10000933_pt1 | contig 25470 bp, 16 predicted proteins | sample RVTome_14_FD_200259 | JGI IMG/M metagenome (GOLD analysis project Ga0299906, IMG submission 200259) | Soil microbial communities from uranium-contaminated site in the Upper Colorado River Basin, Wyoming, United States - RVT145D125 (version 2) ...
CATGTTCTTTTTGACGGCTCGCGCTCGGGCGCGGGCCCAGGCGGCGTCGGGCTGCTTCTGACGCACCACCGCGTCGGCGCCGGCCGGCGCCTCGCCGGTCAGGGACGCCTTCGGCGCGTCGTCGCCGTAGATGACCTTGTACACGCCGCCCTCGGTGTTGCGTCCGCCGATCGAGAAGTAGAGTGAGCCGTCGGGGCCGACCTCGACGTCGTTGACGTTGAGCGGCCGACCGGTGGCGAACGCTTCCCACGACCCGCCGTAGGTCCCGCCGTCACGGTCCATGAACGTGGCGATGATTCGGCCCATCGACCAATCGGTGATGAAGAACGCACCGCGATACTTCTCGGGGAACTGGTCGTGGTCGTAGAAAATCACGCCGCAGGGTGAGCCGCGACCGATGTCGACGGTGGTGGGCAGGCTGTCGAAGTAATAGGCCGGCCACTTGCCCGAGCCGTGCCGCCAGCCGTAATCGCCGGACGGGATCACGTGGTTGACGCGGGTGGGGCGATACCAGGGCAGGTTCTCGTCCCACTCCATGTCCGAGTCGTAAGTGAATACTTCGCCGTCGGCGTTGAAGGCGATGTCGTAAGCGTTGCGGAATCCGCCGGCGATGCGGGTCCAGTTACTGCCGTCGAGTTCGATCCGGCACACGGTGCCGCCTGGGGTCATGATGCCCCGGGCGTGGCCGCGAGCGTCGGCGTAGCGCGGGAGTAGCTGATCCTCGGCAAACTGGTTGAGCGGCGAATCGGGATTGACCGGGTCGGGCGCCTGGGCATGATTGCCCACCGAGATATAGAGCTTGCCGTCCGGGCCGTACACCACGCCGTGCGGCGCGTGTTCGCCCATCCCCCCGCTCTTGAACGATCCGAGCGTCTCGAGGGTGTCCGCTTGGTCGTCGCCGTCTTTGTCCGTGAGCCGGTAGAGGGCGGGCCCGTCCGGTCCGTCGCCTACCGCGTAGAGCGAGCCGTCGATGTAGCAGAGTCCCTGGCAACTGTGGACGCGGGAGTCGAAGCGAATGGCCTGGTCGCACTCGCCGTCGCCGTCGGTGTCGATGAGGGTGAAGATCGGTCCCTGCTGCTGCGAGACGATCAGGCGTGCCTTATCGTCGAACGTCATCGCCCAGAGCGAGCCGGCCAACGTGGGACCGACAACGCGCTCGATGCGGAAGCCGTCGGGCACGTTGAAGCGCTCGGGACTCACGTCGGACCAGGCGACTCGTTCGCCCCACGCACCCGTGCCGTAGGCGCCGATCACGCGGGCCGGTTTCCAGGCTGCGTCGTCGAACTCGAGGCTCCGCCAGCCCGTGGCCGCGGTCGAGGATACTTTCCAACTCGCGTCGGTGATGTAGTGGAGCTGATTGCCGGGCACCGTCCGCACGAACAGGGTCATGAACAGCCCGGCCGGTCCTTCCCGGTTGGCCGCTTTAACCGCGAGGATGTTCTTGCCCTGCTTGAGCGCTTTGAGGACGCGATAGGTCTCGCCGCTTTCCCACTGACCGTCCGCGCCGATCTTCTTGCCGTTGATGAACAGGGTGTAGTCGTTGTCGCAGGTGATCGAGAGCTCGCCGACCTCGATCGTGTGCGGAATCTGAATGACCTTGCGGAAGTAGCGGGTCTCGGCCGGTCGATCCTTGTCCGGCGCGGCGTCGTCGGACCAGATCCAATGCCCCTTGGTCGGCCCGTCGGCGACGGCTTGGCCGGTGAAACCGGCGGTCACGGCCAACAGAACAATCCATACCAGACCTACGCGTAATCTCGTCATTCTTCTCATCCTCGTTGTGGGGTACAGCTTACCGCCCGATGGCTCCAGAAACGCTCGATCATAGTCGATTCCGGGCGCAGGGGAAACCACTTGCGTGCCTTGGTGGAACGTATGAGTCGCGCGTCTCAGCGCCGCGAAATACATACCGCGCGGGGGCGCCAAATCACACCCACGAACCGCAGAGGATGAATCCCGCGGCTCAGAGATGAATGTTCAGTCAGACGAAAGCTTGGAGCAATTCGGCGTGAAGCTTGGTACCGGCGGCGAGGAAAGGGACCGGGTCTCGAGCGTTCGTGGTCGCATCGAACGGAAAGATCGGCCGGCCGGTCACGTCGGTCACGACCCCGCCGGCTTCGGTCACCAGCAGCGCGCCGGCGGCAATGTCCCAGATCTTGGTGTCCAAACCGTAGGCGGCGTCGAGACAGCCGGCCGCCACCATGGCGATGTGCAGCGCCGTCGAACCGGTGCATCGCAGGATCGCCGATTCACTCCAACGCTGTACCGCTTCGGGCGGGGTAACCCGTCGCTCGGACGGTACGCCGATGAGCCTGTCGACGTCCTCGACGCCGTCGGCAACCGACAGGCGTTTCCCGTCGAGGAAAGCGCCGCCGCCGCGGATCGCGGAATAGAGACGGTCGGTCAGCGGATCAAACGTCGCCGCCGCCACCGGCTCACCACGGTGCAGGACGGCGATGGTCGTGCTGAACACCGGGAACGAGCGCACGTAATTCCGCGTGCCGTCGATGGGGTCGATGATCCACACGTACTCGGCCTCGGTTACCGGCGCGAGTCCCGGCACGTCCGGCTGATCCTCTTCGCCGACCGCGCCGTGTCCTTTGAAACGTTCGGCGATGGCGCGGAGGATGTGATCCTGGACGGCGTGGTCCATCTCGGTGACCCACGAACGGTCGGCCTTGAGCGAAGCGGGCGTTAGCCCGAGCGCCTCGGCCGCCATGCGCCCGCCGGATCGTGCCAACGCGGCCGCAGCTTCGCACAACGTGTTGTAATCATGGGACAACGTCGATAACTCCAGTCTACGGGACCACCGGGCGGGCAGTATACTGCATGTTCGGCCCGCATGTGCGGCCGCCCGATCGAAAGTCGACGCCGACGTGAATCGCGTATTCCTTCATCCTCGCAGCGTGCGACCCCAATGGCTCTTGTTGTCGCTGGGTCTGACCGCGGTGATCGCGCTGCTCGCCGCCGGTGCACTCTATCCGTGGCTGCAACGGATCTACTACCTGCGTGAGCTCCGATCGTCGGACGTGCGCGACCGCGGTGCGGCGTTGACCGCGCTGGCTGCGCTCGCCGAGCACGACCCGTCGGTGCACGAACCACTGTTGCAAGTGCTCTGTACGTTGTTCATGGACCCGTCAGCCGACGCACGACAGCAGGCGTTTTACGTGACCGCTTGGCTGGTCGAGAACGTCACGTCGATCGCGCCGCGCATCGAGGCTGTTCTGCGGCAAGCCGACGACGACCTGTTCATCGGCCTGGCCGAAGCGATGATCGCGGGCGGGACGTGGACGCGCGATCGGCCGATGGCGCAGCGCGGGCGTCTTGCCGCGTTGCGGTACGCGCGATGTGACGATGCCTATCGCGCCGAAACGGTGTCGGCGATGGCCGATCTCGGCCCGCTCGCCGCGACGGAACTGTCGGCCACCCTCGACGACGCTCTGCAACGTCCCGACCCGGTAGTGCGCCGTACGGCGCTGCGCGTCTCGGCGGTCCTGGGCGATACGCCGCGCGTGATCGGTGCGTTGTCGGATGCCGATGCCGAGGTGCGTGCCGCGGCTTTAACGTGGCTCGTCACGCTGGAGGCTCGTTCACACGCGCGTCACGTGATGCAGTACTTGGTGGACGATGTTCCCGCCGTGCGGGAGGCGGCCGCGTTCGCGCTGGCCCGATTGTCGCCGGACACCGCCGAGCCCCACCTGGCGCGCAGGGTCGCGGAAGATCCTGATTCGCGCGTCCGCGGCATGGCGAGTTGGTTCCTGGGTATTTGTCCCCAAGACGATGAGCGGGATGCCCGGGTTCGCTCACGCGCTCTCCTGCGTGTGGCTGAGCGGGGTACCGGCGATACGTGTTTCGACGCCTTGACCACAGACTTGGACAGTCAGGACGTTGATCTGCGGTACGCTTGTATTGCGGGGTTGTCGACCGTGACCGCGCATCGTCAACCGGCCATCGTGATGTTGCGAGACCGAGCCGAGCGTGCGCTGCAAACCGGACATGACGGCCTGGCCGCTATGGCGTTGCAAGCGCTGGCCGCGCTGGGAGATGAAGCGTTTTTACCAGTCATGCTTGACACTTCGGAGCGGCTCGTCGACACACCCATGTTGCGCTACATCGCGGCCTCGGCCGCGACGACGATCGATCCGGATGCCGGCGTTCAAGCGCTCCTTGATTTGTTCGCGCTCGAAACGGATACGCCGCGCGATCTCGCCGCACGACACGTGGCCGGTCTGGAAGCACCGCCGATCGAACGTCTGGTTGCGTTACTCGGTTCACTCAACGACGAGACGCGCATGGCGGCGGCGTTTGCGCTGGGGCTGATCGGTCGCGCGGACGTTCACTTCACCAACGGTGCGTCGTTGACGACGTTTCTCGACGAGCGGACCGATCCGCAGTCGCCGTACTACGAGGACCATTGGAAGGTACGCGGCTACTATCACCTGGCTCGCCACATGCTGGGGGCCGCCGATGCGCAGCGCTCGGTTGATCCACTGCTGCTGCACGACCGGTTTCCGCGCACGGCGGTCTACACGGCGTTGCTGGCGGTCGGCGACACTTTGCCGATGGACGAGCTCTTTTTCGGGGATGACGTTGAACTCGACGCCTTTCTCCGCGATCACCGGTTCGCCGACGTAATCGCACGATGTTTTCCCGACGCGCCGTCGGTCACGTGGCATGGCGACGAGCCGCTGCGTCGGTGGCAGATCGATCGACTACGTGATTGGTGGCAGGTGTGGCGTATTCGTGTGCAGTGGGATGCCCAGACCGGCCGGTTCAGTCAATAGTCGGTAATGTGAGCGTGAACGTCGTACCTTCGCCGACGGTGCTTTCGACGTTGATCTCGCCGCCCCAGCTTTCGACCATCTGCCGGCAAACCGCCAGACCCAATCCGATCCCGCGTCGGTCCGGGCGGTCGGCGTTGCGCTTCGTCGAGAAGAACGGCGTGAAGATCCGTTCGAGGTTGGCGGGAGTGATGCCGGGACCGTTGTCGCGCACGCGCAGGATAACCGCGTTGTCACCGGCGGGTTCGGCCTCGAGGGTGAGGCTCCCGGGTTTGGGCAGGATGGCTTGCCGGGCGTTCAGCAGGAGGTTGAACAACACCTGCTCGAGTTGATTCGGATTGCACCGTGCGGTCAGGTCGTCGTCGACGCTCACGGTCAGCCGAATGCGGTCCTTTTGCAGATCCCGCCCCAGGGTCTGCAAGGTCATGTCGATCACCTCGCGCAGGTTGACCTGTTCGAGGGCGGTCCGTTCGTCGTTGGCGAACGACAGGACGTGTTGGGACAGCGAGGCCATGCCGCGAATGCGCCGCAGCGTCATGTCCAGGGCGTTGCGCATGAGCTCGTGGTCGTCGTGTTCGAGCGCGTGCTGGGCGTAGCTGAGGACCGGGGTGGCCAGGTTGTTGTATTCATGGGCGAGCATGGCCGCCATCGTGCCCAGGCTGGCCAGCTTTTGGGCCGTCTGTAATTGCGCCTGCAGGTCGACCACAACGGATTCAAGCTGATTCAAGTGGGCTTGTACTTCACTCGAATCGGGCGGTAGAGTAGTGGCGCGCGGCGGCACGCGGGTCGGGGTGTTGGTCATGGGTGTTTTTCCTGTGGTAGACTCCGTCTCAGGGTCATCGGCACGACCGACGGGATTCCTTGAAGCCCGAGCGCGAGTTCTGCGACGCGGGATTCAGCTCGCGCGGTTCGTGCGCGTGTGATTTGGGCGTACCCGCGCCGGCTAAGCCCCCGCGGCTCGGAGATGACGGTGGAAATGAACCCTGACGCTCACCTTGCAACCCTCGTCCGGCTGGCCGGTCAGCTCGATATTGACGTCCGATATGAAGAGATGGACGGGACCGGAGGCGGCTTGTGCGTGTTGCGCGGGCAACGGATCCTGTTCATCGACACCGCCGCCGATCCGCAAACCGCCTACGAGCGCGTTCTCGCCGCCATCTCCCGGCTGCCCGAGGTGGATGATGTTTATATTGTTCCGGAATTGCGGGAACAGATCGACTTTGTGCGCGGCCGGTCGTGAACTACCAGCCCGCGCGAGCGAGGGTGTTTTTGTTTTTCCCCCCGGAAACAAAACCCTCGCTCGCGCTTCGGGCTGGTAAAGGGTTCGTCCGTAAGCGACGTCATTCGTCCGTAAGCGACGTCAGCTGACCAACTTGGTGTCTTTGAGCAGCGCGTCGGGGTCGGTGATACCCACACCCGGGCCGACCGGGACGGTCATCGCGCCGCGGCGACTTTCCAGCGGCGGGTCGAACCAGTTGCGGTAACGGCCGATGGTGGATTTGTATTCCTGAAAGCGGCCGATGTCCGGCGTGAACGATGCGAAGTGCAGCATGTAGACGAACCCGAACCCGCCCGAGATGTGCACCGTGGTGGGCATGCCCGCCACCGCCGCCATCCGAGCGACTCGGGTGGATCGAATCAACCCACCGTAGTAGTGTAAGTCCGGCTGGACGATGTCGACGGCCCGGTTCTGGATCATCCACCGAAAACGACGCTCGCTGTATTCCTGCTCACCGCCGGCAACTGGCAGCGTCAGGGCGTCGGCGACGCGCTTCGTGTCCTCGAGGTGATCGAACGGACAGGGCTCCTCGAAATAGACCGCGCCGATCGCTTCGAGCAATCGGCCGACCTTCTCCGCTTGCGGCGGGTCGTAGGAACTGTTGGCGTCGGCGTGAATGGCGACCTCGTCGCCCAGCTTCTTACGCGTCAGCGGAATCAATCCCTCGGTCCGGCCGGGGAGCGAATCGGCATTCCGGCTCATGCGCCCGCCGACCCGGAACTTCACCGCTTGGGCGCCGCTCGTATCGATCAGACGCTGCAAGTGGGCCACTTCCTGCTCGGGTGTGGTGTCGCGACGCCCGCTGGCCACGTAGACATCCACGCGGCGGCGAATCACCTGACCCAACAGCGCGCCGATCGATTGGCCGGCGATACGCCCCAGCAGGTCCAGGACGGCGAACTCGACCCACGCCACCGGGCACCACAACGCCAATCCCTGGAGCTTGTAGTTGCTGCGGTGGCGGTACACGCCGAACAGAAGGTCGTCCAGATCGCGCGCGTCTTTCCCGAGGAAAAAAGGCGCGACGAGCTGGTTGAAGATGGGACCGAGGTAGTCGGCCCGGCTGTTGGTCACGGCGATCCCCGTAGCGCCGTCCTTGGACCGCACCCGCACGAAATGGTCGTGCTCGCCCCTCAGCAGCTCGATCGATTCGATGATCACCGGCGCGGTCAGTCCGTCGCGCTGCAGCACCGGTCGCGACGCGGCACGGTCGAGCGCTTCGACCTCGGCGCGAGCACTGTCGGAACCCACGAAAGAAACAGCGCCGGCGCCGGCCAGCGATCCGAGAAGTCGACGGCGCGTCATGGGCATCGTGCACCTCCCTCGAGATCAGCATGCATACCACATCACTTCACCGACGGCAACGACCCGTTCGCAACCCCAAAGGACAGCAAGCCCACGGGTTGCATCCCGTGGGATTTCTTTACAACAACATCCAACTCCCTCTCAGGGCGCCGCACGGTTTGACCTCCCCTCCGCAGTCGGCATACTGTCCGGAACGTGTCCGAGTCAAGTCGTAGGTTGATACGTCGAGGAATACCCATGCAGCGTTGTATCCTGAGCGGCGTGATGTCGATGCTGGTGTCGAGTGTCACCGCCGAAGCGGCATTCGTGCTGGTTGAAAACGGCGTACCGCGATGCACGATCGTGGTCGCGGACAAGCCGAGCCCGCAGGCCGACGAGGCGGCGCGGATTCTGCAAACCTACGTCGAGCGCATCAGCGGCGCCCGGCTGCCGATCCTGAACGAAACCGACGCCCGCGCCGGCCGGCGGATCGTGGTGGGGTTTAGCCCGCTCGCCGCCAAGCTCGTCGACGCGATTCCCTCCGGTTTCACGCGCTTCATGAACGAAGAGGGGTTCGTCATCAAGACGGTCGGCACCGACCTGGTACTGGCCGGCAACGAGTCGTGGCATTACCGCGGTACGGTCTTCGCGGTCTACGATTTCCTCGAGCGATTGGGATGTCGTTGGTTCTTTCCCGGTCCTTTCGGCGAGGTCCTGCCGACGCGCAAGACGCTGACCGTCGACGCGCTCGATGTCATGTCCCGCCCCGATTTCCGCATGCGCGACATCCACTACTCCGGCTGGTTCCCGACCGGCAAGCAGGACCAGGCATGGTTCCGCACCTGGAAGGACCAGCACAAGATGGCCGCACTGCCGATCAGTCTGCCCGGCGACGGCACCATCACCGCTCTGGCTCCGGCCACGCAGTATTTCAAGAGTCACCCGCACATTTACGCCCTCGACAAGAAGGGTAAACGGCGGGAGGACATGCTCTGCCTGTCCGAGCCCGAGACCGTGCGCATCGCGGTGAACACCGTCAAGGCCGCGTTTCACGACAATCCCGAGCGTCACAGTTTCGCCTTCGCGCCGCCCGACGGTTTTCCCGTGTGCTACTGTGAACCCTGTCAGGCGGCGATTCCCGGATTCACCGGTAAGGGATACGGCGATCCGAGTCTGAGCGATTCCTGGTTCCGGTTCGCCAACCGGGTGGCGGCCGAGGTGTACGCGGAGTTTCCGGATCGATGGGTGCTGACCAACGGCTACGCCAACCGCGTCCGGCCGCCCGAGAGTCTTGCATCCTTCAGCCCCAATCTCGGCATCCAGTCGGCGGTGATTGCCGCGTGTGTGTTACACCGGGTCGGGGATCCCACGTGTTGGCAGCGCAAGCTTTACAAGCAGGTGCTCGACCGGTGGACCGACGCGGTCGATTTCGTGTTGATCTACGACTACGACCCCGGTAACTCGCTGGTCAACCTGCCGTTTCCGGCACTGCACAACCTGCGCTACGACATCCCGTATTTCAAGCAGCGCGGGGTGTGGGGGTTTTGGACCGAAGGGACCAACACCTGGTTCGTGACGCATCTGAATTACTACGTACGGGCCAAGCTGATGTGGGATGTCGAGACCGACGTGGATGCGCTGGTCCGTGACTACTGCGAGAAGTTTTACGGCCGGGCCGCCAAAGACGTTGAAACGTATATTCAGACCCTCGAGGACGCGGTCGAGCATACCACGATCCACGAGACGTGGGGCCGGCTCATGAACTGGCGGGTCGTGCTGCGTGACGCCCGGCCGAAGCTCGATGATTTCATGCTCAGGGCCGAAACGCACGCCGAAGATCCGGTGGTCAAAAGCCGGGTCGCGGTGCTTCGGCTCGTGCATGATCATATGAACGCCTATATCGCGATGGAAGAGGCGGTGGCGCGGGGTGCGTTTCGCGAGGCGGTCGCGTCGGCCGATGCCATGCTGAAGTTGCGTGACACGGTCGGCGAGGTCCAAAGCGGTTTACTCCCCCATACACCGAAGCAGTATCACTCGTTTCGTACGACACTCGAATGGCATCGAACGATGTACGCGGGACTGGCCGAGCGCACGGACGGTACGCGGGGTGAGCGACTCATGATGTTGCCCCGCCGGTGGGAGTTCAAGAAAGACCCGAAGGACATCGGGGTGCTGTACCAATGGTATCGTGCCGGTGTGGGCGACCCGTGGGAGACCGCCGACACCACGACGTATTGGGAGGCGCAGGGGCATCAGGACGCCGAGGGCTGGAGCTACACCGGCAAGGCGTGGTACCGCACGAGTTTCGACGTACCGGCGAACGTGGCGGACAAACCGGTGATGTTGACGATCGGCGCGGTGTACAACCGAGCGGATTACAATCGCGGGATCTGGGTGTGGGTCAACGGCGTGATGCGGGATTTCGAGGCGGACCGTCACCATCGGCTCGGGCATCACGATGTCCGCACGCCGATCGACATCGACGTGACCGACGTCCTCCGGGCGGGTGAGGTCAACACGGTGGCCGTGCTCGTCCACACCGCGCCGCCCGGGCGCAATCCGCGCGGCGGTATGCACCGTCGGTCGTTCCTGTGGTCGCCGAAATGATCACCGAGACTCAGGGCCTGGAGGTCAAGGGTATGAAGAGACTGTGCATGCATCCATGGCTTATATGCGTGACCGTGGCGTTGGGGGGCTGCGGTACCGCGCTGGCCGAGCCGTTGGACGTCAAGACGGTCGATTTCGACGCCCCCTCGGTGGGACGGACGATGCGCTACAACGTCGTGCTGCCCGCCGACTATGCGACTTCGACTGACCGGTATCCGGTTCTCTACCTGCTGCACGGCTGGACGAGCAGCTATCGGGCCTGGGCGAGTTACGGCGTGCCCGAGTACGCTCGCCGATACCGCATGATCGTGGTCATGCCCGACGCGGGGAACGCCTGGTACGTCAACTGGTCGCATAGCGACGCGGGGCAGAAGAACGATTGGGAGGATTACATCGTCAAGGATCTGATCGGCCACGTCGACGCGACTTATCGCACGATCCCGCGACGCGAGGCTCGGGCGATCAACGGACTGTCGATGGGCGGATACGGCGCGATCATGCTCGGTCTACGGAATCCCGATCGTTTCTGCTCGATCGGCAGTCACAGCGGCGCGCTGCGATTCGCCCGGGACATGATCGACCGACTGGCCAAGGGACAGGGCGAGCCGACCTCGGAGCGCTCGCTTTCGCCCGAGCCGAATCCGGACATCGGCGTCGCGGGGTTCAGCAGCCAGGCCGAGCGCTCGCCCAAGGGCGTTCTTTTCGCCGATGCCGATGCCTGTCGGGCCCACGATCCGTTCACGCTGGTGACCCAGGCGCCGCGCAACGAGTTGCCCTGGATCACCATTGACTGCGGCACCGACGACGGCTTTCTGAGCCACACCCGCGACTTCCTCGATCTGCTCACCGAGCACAAGATTCCGTTCACCTATGCCGAGTCGACCGGCGGACACGGGTCGGCGTATTGGCGACGGGAAGTGCAACAGTCGATGGCGGTGCAGTTTCAGCACATCCAACGGGCGTTGGCGGTACGGGCCGATGCCCAAGCTTCGTTGGAACGGATCGAAGTCGACGCGAGCAGCGGTACCGCCGGGGCGGTCGTGGTGCGGGACCGGGCCCTGGCCCATACGACCCAGTTGCTGCCGACGGACCCGACGGGAATGATCGTCGGCCAAGGGGATGCCGATGTGCAGATTGACCGGGTACTCTCTCGCGTCGAGACGGCGTTAGGCCAGTTCAGCACGGGCTTTTCCCATCTGGTGAAGCTCAACGTCTACGCCGTCGACCGGGAAACGATCGACCGGGTTCGAGCGCACCTGTCGCGCCGGTTCCGCGACGACGCCCAGCCGGCGGTCTCGTTTGTGGTCACGCCGCTGCCCCATCTCCAAGCGTTGGTGGCCGCCGACGCGATCGCCGCCGTGCCCGCGAACGTCAGTCCGCGTTCGGTCGTCCGCTGGCACGTCGCGGCCCTTGGGGGTGACAAGGGCGAAACGCACGTCACGTCATTGCCGCGGGGTGACGTCGTCTACGTGTCCGGCCAGGCGGAGAAGGGCGACCTCGCCGAAGCCACGGCGAAAACCCTCGCGAGGCTGCGCAGGACGATCGAGCACCTCGGGCTCGAACGTCGCCACATCGTGCAGCTCAAGGCGTTCATGCGACCGATGAGCGAAATCGACACCGTACGCACCGAGTTCGCGCGATGCTTCGACGGCGGCAAGCTGCCCGCCGTTTCGTACGTGGAATGGAGCTCGTCATTGCCGATTGAAATCGAGTTGATCGCGTACGCACCGAAATCGGATGACGCGGGTGCGTCCGAGCCGATCATCGAATACATCACCCCGCCGGGCATGACGTCTTCCCCGGTTTTCAGTCGCGTCAGTCACGTGCGCGGCGATCGGCGGATTTACGTCTCGGGGCTGTACGCCGACCGCCCGGGTGACGGCTCCGCACAGGTTCACGCGATCTTCGCCGCCCTGAAGCGCATCATGGCGTCGGCGGGCTCGGATTTAAGTCACCTGGCCAAGGCGACCTATTACGTGTCCGACAACGATCCCGGCACCGCGCTGAATCGCATTCGCCCGGAATACTACGACCCGAAGCGTCCGCCCGCGGCTTCCAAGGCGGTGGTCAAAGGGGTGGGACGTGCCGGCCGATCGATCACGGTGGACATGATCGGGGTCATCCCCGCGACGGAACCGGGCGAGCGGCAAGTCTCGGTCAATGATGTCACGATCGATCTCGCGCCGTTCCGCGACTCGATCACGCATTGGCAGCGGAACGAGGGGCGGGGGCGAAAGGATCCTCGTTTCGATCCTGGTCAGATCGTCGCGATCGCCGACAACATGCTGTGCTATCAGAATTCCGACGGCGGCTGGCCCAAGAACATCGACTGGCTCGCCAAGATCGACCCCGCCGAGGTACGCCGCATCAAGGGGCAGAGCATTCTCCGCAGCACCTTCGACAACCGCAATACGTACACCCAGATCGCATTCCTCGCCGACGTATACGCGCACAGCGAACAGCCCCGCTTTCGCGAAGCCGTCCAGCGCGGACTCGACCACATACTGCGTGAGCAACGTCCCACCGGGGGATGGCGCGGTTGGGACGCCGACGCGATCACGTTCAACGACGACGTCATGACCGGCATCATGCACCTCCTCCTGGACATCGTCGAAGGGCGATCGCAATACGCCTGGCTCGACGCGCGTCGACGCGAGGACGTGCACGCGGCGCTGGACCGGGCCGTTGACGCGACGCTGCGTTGTCAGATCGTCGTCGACGGCAAGAAGACCGCCTGGTGCCAGCAGCACGACCATACGACCTTCAAGCCGGTGCGCGGGCGTACGTACGAGTTGCCGTCGATCACGGCCCAGGAGAGCACTGGGGTGGTGCGGTTGCTGATGCGGATGGATCCGCCGACGCCGGAGATCCGCGACGCGGCAGCCGGTGCGGTGGCGTGGTTCGAGTCGGCGAAAATCGAAGGGTTGCGCATCGACACCATCGAGACGGAACCCCGGCGGTTCAAGCATCATACCGCCCGGTTCGATCGGGTGGCCGTCGCCGATCCCGACGCGCCGCCGATCTGGGCCCGGTTCTACGAGATCGAAACGAATCGCCCGTTCTTTTGCAATCGAGACGGCACGAAGGTCTATGCCCTGAGCGACGTAGCGCACGAGCGAAGGTCGGGCTACGGTTGGTACGGCCATTGGCCGGCGAAGCTCATCGCCGTCGACTACCCCGCCTGGCGGGCGGGTCGGTAGCGCCTGAGCCTGTCATCGGACTGGGCCTGTCATCGGACTGGGCTCGAATCAGATCATCGGGACTTCATCGCCGAAGTCGTGTTCGCCGGCGGCGCCGGCTGGCGCGGGCCCGAGCCGGTCGTCGCGATTGAGCACCCGCGCGCAGGTGTTCCAGCGCAGAATCGCGTCGTCGTTGTCCGGCGGACGCAGCGCTTCGGCCTGTTCGTACGACTTCATGGCCTGACGAATCCAGTCCAACGCGGCGTAACCGGCCGCGCCCTTGCTGAGCATCGCCTTGCCCCAGCGCTCGAGGATCACGCCGGCATAGTAGGCACGCTCATACATCCCGTGAAAACGCGGCAGGATCTCTTGCGCTTTTTGCAGGTCCACGCCGAACTCCCGGCCGAATTGATCGGTGAGGGCGAGCAACAGGTGCGCCAACGCGTCCTGATTCTCCGCGTCGGCGCGCAGCACGTCGCGACAGATGCTCTCGGCTTCTCGGGGTTCGTTGAGCAGCCGGTACCGTACCGCCTTTTCGATGGCGGCCGGGATGGCCTCGTGTTGGATCGATTTGAGTTCGGGCATGACAGGCTCCCGCCAGTTCCGCAAGGACAATTTGCGCAGACCGTGACGACCGACGCAATCTTACCCGTCCGCGTCGGCCTTTGCACGCGGGCGGAAGATGCGGAACAGCCGTTTCAACGGGTCATAGAACTCGTCGACGACGCGCTCCTTGAGCGGGATGATCGCGTTGTCGGTGATGGTGATGCTCTCGGGGCAGACCTTGGTGCAGCACTTGGTGATGTTGCAGTATCCCACACCGTGCGCTTCTTTCAGCTCGGCGCAGCGATCTTCGGTGTCGAGCGGATGCATCTCCAGCGCGGCGGCGTAGACCAAAAAACGCGGGCCGATGAACCGGTCATGATGCGCGTGGTCGCGCAGCACGTGGCAGACGTCCTGGCACAGATAGCACTCGATGCACTTGCGGAACTCCTGCACCCGGTCGATGTCCTGGTTGTCGATGCGCCAGGTGCCGTCCTCGGCGTCGGGCGGGCGCGGTTTGAAGGGCTTGATCCGCTTCTTGACCTCGTAGTTCCACGACACGTCGGTGGCGAGATCGCGGATGACCGGAAACGTTTTCATCGGCTCGACGGTCACCGGCTGGTCGAGCGGGAGCTGGTTGAGCCGGGTCATGCACATCAGACGGGGCATGCCGTTGACCTCGGCCGAGCACGACCCGCACTTGCCCGCCTTGCAATTCCAGCGCACGGCCAGGGTCGGCGCCTGCTCGGCCTGGATGTGGTGCACCGCGTCGAGGACGACCATGCCCTCGGAGACCTCGGTCTCGTAGTCGTCGAACGCACCGCCGGTCGCGTCGCCGCGCCAGATGCGGAATGTCGCCGTGGGCATCAATCGGCCTCCTCAATGATTCGTTGGAGATCCTCGCGCAGGGCGGGGATCGGCTCGCGACGGACCTGCATACCGCCGTCATCACCTTGGCTCAGGACGACGTTCACCTTGCCCAGCGCCTCGTCGGGATCGGGACAATCCTCGCGGGAATGAGCGCCGCGGCTTTCCGTGCGTTCCAGCGCGGCCCGCGCGACCGCCTCGGCCACGGTGAGCAAGTTGCCCAGATCGAGCGCCGTGTGCCAGGCCATGTTGTAATGTCGATTGCCGTCGACCTGAACCCGCCGGGCGCGCTGACGCAGTTCACCAATCAATTCGACGGCCCGGGCCATCTCCGCTTCGTTGCGTACGATGCCGACGAGTTCCTGCATGTTGTCTTGCAGGTCACGCTGGACGTTGTAAGGATTCACGTCGTTGCCTTCGTCGAAGGGGACTAAGGCGTCTTTCACGGCCGCGTCGACCGCGCTCTCGTCGATCGAGCCGGCGTCGTGCTCGGCGGCGAACTTGGCGGCGTACTCGCCGGCTCGCTTTCCGAACACGAGCAGGTCCGAGAGCGAGTTGCCCCCCAGCCGATTCGATCCGTGCAGCCCCGCTCCGCACTCACCCGCGGCGAACAACCCCGGCACGGACGACATTTGCGTATCGGCGTCGACGCGGATGCCTCCCATGGCGTAATGCGTGGTCGGTCCGACTTCCATCGGCTCGGCGGTGATGTCGATGTCGGCGAGCTGCTTGAACTGGTGATACATGCTGGGCAGTTTCTTGCGGATGCGCTCGGCCGCATCGGGCAACTTCTCGCGAATCCAGGCGATGTCGAGATAAACGCCGCCGTGCTCGGTGCCGCGACCTTCCTTGATCTCGCGGACGATGCACCGGGCGACGTGGTCACGCGTCAGCAGCTCCGGCGGACGGCGGGCATCGCGGTCGCCCTGCGTGTACCGCCAGCCTTCCTCTTCGTTGTCCGCGGTCTGAGTAACGTAGAGCTCGGGGATGTCGTCGAACATGAACCGCTTGCCGTCCTTGTTCTTCAGGATGCCGCCCTCGCCGCGGACCCCTTCGGTGACGAGGATGCCGCGCACGCTGGGCGGCCACACCATGCCGGTGGGATGAAACTGGACGAACTCCATGTCGATCAGGTCGGCGCCGGCGTGGTAGGCCAGGGCGTGCCCGTCGCCGGTATATTCCCAACTGTTGCTGGTGATCTTGAACGCGCGGCCGATCCCGCCCGTGGCCAGCACCACCGCCCGGGCCCGGAAGACGTGGAACATGCCCTTGGCCCGGTCGTAGCCCAGCGCCCCGACGACGCGCTCGCCGTCCTTGAGCAGCGAGACGACCGTGTGCTCCATGTAGACGTCGAGCCCCTGGTGGATGCCGTGGTCCTGGAGGGTACGGAGCATTTCCAGGCCGGTGCGGTCGCCGACGTGGGCGAGGCGTGGGTACTTGTGTCCGCCGAAGTTGCGTTGCAGGATCCGGCCGTCCCCGGTGCGGTCGAACAACGCGCCCCAGGCTTCGAGTTCGTGCACCCGCGCGGGTGCTTCCTTGGCGTGCAGCTCGGCCATGCGCCAGTTGTTGAGATATCGTCCGCCGCGCATGGTGTCGGCGAAGTGGGTCTTCCAGTCGTCGCGGTCGTCGACGTTGGCCAGCGCGGCGGCGATCCCGCCCTCGGCCATGACGGTATGCGCCTTGCCGAGTAGCGACTTGCAGACCAGCCCGACCGACGCGCCGGTCGCCGACGCTTCGATCGAGGCGCGCAAGCCGGCGCCGCCCGCACCGATCACCAGCACGTCATGTTCGTGCGTTGAATACGCGGCCACTACAGGATTCTCCAGTCGGTCCAAACCCCGGCTGCGCACAGCCGGACGTAGACATCGGAAAAGCCGACCCAGAACAAACTCAGCCAGGCGAACAGCATGTGCCGCTGATTCAGGCAGGTGACACAGTTGTAGGCCTTGCGGCGGGTCGGTGCCGCGGACAGTCGGTCGAGATACCCGCCGACGAGATGGCGGAGCGAATGACATCCGAGCGTGTAGCTGCCCAGCAGCAGGACGTTCATGGTCAGTACCAGCGTACCCACGCCGACGCCGAACCGGCTCGAACCGTCGGGCTGGTCGAACCACATCCCTTTCCAGGCGTCGTGAGCGAGCAGCACGATGAAGATCAGCGCGAGATACAGGAAGTAGCGGTGCACGTTTTGGAGGATCAGCGGCAGGGACGCCTCACCGCAATAGCTCTTGCGCGGCTCGCCGACCGAGCACGAGGGCGGGTCGGCCCAGAACGCCTTGTAGTAGGCGCCGCGGTAGTAGTAGCAGGTCAACCGAAACCCGGCCGGGGCCCAGAGTATCAGGAACGCCGGCGACCAGGGCAGCCACCCGGGGTACCAGACGGGCTTGGGCCCGAACCAGGCGTGGGGCGAGTCGCCGAAGAGTTCCGGGGAATAGAACGGCGAAAGATAGTTGGCGCCACCGGCCGCGTAATGGTAGTGCGTGCCCTGAAACGCCGCCCAGGTCGAGTAGCCGATGAACGTGCTGAGGCCGAGAAAGACCGCGATCGGCTGAACCCACCACGCGTCGCGACGCATGGTCTGTCCGAATCGGCGCTGCGGAAGAGGCGCGAGTGTGCGCGTCATGACCCTGGTTCTCCTTACCGGCGGCTGCGTGAAGGCAACAGCATAGCGTCCGCCGGGACGGTGTCCAGGGGTTTTACGTTCACGGGGGCATGTGCGCCGGATAATTACGAACTACGCATTCTTGTTTAGCGGCGACCCGAAGGGGAGAGCGTTTTTCACAACGGGAATGAAACGCTCCGTTTCGGATTTCCGCTAAACGTATGGTCGCGTTCACCAAGCGGTCGGATCGATCTTGCGAACTCCGTCGAGCAGTGCGACATCGCGCAGCGCCTCGCGCGACGCGATCCCGACGACGACGTTGAGCGACCGACTGTCGGCTTCGACGCGCAGCCCGGCGGCGGTCAGCGTTTCGAGCATCGACGCGTCGATGTGTGTCGTCAGTACACTCACCCGAACGCCGTCGTCGGTGACGACCAGATCCGTCGCCGCGTCCGGCTCGGTCACGAACACATACAGCCGCCCGTCGAGCCGGCGCTTGAGCTCGGCCTGACGCCGGGCCGCGTCGATCACTTCCCGAGCTAGGTCGGCGAGGGCATCGACACGCTGCCGTCGTGTGTCATCGTCGAGCGACTCGTCGGCGAGCGCGTCCCGCATTTTCACCCCGATCTCGAACGACGGGGCATGGTCGGCCAACGCATCAGCAAGCTTACGTGCCGAGTCGAGTTTTTCCTGACCGACCAAGGCGGCGATACTGACCGCGATACGTTCCCGCACCAGCGTAAGCCGGTTAACTGCTTCCGCATCGGTGGATTTGAGATGTTCGAGGAGTTTGGTGATCGCATCGACCCTCGCCGCTTCGACACGTTGTGCGAAATCGTCCTGCGTCGAAACTTGAACGACACCCGAGGCGATCCAGAAGGCGAGGTCGACCTTCCCGTCCGCGACGCTGTCCAGGATCTGCCTTAACGCCTCACCGCTTGCTACCTGTGTGAGCTTCACGGTCACCGGCGCATCGCGCCGGATGCCCGCGGCTTCGATCGCCGCATGGTCGACGACGATCGGAACGCCCGCGTACTCGCGCAGCTGGGCGATAGCCTTGTCAAAGGGCTTGTCGGTGAGCTCGAGTTTTTCAATCGGCTGGTGCAACTGAGTCAGCACTGTTGGGTCGTTCGGCGAACTGACGATCGGTCCGACTGAATACAATTGACCACGCTCGAGGATTTCCGGCCGGTTCCGTGGGTTGATGGTGTCCTGGGACCAAGGGATGCGCGCCTCGTTCAGCGATCGGCTGCGTTGAAGTGTTCCACGTGGAGTAATCACTGCTTCCTCCAGTTTCAAGCCGCCCCGGTGGCGTGTCGGCTTGGCCTCTGAAGACATACGATAGCCAAGCTCGTAATTGCGGCGCGTCTCGGCAAGAGGTTGGATTGACGCACGCGTCAAGTTCCGTCCGAATTGACCGCTCGCAGGGCCTGCTGTTCCCGGTTCTTGGATTGAACTTGGACGCTTGTACAAGGACAGCGTATCCGAGGCGGTGTTCTTGGCCGGAGGTGGACTGGATTCACTGAGCTTCTCCAGATTCGAAGAGCCTTCTTTGCGCTTTTTCATCTCGGAGTTCCAGCCGGCTCCCTTATCCGTAGCGGAACCTCCTATGATCGCCAGCGAAGCGAGCGTATCGTCGACACCGTCACCGTCGGTATCTTGTACAGGTTGCGGCAGGCCGCCGAAGACGCCCTCGTAGCTGACGCCGTCGGGCATTTCGATCGGTACGGCCACCAGGCGCGGCTGGCCGCCGATGGTTACGCGGGCCTTTTCCACCGCGACGAAGCTGGTGAACTGGGTCATGATGTCGAAGGTCTCGCCCAGGCGGATGACTTCGTTCCGCAGTTCGTCGGAGTAATTGCCGTGCTGGAGGGCGGCGAGGTCTTGGTTGATCAACTCCTCGACCGTGGTGCGGGCCCAGAGGGTGGCGATGGTGTCGTGCTCGGGCTGCGATTCGGGCAGCGTGATGGGTACGACGCGCTCGTACCGGCCGGTGCCCGTGTTGCCGCGGATGGTCAGCGTGCCTTGGCCCGGGGCGGTGTAGCGGCCGTGGAGGATCAGCGGCTTGACGTCGAACAGATCGCGTACGCGACGCGGCGCCAGGTCCGTGACCGCGAGTCCGTCGCTGAACTCGAACTCGATATCGGTGAGCACCGGGGTCTGGATGCGTCGGGCGAAGCGCTCGACCTTCTCATCGGCCTCGTCGCTGAGCAGCACGAACTCGACCTCGCCCCGACCGGCGCGGGCCATGCCCTCGAGCAGGTAGCGGTTGACCGAGTTGCCGATGCCGAAGCTGAACACCCGGGTCGTCGCGGCGTTCTTCTTGATCGCGTCGATGATCGCCATGTCGTTGCCGACGTACCCGTCGGTCATGAAGCAGACGACGCGAATCGGGCCGCTTGCTCCGTCGTCGCCGGCTTCAACGCGCAGGACGTCGAAGACGCGTCGGCGATTCCGTGTGCTCCACCGGCCGGTCAACGTCAACGTGTCGGCGTTCCGGGAGGATGACTCGCCGACGTGTTGAAAGTGAGCGTCCAGGGTCGATCCGTCATCCAGCGTGATCCGCAGCCCGTGCCAGGTCGAACGCACGTTGGGCGGCGGCCAATGCCGGGTTCGGTCGCGACGTACGCGGACGCGCACCTCGCGCCCGTCGGCGGGCAGGTTCGCCAGCTCTTCCGGCGTCAGCGACTTGACCGCTTCGGGTCGCGTTTGCACGAGGGCGGCGTTGATCGCCTTCATCATCTCGGTGCCGCCGCCGCCCTGGCGCGAGGCCAGGAAAGTCTGGGCTTCGGCCCGGTTGGCCGGGGTGTTAGGCCGGGGACTGTCCCAGAGAATCCGCGTGTTGCCGGCGAAGGTGATGAGGTTGAAGGTGTCGGCCGGTCGCAGGGCGTCGATCGCCTTGGCCATCACCTCTTTGGCTTTGTCAATCGGAAAACCGCTCATCGAGCCGGAGGTATCCAGTACGAACACCAACTCGCGGGCGACGGCTTCGGCGTCGGCGACGCGCTCGGGCGGTTGCAGGATCAGTGAGAAGAAGTTGCCGTGCTTGCCGGTGTGGGTGAAGGTGGCTTCGTTGATGGCGTCGGCGGTCTGTCGCCAAGACAGCACGAAATCGCGATTGGGGATTTCCTTGTCCTGCTTCATGCGGAGGCTGACGCGCCTCGGCCGGCCGTCGTCACGTTGCTCCCTTTCGTCCTCGACGATTTCATGCAATGCGGAGGCCAGATCGACGATGCCCGGCCCACCGGTGTCGATGGTGACGCGGATCGAGATGTCGTGGCCGGCGCGGTTACCCGGCTTGACCGGCTCGGGCGTGATCCGGCTCGCGTCAGGCACCTGCCCGGTGTCCGGAGCGAAACCGGTTCCCGTATCCTTGATGAGCGTCAAATCGACATAGAACCATCGGCCGTCCAGTTGACCCGTGCCGTCGGTGTGCAGCGTGCCGAGGTCCTTGGCGCCGTCCGGATACGCGACCTCGAAGCGATGCCACAGCACCGGTCCGCGTGCAGCCGGCTGGGTCGCGGGCGGCGCATCATCGTCGGGCTTGGCGTTCCAGAATGCGGGAGCCGGTGTCATGATGGGCAGTGCCGCATGCAATAGCGTCTTGAGTTTGCCGGTTTGGAGCGTACCGAGTGTGCTCACGTCGCCCGCTTGGCCGACGGTGACGTTGGCGGGACAGAGTAAGACCAATCCTTGACGCGGTTTCAGCTCGGCCGGCAGCTCCGGCGTGGTGGTCGTCGGCGAGCCGGGGATGTAGCGCGGGCCGACGACCATGGGAAAGTCGAAGCTATAGAGGCCGTCGGCGGATTGGAGCAACTCGACGTAGCTGATCTCGACGATCACTTGGGCGTTCGGTTCGATGTTCGCCACCGACTGCGTGAAGATGTTCGGCCGTTCCTGCTCGAGCAGGCCGGCGACGTGACCGGCCTGACGGGCCGCATCGTAGATCGCCCGGGCCCGGACGCGTTCGTGCACTTCGCCGACGATCACCCGATCGCCGATGGTCATGGACATGCGATCCACCGCCGAGCGACTACTGAGCGGGAAGGTGTAGACCGCTTCGATCTTGTCCGGGTAGGGGTTGTGATATTGTTGGCGAAGGGTCACGCGGGTGAGGTGTCCGGAGACGGCCACCTGCACATCGGTGTGTTTCAGCGGACACGGACCCAACGTGTTGCCCTCGGCGTCGAGGGCGTCGAGCCGACCGCCTTCGGGAGCCAGCACGACGTTGCCGGCATAGGTCGATTCGCTGGACGAGGGGAGCAGGAAACCGGTTAAGGCGGCGATCAGCATCAGTGAGGCGGCCAGTGGCGAATAGCGGTGCATGATGATTTTCCTTATCCGTGGGAACCGGCGTGGAACGTCGGTTCGCGTTCGGGCGTCACTTTCTTCATGGCATTGGACGCCGCGACGATGGACCGGTTCCGTGCGACTTTCGGAATTCCGTCCGCTCATTGCGTCAAGCATGCGTTCCCGGCCGGCACGGGCTTGTTCGGCACTTGCTTCGTGCCACGTCCGCAGCAGGTTATCGAGCGCGTCGTCGCGCGGATCGGTAGGGAGGCGTGTCGAGTCACTCATCGCAATGGCTCTTTCATCATGATGGAGGCCAGTCGCTTGCGGGCACGCGTCAACAATTTGTAGTACCCGCTCCGCGACCGTCCGAGTACCGCGGCGGCTTCCTGCGGGTCGGTGTCGAGGTAGTGCAGGTGAATTGCGAGTCTTTCGTCATCGAGCAGGGTGTCGAGCGCCTTGCTCAAGCGGTCGAGCTGTTCGGTGTGGGCGAGAGCATCGGGTAGCGGCATGACGTGTTCGGTCTCAATCGGCCCGTTCCGACCGGCCGCGGTCTCGTACCGGTGGCGACGTGTGGTCGCGCGACGGCGATCGGCACACACCCGCCGGGCGATGGCGATGACCCACGCGCCGAACCCGTCGAATCGGTCCAGCTTGTCGAGGCTGCGATAGGCTCGGAGAAACGTTTCCTGCATCGAATCTTCCGCCTCGGCCGGCGACGCACGCCGACGGCATACCGACAGGACGATCGGCGCATGGCGATCGTACAGTCTCGCGAAGGCCGCGGGGCACCCCGCGGCAGCGTCCGCCGCATCGCAGGCATCATCACGCATCCCGTATAGCATGGCCGCTCGGGCGGGTTTGTCTCCGGAAAAATTCAAAAAACCGGCGTAGGGTTGGTGGGTGAGCGGTCGCACAACGCGGTCACGGTGACCGGTTCAGGAGGCTGTCAGACCCCCGAGTTGGACCGTACCCCCGCGGTGGGGGCAACGCGAGGTATTGATGCAGGCTTCGGGCAGTCGAAGGCGTTCGACGGGGACTCCGTCAATGAGGTGGGATTGCACGATCTCTTCCACGTCCGCAGGCTGGACGAAGCCGTACCAGACGCCCTCCGGATAGACGACGATCGTGGGACCGTGTTCGCACTGATCAAGGCAGCCGGATTGGTTGATCCGGACGTTGGCGTTCAGCCCCGCCTGCTTACAACGTGCCTTGAGGGTCTCCCGAATGGCGACCGAGTCGCGACGACGACAGCAGCCGCGCGGGTGGCCTTCCGCCCGTTCGTTGGTGCAGACAAATACGTGTCGTTCGAATGACGGCATGGCGGTTCCGTATGCTTGGCGACCGACTCGAATTGTACGATGGTCCAATACACTTGCCAAACGTATCGACGCGAATCCCGAGGGTATGGGTCCGTGACAGTTTGGGCGGGGCTGGGTGTGCCACTGCTGTGTCAGCAGTGCTCCTACCAAGCGTCATTGCCCAGTTATCCACTGCTGACACAGCAGTGGCACACGGAACCTTCGGTTTTTCCGGGCCGCCAAATGTGTCACGCACCCGAGGGTATCGTTCCCATGCTTCGGGCTTGTGTGGCGTGGGGCGTGTACCTTATAATGACAGGCTGATGGCCTTTGACGGCGGCTTCGGGTCGGATACGGGGCTCAAATCGAACGGCTACGAACAAAGGGAGGCTTTTCCATGCGAATCGCGATGACAGTTCTTTGGGTGGCGGGTCTGACGACGACGTTGATGGCTGACGAGACGGTGCGCGGCGTGTATGCCGAGTCGCGGTCGTGTGCGGTGTTGGCCGGCGCTTGTCACTACAACGGCGAACTCGATCTGGCCGGACGCAAGGCGGTCATGGGCTTCGCGTTCCAGGCGGGCGAGCGGGACGGCGTCTCGCTGGCCGGCGTGCGCGCGGTGCTGGTCGTGACCGCCGACAAGAATCTCAAGTACGACGACGCGGTGCGCCGGTCGGTGCTCTACGTCGATACGTCGGCCTCGGCCGAGCAGCGTCGGGTGGTAACCAAGCTCATCGTCGAGCAGGCCGGTCGGAACATCGGCAAGATCGTCGCCACCAAGGACGTTCCGGTGACGTTCAACCAGACCGAGACCGGCACGGTGTTCGAAGCGGGCAAGGCGGTCACGCTGAGCGTTCGCGAGATTCCCGGCCGGCCGTGCTGCGTCATGCCGCACAATGTCTGGTACAAGCCGCTGGTCAAGCTCGACCGACCGCTCGTCGGCACCACGGTCAAGAACCGGGTGAAGGAAACCGCGCTGAACGCGACCTGGCTCCGCACCGAAGAGAGCAGCGCGTTCTACGGCACGTTCACGCTGCCGGCGACGGAGAAGGTCGCCGCCGCGACGAGCAAGTAACGTCGACGTACTGTTTACGATCTCCCATACCACCATCGAGATTATTTCGATGCGCTCTGCGACTGCGCGATTCGTTGTCGCCGTATCGGGACTCCTCGCCGTCCCGTTCGTTGCCGCCGCCCGCGAACCGACTGGTCCGCCCGGGTTGACCGCGGTCGACATCGTGATCGCCGACCCCGACGCGACCGGGTACGCCACCTTTCAGAGTCACAACCAGAAGCTGGTGAGCAACGCGTACGGGTGGTTCATGACCCACCTGCGGACGCGGAACGAGCCGTACACCGCGCAGACGTGGCGACTGTCGCGCAGCACCGACGGCGGCGCGACTTGGCAATCGGTCTACGAAGCCACCGACGCGACGAGTGCGCCGGCCATGGAGACCACGGCCGACGGGACGCTTTACCTGGCCCGGCCGGACTTCACCAGCCGCAACGCCTACCTCTACCGGTTCCGGCTCAGCGACGATGATCCGTTCACATCGCCGGAGATCACCGTGATTCCCGAAGCGTCGGCGGGCAAGTATTGCCTGATGCTCGATCCTCCGCGGGAGCAACTTTATTACTTCTCGCACAACGGTCGGTTCAGCATTCTTGGTCTCGACCCAGCGGTGAAACATCAGACGACGCTGCTCGGGCGGGGTGAGAACGCCGGGCTACAGTATCCGCTGCTGCACCTGGGCGTCGACGGTGTGCTCTATGCCGGGTGGACGACGCAGAAGCACGGGCTCTACATGTATTGGGACATGCACGCCATGCAGTCGCGCGACGGCGGCCGGAGCTGGCAGCGGCTCGACGGGGTCGCGCTGACCCCGCCGATCATCGCCGACGACGGCGGACCGGCCGAACGCATCACCTTCGACGACGAGTATGACGCGCATACCTGGATGTCGAGTCTCCTGGCCAAGGACGGCAAGCTGCATTTCGCCTACCTGGCGCAGTCTCCGATCTGGCGGGAGCATTACGTTCGCTACGACCTCGCGACCGGCCGGGAGGACCTCCGCATGCAACCGGCGTTTCGCGGCGAGCGCCTCTCGATGTATTTGTCCAGCGGCGTCTTCGTGACCCGGGCGTCGTTGCCGGATGCGCCGCTCTACTACGTCTCGCGCAACAAGACGGACGATCGCATAGCCTGTCTGGCGAGCGACGACAACGGCCGAACCTGGTACGACTATGCGGTCAGTGACCAGCCGCGCACGCCGTATGCCCTCGGCGGGTGTCGGGAGCTGACCGCCGACGGGATGATCATCGGCTCGTTCACCGAACGCATGCCCGACGACACCAGCGACACCATGCATCCGGCCCGGGTCTGCTTTCTGAAGATCCAGGCGGGTTTGTCGACGGTGAACGTGACGCACGCGCGACACGCCGACGGTCAGGTGACGCTGCGCTTCGATGCGGTGCGTGGCCAACCGGAAGCGATCCGTTTGCGCTCGGGCGAAGCGGCATGGGGCCCGTGGCATCCATTCAAAGCCGAGCTTCGTATCCCATCCGCGTCCCGCCCGACCGGTTTCCAGTTGCGCAGTCGTCTCGGGGTCATCTCGGCCGTTTACGATCTCGCTTCGGAATGAAGGGTCCGTGACAGTTTGGGCGGGGCTGGGTGTGCCACTGCTGTGTCAGCAGTGCTCCTACCAAGCGTCATTGCCCTGTTATCCACTGCTGACACAGC
>Ga0299906_10000935_pt1 | contig 25447 bp, 19 predicted proteins | sample RVTome_14_FD_200259 | JGI IMG/M metagenome (GOLD analysis project Ga0299906, IMG submission 200259) | Soil microbial communities from uranium-contaminated site in the Upper Colorado River Basin, Wyoming, United States - RVT145D125 (version 2) ...
CCTGCCTCCTCGGATCAGGACGTCGTAGACCTCCTGGCCGGACGTGGAGGACGCGAGCGAAGCCAGAATGAAGCAAAACCACAAAACCCTCATGCGCCACCTCTTGCGGGGCGAGAATGTCATAGAAGAAAGCCCGCCACAATCCCGCTTCATTTCTCCTTGGTGTTGCCTCGCTCCTGCCTTCGACGGGGCGCTTTGTTTCCGTCAAATCGACCTGGAGGAGAAATCGATGCTCGAAGAAATCTCGAAGTGGGCTCAATCGCCCATCCTGCGCGCGGTGATCGTCGGGGTTCTCATCCTCGTTCTTCTCATTCCACTCGCCATGGTGGGCTCGCTGGTACGGGAGCGCGAGGCGACGCGGATCGGGGTCGAGAGGGAGGTTGCCGAGAAGTGGGGGGGAGAGCAATGGCTGGTGGGCCCGATCCTGTCGGTTCCGTACCGCTATCGGACTCTGGGGCCGAACGGAGAGGTCCTCTCCCACGTGGGGCACACGAGGTTTCTTCCCGCGATTCTCGACATCGAGGGAGAGGTGCGGCCGGAGATCCGCTATCGGGGCATCTACCAAGTCGCTCTCTACGAGGTCGCGCTGCGGTGGACGGGAGAGTTCGAACGACCGGACCCGGAAATCTGGAAGATTCCTCCCGAAGACGTCTCGTGGGACGAGGCGGTCCTGGTGGTGGGGATCCCGGACCTCCGAGGGATCAAACGGGCGGTGGTCGCTCGCTGGGGCGACGAGGCCTTGACCTTCGAGCCGGGTCCGGGAGCCGTCGCGCTCTGCGAAAGCGGGATCCATGCGCGGGTGCCTCACCTCGACGGCGTCGCCGCGGGCGAGCGCGTGGCTTTCTCCTTCGAGCTCGATCTCAACGGAAGCCGCGAGCTCCTGTTCGCTCCGCTCGGGAAAGAGACGCGGGTTTCTCTCTCCTCCATCTGGCCGAGCCCGAGCTTCACGGGAAAGTTTCTGCCGGATTCTCGCGAGGTGAGACCGAACGGATTCACGGCCGAGTGGAACGTTTCGTACCTCACCCGCCCGTTTCCTCAGGAGTGGAAGGACAACGAAGTCACCCCGGCTCTCCTCGGGCAGTGGATGGCGGGCGTCACGCTCTTCCAGCCCGTCGACTCCTACGCGAAGACCAGCCGCACCATAAAGTACGGAATCCTGTTCCTCTCCATGACCTTCGCGGTTTACTTTCTCTTCGAGATCCTGGGCCGGCGGAGAATCCACCCGTTCCAGTACCTTCTGGTCGGCTTTGCGCTCTGTCTTTTCTATCTGTTGCTGCTGTCGCTCTCGGAGCACCTGGGCTTCGGATGGTCGTATCTGCTGGCGAGCGCGGGGACGGTGGGTCTCATCGCCGCGTACAGCGGGAACGTTCTCGGAAGCTTCGGCCGCGCAGCCGCGATCGGGGCCGGCCTATCCGGGCTGTACTCCTACCTCTACGTGCTCTTGCAGCTCGAGGACTACGCGCTGCTGCTCGGCTCGCTCGGGCTCTTCGCTCTCCTGGCGGCGGCCATGGCGCTCACCCGGCGAGTCGACTGGTATGCCGTCGGTCGCTGAGCCGAAGAGCGCCCGAGTTGCTCCATCCCTCGGATGCGTGATATCATTGCTATCAAATGGGAAAAAGGAAGGTAGCCCAGCTCATCGTTCGCAACATCGACGAAAGACTGGTCAGACTCCTGAAAGTCCGCGCCGGGCAACACGGGCGATCTGCGGAAGCGGAGCATCGGGAGATTCTGAAACAAGCCTTGCAAGGAGGAGGGGATGCGGCCTCGTTCAACGCGTTCCTGCTCGAGATGCCTGATGTCGGTGAGGATCGTGACTTCGAGCGGCCTCGGGACACGGGGCGGAAGGTCGCCCTCTGAGCTACCTCATCGATACGAACGTGATCTCCGAGCTGCGCAAGGGCAGGCGATGCGACCCTCGGGTATCGGCCTGGTTCGAGGTCGCGGCTGGTGAAGAGACGTTCTTGAGCGTTCTCTCCATCGGAGAGATACGGCGCGGAATCGATACCATCAGGCGTCGGGACGAACGATCCGCGCAGAAGCTGGAGGTCTGGGTCGCCAGGCTTCGAGCCGAATACGCGGCCCGAATCCTCATCGTGAACGAACAAATCGCCGAAACGTGGGGGCGTTTGATGGTTCCCGATCCGCTGCCGGTGATTGATTCGATGCTGGCGGCGACCGCGATCGTGCATGGACTGACTCTCGTTACCCGCAACGTCGATGACGTCCGGCGAACGGGAGTTCCCCTCCTCAATCCGTTCGAGGATCAGGCCGGCTCAGAGCAAACCTAAGCGCTACTTCGCCACCGCTCCGCCCAGGAACTTGCCGTCGACGCACTGGTCCGAGCGGCAGTTGTTCTGGAACGGCGAGCCGAGCTTCACCAGGAGGTCCACCGTCTCGGGGCTGGGGATGAAAAAGCGCGAGGGACCGAAGGCCATGTCGGCGGGGGAGTTGCCGTCCTTGTTGACTACGTCCACTTTCGCGCCCTGGTCCACGAGGTACCGAACCATCTCGTTGTCCCCCCTCGAAGCCGCGCCGTGGAGCGCGGTGAATCCCTTGCGCTTCTCGACCGCGTTGACGTCGGCCCCGAGCTCCAGGCAGTACCTCAGCGCCTCCATCCACGAATCGGGCGCGTTCTGGGTGAAATTCCCGGCCCAGCCGATTCCCGCCGCGACCATGAGCGGTGTCACTCCGGAGTCCGTCGCGAGGTTCGGGTCGGCGCCACCGGCGACGAGGATCCGCATCGCCTCGACGTCGCTCGACATCGCCGCGCGCCAGAACGGAGTCGCTCCTTTGTGGTCCACCCAGCTCCGGTCGTGGGACGTCGGACTGAACCAGAGCTTCCCCTTGACCCGGGCATTCGGGTTCGCGCCGCCTTCGAGGAGCGCCTGCAGGAGCTCGGTCGAGCCCACGCTCTCCTGGTCCGTCCTCGGGTTCGGCGCCCAGGACACGGGCGCGTAGCGCATGTTCACCGTCGCGTAGAGCGGAGTGAGCCCGTCGAGGTTCGAGAGGTTCGGGTCGGCGCCATGGTCGAGGAGGTACTTTCCGACCGTGTAGTGGCCGTTGGCGACGGCGATGTTGATGGGGCTGGACCCGTCTCCGCCGCTCACCAGGTTCACGTCGGCTCCGGACTCGACGAGGGCCTTGACCGCGTCGAGATTTCCGTCTCTCGCCGCGAAGTGGAGGGCGGTCATGCCCCCGATGACGGAGTTTCCCAGGGACTGCTCGCCCTTGCGTTTCGGGATGGGGAGCCCGTCGTCGTCGAAACGGGGCTCGTCGAGGAGATTGACGAACGAGGACAGTCCCGGATGCGCGCCGCGCGCCACCAGGAGCCGAACCACGTCCGCGCGATTCTCCCAGGCGGCGAACATCAGCGCCGTCTGCCCGTTGGTCTTTTCCCGGGCGTTCAAGTCCGCGCCGCCATCGACGAGCGCTTTCACCGCGTCGACGCTTCCGGATGTGGCCGCGGACATCAGGGGTGTCGCTCCGGTCGAAGCGGCCTTGCCAGGATCGGCGCCGGCCTTCAGAAGGGCCGCGATCAGGGCACCGCTTCCGTTTCGGGCGGCCAGGATCAAGGGCGTGACGGCGCCGACCCGCGTCTCGGCCTCGGGGTTGGCCTTGGCCTCGATCAGAAGCTCCGCCATTGGAAGATCGTCCCGGTACACGGCCCAATGGAGCGCCGTCATCCCATCGCCCTGCGCGGAGTTCACGTCCACCGGCTCACTCAGGAGCGAGCGCACGCCCTCGAGGTTTCCCTCCATCGCCTGGTCGACGAGGCGGATGTCCACCGCCGCAGACGAGGCCACCAACAAGCTCCAAATCAGTACTGGACTCATCGTCGTGCCTCTTTCTCTAGATCTCGACCTCTCCCGTGCTGTCCCCGATGCGATCGATGTCGACCCCGAGCTTGTGCAGGAGCGTCAAAAGCACGTTCGCCATCGGGGTTCCATCGGGACAGAGGAGGTGGCGGTTTCCCTCGAGCTCTCCGTTCGCGTGTCCCGCGAGGAAAAGCGGGACCCTCAGGTGGTTGTGCACGCTTCCGTCGCCCATGGGGCTCCCGTAGAGGACCATGGAGTGATCGAGGAGGTTTCCGTCCCCGTCGGGCGTCGACTTCAGCTTCTCGAGGAAGTACGCGACCTGGTCGACGTGGAACTCGTTGAGCTTCGCGAACTCCGCGAGCTTGTCGGGCTTGTTCTGATGATGAGAGAGCGTGTGAAAGGGCGTCTTGACGCCGCTCTCCGGCCAGACCCGGGCGCTCACGTCGCGGCCCATCTTGAACGCGGAGACCCGCGTCACTTCGGTCATGAACGCCAGCACCTGGAGATCGAACATCAGCTTCACGTGCTCCGCCCAGGAATCGGGTACGCCCACGGGAGCGGAGGGGAGCTCCTCCTCGGGTCGGCCCTGGTTGTGCTCTTCCGCCTTCTGGATCCTCCGTTCGATCTCGCGAACGTCTTCCAGGTAGTCGGTGAGCCGGGCGCGGTCGCTCGGACCCAGGTCCTGCTCGAGGTCCTTCACCTTTTCGAGAATTCCATCGAGGATGCTTCCGTTCGTGTGCCGGCGCCGGAGCCGCTCCTCGGGGGTGGCGCCGTCGCCGAACAGTCGCTCGAACACCACACGGGGATCCCGCTCCATCGGAAGGGGAGTGGTGGGCGAGGACCAGGAAATGGTGTTGGCGTACACACAACTGTAGCCGTAGCCGCAGGCGCCGGTGAGCGAGCCCACGTCCTCGATGCAGAGCTGGATCGACGGAAGCGGCGTGTCCTGTCCGAGCTCCCGCGCGTAGATCTGGTCCATCGAGGTGGCGTTCTCGATATCCGCGCCTTCCGTCATCTTCGCGTGGGCGCAGGTGAGAAACGCCGCCGAAGATCTCGTGTGGTCGGCGCCGGCCTCGGCCTGCGATTGGGCGGTCGCGAGCGCGATATCGGTGTGGCTCACGATGGTGAGGTAGTCCCGGTACGGGGCGAGGGATCGAAGAATGGGGGTCATCTCGAAATCGCGGCCTTCCGTGGCGGGCGACCAGTAGTTGAGGCGCGTGCCTTCCCCGGTGCTCCCGGCGGAGCCATGCACCATCTCGATCGCCGTCAGCCGCGTCCTCGCCGCCGCCGCCGTCTTTCGGAGTGGAGTCAGCGCCGGCACCATCGCTTCCATGAACGGGAGCGCCATCGTGACTCCCATGCCGCGAAGCGCCGTGCGCCTGGAAATGTGCTTGCGGGTAATGAACATCGCTTGTCTCCCTACTGGACCGGAGCGACGGCATCCGTGGCCCGGTCGAATTCTTCGGCTCTTCTAAGCCGAAACGGCGCGCTCTTCACGATACCGAGGACGATTGAGGAGAACCGGTGATCGTTCTCGGCCGCCTCGCGGGCGATCGCCCGGACGGTCGGCATGTCGTAGTGCTGCACCACGCGCCCCAGGGCGTACATCAGAAGATGCCTGGTGAAGTTCCGCAGATACAGCGTCTCCGAATCGAGCAGGTAGCGTCGAAGGCCGCCGGGGCCGTTCACCTCGGTGCCGTCGAAGAGGCTTCCAGAGGGCTCGATGTCGAATCCGCTGTCCTTGAAGCGCCAGGCGCCGACGGCGTCGAAGTTCTCGAGCGAGTAGCCGAGAGGATCCATGATGGCGTGACACGCGGAGCAGGCGGGATTCGCCCGGTGCTCCTCGAGGCGCTCCCTCACCGAGAGGTGCTTGCCGCCGGTCTCGTTCTCCTTCAACGGGGGCACGTTCGCGGGCGGCCGCGGCGCCGGCGTTCCCAGGAGCACGTCCAGAATCCAGGCCCCGCGGACGACCGGCGACGTCCGGTTCGCGAGAGAGGTGAGGGTCAGGATGCTCCCCTGGCCGAGAAGCCCCCGGCGGTTCTCGTCGACTACCGGCACCCGTCGGAACCGGTTGCCGATGACGTTCGGAATCCCGTAGTGCTTCGCCAGGCGCTCGTCGGCGAAGGTGTAGTCCGCGGTGAGCAGATCGAAGACGCTCCGATCCTCGCGCACGATGCTGTCGAAAAGAAGCTCCGTCTCCCGCCGCATCGAGACCGTCAAGTTGTAGTCCCAGTCGGGGAACAGATACACGTCGGGATGTGCGTCCTCGAGGTTCTGGAGGTGAAGCCAGTGGGTCGCGAAGCTCGTCGAGAGCGCTTCGGAGCGCGGGTCTACGAGCATCCGGCGGACTTGCTGGTCGACGACCGCCGGGTTCCCGAGCTTTCTTTCGCTCGCGAGGGAGATGAGCTCGTCGTCGGGAGCGCTCGACCACAAGAAAAACGACAGCCGAGAGGCGAGCTCCAGGTCGCTCACCCGGTAGTTTTCCCCCGGGGCGACGGCCCGAGGGGTCCGCTCGAAGCGGAACAGAAACTCCGGATCGGCGAGAATGGCCTGGAGGCCCGCGGTGATTCCCGCCTCGAAGCCCGAAAGACCTCTCGCGGACTCATACAGGGGCATCAATCGTCCGAGATCGTCTTCGGTCGCCGGGCGTCGAAAAGCCCGCCGCGCCAGGTTCGAAAAAATCTCGTCCGCGCAGGAAGCTTCCGCCGAAGCCGTTGCCGGGTGGCAGCTGAAGATCCTCCGTCGGCTTTCGGTGTCGCTGACTCCGGTGGCGTTGTAAGGGCCGTCGATCCCGAGCGTCTTCAAGTGGGGGAGCCCGGTCAGCCCGGCGACGTTTCCCGTGGAGAGATCGGCGAGCGCCCGTTCGAACGGCATCACGAAGTCCTGGACCGGACCCTCGACCCTCTGGACGAAGGCCGCCGAGATCGTCTGCGGACCCGCCTTGATTCGCAGCGGCGGGGTGCGCAGGGAGTCCGTCTCCCTCATCTTCCGGTCGATGTCGAAAATCGCGACCCGCTCTCCGTTCACCGCGATCTCGACCTGCTCGCCCTCGGCGGGCTTGTTGTCGCCGAAGATCTCTCCAAGACTGCGGTGGTAGAAGGCCACGACGATCACGTACTCCGCGTCGGCGGGGAAATGGTGCCGGACCACGAGCCCGCCGCGGGTCCCGAAGGGCGCCCCATCGACGTGGCGGAGCTGCGAGATCGCCTGGGGGACGACGTAGGTCTCGACCGCCGGCGCCGCCCCGGGATCGCCGACGGCGAGCCGGCTCAACTTCCCCGCGGCTCGGATGTAGCCGTCGAGAAGCGTGGGAGATATCGTGAGAACGTCCGACATGTTGTCGTAGCCCTGACTCATGTCGTCCGGGGGCAGGAGCGATTGGACGTTCACGTCGAGAGCGAGGAGATCGCGGATTACGTTCTTGTACTCCGTTCGATTCAGGCGGTGCAGCACCGGCCGGCCCGGATTCGGCTTCGCGGCGGCGTCGGCGTCGATCGAGGACTCGAGATCGGCGATGAAAGCCTCGAGATCGGCCGCGTTCGGGCGAGGCATTCCCGGGGGAGGCATCATGCCGGCCCGCAGCTTCAGGGCGACCTTCTCGAGCGGCTCGGCGAAGCTGCCGGGTGCCGCCAGGTCGACCGTCTCCAGAGAGAAATTCCCGAGCCGCATGTCGTCGTTGTGGCAGGTGACGCAGTAATCGTCGACGAGAGCTTTGCGGCCGACGGAAGAAGACGCGGAAGACGAAGGGGTCGAAGGCTTTGCGAGCAGAGGCGCCGCCGACAAGACGCCGAGCAGTGCGAAAAAGCCGGTTCTCCCCATACCCTAGACAATTGTATAGTGGATATGTCTCACATTTGCAACGACATGACCCGGCTGGTTCTCGGCGGCGCAGCGATTCTCGGAGCGTCGCTCGCCGCGGCTCAGGTCTACGAGGACAATCTTCCCCTGGATCATCCCGCGATCCAGTACGGGCGCGAGCCGGCGGACGATCCCGTGGCTCGGCTCGCGCGCGATCTCGAGAGTGGAAACCACACTCTGGACTTCGATGCCTTTTTGTCGTATCTCCCGAGCCTCCTCGAGCGTCTCGGTGTGAGTCCCGATTCGCAGACGCTCGTCTTCTCCAAAACCAGCGTGCAGGAATCCCGGATCTCGCCTCGCAGTCCACGGGCGATTTATTTCCGCGACGATGTCGCCATCGCTCATGTGCCCGGCACCGACGCCATCGAGCTCGCGGCCGTCGACCCCTCGAAAGGTGTCATGTTCTACAGCCTCGACGCGCGGAAAGCGGAACGTCCCCGCTTCGTCCGTTCCCCGGGGTGCCTTCATTGCCACCAGGGCCCGGCGACGCTCGGCGTTCCCGGCATCTACGTCGGCTCGGTCCACACCAGCCCGTCGGGACGGGCGGATTTTCGTCTGGGCTCCATCGTGACCGATCACCGGACGCCTTTCGCCGATCGCTGGGGCGGTTGGTACGTGAACGGCACCTTAGGAGAGACCCATCGTGGTAACGCGGTGTCCGTGGATCCCGAGTTCACGACGGCGATGCCGGCGCCGCGCTTCGACGCGAAAGGCTACCTCGCGCCCTCGAGCGACGTCGTGGCGCTCATGACCCTCGAGCATCAGTCGCAGATGACGAATCTCCTCACCCGGCTTTCGTGGGAGGCTCGCATCGATTCTCTCGACCCGGGGCTTTCGTCGCGCATCGAGGAAGTCGTGCGGTACATGCTGTTCCTGGACGAGGTCCCCCTGCAGGCGCCGATTCGCGGCGCCTCGTCGTTCACCGAGAGCTTCCCGCGCGGGGGACCGCGCGACCGGAAGGGCCGGTCGCTGCGGGACTTCGATCTGGAGAAGCGTCTTTTCCGGCACCCGCTCAGCTACGTGGTATACAGTCGGCAATTCGACGGATTGCCGAACTCGGTGCGAGAGCGGCTCTGTCGACGTCTGTTCGAGTTACTCCCTGGCGGCGAGCGGCAGCCGATTCTCGAGATTCTGCAGGACACCAAGCCCGGTCTCCCGGGTCTCGAAATGGCGCGGTGACGCTCTCGAGGTGGTGAAGGAGATGAATCGTCTCGGCATGATGATCGACTTCTCACACACCGCCGATTCCACGTTCTACGACGTCCTCGAGGCGACGGAGGCGCCGGTCATCGCCTCTCACTCCTCGGTCGACGGAGTGAAGGAGCACGCGCGGAACCTGTCGGACGAAATGCTGCGGGCGCTCGCGAAGAACGGGGGCGTCATCCATATCGATACCGTCATCAAGTACATCGATCCCCTCGAGCGGCCGAAAACGCCGCTCTCGGTGTTCCTCGATCACATCGCTCACGCCATCGACGTCGCGGGAGCGGATCACGTGGGGCTCGGTCTCGACTACGGCTACGACGCTCCCGCGCCCGAGGGCCTCGAGCACGTCGGGAAGCTCGGGGCCGTGACCTACGAGCTTCTGAAGCGAGGTCACGACGAGGAGACGGTGCGAAAGGTCCTGGGCGAGAACACCCTTCGGGTGATGGCGGAAGTCGAAGCGGTGGCGAAGAGGCTCAGCTCCCGGCGCTGACGTCCTCGATCGCGAGATCGGCGCGGATGAAGAGCCACAGGACCGCCCCGATGACGGCGAAGACCGAGCCGCTCGCGAGCGCGACGAACCAACCGAACTCGTCTTTCAGCAGCGGGACCATGGGCGTCGCCACGATCCCCGCGAAATTTCCCCCGGTGTTCAGAACGCCGCAGGCCGCGGTCGCGTAGCGCCCGCCGACGTAGGTCGTTCCCTCCCAGTAGGCCCCTTCCGTGAACTGGTTGCCCGCGAAGCAGAGCGAGAGGAGCGTAATCGCGACATACGCGTTCGGGGCGGCGGCGCCGAAGAAGAGAAGGACCGCGACCGCGAGCAGGCCGGCGATTCCGGGAATGCGGCAGCCCCAGCGGGGCCCGAGACGCTTGCAGAGTCGGTCGCAGACTTCGCCTCCGGCGGTGGCTCCCACGGAGCCGACGATCCAGGGAAGCGCGGCGAGAAACCCTCCCTCCAGTGCGTCGAACCCACGGACGTCGACGAGGTAGATGAAGAACCACGAGAAGAAGATGTAGAACACCATGTTCATGCACATGTAGCTGAGGGTGAGGAGCAGCACGTCGCGGTTCTTGAGGAGGCGGGCGCAAGCCCCCCTGGGAAGCGTCGCCGATTGCCGCGGCCGGTCCGCGCGGATGAGAGCGAGCTCCGAGGGCTCGACCCGGGGATGGTCCGACGGATCGTCGCGCGCGTACCACCACCAGAGCGCGGCGAGCGCGAGGCCGAAGGGGGCGGTGAGGTAGAAGGACTCGCGCCAGCCGAGAGTCACCATGAGCCAGGCGATGAGAGGTCCGGTCACGGCCGCTCCGATGTTCAGGGCGGCGCTCGAGAGAGCGTTCGGAAACGCCCAGCGGGACACGGGAAACCAAGCGGCGACGGTACCGCCCACGATCGGGAACAGCGGACCCTGGGACGCCCCGAGGAGAAACCGCAGAACGAGGAGGGCGACGAAGATCGACGATGCCGAAGTGAAGACCGTTCCGGGGAGAACGCCGCTCAGCATCGTAAACACCGACCACAGAACCAGGATTGCCGTGAGAGCGAGCCTCGGTCCGATGACCTGCCCGAAGAGTCCGCCGGGGAGCTGAAAGAGGGCGTATCCCCAGATGGCGCTCGAGATCACCCAGCTCAACTGAAAGTCATTGAGCCCGAGCTCCCTCCGGATGTCGAGGCCGGCGATGGAAACGTTCTGCCGAAAGACGTAGGCGAGGAGCGAGATGAGGCAGAGGAGCGCGAGAATCTGCCATCGGACGGCGTATCGAAGGACTCCAGAGCGCGGGGTGGCGATGGCTCGCGTGCTCACGGAGGCCTAAGATATCGGATCGTCGCCGGAAAGGGGAGTCGGCCATGCCGGACGGGAAGTTGCGTTGGGGAATCTTGAGCACGGCCAACATCGGCCGGGTGGCAGTGATTCCCGCGATACGGGCCTCGAGAAACGGCGACGTCCGCGCGGTCGCGAGCCGCAATCGAGAGCGAGCCTATGCTTTCGCCTCCGACCTCGGCATTCCCCAATCCTACGGAAGTTACGAGGCGCTCCTCGAGTCCGAGGACATCGATGCCGTTTACATCGGCCTTCCCAACAGCCTCCATTGCGAGTGGACGGTCAAGGCGGCGAAAGCGGGAAAGCACGTCCTCTGCGAAAAGCCGCTCGGGGCGACGGCCGCGGAGTGCGACGAGATGGACCGGGCGGCGCGGGAGAACCGAGTGGTTCTCATGGAGGCCTTCATGTACCGCTTCCATCCGCGCACCGAGAGAGTCTCGAAGCTCATCCGCGACGGCGCCATCGGGGCGCTCGGCGCGCTCCAGTCCACGTTCACTTTCCGCCTGCGACGGAGCGACGACATCCGGCTCCAGAAGGACCTGGCGGGAGGAGCGCTCATGGACGTGGGCTGCTACTGCGTGAACCTGTCGCGCACCCTCGCCGCCGCCGAGCCGGTGGAGGTCCAGGCGTTCGCGAGCTGGGCCGAGAGCGGCGTCGATTCGCAGATGGCGGGGACGCTGCGCTTCGAGACCGGACTCCTGGCGCAGTTCGACTGCGCTCTCACGCTCGAGCGGCGCGAGTCCTACCAGGCCGCGGGATCCGACGGACATCTCTCGGTGAGCGCCGCGTTTCTTCCCGGCGCCGGGGAGACGACGATAGAAGAGCACCACGGGCGCGCGGGCCGATCGATTCATACCCTGCCCGGCGCCGACGAATATCAGTTGATGGTCGAGCACTTCGCCGACTCGGCCCTCGAGGGACGAGAAGTGCGCTATCCTGCCTCGGAAGCCGCCGCGAACCTGCGCGCGATCGAAGCGCTCTACCGCTCCGCCCGCAACGGTGGACGTCCAGACCTCGTGCGGTAGGCGGGTCTACCCTTACGGACGCGATCCATCGGGAAGGACGATCTCGTTCGACTTGATGGAAATGGGCGTCGAGGCGGGAGCGTCCCACGGCGGGGGCGGAGTCTTCCCCTCGGGATACATCGCTTCCATGGAGGTGAAGACGCCGTCGACGCGGTCGGTGAACAGATCCCCGATGAGGAGGTCGGTCACCCGGCCTTTGAGATGCGGGTAGTTGCGGACGAACTGGCCGAAGCTGAAGCCTTCGTAGTACTCGCACACGAGTCGCCGCATGCGGTCGACGCCCTGATTGAACAGAGGACCCCAATGCCCGAGCTTCTCCCCGGAGAGATCCCCGGTTCGTAGACCGTCGACGATGGCGTCCGCCGCCATCTCCCCCGAGCGCAGCGCGAGGAGCACGCCCGAGGAGTAGAGCGGATCGAGAAAACCGAAGGCGTCGCCCACCAGCACCCAGCCGCTCCCGGCGACCTCCTTCGATCGGTACGAATAGTCGCGGGTCGCGAAGTATCCGGTCACGCGGCGGCCCGGGGCCAGGCGCTTCTGGATCGCGGGGCAGCGGGCGACTTCCTCCTCGTAGGTCTTCTCGTTGTCGGGCCGGCCCTTGAAGAGGTAATCGAACGGCGCCACCACTCCCACGCTCACCCGATCGTCGTGCAGCGGGATATACCAGAACCAGCCCTGGCGGTTCGCGGTCTGAAGGACCATCGTCGCGCCTTCGTCCCGCCCGGTATCGCGGTAGGCGCCCTGCCAGTAGGTCCAGATGGCGCTCTTGTTGAGAACTGGATCCCAGACGCGCAGCTTGAATTTCTTCTGCAGGAGCCCGCTCTGCCCGCTCGCGTCGACGACCACCCGGGCTCTCACGGTGGCCGCGGCGCCATCCTCGGTCTGGACCTCCACTCCCACCGCCCGGCCGTCTTCGAAGACGACGTCGAGCACGCGGGCGCCCTCGTGGGCTACGACTCCGTGCTCGCGGGCGTTGTCGAGCATCATCTGATCGAACTCGCTCCGGACCACCTGCCAGGTCTGGGAGCACTCGTGGGGCTTGTTGTCCCAGAAGTAGAACGGCGCCGACTCCTTCCCCGCGGAGTTCACGAACTGCACGCTGTGCTTCTTGATGAAGCGGCTCTTCTTCATCTTCTCGAGCATCCCGAGCCGCTCGAGCACCCAGTAGGTCTCGGGGATGAGGGACTCGCCGATGTGGAAGCGGGGGAACCGCTCGCGCTCGAAGAGCTGGACCCGAAATCCCTCGTTGGCGATGAGAGCGGAAGCGGTCGAGCCGGCCGGCCCACCGCCGATCACCACGACGTCGGATTGGAGCTCGAGCTTGGACATCCTGTTATTGATGTCTCAAGCTTCTCCCTCGCACAAGCCGTTTTTCGCCTCGGTCGCGCGCTATCGCGCTGAAACGCCTTGTTTTGCGAATCCGTGGGTAAATCCCCATTGTCTTTGGACGTTCGTGGGATGGTGAGGGGCGAATCCGGACCGATGGGTTTCTCCCGCGAATCGCCGCCGTGGAAACCCCATGACCGCGCGCACGGGCGAAGGCGCGGGGAGAACCTAGACTGTGACAAAGGACATTCCCGACGCAGGAGGTGCCGCCGTGCAGGGAAGCTTGGATCAGGATCAACTTCCGGAGATCCTCCATTCGCTCGCCTGGTCGGAAGAGAGCGGAGTCCTCCAACTCACTCAGGATTTCACCAGCAAGCACATCTATTTCGGACAAGGGTCGATCGTTTTCGCCCGCTCCAACCAGCACGCCGATCGCCTCGGCGAGCTCCTGGTGCGACACGACCGAATCACGCGGTCGCAGCTCGCGGACGCCTCCAACAAGGTCCGGTCGAGCGGGAGGAAGCTCGGGGCCGTCCTGGTTCAGATGGGGTTGATGAGCGAGGCCGACGTCCGCACCTGGGTCACGGATCAGATGCGGGGCATCATCCACCCGGTCTTCGCCTGGAGCTCGGGAGAGTACTGCTTTCGCGAGAAGTCGAATCCGGTCGCGGAGGATCTCACGGTCGAGCTTCCGACGATTCCCACGATCCTCGAGGGGACGCGCCACGTCGAGGATCCCGGGAAGGTGCGCCTCGGACTCGGAGATCTGAGCCGCATCGTGAGCTACTCGACGGACCCCTGGATGCACTCGCACCAGGTGAGCCTCACCCCTCACGAGGGATTCGTTCTCTCGCGGGTGGACGGTCAGTCGTCGATCACCGACGTGATCGCCGTGACTCCGCTTCCCGAGGAAGAGACCCTGCGATGCCTGTACGCCCTGATCTCCGCCGGATTCCTGGAGTTCGGCGCGAAAGGGCGCGACCTCACTCCCTCCAAGCCGCTTCGCCGGGTCTTCGAGATGCCTCTGCTCTTTTCGTCGCGGGAGTCGGCGCCCACGAGGCCGCCCGGCGCAGAGACCACCGTCTCGGCCGAAGACCAGAGGACTCGGCAAGAGATTCTGGCCAAGCATGCCTCACTTTCGGGATGCACCTTCTACGACTGCCTCGGCATCCGCCCCATGGCGAAGGACGCCGACATCCGGCGGGCTTACCTCAACCTGGTGAAGAAGTACCATCCCGACCGTCATTGTTCGGAGCACGTCCGCGACCTCCAGTTGCTTCTGCAAGAGATACTGGCGAAGGCGACCGAGGCCTACGAGGCTCTGTACAACCCTTCGTCGCGCCGATGCTACGACCAGTCTCTCCGCTCGGAAGCGCCGAGAGGTGAGGCGATGGCGGCGCCGATCGAGGCGCCGGTCGCGGCGCCTCTCACCCCCGCCCAGACCATCGCCGCCCGGTACTATCGAGAGGCGACCACCTACCTTGGCCGCAAAGATTTTCACGAGGCGGTGAGGCTCCTGGAAGAGGTGGTGCAGCTCGACCCCTCTCGAGCGGAGTATCACCGAGCTCTCGCCCAGGCGCTCGAGAACAATCCCAAGTGGCGCAAGGAAGCCGAATCGCACTATCGCGCGGCGATGAAGATCGATCCCTTCGACGAGGAATCGATCCTCGGACTCGCGACACTCTACGAGACCCTGGGCATGAAGCGGCGGGCGAAACCCCTGTTCGCCCTGGCGCTCGATCTCGACCCGGACAACCACATTGTCCGAGCCAAGCTGCGTCGCTTGTGAGGACGTTCCCGATGAGAACGTTGGGGTGATGCGGTCGATGGGAGCCGGGCGCCCCCCCCGCGCCCGGCTCCGAACGCTCCGGTTAATAATCCCCTTCTTATACTTCCGATCCCAAGCGGTGGTATTCTCGCCGCCATGCACTCCTTGTCGCTGGCTTTTTCGATCGCCCTAGCGGCCGCCGACTGGCCGACCCGGGGATGGAACACTTCTACCCCCGAGGCGGAGAAGGTCGATGCCGCCGTCCTCGAAGCGCTCCATCAGGACCTCGCTTCGGGAAAACATGGCTACGTCGACGGAATGCTGGTCATCCGGAACGGCCGCGCCGTCTTCGAGAAGTCCTACACCCACGACTACGACCGCCTCTTCGAGGGCAAAGGAGAGGGCGGGCCCTATAACTACTACGATCCCGATTGGCATCCTTATTACCGCAAGGGTCCCTTCCACACCATGCAATCGGTGAGCAAGAGCGTAACCTCGACGCTCATCGGCATCGCGAAGCAAAACGGCGCGCCTCTCGATCTGGACGCGCCGGTCCTGCCGCTCTTCGAGGGTTTCCGCACGCAGAAAGACGACCCCCGCTGGCGCGCCCTCACCCTTCGGCATCTGCTCACCATGACTTCCGGGATCGAATGGGACGAAACCACCGTCGACTACACCGACCCCAAGAACAGCTGCGCCGCGATGGAGGGGAGCGAGAACTGGGTCCAGTTCGTGCTCGATCGGAAGATGGCCGCCGAGCCGGGAAGAGTCTTCGTCTACAACAGCGGCGTCACCGAGCTCCTCGGACAAATCCTCAAGAAAACGACGGCGAAGGATCCCGATGCCTATGCGGGGGAGCACCTCTTCGGGCCTCTCGGGATCGAAGGCTGGTACTGGAAGAAAACGCCGACCGGACTCTCGGACACCGAGGGCGGCTTGTACCTCACCGCGCGCGACCTCGCCAAGATCGGGTATCTGTACCTGAAGGACGGAGTCTGGGAAGGGAAGCGCATCCTGCCCGAAGGCTGGGTGGCGGAATCCACCGCGCCCGCGGTCGTCGCGTCGGCGAGTCCGGGCAGTGAGCGAAAGTACGGTTTCCAGTGGTGGCTGCTTCCGTACGAGGGCTCGAAGCGCTCCTGGGCACAGGCGGGTCTCGGCTACGGGGGGCAGTTTCTCCTCGTGGTCCCCGAGTACGAGCTCGTCGCCGTCTTCACCGGATGGAACATCTACGGGGGACCCTCCCTCGCCGCTCAGTTTGCGCTGGAACGGGTGATCGATTCGGTTCGTTGAGCTTCGATCGCCCGCAGGCATTTCCTCAAGCTGAGGTAGGGCTCGGCTTCCGCCGGAGTCGCCGGAAGGTGGCTGCCGCTCGCCTCGATCATCCGCATCACGTAGTCGGCGACGCCGGCCAGGTGGAGGGCGATGCCCTTCTTCGCCAGGTCGGAGGCGAAGCGCTCGAGCGCGACCAGGGCGGTGAAGCGCATCTCGTGCGCGTGGGTAAGGTCCATCACCACGATCTTCGCCGCTCGGGGAATCCGATGTTCGAGCTCCGCGAGGAAAGGCTCGACGGCGGCGTAGTGGAGATCGCCGCTCACCTCGACGACCACCATCTCGGGATTGTCCTCCGGCTTCAATGGAAGCAGGCGCTCGAAGTCCTGACCTGCGGGGACCAGGAGACGGAGCCGAGGGACGCTCGTTCGGGCCAGGTGGATCGCGAGGCCCAGGCCCGCGCCCATCAGGATGGCCCATTCGAGCGGCAGCACCAGGGTGGAGGACAGCGTCACCACCAGCAGCAGACGAGTCGCGCGGGTGGCGCGCCACATCCTCGCCATGGATTGCCAGTCGAGCATGTCCCAGGCGGTGACGAAGAGCAGCCCGGCGAGCGCCGCCTGCGGAACATAGGAGATCGACCGCCCGGCGAACAGAAGGATCGGAAACATGAAGGCCGCGGCGGCGGCGGGCGCGAGCCGCGTCCGAGCGCCGGCGAGCCGCAAGAGCGCGGAGCGGGTCAAGCTCGCGGATGCCGGAAAGGCGGCGGTGAAGGCTCCGGCGACGTTGGCCCAGCCCTGGGCGAGAATCTCCCGCCTCATATCCGGGCGAGCGCCCCGGGCGCGCGCGCTCACCGCGAGCTCCAGAGTCCCGAGAAGGGTGATGGCGAGCGCGGGGACGAAGAACTGCTGCAGAAGGCCGGGACTCAAGTCGGGAAGCGCCGAGTCGGGCCATCTCCCCGCGGGCATGGGAGCGCGATCGGAGACGAGAGGAAGGCCGCTCTCTCCGTTCCATCCCAATGCCCATGCGCCGAAGCTCACGACCATCAGCAGGGCCAGAGCCATTCCACCTTTGGGTGAGAGCTTTTTGCCGAGCGAGAGCGCGAGCACCACCGCGGCGGTCACCAGGAGCGCGGGGATCGAAGGGAAAGTCCCGCCTCGAACGTAATCGAGGACCGCGCCGACCTCGCCGAAGAACCGCGCCCCGCTCACCGGAGGAAGTCCGAGCGCCTCGTCGATCTGCATCGACGCGATGAGAACGCCTGCCCCCGCGGTGAAGCCGACGAGCACCGATTCGGGCAGGAAGCGCACGAGCGCGGCGCCGCCGGTGAGCGCGAGGACCAGCCGGGTTGCGCCCGCGAGGAGGGTGAGGGTCGCAACCGCTCGCAGCCCGTCGGACGAGATGATTCCGTTGTCGCCCAGAAAGGGAAAGAGCGCGCTCAGGATGAGGAGGCCAGTGGTGTTCGTGGGGCCGGTTATGACCTGCGCGCTCCTGCCCACGAGCGCGGCGACGAGCCCCGGCACCGCCGCGGTCGCGATCCCGTAGGCCGGCGGAAGGCCCGACATCATGGCGTAGGCGAGGCACTGCGGAAGGCCGATGAGGGCGACGGTGAGGCCGGCGAGCAGATCGACCCGGACGTCGGCCCAGCGGGTCATTCTCGGTGCTCGCTCTCCTCTTCGGCTCGCTCTGCTGGCGCCGGGAGATGCATTTCAGCGGCCGGCCCGAGGATCTTCCGAGGGCGAAGGCAGTCGATAGGCCTCGTGCGAGGGCTTCAACGGCCGAAGGAGCCAGTACGGACGTCTCGTTCCGTCGGGGGAGACCCTTCCGGCAGGCCGAGCCATCTCCAGCCATTTCCGATAGTAGCGGTGCGCCTTGTCGGTATCGACCACGACGTCGCCGTAGGCATCCCCCGGAAGAGCTCGCCGAATCCGGACCGCCTGATGCCAGCAGTGCATCCCCGAGATGGGATCGGGCTGCACCGGAAACGTGAGGTTCTGATGGACACCGGAGTCGGTCCACCAGATCCGGCGTGTGTCCGCGTCCCGGGATGAGTAGCGAACGACGCCCATCGTGCGGGCGAGCGCCCAGGTGGACTGGTTGTGACGGAGCGCGACCGTCGCCATCAGCTGCCGCTGGCCGGAGTCGGACAACTTCCAGCGGCCCATGTGATGGCTGCAAGCGACGACGCCGGGCCGAATTCCCTCGGTCACCCAGGCCTTGACCACGAAGTGACCCGCGCGGGTCTCGACCCGCACCAGCGCGCCCGTTCGCACTCCGATCCGGACGGCGTCTCCTGGATGAATCCAGAGAGGGTTGGTATGAGCGATCTCATCGAGCCACTTCGCGTTCGCGCTCCGGGTGTGGATCTGGACGGGAAGGCGGAACGTGGGGATGAGGGGGACTTCGCCCTCTTCGAGGTTTTCAGGGTGAATCTGGCTCTTGATGTAGCCGGGAATGGCGTATTCCGGCCAGCCCCACTGCGCCAGCGTCGACGAGTAGAACTCGAGCTTGCCGCTCGGAGTGGGAAAGCCGCGGACGATTCGGGAATCGATCTCGACCCCCACGGGTCGCCGGCCGTCGGCATCGCCGGCGGGTGTCGGCACCGGCACGATGTTGACCGGGGGCGCCTTCGGCGCCCGGGTGAACGCGCGGCCGCGCGGATCCACGCGGACGTCCTCGAGCTCCTCCGCCGGCACCTCCTGCTCGTGGAGAGCGCCGAGGCTCTTCGACACTTCGAAGGCGCCGTAGCGGCGCATATAGGCGAGAGGCGCGAGACCTTCCGCGGCGGCTTTCTGGGGTAGACCGGGGACGGAGTTCTCGAAGATGTACCGGTAGTACTCGTCGACTCCGAGCTTCTCTCCCGGGCGCTCGCGCGATTCGAAGAATTTGCGGATCCCCATGCCGCCGTCGGGATCGATTCGCCAGGAGAGCTCGATCCAGAACTCGTTCTCCTCCCAGACCTCGCCCGGATTCGCGTCCCGGCTGTCCGTCACCTTCTCCCCGAGACGCTCGCGAACCGCGCGCATCACCGGCTGGCGGAAGCCGATCCATTGAGAGTCGTGGGTCTCGTAGGAATGGATGTCGTGGCGCTCGCTTCCGATCCCCATGGGCAGGATGTAATCGGCGAAATAGGCGGTCTCGCTCCAGGTGGGAGTCAAGGCGACGTGGAGACCGACCTTCGCCTCGTCGGTCAACATCTCGATCCAGGTGAACCCGTCGGGGTTGGTCCAGACGGGGTTGTAGACCCGGGTGAAATAGACATCGAGCCGGCCGCGTCCCTCCTTGACGAGATGGGGAAGGAGAAACGACATCTCGTGGAGCGAGAGGGGATAGTCGGCGGGCCAGCTCATCTCGTTCCACACCTCGGGGTGCGGCGGGAGGTGAATGGGCCTCGCCACGAACTTGTTCCAGGCGTTGGGATAGACGGAGCCGGGTTTCGCGACGGCGCCGAGAAGCGCGTTCAGGAGAAAGAGTGTGCGCGAGACCTGCCAGCCTCCGAGGTTCCCTGCGGCGGCGCTGCGCCAGTTGTGGGTCGAAAGGCGCGCCCCCGCCTTCGCCACGATGCCGGCCACCTCCTCGAGGACCGAGGCTTCGATCCCCGATTCCTTCTCCGCGTAGGCGAAGGTGAAGTCGTGGTAGAGGCTCGCGAGGATTTCCTCGAAGCGCTCGAACGTCGGCGGGAGGTCGGGTGTCGCGACCTCCAGGTACTCCCGCCAGTTCCACCAGCGCCTCACGAACTCGCGGTCGTAGAGTTTTTTCTCGATGAGGTGCCGGGCGATGGCGAGGAAGATCGCCGCTTCGCTTCCGGGGTAAGGTGCGAGCCAGTGATCGGCGTGGGTCGCGGTGTTCGAGAGGCGCACGTCGAAGACGATGAGCTTCGCCCCCTCCCGCTTCGCTTCCATGATGCGCTGCGCGTGGGGGTTGAAGTAGTGGCCCGACTCGAGGTGGGCGCTCACCAGGAGGATCACGTCGGCGCTCGCGTGGTCGGGGCTCGGCCGGTCGAAGCCCATCCAGTAGTGATAGCCCGCGCGGGCGCCCGAGGAGCAGATGTTGGTGTGGGAGTTGTGGCCGTCGAGCCCCCAGGCGGCCATCACCCGTTCGGCGTATCCGTCCTCTCCCGGACGCCCCACGTGATAGACGACCTCGTTCCGGCGCTCCTCCAGGATGGCCTTGCGGATTCGGGAAGCGATGTCGTCGAGCGCCGCCTCCCAGGACACCTGCTCCCATCGACCCTCGCCGCGTTTGCCCGCGCGCTTGAGAGGGTAGAGGATGCGGTCCGGGTCCTGCGACTGATTCAACGTGGCCGGGCCCTTGGCGCAATTCTTCCCCCGGGAGCCCGGATGCTCGGGGTTGCCCTCGAGCTTGCGAATCTCCTTCGTGTCGAGGTCGACGTAGGCGAGAAGGCCGCAGGCGGATTCGCAGTTGAAGCAGGTGGTGGGAACGAGCATGTATCGGCGCTCGACCCGTCGGGGCCAGGCGCTGGAGTCGAGCTCCTTCCATTCGTCCCAGCGCTCCTTCGGGGGGAACGCCGCGAGGTGGATCCGGCTCGGCCCGGGATAGCGAGTCTGGCTCATCGCAGTCTCATTCACCTCAGGCGAGGGGCACCGACTGCGCCGCTTGCACGTGCGCGTGCTCGTACGCCAGCAGGCCGAAGAGCGCCGCGAGCGCTCCCGGGCTCCCGACGTGGGGGGCGAAGAGCCCGAAGGCCACGAGCGCGACCGACGTCCAGAAGAAACCGCGGAACCTCCCGCGGGTCATCTCCCAGGCGGCGAGCCGCGCGTGGGCGGTCACGTGGGCGAGCGTCGACTCGCTCCAAATCAGGAAGAGGTGAAGGAAGCTCGCGAGGGCGACGATGCGAAGAAGGGGAGCCTCGGCGTCGGGTTCGAAGGCCGCCGCGGCCGGAGCGAGAGCCGAGGCTCCGGCGAGGATCGAGTGGACGACGAACTGCGTCGGCAGGAGCGGGTTCTGCCACAGGTCCCGCCCTTTCGACTGCGCGAAGAGATAGGCGGTATAGATCGCGGTCAGCGCCGCGAAGGGGATTCCGAGAATCATGAGGGTCGACTGGAGACCGGAGCCGCCCGCGAGGCTCGAGAGGAAATGCACCGCGAGCACCGCGCTGAACCCGCCGATGACGTACGCCCCCTTCACCAGCCAGCTCTGCCACCGCCCGCGGGTGAAGATCATGTAGAAGCGCTCCGGATGCTCGAGGTCCGCGATCAAGAGCGCTCCGGTGAGGACGAGGAAAAAACCTCCCAGGATCGGCGCCGCCCACTGCCAGAGCGGGCTATCCCCCGAGACGAGTCCGGTGAGAACCAGCATCGCGGCCACGAAGTACGCTCCCGAAGCGATCCCCTTGGTCCAGGTGTAGAGGCTCACCCGCCAGTCCCAGGGAGCGCGGTGGGGGACGTCATAGGAAAGAAGCGCCGCCGCGGCGCTCCCGAATCCCTCCGGATGTCCCGAGGTCACCTGGTGCGAGAGACTCCCCTGCTCGCTCCAGAGAAAGAGGCCGCCTTCGGGCCTGCGGGCGGCGAGGGGATCGAGCGTCGCCTGGTGCACTCCCTTGTAGTAGAGCCTGGGCCCGGTGTCCTTCTCCGGTCGCCGCACGAGCACCGGCTCCCGATTCACGGTCTTCGCTACTCGCGAGGACGGGTCGTTCAGGTCCCCGATGAAGATCGCCTCCGTCGGGCAGACGACGACGCAGGCCGGCTCGAGCCCGACGTCGAGGCGATGGGCGCAGAAGTTGCACTTCTCGGCGGAGTGGTCCTCGGGGTTGATGAAGATGGCGTCGTAGGGACAGGCGGCGATGCAGGCCTTGCAGCCGATGCAGATCGCCTTGTCGAAATCCACGATGCCGTCCCGGCGCTGATACATCGCTCCCGTCGGGCAGGCTTCGGCGCAGGGAGGGGCTTCGCACTGGTTGCAGCGGGTGACCTGCATCGCCCGCCGGGCCTGGGGAAAGACACCCACGTCGGCGTACTTCACGTACGTGCGGTGGACGGAGAGCGGAACCAGGTTCTCGGACTTGCAGGCGGTGCTGCAAGCGTGGCACCCGATGCAGCGGGTCTGGTCGATGACCTTCGCCCACCGCACCGGATCCGACGCGACGACGGAAGGCATACCGGCTACGGGGTTCGCTCCACCACGTGAACGTAGACGTCCTTACCGGTCTCGTCCTTCTCGGTTCGCTGCTCCTTGAGCGTCGCGAGCTTCGACACCTTGGCCCAGCCCTGGAAGTCCGCGACCGACCCGGGATCGGTCGCGTGGACCTCGAGGATCTCGCCGGCTTGCATGGTATCGATCATCTTCTTTGCCTTGACGATGGGCACGGGGCACTTGGCGCCCCGCACATCGAGCTTCTTGTTTTCCATGGGGTCCTCACTCAACGCGGGCGGAAGGAATCAACGCGATCGCTGAGGCCGCGATGCGGCACCTGAAAGATGAGAATGGATTCCCCGGCCTCAGCTCTTGGAAGAGGGGGAAAGGAACGCAAAGACGCAAGGACGCAAAGACGCGAAGGAATCCCATTTCTTCTTTGCGCCTTTGCGTCTTTGCGCCTTTGCGTTCTTCCCCTTGGATTGGATTCATTCTCGAGGTTCGTGTCCTTGCATCTTTGGGTTCTCTTCTCATGAATGCTTGCGGCCTTTGGCCGCGCACTCGTTCTTCCCCAGCTCCCACTCCGCAATCTTTTCCGGCGAGGCTTCGAGAGCGCCCAGGTTCACGCGGATGATGTCGGCATAAGCGGCGGGAGGCTCGCTCACCTCCCGGCGCATCGCCTCCACGAACTCCTCCTCGGTCTCGATTTGGAGCTCGGGAACGCTCGTTCTCAAGTCCCCGAGCCGTCCCGACACCACACCGCCTTGTCCGATCTCGGAGACGTCGGCGTAGTGCGCAGGAAGCACCACGGTATCGTTCGGGAGAGACGCGATGCGCTCCCTGAGGGTGTGAAAGAGCGACCTTCCCCAGGGAACGACCTGTCCCCCGAGGTCGGGGCGTCCAACGCTCTTGATGAAGAGCGTGTCCCCGGAGAAGAGATACCTTCCTCCCACGAGGTACGAGGTCGAGCCCGGCGTATGACCCGGGGTCTTGACCGCCTGAACCTGGACCCGCACGCCCCCGTCCCCTCCGAGCTGGATTTCGGCTCTGTCGGCGAGCTCGGTGACGTTCTTTCGGAGCTCGAAATCTTCGCCCGCGGCGACGAAGTACGGGACGGAGCGCTTTTTCGCGAGCTCGGGTCCTCCGCTCACGTGGTCGGCGTGTACGTGGGTATCCAGCACCTGCACCAGCCGGACTCCGAGCTCGTCGAGGAACGCTTCGTATCGCGCGACATCTCGCGAGGGATCCACCACGATCGCTTCGTCTCCGGCGCGGACCACGTAGGAAAGGCAGCCCTTGCCTCGGCGGTTGAGCTGCCAGATCTCGAAACGGCCCTTCTCTCCCTGGGAGAGCGGAACCGCGACCGGCTCCAGATGAGCACCGTAGGCCGCCATGCCCCCGGAGACGTTCTTCGCGCGCCGGCCTTTCTCGTTCAGGAGCTCGGAGACCATCGCCGAGGAGTCGCCCGAGGCGCAGACCACGACGATCTCCCGGCCCTCGGGAAGGAGCGAGGTCGCCCGCTCTTCGTCCTCGAGGAAGTCGAAGTAGGGAACGTGCACGGTCTCGAGGGGCTTTCTCCCCTCGAGCTTCCATCTCTCGAAGTCCTCGTCGTTGCGCACGTCGAGCAGGACCAGGGGCTCCCCGGCATCCGCCTGCTTCAAAAGCTCTCCGATGCCTACACCGGGGGATTCTTGCGTATCCATGGCGCGTCAGATGAAGAGCGTCACTCGGGAGCGCGCCGCGTCCGCCATGTAAGCAGCCACTCCGCCGTACTCGAGTCCGGACACCAGTTCTTCTTTCTCGATCCCCATCGCATCCATCGACATCGTGCAGGCGATCATCTTCACGTCGAGATCGCGCGCCATCTCGATGAGCTCCTCCAGGCTCGAGATGTCCTTGTCTTTCATCATCGACCGCAGCATCTTCGAGCCCATCCCGAAGTAGTTCATCCTGGAGACTCCGAGGGACTCCGAGCTCGACGGGGTCATGAGCGCGAACATCTTCTCCTTGATGCCGTGTTTCGGACGGCCCGCGCCCTTCTTCTTGAGCAGGGCAAGCCCCCAGAACGTGAAGAACAGCGAAGTCTGTAGGCCCGCGGCGGCAGCCCCGGTGGCGATGACCATCGCGGCGATCGCCTTGTCGAGGTCTCCGCTGAAGACGACGAGCGTCGCCCGATCGTCGACGGTCCTCTCCCGGACCTCGGCGATGGCCTGGTCGATCGCGATCCGCGCCTCGCCGACCTGCCGGCGAACCTCCGACTCCACGAGAGCCTTGATCTCCGCTCTGTCTTTCACGTCCTCCATGAGGTCACCTCGCCGATTACTCTATACCCATTCGCCACGTCGTTCCCACCGCGACTCTTTGACGGTTCCTCGCGGCGTTTGTTAGCCTGAAATCGCCATGAGGGCCTCGAGGGCCACACTCCTTCTTCTCGCGGCCGCCGGCGTGGTGCAGCTCCTTCATTACTATCCGCTCCTTCCGGATAGGATGGCGTCCCACTTCGACGGGACGGGGCGGCCGGACGGTTTTCAGTCCAGAGACGGGTTCTTCGCGCTCTCCGCCTCGATGCTGATCCTGACCCTCGTGGTGTTCGGCGGCCTGGGGGCTCTTTTCCGGAGGATTCCCTCGAAATGGTTCAACCTTCCGAACCGGGACTACTGGCTCGCCCCCGAGCGGCGCGAGGAGACCCTCGAGGCCATTTGCGGGCAGATGGAGTGGTTCGGGGCGGTCTCGCTCGCGCTCTACCTCGTCGTCATCCAGATGGTGGTCGAGACCAACCGCAGTCCCGAGCCGAGTCTCGACTCCGCGTCGATGTTTCTCGTTCTCGGGATCTACCTTCTGTTCACCGTCTCGTGGCTCGCGCGGTTCGTCCTTCGGTTCCGCAAGCCCCGATCCTAACGAATCGTCAGTGCCGGGTCGCAGAGGAGGTGGTAGATGCGGAGGAGCTCCGGATGGGCTCCGCTCTCGGCATACGTCCTCTGCGCCGCCAGAAGAGCGTCGCCCAGTCGCGGGTGGCGGGAAGAGAGCACTTCGACCAGTACCGCCCGGTGATAGACGTGGGCGGGAGACAGACGTGGGGGAAGCGCCGCGGTTACTGCGGGCTGCTCTGGCTCGCGCCGGGCGGCGGATCGAAGAGGGTGTCGTCGAGGGGCACGTTGGCTTCGATGACGTCGAAGGCGTACTCGCGGGAGAAGAGCGGCTCTTCCACGTAGACCCAGTAGGGCATCAGGACCCCATTCACCGGGCGATAGTCGTCGAAGTACCAGGCGC
>Ga0299906_10000936_pt1 | contig 25442 bp, 1 predicted proteins | sample RVTome_14_FD_200259 | JGI IMG/M metagenome (GOLD analysis project Ga0299906, IMG submission 200259) | Soil microbial communities from uranium-contaminated site in the Upper Colorado River Basin, Wyoming, United States - RVT145D125 (version 2) ...
CGTCGACACCAGGTCGAGCGCCAGCTTGAGGCGCTGCCGCTCGGCATCGGTGGGATCCGCGTGGCGCCGCAGCAGCACCTCGAGCCAGCACGAGCCCCACTGCAGCTCGCGCATGGCCGCCTGCAGTCGGGCCTCGGGCCGCCAGGCGATGTCGACCCCGACCACGCCGCGGATCTCGCCGTCGAGGCGCACCGGGTAGGCAAGCTGGTAGCGCGGGCCGTGCGCGTCGCCATCGCCGACCGGTTCTCCGGGCTGCGCAATGCCCTGCCCCTCCTTCAGGGCGCGCTCGCTCACTCGCGCGAGATGCGTGCGGTCGCGCGGGCTCTCGGGAAAGAAGGCGACGGGCGCGAACGATTTCGTCCCCGGCTTGTGCAGCACCACCACGCCGTCCGACACGCCGCCGATGGCATGGCACTGAATGACCAGCCAGCTGCCGCAGAACTCCTCTACGCTTTGCTGCTGCGCGAACTGGCGCCAGGCCTGCTCGTAGCCGCGGCGCGCGACCAGGTCGGCGACCTGCCCGCCCCCGAGCGGTTCATGGATTTCCGGAGTGACGGAGCTCATCGCAGGAAAGCCTCAGGCCCTGCCCCGCTTGCGGGGCGCAGGGGGGCTACGTCTTCGCGCCGCCGCCCGTCGGCGCCTCGATGTTGAGCGCCCCGAAGCGCTTCTCGTATTCCGCCACCACGTTGCCGAGCAGCATGCTCATGCGCTTGGCGGCGTAGGGGCTGATCACGATGCGGTCGGTGAGCTGGATCGTCACTTCCTTCTGCCCGCGGTTCCACGCCTGGTTCATGCCGAACAGGATCACCACCTCCTCGCGCGTGCTCGTCACGTTGCACACGTTGGCGTAGGAGCTCTTCATGTTCGAGTCGTCCCACTTGATCTTCATGCCCGCGGTATCGCCGCGGATCTCGGTCGTTTCCGGCGTCTTGGTTGCCATGGTTCCTCTCTGATTTTGCCCGACGAATCACGCGCCGCGCCGCGGCTCCCACCGCGCCGGACACGCCCCAACTATCTGATTTTATTCTACTCCACCCCGGAAACGCAGGCGACGATCAACTGCGGCCCCGCCTAGCTTTTCAGCGACCGGATTTCTTCTGCGAGGACTGCTTCTCGAACGCAGCGAAGTTCGCCCGGGATTCCCCGCGCGCACCCGGCTTGCCCGAGGTCAGCGCCGCCCCGACGCCCTGGAACGACGCGTTCCAGTCGATTGACTTGGCCGCCTGCTTCGCGACGGCAGCCGGCGCGTCCTTGGCCTTGACCTTGTCGTGCCCGGCCGCGTGCTCGCCCTTCTTGCCGTAGAGGATCCAGCCATCCAGGTGCTGCGCGGCCTTCGTCGCGAACACCGCCCGATGCGCGGTGCAGCCGTCCTCGTCGAGCTCGACGCCTTCGATCGAGAACAGCGCCGGCTTGCCGCTCGTGTGCCCGAACAGCCGCAGCCCCTGCTCCTTCAATTCCACGAACAACTCGCGCAGGCCGTGGTACTTCAGGTTGCCGACAAAGTGCGCCAGATCCGGCCAGCGCTCGCTCCAGACCGCGCCGACGTCGACATTGTCGGCGGTTGACGCGTCGCCGGCCGCCGTGAATACCTGCGGATCCTGCGACAGCGTCGTGTGCTCGATGCTGACCAGGATGTCGGCCTGGTCTTGCGGCGCCACCACCCCCAGCGCGCCGCGCTGCTTGGTTTGCGCGATCTGCTGCGGGGTCAGGGCCACGTCGAAGAACGCCACCTCGTCGATCTTGCCGTCGAAGGGCTCGGTGATCCTGAGCTTCGACAGCTGGCCCGAGGTGTCGCGGTTGGTCTCGTTGCTGGCGCCGATCACGATCGCCTCTCGGTTGCCGGCCAGGCCGCCCGTGTAGCCGTTCGAGCCGACCAGGACGCCGCCCAGGTAGAGCTTCATGCCGCCGCTGCCGAAGGTGAACGTGAGCTGGTACCAGGTATTCGAATTCAACAGATTGTTGAAGCTCGTACCCCTGGTGTCGATGGCGCGAACGCTGCCGCCGTTCTCCATCTCCACCCGCAGATCGCGGTTGTCGAGGCTGATGCGCAGGCCGCTGTTCCTGCCGTCGCGGTCCTTGGCGAACAGCGTCTGGTGGTCATTCGCGTCGCGGGTATTGAACCAGAGCTGGATCGTGCCCTGCGCGACCTCGAACGCAGCGTCGTGCGCCACCGCGATGTATTCCCGGCGCGAGTCGTGGAAGTCGGCGCCGGTCGCGGCGCCGAACGGCGCTGCCGAGGCGGGCGGGCCCGGGTCGTCGAGGTCGGGGCTGCTGCCGTAGAACGTGCCGTCCTGCGGCGTGCCCGAGGAATCGGCCACCGTGGAGCCCGAGGTCTCGTTCAGGTTCCAGTAGGCGATCGGCGCGATGCCCTTCAGCACGGCGGTGTCGTTGCCCGGTCCGCCATCGAGCGTGTCTGCGCCGCCACCCGCGATCAGCGTGTCGTCGCCTTCGCCGCCGCGCAACACCACGCCGAGCGCGCCCACGCCGGAGGCGTCCAGCAGGTCGTCACCCGCGCCGCCCTCGACCGTGACCGGAATCGTGAGGTCATGCAGCGTGACCGTATCGGGGCCGCCGAGCGCATTCACCAGCAGGCGATCCGCGCCGGTGAGCGTGCTCACCGCGCCATTCACGTTCAGGGTCAGCGTACCCGCAGCCTGTCCGACGTCGATGTCATCGGCGCCGCCCGTGCCGGTCACCAGGGCACCGATCGGCGCATCGCTGATGACGGTATTGTTGCCGCCGCCCGCGTCGATCAGCAACTCGTAGGCCGGATCACCCACCACCACGATGGTGTCATCTCCGTCGCCGCCCAGGATCGAGACCGTGCCGCTCGGATTGACGAAATCGACCGACTCGCTCGAGGGGCTCGTGACCTGCGTGCGCGTGTCGCCGACGCTCACCATGATCGCGTCCGGCCCGCCGCCGAAGACGAACTGGCGGTTGGCGACGACCAGGTTGTCCACGATGGGCTCGAGGCCGCTGTAGGCGATGACTTGGCCATCGACGCTCACCAGGCCCGAGCTCGGATCGAACACCGTGTAGATGAGCGATTCGACGATGCCGTTGGTCAGGATCAGGGTATCGAGATCGCCCGGCCCGCCGCCGACATAGCCCAGGCCGCCGTCCGGGATCGGGTTGCCGCCGCCGAGGTCGATGATCAACGAATCGTCGTCGGTCGACCCGGTAACCGTCAGGTCGGTGACGGTGGCGAAGCTGCGCTCGAACACCAGGGCGTCGTTGAGATAGCCCTCGAGGTTGGCGCCATTGAGCACCACGCGGAAGGTGTCCGGGATACCGTCGTTCGCCTGCGGGCCGGCGTTGAGGCTCGCATCCTCGTTCACCGTGATGGTGATCGTCTCCTCGTCCGACAGCGCCCCGTCGTCGGTCACGAGGAAAGTCACCGCGTAGGCGGCGGGCCCCTGCGCCTCGCTCGGCATCCAGCTGAACTCGCGCGTGACCGGATCGAAGCTCGCGCCCGCCGGTAGGCCGGATGCGCTGAACGCGAGGCCGCTGGCCGGCAGATCGGCGTCGGACGCGCCGACGCTGAACGAGAGCAACTCGCCTTCGCTCACGGATTGATCGCCGATCGGGTCGAGCACCGGCGCCACGTTCACCTCGTTTACGGTGACCAGGATCGTCTCGAAATCACTCAGCGCCGGCACACCGCTGTCGGTGACGCGTATCGTGATCGCGTGCTCGGACCCGCCTTGCACCTCGCTCGGGGTCCAGCTGAACTGCCCCGTGTTCGCATCGATGCTCGCCCCCGCCGGCGCGCCGGCATCGAGGCTGAAAAGGAGCGTGTCGGCCGGCAGATCGGGATCGGTCGCGCCCGCGGCGAAGGTGAGCGTGGCCTGCTCGTCGACCGTCCGATCACCGACCGGGTCAAGCCGCGGTGCGTCGTTGACGTTCTGCACATTGAGCGTGACCGTGGCGACATTGGACAGCGCCCCCGACGGGTCGCGTGCCTGGTAGGTAAAGCTGTCGCTGCCGAAGAAGTTCGCGGCGGGCGTGTAGCTGAACGTGCCGTTGGCGTTGAGCATCAGCGTGCCGTTGGCCGGAGCGCCCGCCAGAACCGCGGTCAGGGGATCGCCGTCGACGTCGAAGTCATTGGCCAGGACACCGGCCGAAGGCAGCGCCAGCGGGATGACGAAGGTCTTGTCTTCCTGCACCGGCTGGTAGGTGTTGTTCACCGCGACCGGGGCATCGTTGACCGGGGTGACGCTGATGGTCGCGAACACTAAGTCGCTCTCGACGATGCCGTCGCTCACGGTGAAGGCGAAGGTGTCGTCGCCGAAGAAGTTGGCGTTCGGCGTGTAGACGAAGCTGCCGTCGGACTCGAGGTCCAGCACGCCCAGGAAAGGTCCGAACGCGACGCTGAACGTGAGCGTGTCGCTGTCCACGTCCGTCGCGATCAGCTGGCCGGTGACAAGCGGCACGTCCTCCGGTGTCGTTCCGGAGAACGGCTGCGGTATCGGCGCGTCGTTGAGCGGCGCGATGGTTATGGTGAAGGTTTGCGGATCCGACGTGTCATCGCCGCCGTTGGCGGTACCACCGTCGTCGCGCAGCACCACCGAGACGGTCGCGGTGCCGAACGCATCCGCCGTGGGCGTGAAGCGCAGCGTGCCGCCCAAATCGAGCGTCGGCTGCTCGTCGAACAGTTCGGCCGCATCGTTCGAGATCTCGATGGACAGCGTCTGGCCCGCTTCGTCCGCCGGTCCGGCGGACAGGTTGCCGATCCAGCCTGCGAAGACCTGCAGCCCCTCGTCCTCATCCACCACCAGGTCGTCGCCGACCGTGAACGTGGGTGCGTCGTTGACCGCGTGGATGGTGATGAGCACGGTCGCCACTTCGGACAGTCCGCCGTCGTCGTCCTGAGCCTGGTACGTGAAGCTGTCGGTGCCATTGAAATTCGCGTTCGGCGCGTAGCTGAACGAGCCGTCGGGGTTCAGGGTCAGCGTGCCGTCGGCGACATCCGCAATCAGCTCGGCGCTCAGCGTGTCCGCCGGAACGTCCGTGTCGTTGCCGAGCACGCCGGCGGCCGCAACCTCGAGCACGCCGTCCTCGTTCACTTCGTACTCGTCGCCGGCCGCGAGCGGCGCGACGTTGTCGACGGTGACCGACCAGGTGCCGGTCCCCGTGTCGCCGTCGTCGTCGGTGACAGCGATGGTCACCGTGAACTCGCCGTTGTCCGCATAGACGTGCGGTGCGGCGGTCGCGATGGCTCCGGTTACGACATCGAGAACGCCTGCCACCACCGTGCCGTCGCCGAAGTCGACCAGCGCCGTATGCGTGTCGCCGGTGCCCGCGTCGGTGAAGGTGGTCGGCGGCAGCACGAAGGGCACCCCTTCGTCCGCGCTCGCCGCGCCGCCCGCGACCACCACCGGCGCCGCGTTGTTGATCGTGGCGAAGAGCCCGTCGCTGTCCTCGCCGCCGTCGTCGTCAGTCACGGTGATCGTGACGAGATACGGCCCGTTGTCGGCGTAAGCGTGCGTGCCGGTGACGGTCTTCGTGGTCGCATCCACCTCGCCCAGCGTGACGATGCCGTCGCCCCAGTCGATCTCCGCCGCATGCGTATCGAGGAAGCCCGGATCCGTGAAAGTGGCGCTCACCATCACCTCGTCGCCTTCGAACGCGGCGACGTCGTCGCCGGCGGTGACCTCGGGCGCCACGTTGAGCACCGTGACGAGCACGGTATCGATACCCGACTCCGCGTCATCGTCGGTCACGGTGAGCGTGACGGTGAATGTGCCCGGCTCGCTGTCGTCGCCGTAGATGTGGCTCGCTGCGACCGTCCCGGACATGCCGGCGGTCGATCCCGGCGGCCCGAACGGCGTCTCGGTGACCGCGCCGGCGCTCGTGGTGCCGTCGCCCCAGTCGACGCTGGCGGTGTGCGTGTCGAGCGTGCCGGCGTCGGTGAACGCGGCGCCCGACAGGCTGAACTCGTCTCCCTCGAAGATCGTCGCGCCGGCGCCCGCGTCCACGACCGGCGGATCGTTGACGACCGCGACCGTCAGCGTCAGCGTCTGCGTGGCCACGCCGCCGTCGTCGTCCACCAGCGTGAACGTCACCGTGTAGTCGCCGTCGTCGGCATAAACGTGGCTGCCGTGCAGCGTGCGGGTCAGAGGATCGATGACCAGTGCCTCGGTCGAAAGGTAGTCGCCGCTGTCGTCGCCCCAGTTCACGGTGCCGGTGTGCGTGTCGAGCGTGCCCGGGTCGAAGAAGGCGACGTCCTTGAGCGAGATCAGCTCGCCCTCGCGCCCGCCCTGGTCGCTCGGCCGGATCTCAGGCGCGACGTTCAGTATCGTGATATCGAAGAAATCGGAGTGCGATTCTCCGTCGTCGTCCGCGACCGTGACGGTGACGGTGTAGACGCCATCGTCGGCGTACACGTGGCTGCCCAGCACCAGCCCGGTCAGTCCGAATTCGCTGCCCGGAGGCCCGAACGGAATCTCGCCGACCAGTCCTTCTTCGAGCGTCGTGCCGTCGCCCCAGTCGATCGTGGCGGTGTGCGTATCCAGCGTGCCCAAGTCGGTAAAGCTGACGGCGGCGCCACCCGGGACTGTGAGCTGGACGAGCGAGCCTTCATCGGCGGTGCGGTCGGCGCCGGCGTCGACCACCGGCGCGACGTTGTCTACGGTCACCACGAGCTTGTCGCTCGTAATGCCGCCATCGTCGTCGGTTACCGTGACCAGGACGGTGTAGACGCCGTCGTCGGCATACACGTGCGTCGCCGGGACGGTGCCCGCGCCGTCGGTCTCCGTCAGCGACTCGAACGCCGTCGTCGTCCCGTCACCCCAGGCGATCACCGCGCCGTGCGTGTCGTTGGTGCCGGCGTCGCTGAAGACGGGCTCGATCGCGACGATCTCGCCCTCGAACACCGTCTGGCCGGTCCCCGCCTCGAGCGCCGGCGCGACGTTGAGCGAAGTGACGATCAGCTCGTCCGGATGCGCCGCGAGGCCGCGCTCGACGTCGGTGACGAAGAGCTTGATCGTGTAGGCGCCGTTGTCGAACGGCGTGAAGCTGAACGTGGCGTCGGTGCCGTCGGCGATCATCTGGCCGTTGTCGGCGATCACCTGCCACAGATAGTCGTACGGATCGCCTTCGCGGCCGAGCGGGTCGAAAACCTCCGGCGCGAACAGCACCAGGTCGCCCTCGTTCACGGTCCGGTCTTCGCCGAGGTCGACGCCGGCCACCAGCTGGTTGCCGAAGTCCACGCCCTCGATGATCTGGCCCGCGGTGGTGAACAGCACCGCCTGCACGCCGATCACGCCATTCGCGGTGCTGGTCGCGCCGATGGTCGGCGTCCAGCCTGGGAACGGGATCTCGGCGACCAGGTAAGACCGGTCGGTGCCGGGCGCAAAGACCTCGTCGAAGCCGAGCGCCGAGAACGCCTCGCCGCCGCCCAGGTCGCGCAGCAGCGCGAAGCCGTCGTCAAAGGTCGTCTGCGCGCTGACCGAGAACGAGCGCTGGCCGAAGATCAGCAGGCTTGCGCCGCTGCCAATGGCGGTGGTGGTGAAGCGCACGCGATCGCCCTGCAGGTCCGCCTTCACCAGCCCCGCCAGCGCGGACGCCGCGATCTGATCGTTCAGATCGCCAACCAGATCGAGCAGATCGTCGTTGTCGCCGACGTTGTCCTGCGCAAGCTCGAGCTGGGCGGAAGCCTGGTTCAGGACCAGGGTCAGGCTTGCCAGGTTGGTCGTGACCGTATCGGTGACCGCCTCGCCCTCCGTGCTGAGCTGCTCGACGTCCCCGTCCGGCGTCGTCGCGTCCGCAGCCACGGCGGCGAACGCCCCGCTCGCGTCGAGGACTCCCGCGGTCAGGCCGGCGAAGCCGAGCGCGCCGTCCGTGCTCGAGTCTTCTCTGACATGGGCGAGCGGCGTCCCGTCCGCGAGTGTCGTGCTCTCCACCACCGTATGGTGTGTGGTGGCGGTCACGGTGAACGTGTCGAAGCCGGCGCCCGGCGCAACCACGAACGCGATCGATTCGCCGACGATCTGCGCCGACAGCACGCTGCTCAGCTTGTTGATCACCAGCGCGCGGTTCAGGTCGTCGCGCAGGTCCTCGAGCTTCGTGTTGTCCGCGGTGTCTGCCGGCGTCAGGGTGATCGAGGCGGCAAGGGTTGGCAGCGTCCCGTCCGGGAAATCGGCGTCGATGCGCAGCGGCATCTGCGCGCCAGTGCCCAGGACTCCGTCATTGCGATTGGCCGAGCCGTCGACGGCGATGCCGCCGCCCGCCTCGTTGAATGTCCAGTGACCGGCGAGCCCGGCCGCCGGCTCGGCCACCCCGTTATTGAAGTCGGCCGCGATTTCCGCGCTGCTGCGCGCCGCGTTCCAGATCGTGACGTGGTCGATGACCCCGTCGATGCCCGGCCAGGTCGGCTCGAGGGTGGCGCCGATCATCAGCGGGTTGGTGTTGAGCACCGCCGGCGTCTTGCGAACGATGTTCTCGCCCGTGAACGCTAGCGGCGCGCCGTTGAGATACGCCTGGACGGTGCCCGTCTCGCGGTCGATCACGCTCGCGAATTCGTACCATTGCCCGGTCTGCAGCTTGGTGGTCGGGAACCAGAACTGCTGCCCCTGCGCGTCCCAGGTATCGAAGAGCAGCTCGCCGTCGGACTGATTCACCCACAGCGAATAAGTGCGCGCGACGGGCTGGCCGACCGTATTGGTCTTGTGCACGAGCGCCCGGAATCCCTGCGCTCCGGCATCCAGCATGAAGCGAACCTCGACCGTGGACGAGCCCGTGAGCGCGAGGCTCGCGCTGTGGGCCACCGTCACGCGGTCGCCGCCGTCGAAGGAGAGCGCGTCGGGCAGCGTTTGCCCGGAGAACGCGAAGGTCGCTTCGCTACGCTCGACGATCGCGCTCGGCGTGGTCTGCGTGTCGGTCACCACCCCCGCGTCACCCTTGGGTGTCGCCGGCACGTCCCCGACCAGCACCGCCGGCCCGTACGCCACCGGATCGATGACCGGCAGGGCGCGGAAACCGTATTCGCCGTTCACGTCGGTGTAGGTGACGGGCTCGCTCTCGTCGATGTCCGGCGTGCTCGGGTCGTCGACATCGAGCAGGCCGTCGCCGTCCTGGTCGAGGAACAGCTTGATGCCGTCCATGCCCGGCTCGCCCGCGTCGCGCACGCCGTCGCCGTCGAGGTCGTTGAACTTGGTGCCGTAGATCGCCTGGGCGCTGTTGCCGCCGCTGGTGTACTCGAACGTCGCCGTGTCGTGGCGCCCGTGCGGATCGCCGGCCGCGCCGAGCCCGTCGAACGCGGTCACCGTGATGAGCGCCGTGCCGTCGAAGCCCGGCGCCTCGGTGATCAGCAGATTGCTCTCGTCGAGCATCTGCACCTGGACCATCGGCGTGTCGCTCGTGACCTGCACGAAGAGCGGGTCGCCGAGCTGGTCGCGCACATCGATGCGGATCGGGCCGACGCTGCGCACGGCGCCGCCGCTGGCGAAGCCGTCGTTGTTGTTGGCGGTGGAGTCCTGCGCGACGCTTCCGGTACTCTGGTCGTCGAAGGTCCAGTACCCGCCCAGGCCGGCCTCGTCGCCGTCGAGGATCCGGTTCATGGCATCGCGGATCTCGGTCTGGCTGCGCGTCGTCGTCCACACGCGCACGTCGTCGATCTGGCCCTGGAAGTGCTGCGCGAAGGACTCGCGGTCGCCGATCTGCAGGCTGTTCTGGCCGGTGTGCACGTCGCCGATCAGCCCGGCGCCGTCGAAGAAGTGCACCAGCTCGCCGTCGGCGTAGGTGCGCACGTCGCCGTTGTCGTAGACCACCGCGATGTGCGTCCACTCGTTCAGCTTGGCGACGTAGCCGGTGTTGATCCAGACCCAGCCCGGGTTGGAGTTGGCGAAGGCCCAGCGGATCGTGCCGTCGGAGAAGCGCGCGACCTCGTACTCGCCTTCCTTGTTGACGATGATGCCGTCGCTGCCCGGCCCGGTCGGGTTGATCCAGGCCTCGAGCGTGAGCTCGCCGTCGGCCTGCAGCGAAGCGGAGTTGAATACGGTGATCCGCGAACTGGTGCCGTTGAAGGTAAACGCGTTCGGCGTGCCGGGCTGGTTCGCGATGGGCGTGATGACCGGCGCCTCGTTCGCCGTGAACTCGACGTCGGGACCGACACCCTGGCCGGTCGCGAAGCCGAGCTGCTCGGCGCCTTCCACGCGCAGCGAGGCGATGCTCGTATCGGTCACGTCGAACGACAGCCGGTTGCCGTTCTCGGCGTCGGCCACCACCTCGAGTGCCACCGCATCGGCGTCGAGGCCGAGCGCCGCCAGCTTGGGCGCCAGGAGCGCGTTGAGCTGCGCAGCGAGGTCGGCGAGGTCGTCGTTCGCCTGGCTGCCGATCGCGGACAGCTCGACCGTGGCGCGCAGCTGCGTGCCGTCGCCGAGGACGAGCGTCAGCATCATCTCGAGGTCATTGACGAAATCGCCGTCGACCGGGCCGGCGTTGACCGCGGTCAGGCCGAGCTCGGAAGCGCGCGATTCCAGCACGTCGACGAAGATGCCCTGCGAGCGCTCGTCGAGCGGGTTGTCGGTGATCGTAAGGAGGCGCAGCTCCGGCAGCACGGTGTCCACGCGGCGCAGGATCACGCCGTCGGCCGCGACGATGCCGCCGCTCGCCTGGGTAATGAGCACCTCGATCGCCGGGCTGTCCGCGGAGGTGGCGTCGGGGGTAACGGTGATGGTGCCCAGGCTCTCCCAGCCGCGGCCGGCGAACAGCACGTCGTCGGGTGCGTCGCGCTGGTCAAGGCTCACCGTGAGGCCCGGCTCGCGCACGTAGAGCACCTCGCCGTCGTTCAGCGTCTCGACCGAGGCCGCGAAAATGACGTCGAGACCCTCCACCTCCTGGCTCGCCGTGATGCTGAACTGCTGCGCCGACTCCGGCACCAGCAGAGCGTAGATGGCGCCCGCCGCGAAGCTCGTCAGCGGGTCGGCGGTGCCGTCGCCGAACACCTCGTCCGCGGCCGTGCCGCCGATCAGGAACCCGGCGCGCTCGCCGACCGAGCCGATGCGCAGGCTCGGCGTCTCGAACGCCTGCCCGGAGATGTTGGCCACCAGCACCAGGTCGAAGCCGAGGTAGTTGTCGACCAGGCCGGCGATGCCGGCGTCGACTCGAATGACCGCGAGGCCCGCGCCTGCGGGCGCCTCGTCGAACACGTCATCGCCAAGCAGCATCGCTGCATCGAGCGTCAGCAGGCCGAACGCTTCGGCGCCGCCCATCAGCCCGGCGATGCGGGGCGATTCGATCGCGCCGGCGCCGAGGTTGACGAACGGGTTGTCGACCAGCACCTCGTTCACGAAGCCAAGCGGGAATGCGTTGAACGACGAGGCGAAGTCGAGCGCGTTGAACCCGACCACCAGCCGGCCGGTGTCGCCGAAGAAGCCGCCGCTGCCGCCGCCCGCGTCGAACAAGCTGTCCTGCGCCGAGATCGAGGTGCCGGAGATCTTGATCGTGCCGCCGGCGCCGCCGCCGCCCGCGCCACCGGCGCCGCCGCTGCCGCCGGTCGCGCCCGCGCCGCCCGGCGCGCCCGCGCCGCCGTTGCCGCCGTCGCCGGCGAACAAGCTGAACTCGCCCGCCTGGCCGGGCGAGCCCGGCGTACCGGCGCTGCCCGAGGCGCCGCCGCTGCCCCCGAGACCTGAGGTCGCGTCGCCGCCGCGCGCAAGGAACTCCGCTTCGGACACCGTGATCTTGCCGCGCGCGAGGATTTCCATCGCGCCGCCGCCGGCGCCGCCGATGCCGCCTGCTCCGCCTGCTCCGCCCGCGCCGCCGGCGCCGCCGAAGCCGCCGTTACCGCCGCGGCCGCCATCGCCGCCGCCCTGCAGGAAATTGCCGTCGCCGCCGGCGCCGCCGCCGCCGCCCGAGCCGCCCGAGCCGCCGCCGCCGCCCGAGCCGCCGCCCGAGCCGCCGCCGCCGCCGCCACCGCCACCGCCGGTCAGCGCGGATGTAAGGACGAAATTGCTGCCGGCGCCGCCCAAGCCGCCCGTGCCGCCGGAGCTGCCGGTGAAGCCGCCGCTTACCTTGCCCGGGCTGCCGTCGCCGCCATCGAAGGCGTTGCTGCCGCCGGCACCGCCCGTTTGGCCGAAGCCGCCGAAGCCGAAGATGCCGGTGAACAAGGAGAAGAAGGGACTGCCGCCGAAGCCGCCGCCGCCGCCCGTGCCACCGCCGCCGGCATTGTTGAAGCCGCCGCTCCCGGCGCTGCCCGCAGTGCCTGAATCGCCGGTGCCGCCGTTGAAGCCGGAGCTGCTCGGCAGGCCGGCGCCGCCCGCGGCGCCGTTCGAGCCGAAGAACGCCACGCCGCCGCCCGCGCCGCCCGCGCCGCCAAGACCGCGGTTGCCGCCAGCGCCGCCGGCGCCGCCCGTGCCCGCGCTGCCCGCGTCGCCCGCGGCGCCGCCGCCGGGACCGGCCTGCGTGCCGACCGCCGAGAGGTCGAACACGGCGTCGGGATGGATGACGACGTCGTTGGCCACCACCAGCGAAAGCGGCCGGCTGCCGATCACGCGGATGGTGTCGCCCGGCACGATCAGGTTGCCCGCGATGAGCAGCTGGAACTTGCCGTCCGAAGTGATCGAGGCGGTGAACGGCGTGCCGTAGAACGTAAGGGCGGACTCGTCGTCGCCGCTGATCGGATCCTCCCCCAGCCCGATGTCGGCGTCGGTGTTGATCGTGACCATGCCGCCGCCCTGCGGCGTGACCGAGACTGTATCCGGCAGCGCCTTGAAGAGATCGAGCCCGGTGGCGATCGCCGCGGTGTCCGCGCCCTTCACCACCACGGTCACCTCGTCGGCGCGCGACTCGTCGTCCGGCCAGGTGAAGAGCACCTCGTAGACGCCCGGGTCGAGCCTGGTGAAGGTCCAGCTCGCCTCGGTGGTGTCGTCGGACTCGAAGCGGAAGTGGTAGTCGGCCTCGAACGCGGCGCCGGTCGGGCTCAGGTTGGTGAGCCACTGGCCGTCGCCGTTGGCTACTGTGAAGTCGTCGTCGCCGTCGTCCACCAGGCGGATGCCGGCGAGGTCCTCGATGTTGCGGATCGCGTTGCCGTCGAGGCGCAGCACCTCGAGGTTGCCGAGCTCGATGAGCGGGCGCACGTCGTCGATGACATGGCCGCGCAGCGACAGGAAGCGCAGGTCCTTCTGCACCGCGGGCAGTCCGTTCTCGTCTTCCACCAGCGGGCTCAAGTCGGAGACCAGCTCGTTGAGGTTCGGCATGAGCAGGCCGTCGGGCACGGGCTGCGCCGGCCCATCGTCCAGGGCGAACAGCACGTCCAGACCCGGGGCGCCCTGCACCTGGAGGATGTGCCATCCGCGCGCGAGGTGGATGGGGTTGATGGTCGGCCCGCTCCCCTCGGCCTCGTAGACGATGAAGCCGTTGACGCGCATGAAGCCGACGTTCAGCGGCAGCGTGAACGTGTACTCGCCCTCCTGCGCGATGAAGATCCTCGCGGCCCGGTTCGCGGGGGTGCCGGTGAAGCCGCGCTCGCCGACGTAGTCGAGGCTGAGGAACTCCAGGCCGCGGGTACCGCCGCCGATCACCGGCCAGAACAGCTCCGGCACCTGCGCCATGAAGGTGCTGCCCTGCGTGCCGTCGATCGACAGGCGCTCGAGCGACAGCAGCGGATCGAGCGGCCCGAGGTCGGTGAGCGGGTTCATGTCGAGCAGCAGGTTCTCGAGGTCGACCATGCCGCGCGGGAAGCCACGCGCGTCGCCGCTCGACTGGATGCCCGGCGCGAGGCGCTCGAGCTGGTTGTTGCCGATGTTGTTGCTGGCGAGGTCGAGCGTCTGGACGTTAATGGCGAACTGCAGCCCGGCCAGGTCGCTGATGCCGCGGCCGGAAGCGTCGAGGTTGACGATCTGCGCGAGGTCGCTCGCGCGGATGCGCTGGCTCCAGACCTCGGACTCGCTGAGCGAGAGATCGGTGCGCAGGCTGCCGTCCGGAACGTGGATGACGTACTGGCCGGCGAGGTAGGACTCGGTGATCGGCAGGCCGAGCGCCTCGGCGATCGCCACGCGCAGGCCCGCATCCTCGATCGCGATGAAGGCATCGACCGGCGGGCCTTCCGGCGGGATGGTGCTGCGCTCTTCGGGCAGCGACGGGATCTGCTTCTCGCCCGCCGGCCGGTCGAAGTCCTTCAGCTCGACCAGCTCGCCGATGAAGTCGTCGCGCCCGCTGTCGCCCCACAAGCGGTCCAGGCCCTGGCTGCCGACGATGAGATCGTCGCCGTCCTCGCCGTGGATGGTGTCGCGGTCGGGCACCGGGTGCGTGTAGCCCTGGATCGGCGCGATCGCCTCGATCTTGAACGCATTGTCGCCGTTCGCCTGGCCGGTCGGGTCGTAGACCCGCAGGTAGTAGCGGCCCGACTCGATCGCGCGCAGGTCGATCACCGATCTGCCGGTCTCGATGACGGTGCCGTCGCCCGCCAGCAGGTCGGCGACCAGCCCCGGGCTGCTCGGGTTCACCTGCAGCCCGGTCTCGCCTTCGCGCGCCGGGCCGGCGAGCGACAGGATCACGTCGCGGTCGCCCGATACGTTCTCGACCCGCACCGTGAGCCGAGTCTCGCCGCGCGCCAGCGCATCGCGCACCGCCTGCGTGAGGTCCACCGACACGGCCTCGGCGCCGATCTCGGTATTCGCGGTGAAGACAGTGCGCGCGTTCAGATCTGCGTCGGTGACCTGGTTGTCCCCTTCGCCCGCCAGCACGCGGACCTGGAGCGGAACCCTCGGCGGGATGATCTGCTCGAACGGCGTGGCGACAAGCGGGTTCGAGCCGGTGACCCAGAGCTGGTTGCCGGCGCGGAAGTAGAGTTTGCCGCCGACCGCGGTGAGCTGCGAGACGCCGGTCACGCCGCCGAGGTCCATCTGCTGCGTGCCGCCCGGCGTGCCGTCGCTGATCCACAGCGCGCTGTTGGCGATGAAGTAAGTGCGCAAGCCCGCCTCGGTCTGGACCGAGGTGAAGGCGAACGGGAAGGAGTGCGCGGTGCCGGGAGCGAGGTCGACCAGCGTCGCGCCCGCGCCGCTGCTGATGTACAGCTCGCGGCCGCTCGGGCCCTGGGCGGAGAAGAACAGCCGGTTGCCCGAAACCTCGAGCTCGTTCGGGTTGGAGCTCGTGACGGTGCCCGGATTGGTGCCGATGACGATGAAGTCGAACGGCGGCGGCAGCGTGATCGGCGTCGGCCGGAAATCCGGCTGGCCGATATTCGCCGCGAACGTCGTGGCGCCGCCGCCCACCGCGACCGACCACAGCTCGCGGCCGACGAAGAATGTCTGCCCGGCCGGCAGGCCGAAGGTGTCGACGTACTGGCCGTCGGCGTGGTCGCGCGCCGAGAAATAGATGCGATCGTTGAAGAATGTGAGGTCGAACGGGCTGAAGTCGGTGCCATCGGTCGGCGCGACGTTGGTAAGCTGGGTGATGCTCGTGCCGTTGTAGGTGAAGACTTGGCGATCGGTCAGCCCGGTCGGCAGGGCGACGAAAGCGAGCGTGCCGCCGGCGTTGATCAGGCCGTCGACGTTGCTGAACGAGCCGGGGACCTGCGCCGGCACGCCGCCGGGGTCGAGCCGGTGCAGCGCGCGCGTGGCGCCATTGAAGGCGGTGAAATACAGCGTGTTGCCCACCGTCACCAGGTTGAGCGGCGACGAGCTGCCGGGGCCGGTCAGGATGTCGAACGACACCGGCACGTCGGGCAGCGAGTCGGCTTCGTTGACGTTGAGCACCCAGAGCTCGCCGCCCTCGGCCGCCGCCGCGGCGCGGAAGTACAGGCGGTCGCCGCTGCGCGCCGAGGCCTGGTCGGCGCTGAAGCCGAGCAGCTCACCGCCGTCGATGGCGATCGAAACGATCCTCGGATCGAGGCTCGAGACGGTGAGGATGTTGGTCGAGGAGGCGCTCACGCCGACCACGCCCATGCCCAGGCCGAGCGCGTTGTTGATGGCGTTCGCGAGCTGGCCGGCCAGGTCACCGAGCGAGTCGTTCTCCCCGGTGTCGCCGCCTGCAAGCGTGAGCGTCAACTCCTGCGTACCGCCGTTGCTCAGAACGACCGTGACGCTGAGCGTGAGGTCGGCGGGCAGCTGCCCGTCCTCCGGCCCCGGCGCAGCGGCGGTGAGCGACACACTGCGGGTGGAGGTCTGTCCGTCGGTGAAGCCCAGGCTGCCGAGGTCGCCGGCGCCGGCCTGCACGGTGATCGAGGCGATGTTCACGTCGCCCACGGTCAGCACCAGCGCGCCCGCGCCGTTGGCGCTGACCGTGACCGCGCCGGAGCCGAAGCCGTTGCTGAGCAGTACCGCGGGCAAGACGGCGTTCAGGTCGGCCGCGAGCTGCGCCGGGGTCTCGTTGTCCGCCGTCACCTCGTCGGTCAGCGCCACTTCCACGCTCAGCACGTCGCCGCCGATCACTTCCACGTCGAGCGTGAACGAAACAGTGCCGACATCGGGCTCGGCCACCGGCGTGCCAGTGAGCGACACCTGCTGCGGCGAGGCCTGATTCGCGCCGAAGCCGAGCGCTTCTCCGCCGAGCACGCGGATGCGCACGATGTCCGGATCGACCGCGCTGAAGGCGAAGCGGTCGCCGCCCTGCACGGACACGCTCACGCCGTTGTCCCCCGGAAACGCGTCGTCGACGGCCTGGGTGAGTTGCGCGGCCAGCATCGAGAAGCTCGCGTTGTCCTTGGTGACGGACCGCTCCAGGGTCACTGGCACGGACTCGAGGCTGCCGTCCTCGCGCAGGATCTCGAGCGTGAAGCTGTAGTCGACCGCGGGGATGCCGTCGCTCGGGCCGGCGCTCGCGGCGGTGAGCACGGCGCTGCCGGCCACCGCGGTGAGGTTGGCGGCGAAGCCCGGAATGTCGGCGACCTTCTGCGTGCCGAGCGCAGTGCCGTCGGACTTCCAGAGCTGCGTGCCCGCGACCCCGCCGTTCGCGGTGAAGTACAGCTTGCCGCCGACGTTGACGAAGTTCACCGGGAACGAGCCGTCCGTGCCCGGGTTCAGGTCGGCGACGAAGCGCGTGGTCTCCTCGGTGCCTTCGGTGACCCACAGCTCCTGCCCTTCGCCCGGGGTGGAGGCGGAGAAGAACACCAGCTTGCCGACCGCCAGGATCGAGCCGATGTTGACCGGCGCCTGGATCGGCGCGGTGGTCTGCGGCGCGTGCAGCAGGAGCTCGGCCGATCCGACCGCGTCCGGGTTGCCCGCCCAGCCGAGGAAGCGGCCGAGGTCGAATTCCAGCACCGCGCCGGTGGTCACCGAGGCGTTGACCGCGTAGTAGCGCGTGAAGCTCTGGATCGGGTTCAGCGTGCGGTTGAGCTCGACGTTGTCCGCCACGCCCTGGCTCGGGCCGAACCAGCCGACCGTGCCGAACTCGTCGCCGGAGAAGGCGAAGGTGTTGTACGCGACGCTGCCGGCGTTCTCGTCGGCGCCCGAGCCGTCGTACCAGCCGAGGCGGTACTCGGGCCCGACCGAATCGCTGCCGGCGACGAGATCGAAGTCGAACGTCTGGACGCTGTTCGGCGCGATGTGGCGCGCGGTGCCGATGCCGGTGATCTGGTAGCCGCTCGCCGTCTGCTTGAAGATCAGCGGCGTGAGGTAGCGGTCGTCGCCTTCGCTCGGGCCGTCGATGAAGTCACCGCTGAAGAGCGACCACTGCGTGAGCCGCCCGGTCTCCTGGAACGCGCCGGCAACGAACATGCTGCCGGCCGCGCCGTCGAGCGTGCCGCGCTGGATGAGGCGATTGCCGTCGGTCGAGGCGGTGGCCGCAACCGTGGTCGAGCTCGTCGGCGCGATCGGGTCGACGAAGCCGTCGATCGCGCCCAGGCCGGACAGGATGCGGATCACGTTGCCCGGCATGCCGTCGCCGAGCGTCTGGAACGTGTACCAGCGCTCGTCGCCGTTGTCGAGAATGAACTTGGGCTCGTCCTCGCCGGGCGCGTCCTGGAATACCTCGATCTCGCCCAGGTTCTTGCCGACGAGGAAGAAGCCGGCGCCGGTGAAGGAGCGGTTGCCGAGCTCGATCGCGTCGGCCGGCAGCGCGGCGCGCGACGAGGAGCCGTAGATCACGTAGATCTTGCCGCCCTCCGGAATCACCTCGGTGGTGGTGACGTTCGCGGTAACCGCGCCGACCAGCAGGTCGTCGAGCCCGTCGAGGTCGAGGTCGAATGCCGGGGTCGCGGGCAGCACGCCGAAGCCGTCGAACTCGAACTCGCCGCGCACCGTGGCGTCGGCCTCGGTCAGCACCTTGAGGCCCGAGCCGTCGGCGACGTGCGAGAAGACGTAGAGCGCGCCCGAGTCGTCCAGGTCGATGGTCTGCTGCCCGGTGGTGACAAACCGTGCGGTCTCGCCCACCGCGAGGTCCGCGTGGCCGTCGCCGTCGAAGTCGCCGGCGGTGGCCTGCAGCGCGCCGTGGAACAGCGAGCCGGGCAGCACGTCGTCGCCCAGCGCGCGCACGATGCGGATGTCGGCCGCCTGCGCGGAGAGCGTCGCCCCGTCGAACTCGGCCTGGCCGAAGTACACCAGCAGCCCGGCGTCCTGCGTGGTGTCGCCCTGGAAGGCTTTCTGGCCTTCGGCCGTGCTGCCGACGGCGAAGTCGTCGTAACCGTCGATGTTCAGGTCGCCGAGCGCCGAGATGCTGCCGCCGAGCGCGAAGTCCTGCACCACCAGCTCCGACTTCTTGCCGCCGAAGAACTCCACGAATCCCGGCGCCGCGTCCATCCACAGCAAGCCGGGGGTGATCTGCCCGGTGAGCACGTAGGCCTTGCCGATGTTGGAGAAGCCCTCGTCGCCGGTAAAGTCGACGTAGCCCGAGTCGGTGAGCAGCAGGTCGTCGAGCCCGTCGCCGTCGATGTCGCCGCCGGCCACCGCGCGCACGTTGGTCGGGAACGCGAGCGCCGGGAGCGGCTCGCCCTCGGCGAAGCCAAGCATCGCCCGCGCGGTCGCTTCGCGGTCCGTGGTGTCACTGAGGATGATCCCCAGCCCGGTGGTGCCGTCGGGATCGAGGGCATCGAACACCTCGTTCCACAGCGCATCGCCGGACAGCATGTAGCCTTGGATGTCGAAGGACGGCGCCGACGAGCGCACCAGCGCGACGTCGGCGTTGCCGTCGTCGTTCCAGTTGAGCACCGCGAGCGAGGTGCTCGGGTCGGCGAAGCCGGCCGCCAGGCCGGTGGCGGTGCGGATGCGCACTCGCTCCTGGTTGAGCACCGCCTCGGTGGCGGTGACCCAGGCGTAGTCGATGACGCGCGGCAGCTCGATGCCGGCGCCGTTGCCGCCGGCGATGATGATCAGCTCGAAGTCGTTGCCGACGGTCTGCTTGAGGAACAAGAGATCGTCGAGCCCGTCGCCGGTGAGGTCGCCCATGCTCGAGGCCGGGCGGCCGACGTCGGCGCTGATGATGATGTCGGCGGCCTGCGCGATGCTCTCGACCGAGTCGAGCTCCACCGGGCCGAGCAGCACGTAGCTCGCCTTCTCGCCGTAGACCAGCAGGTCGTTGAAGCTGTCGCCGTTGAAGTCGGCCATGCTGACCGCGCCGGCGAGCCGCTCCTCTTCCTGCGCGCCTTCGAGCACGAAGGCGTCGCGCAGGTTCGGCGCGAAGTCGTTGGCGAGGTCGACGCCCGGCAGCGGGCTCGGCACGAAGCCCGGGGCGGTGGGGTTGGCGAGCTCGAAACGCCAGAGATTGGGCGCCTTGGCGAGCCCCGGCGTGTTCTCGGTGCCCTCGGCCGGCTCGAGCCGCTCGCCGTCGTAGAGCCGCAGCGCATCGCCCGCCGGCCCGGTGACGCCGAGCAGCGCGCCGATTGATCCGAAGAAGGTGGCGTCCGCGACGGCCTCGCCCGGATCCGTGAAGCTCGCGCGGCCGGGCTCGAACACGATGTCGGCCACCGCAAACGCCTCTTCGAGCGTGTCGCGCGCGCCGCCGAGGAACACGCTCACCGCCTGGTGCTCGGTCTGGCCGGTCTCGTTCAGCTTGTCGGTGGTGAGCAGGACCGCCGCGCCCAGGTCGTCGAAGGCGTTGCCCTCTGCGTCGGGGCCGTCGAAGTCGCCGATCGGCCGCCAGTCGCCTTCGCCCAGCTCGATGGCGAATCCGTCATCCACCAGGTCGCCAAGCGCCTGGTTCGCGACGAGGTCGCCGCCGAAAACGAGGAAGCTGCCGTTCGCGCCGGTGACGAGGATGTCCTGCGCGGCGTCGCCGTCGACGTCGCCCGCGCCATGGACCTTCACTCCCGCGGGCAGGCCGGTAATGGTGTGCTGGAGCTCGAGCTCCTCGGGCAGCGCACCGCCGCCGCGGTAGATCCTGAGCGTGGTGCCGTTGATCACCGCCACGTCGTCGCGGCCGTCGCGGTTGATGTCGCCGAGCGCGGCGATCGCGGCTCCGGTGGTGAACGTGTCCTCGATGTCGGCGCCGGTGAGGACGTCGTTCCACGACGCGCGTCCGTGCACCACGCGCACGCCGCTCGAGTCGCGGATCAGCAGGTCGTCGGTGCCCGCCGCGGTCGGGTCGGCGAAGGTCGCATCCACCCGCACGAAGGCGGCGTCGTCGACCAGGCTGATGAAGGCGTCGGCGTCGTCCTGCGGGTCCCACAGCAGCACCGCGGTCGAGGGCGAGTCGTCCGCCAGATATTCGACGCGGATGCTGTGCAGCCCGGCGTCGAGCGTGATGGTCGCCTCGGCGGAGAAGCCGAGCGTGCCCGGCGACAGGAGATCGATGAGCGGCGTAGCCGCGCCATCGATGAACAGGCGCGCGCGGCCGTCGTTGGCGAGCGCGAACTTGGTGGCGCCCGCGGTCTCGACCAGGATGTGGCCGCTCCAGACCTGGCCGTAGTAGCTGTCCGGCGTGACGAAGATGTCGTCGACGTTGTTGTCGATGAACTCGTCCGTCGGCGTCAGCGCGTCGAAGTCCGGGAACTCGCGCAGGATCGCGACGCGCAGCGGCTTGCGCGCCTCGATGCCGTCGCCGGCGCCGAGCACGCCGTCGTTGCCGTTCGGCGAAGCGTCGAGCACATCGTCGCCGGACTCGTTCAGCTGCCAGTGGCCGGCCAAGCCCTCGGTGGCCGGGTCGATGTCGTCGAAGTCAGCCACGATATCGCCGAGCGTGCGCGCGGTGCCCCACAACGCCACTTCCTCGATCTGCCCCTGGAACGCAGAGACGGTGGACACCGCGTCCAGCCAGTTGCCGAACTGCAGCGGCGAATCGTCCGCGACGATATCGGTGCCGATCGTCCCGCCGCTGCCGATCTCGACCCCGTTCAGGTAGAGCTTGAGCTTTTGCCCGCTGGCGGCGTCGCGGTCGACGACGGCGGCAAGCTCGTACCACACCCCTGCGCTCACAAAGCCGGCCGCAGTCTGGATGAAGTCGTTCCCGCTGATCAGCAGGACTCCGCCGTCGTCCCGCACGAAGGCGCTGTAGCTGAAGGTCGCAGTCCCGCCGTCGCTCTTTTGAACGATCGGCATGAAGTCGTTGGTGAAGGCGTCGACCTTGAAGCGCGCCTCGATCGTCGCCTGGCGCGTCGGGTTCAGGCTCGCGCTGTCTGCGATGCTGACGACGTCATCGACACCGTCGAATGTGAGGAGCTCGTTGACCTGCGTGCCGGCGAGGTCGAATACCTGGGCGTTCAGCCCCTGGCCGATGACCGCGGTGACGTCGCCCGCGCCGATCGCCTGCACCGCGCCGCTGAAGCCCTCGAGCAACACGTCGCGGTCGGTGGCGACGTTGAAGACGTCGCGCGAGTCGCGGAACAGGACGTTGTTCGGCACCAGCTGCTTGCCGATCGCGCCGGGCGGGTCCCAGGAGAGCTGCACGCCCGCGCCGCCGAAGTTCTCGAAGTACTCGACGCGGATGTCGTAGAAGTCGGCGTCCAGGCTGATGGTGCCGGACCGCTCCTGGAACGAGTGCAGGCCGCCGTTGTCGACGATCAGCTGGTTATTGATGTACAGGCGCGAGCCGTCGTCGCTGCCGAGGTAGAAGGTGTGCTCCCCGGGGGTGTCGATGCGGATCTGGCCGGTCCAGCGCACTGCGAAGGTGTCGGCGTCGGGCACCCCGGAGAACGCGCCGCTGGTGAGGGGGAAGTTCACCTGCGAGTCGATGCGCTCGAGGCCCGGCTCGATGTCGTCGAAGTCTGGGAAGTCGGTGACCGAGCCGCCGAAGAAGAAGTACTCGCCGAACAGGCCCGCGTCCTGCTCGGCGTTGTCCTGGCTCCAGTCGGCGCGGCCGAACACGAGGTACACCTTGCTTTCGCCGGCGACGCTGCTCGGCACCGACACCGCGATGTCGTCGAAGCCGTCGGCGTTGACGTCGCCCACGCCGCTGATCGTGGCGCGCAGCGCCGCCGCGTCGGTCAGCACCGGCGCCGGCAGCTGCAGCGTGATCGGCAGGCCGTACTTCGCGGGATCCAGCCCGTCGGACGTACCGAACGCGACGCGCGCGTAGTGACGGAAGCCGCCCGAGCCGTCGGGCACGCCGTCGCGGATGGAGACGATGGCGTCGTCGAAGTTGTCGCCGTCGATGTCGCCCAGCGCCATCACGACCGGCTGGCCGCCGAGGCTCACCGCTGAGAAGGTCGGCGTCTGGCTGTCGCCCTCGACGTGCAGCGTCTGGCCGAGGGTGCCGACGAACTTGATCTGGTAGAGCCCCGGCCCGAAGGGCAGGATCAGCGCGCGCCCGTCGGCATGAGCCAGGCTCGAGGCCTGGTTGTCGCCCGCCTGCACGCCCGGCACCAGGTCGAGCTGCAGCTGCAACTGGCGCTCGGGGAACTGGTTGGGTGTCAGGTCGGCGGTGTCGTTGAAGGTCGCGCCTTCGGGCTCGGAGAAGCGCCAGTACGCGGCCAGGCCCGTGCTGTCGGCTTGCACCGTGCGCTGGTAGGCGTGCTGGATCTGGCTGTCGGTGCGCACCACGTTCCAGAGGCGCACCTCGTCGAGCGAGCCCTTGAACCGCGTCGCGGTGCCGGGGCCCGGCGTGTCGCCGTGCGTGTCGCCGATGAACAGCGAGGTGTTCGAGCCCGGCGCGTTGGTCGTGGCGATGGTGTTGGTCCCGACCAGCTCGCCGTTCAGGTACAGGCGCATCGCCCCGTGGTCGCGGTCCATCACGCCGGTGACGTGGTACCACTGGTTCGCGCGGATCAGGTCCACCGCCGACTGCACCTGGTTCGTGTCGTTCGAGGCGAACACCAGCCGGCCGTTCTCGTTGAGCCACAGCGCGTACTGGCGGCTGGCCGAGGTGCCGCCGCCCTTGTGCAGCAGCGACATCCAGGCCGCGGCGCCGAAATCGAGCACGTCGCCCGCGCCCTGGACGTTGAACCACATCTCCACGGTGGCGGTGCGCGTCAGGTTGAGCGCCGCGTCGTGGGGGAGGCCGGTCTCGAGCCGGTCGTCGACGCCGTCGAGCTTCGCCGCGCGGCCGGGCTTCGCGTCGTTCGCGGCGAGCTCGGTCGTGACGTGCAGCAGGTAGAACTCGGGCACGCCGGAGAAGCGCTCGCGCGGCACCAGCTCGTCGTTGTCCGGATCGTCGTCGTCCGGGCCGACGTCCTCGGCGGCGAACAGGAACGCGCGCAGCTTCTCGCCGGTGGGCACGATGCCGCCCTCGTTCTCCACCACTTCCAGCACTTCGACCATCTGGCTGGTGAGCAGCGCCCCGGTCGCGCCGCCGAAGCGGCTCTCGGCCTCGGCGGCCGAGATGATGTACCAGTCGCCGTTGTCGTCCAGGTCGATGTTCAGGCCGTCGATGGTGGTGCCGGCGCGCACCGCGGACAGCTTGGCGGCGAGGCTGGCGAGGTCGTTACGGTCGAGGCTGCCGGCGCGAGTCACGAACTCGAGCTCGTCGGGCACCAGCGCCCGGTTGCCGACGATGAAGTCGCGCCCCGAGCCGCCGAACAGCAGGTCGTTGCCGAGGTGGCCGAAAATGATGTCGGCGCCCTCGCCGCCGTAGATCGTGTCGTCCTGCGCGCTGCCGAAGGCGCGGTCGTTGCCGTCGCCCAGGCGGATCTCGAGCGGGATCCTGGCGCCTTCCTCGAACGAGCCCTCCGCGAGGCCCCACTCGGTGGTCGGCACGTTGGGGAAGAAGTACTCCGGATCGGCGTGCACGATGTCGTCGCCGCCGCGCGTGTCGATCACGATCTTCTCTACGCTCAGCGCCTGGAAGAAGGCGTAGTGCTGCAGGAAGATCGGCGAGCCGGCGGTGAGCGGCTCGAAGCCGAGCGCCGTCACCATCAGGTCGTCCGCCTCGGCGCGCAGCTCGAGGCCCTGCACCCGGGCGCGCAGCCGCAGGATGCCGTCGGGGAACTCGACGATCACGACCGGGTTGCCGTTCTCGTCGAGGCCGAACTCGTCGACCAGCGCCGCCTGCAGCTGCCCGGCCAGCTCGGTGATGTTCTGGGCGTTCTCGATGTCGACCGACATCGAGACGAAGCCCTGGTCGGGCACGCCCGGCATCGGCACCCGCAGCCGGAAGTTGACCATGCCGTCGAAGCCGTCGAGCGGCGCGAGCTGGGTGGCGTTCACCACCTCCTGCTCGACCGCGAACACGCGGTTTTCGGTGTCGAACGGCACCGCGGTGAACTCGTAGCGCTGCTGGAAGCGGTCCCAGCGGATCGCCACCCAGTCGTTCACCGGCCGGTTCAGGTCGTCGAGGTCGCCGCCCTGGAACAGCACGAAATCGTTGCCGGGACCGCCGTCGAAGCGGTCCACCAGCGTCGGCAGGTAGGTCTCGGTGGTGCCTTTGATGAACGGCAGCTGGTCGGGCAGCAGCTGGAACGCGTCGTCGCCCTCGCCGCCGAACAGCAGGTCGGGCGACTGGCGGTCGTAGCCGCCGGTGAGGACATCATTGCCCGCCATGCCGAACACCCAGGTCGAGCCCGGGCCGCCCTGCAGCGCGTCGTTGCCGGTGCCGCCGATGATGACGTCGCGCCGGTCGGTGTTGGCCTTGACGCTCAGGTCGACCTTGAAGGGCTGGCCGGTGGCGAGATCCACCGTCCCCGTGGCCTCGACTTGGTCGAGCGGCACGGTCATGCCGCCCTGTCCCAGGCCGACCACGCCTTCGAGGGTCAGCGTGGCGCTGGCGCCGGTGAAGAGCAGGCCGACCTGCCACTCGCCCGTGGCCGGGTCGTAGATCCCCTGGCTCACCTGGCCGTTGTCGAGCGTCGGCACCAGTCCGGCGGGCAGGAGGTCGGTCAGGCTGACGTTGAGCGCCTCGTTGTCGCCGTCGTTGGTGACGGTGACCTCGATGGTGACGGTCTCGCCCTCGCTCGGCATTGCGCTGCCGTTCACCAGCTCCTTCTCTACGCTCAGATCGGCGGGAGAGCCGGCGCTGCTGAAGTCGAAGGTGAGGTCATAGATCGTCGGCACCCGGTTCGGCGAAGTGACGCGCACCAGGTAGTCGGTGCCGGTGTCGAGGCCCGAAAGATCGAGGAAAGTCTCCTGCGCCCCCGCGAGGTCGAGGTTGGTGGTGCCGAACTCGCGCACCGTGCGCGCTTCGGTGCGCGTGAGCTCGCC